>JGI12109J20283_10066262_pt1 | contig 114443 bp, 88 predicted proteins | sample ElkSlonscriptome_12_FD_20283 | JGI IMG/M metagenome (IMG submission 20283) | reverse complement strand
CTTGCCACCGAGCAGCGTCAGAATGCCGATAACAACAATGGCGATAAGAACCAGAATAAGCGCGTACTCGACGAGGCCCTGGCCTTCTTCCTTGGCGAAAAAGCTGCGCAACATTTGCATTCACCTCCTTTCATCGTGGATTTGGTCTGTAACGTTGTTTCGTTATGATGTCAGTATATGCTACTTCCGGACGTAGCTCAATAGTCTTATGGTCCTAATACTTTGACGGTACTGTACGTAGTACGGTCGTATTCCGTTGAGCGATGGTGTCGTGGGTGCTCATGAAGCAAATTTACCCTGTTGCCGGCATACCATGCTCGATCAATCTATTAAAAAACTATTAAGATTGAATATCTGCACATCATTATGTGGAGAGAGGGAACGAGAAATACCAGATTATCTGATTTCGTGTGTGCAGAACAGTATCTGAGGGAGATGAATCAGCGCACGGTGGCCTAATTTCCTACCGTGCGCTGATTACTATGTTGGTTGAAGGTTCAAAAACTATTAAAAAGGGGAAGATGTCCTGACAGAGAAGGGAAAAACCGGTCAGGGTAGGGGCACGGTTGCGGCAATGCGGGTACCACGGCCAATCGCGCTCTCGATGCCAAATTCACCGCGCAGCAGCGCCTCGACTTGCTGGCGCATGCTGGCAATGCCCATGTTACGTCGCTTGCTCTCGTCGGCAAGCGTTTCACTGACATGGAAGCCGTCACCGTCGTCTTCGATCACGATTTGCAGGGTATTATCGGAGATATCCAGCAGGACACGCGCCTCATGCGCGCTCGCATGCTTGGCAACATTGTTGAGCGCTTCCTGAATAAAGCGAAAAATCGTGACTTCGTAGTGGTTGGGCAGGCGACCTTCCACATTCTGAATCATCAGATTGATTTCGAGGTTACTCTTCTCGCCAAACTGCGTGACGAAACGGCGCAACGTTGGTACCAGGCCCAGGTCATCAAGCGTCATTGGGCGTAGATCGAAAATGAACCGGCGTGTGTCCTGCAGCGTAGTGTTAATGGCACCTTTGAGGGCAGTTAACTCGGCGCGAGCCTGATCCAGGTCAATGTCAAGTAGGCGTTGACAAATTTCTGCACGCAGCACCAGGTTACTCATTGATTGAGCGGGGCCATCGTGCATCTGCAAGGAGATGCGCAACCGCTCCTTCTCTTGCGCCTGAATGATACTTGCAATAATATCTTCGCTATCGCCATTTGCAAATTCAGCACTGCCGGTGCCATCCCCATCGGTACCAAGAGAAGCTTCGAGAATCTCTATAATATCTGATAGTTGGTTCTGCCTTGCCCGCAAATTATTCTGGCGAAATTGCAGTTGTTCCAGTTGACCGCGCATCATTTGCAGGCGCATCTGTACTTCTTGTGCCGCGGTATAGAAGTTTTTGATCTCCGCTTTGCTATACTTATCAATATTAACTTCCAGGTCGCGCACCCGGTTTGAAACTGAAAGTTCACGTTGGCCGAGTTTTTCGACATCGGCAGCACTCTGGCGTAGCAGCACTTCGATTTCATTCAACTCGCGGCGGTTGCTGTCTTGTTCTTCCCGATAGGCATCACGGGTTGCCTCAATCTTTTGGAGTAGCTCGTTGTCGGCCACGGCGGCCTCCTTACATCATGCACAATTAGCAAATGGACAATCGGTAAGTCGGTAGGCAGCAGCTATCATCTGACTACCGATGCCCCTCATTATACAGGAGTTACGCGGTGGGCATGCACCCCGGGCGTTTCATCCGATGGACGCCTGATTCGCCTGCGGCAGCATGGGACGCTTTGTAGCTTATTCATAACCATGGTGCATCATGGTTATGAACAAGCATGGAATCTTCCGCCCTGCCGGAGGCCGAACTATCTTCCGGGTCAACGACCGCGTAACTCGTGTCATTATAGCAAACTCTGCCCCTGATTTGATCATCATCACATCGGGCTCTTGCGCGCTATATCAGGCCGAGGCGCAAACGCCAGACGTTGATCAATGCTTCGATGACGATACGCCGCGACATTTTGGAGTTGCCGACGCGCCGATCGGGGAAGATAATGGGGATTTCACCCACCAGAAACCCGGCTCGATAGGTTCGGTATGCCATTTCGATCTGGAATGAGTAGCCATTTGAGCGTACCGCATCAAGGTCCAGGGTTTCGAGTACCTGGCGACGGTAGCAGCGGAAGCCCCCGGTGCAGTCGGCGATGGGCAATCCCAGGATTATGCCGGCATACAGGTTGCCCCCACGACTGATAAGCTGACGTATCATGCCCCAGTCAGTGGTGCCGCCACCACGCACATAGCGCGATCCCAATACCAGATCATAGGTCGTTTCGGCTGCCTCCAGCAGATGGGGCAGGTAGCCCGGATCGTGCGAGAAGTCCGCATCCATCTCAAGAATAAACTGTGCGCCTTCGTCCAGCGCGCGCCGGAAACCAGCAAGGTAGGCCGTGCCCAGGCCCAGTTTGCCGGGTCGAGCCAGGAGGCCCAGCCGCGGTTCCGTGCGTGCCTGATCTGCGACACATCTCCCCGTTCCATCGGGCGAGTTATCATCAACGACCAGCACGCGAAAACGCGGATATTCCAGCACACGCGCAATGATGCTATCGATATTCTCCCGCTCATTGTAGGTAGGAATCACGACGGTACAATCGGCAACAACCGGATCGTGCCGATGAGTCGGGCGAGGGGGAGGGGCGGCAATAGTTTCAATTGTTTCGATCATGGCAGAGCACTCCAGTTAGTGGTTACACCTGCATGGTATTATACGTTGCGTTGCCGGCTTATACTACCACGCCACTGTAGGCGAATGGTCCTATTCACGACTAGTGCGGAAGGAACAGACGATCTATGGCTCATGCAGTCCGACAGCATACGGCAGCACGCACACTGCCGCGTATCCGTCTTGAACATCTGTGGGTGATACTGGCGTTGAGTATTGTTGGGGCATTTATCAGCCTGGTGCCAACCTCGCCTAATGACTTCTGGTGGCACCTCAAAGCCGGTGAATTGGTAGCGACCAGCGGTATCCCACAAACGAATATGTTTGCCTGGACAATCCCCGCCGATACGCCGTATATTTATCAGAGCTGGCTGAGTGAGTGGCTGTTCTACATGCTGTATCAACTGGGTGGGCTGCCGCTGATTGTTTTTGCCCGTAATATGCTTGGCCTGGGAGCGTTCACGTTGGTGGCGTACGAGGCCCACCGGCGTAGCGGTTCATGGCGGTTGGCGGCGGGGGTGGTACTCCTGGCGGCGGCAATGTCTACAAATAATTTAATCACCCGGACGCAGAACTGGTCATGGTTGCCGTTTATGCTGCTGTTTATCCTGCTCGGACGTTATGCGGATAATCGGCTGGCACCGCGCTGGCTGGTTGTGCTGCCACTGCTTATGATTTTCTGGGTTAATGCCCACGGCGCTTTTGTCATGGGTTTGCTGGTGACCGGAGCGTTTATGGTCGGCGAAACCCTGCGCCGTCTGCTGCGCCAGCCACGCGCGCTGAACTGGGAACGCCTGCGCCTGTTGTATGCCACATTTGCCGGGATGGTTGCGGCGACAGTTATTAATCCACTCGGCGTTGGTATTTATGGCTATGTGCGACTGCTACTGGAAGATGCGCCCAGTCAGCAGTTTATTATCGAGTGGCAGTCCCCAACACCGGAGGGGATTGCGGGAACGTTCTTTTATCTTGGCATCCTGGTTGTTCTTGTAGCATTTGCATTTGCTCGTCGCCGCCCCGGTATTACGGATGTTATTCTCGTTTGTGGGCTGGCATGGCAGGCATTTACCGGGATGCGCTATGTTATCTGGTTTGGGATGGTTGCCATGCCGATTGTTGCGCAGAGCATGGCCGCGCCCCGGGCGGTCTTCTCGCCGACAGGCAGTCCGGTGCGTCCGCGGGTTTCGCTACGAGAGCGTGGTGGTGGCACAGTAGCAAATCTGGTTGTTGTGGGCTTTTTGCTGGTCATGGTAATCCTGGTACAGCCCTGGATTAAGCCCACGCTGCCGTTGCCGGAGCCATACCAGGCATTGTTTGCCCCGGTACCGGGCGCGCCGCAACTTTTCACTACAGATACCCCGGTTGGAGCGGCAAATCATCTGCAGGCGGAACCTTGCACCGGGCATCTGTTCAATGAAATGGGCTATGGTTCGTACCTCGACTGGGCACTGTACCCGCAAGCGCAGGTGTTTATTGATCCGCGCGTCGAGTTGTATCCGCTGGCACTCTGGGAGGATTATATTGATCTGACACGCGGGCAAAATGTGAGGCCGTTGCTCGATCAGTATGATATTGCTTGCGTTATGCTTGACGTAGATCTCCAACCTGAACTGGCAAAAACGATGCCCCAACTGGATGGCTGGCAGCGCACCTTTGCGGATAAACGCAGTGAAGTATGGCGGCGCTAATTCACGTTTCACGGTAGCACGTCTCACGGTAGCACGTTTCACAGTAGCACGTCTCAGTTATAGAAAGAACAGACAAACAAAGGACAAAGAACAAATACCTTGTCAGATAGCAGTGCGCTATGGGTGTTTTGTTCCGGGTTCTTTTGTGGTTTGTTTTCTATAACTGGTCAGGAGTTTCGTTATGGCTCAATCAGATCTGGCAGGTATGCCACAGACATCGGTGCAGCAGGCAGTACGGCAGTTTCCAACACTTGATCACGTATGGTTGTTTGCCGCAATAGCGCTCATTGCCTTGCGCCCACTTTTGACGCCCATCCCGCCCCACGACTTCTGGTGGCATATGGCGACGGGCCGCCTGATTATGCAGACCGGCACTATTCCCACAGTTGATCAGTTTTCGTATACGCAGGCGGGGGAGCCATTCTATAATCAGGGCTGGCTGGCACAGGTGTTGATGTATGGGATCCACAGTCTGGGTGGCGTGCCGTTGCTGCTGATGGTACAGGCAGCGGTGGTTGTGCTGACCTATGGCCTGCTCCTCGGGTTGTGCATTCGGCGCAGCGGTGCGCTACGGCTCAGTGTGGGGGTGCTCCTGATGACCACCATGCCACTCTCGTTTGACAACTGGAATGTACGCCCGCAGACGTATGCTTTTCCACTGTTTGTTGCTTTTCTGTATATTTTGACGATGTGGCGATTGGAAGGCACGCGGAAAGACACTGCATCCCATCCGCTGCTCACGGGGCACCGGCTGTGGCTCTTGCCGCTGCTCATGGTCGTCTGGGTCAACCTGCATGGCTCGTTTGTTTTGGGGGGCGCGCTGATTGCAATGACCTTTGTGGGTGAGTGGCTGCGGCGTTTTATCGCGGATCGGCGGGAAGCGGCCGCCTGGGCCACTCGTCCTATCGGCGAAGCGGAGGATGTGCTGCACCGTCCGCCGCAACCGGCGCGCCTACCGCTGATGCCGCTCTTTGTCTGGGGCGCGGTGACGGCCCTGGCATTGCTGCTCAACCCACGCGGCCTGGAGGTGCTGGCCTATGTGCGCGATCTGCTTAGTACCTCCGCCGTGACCAGCCTGGTGACGGAGTGGGCACCTCCGACTATCCGTGATTTAGGCGGGATGATCTTTTTTCTCTTTGTAATGTTCTCTGTTGCCGTTCTGACCTATGCCCGTCGCCGTCCTGACCTGGTGGATATGCTGTTTGCCGCCGCATTTTTCTGGCTGGCGCTGGGAGCGGTGCGCAACATTGTCTGGTTTGGGATGGTTATGACGCCGCTGCTGGTGGTGCTGCCGGCTGCGCGGAACCCGGTTGATGAAAGCGCTTCGGTGAAACATGCACGGTTCCAGGGGTTGCCGGCGATGAACTGGGTGCTGATTGGGATTCTGTCACTGCTGCTGCTGTTGGGGTTGCCATGGGTTAAGCCGGCGCTGGATCTGCCGCCGGAACTGGGGAATCTGCTGGATCAGGATACCCCGGTAGCTGCGACCACGTTTATGCGCGCGGATGCGCAACGACCGGAACGACTATTTCACTCGATGTCAGCCGGCAGTTACCTGATCTGGGCTGCGCCGGAGCAGTCAGTGTTTATCGATCCGCGCATTGAACTCTACCCTATGGAGCAGTGGCACGATTATATCAATTTGAGCAACGGCGAGAATGTTGACGCGCTGCTGGCGAAGTATCAGATCGATGGTCTGCTACTACATAATGAGCAGCAGGAGGCGCTGCTGGAGCATGTGCGCGCCGATCCGGTGTGGGATGTACGCTATGAGGATGCACAGAGCACATATCTGGTGCGGCGTGGAACGTGAAACGTGGGGCCTGAAACGTGAAACGTGAAAACGTGAAGTAGGAGGCATGCTACAATGCAAATGATAGTATGTCCCGCTGTGTGCCTTTGCGTCAGGTTTTGAATGAAAGAGGGTAATGTGATGACCTCCCTCATCCTGGATTCGCTGGAGATCCATAACTTTCGCACCTTTCACCACCTGCAGATCGAGCGTCTGGGGCGGGTGAATCTGATTGTGGGCAAAAATAATGTGGGGAAGACCAGCCTGCTCGAGGCACTGTGGCTCTATGCAAAACAGGGTAGCCCTGAGGTTATCCGGTACATTTTAGAAAAGCGGAATGAGATCAAGCGCACGGCGGCTGACGAGCGAAGGCAAATTCAGCCACAATTTTCAGACATCCGGCATCTGTTCTATGGCCGTGAGGCGGTTGAAATGCGGAGTGGTGCCAGTGCTCACATTGTTGCGGGCCATACCGGCCTGCTTTCGATAACTGTTGATTGGTTTGTAAGGCAAGCTGCCAGATCACAGTCAGGATACAAATTAGTACCATATCAGGAGAGTTCAAATATTACCAGTGAAAAAATGCTTGGATTAGAAATTAACACGGAATCTCAGAGAAAGGATCGTTTTTTGGTTGAAGATATTTTCAATCCGAGCCGTACACATCTACTTGAAGCGGAAGATGCGTATCCGGCCATTTTTGTGCCAGCATCAGGAATTACTCGAACCGAGGTTGAAGCGTTTTGGGATGGCATTGCCCTGACAGATCGAGAAAAAGATGTTATCGAAGCGCTGCAGATTATTGCTCCCGCAGTTGAACGACTCAATCTCATAGGTCTGCACGACTCACAAGGGAGTCGCATTCCCGCCGTAAAGCTCAAGCACTATGATGGCCCGGTCAATTTGAGCAGCCTGGGGGAGGGTATGAACCGCATGTTCACGATTGCCCTGGCGCTGGTTAATGCCGGGGCTGGCATGCTGTTGATCGATGAGATCGAAAACGGCTTGCACTACACTGTCCAGCCGGATATGTGGCGGTTGATCTTCGCAGTGGCGCACCGATTGAATGTGCAGGTGTTTGCGGCGACGCATAGCTGGGACTGCATCGCGGCGTTTCAGCAGGCGGCCAATGAGCATGCGGAAGAGGGAATGCTGATCCGGCTCGAAAACCGGGACGGCGATAGTGTGACGACGTTGTTTGACGAACGCCGGATGGGAATTGCTGCCCGCGAAGATATCGAGGTACGCTGATAATGGCAGACAGAAATATCCTCCTGGTTGAGGGCAAAGATGATGAGCATGTGTTTAAGAGTTTGCTGATGCACCATCAGGTACCCGAGGTGTTCAGAATAAAGAACAAAGATGGGGTAAACAACTTGCTGGAAACCCTCGACGTTGAGATTGATCGGAGTGGTCTGGAGCGCCTGGGTATTGTTGTGGATGCTGATACGGATTTAGACGCACGCTGGCAATCATTGCATGACAGGCTGCGCATGTCGGGTTATCCCAATGTGCCTGCCGTTCCCGATCTGAGCGGCACGATTATTGAACATCCGGGTCGACCCAAACTTGGTATCTGGCTGATGCCCGATAATGCCGCCTCGGGCATGCTTGAGGACTTTGTTGGTTATCTGGTGCGCCAGGGTGATCTGCTCTGGGATCTGGCCGAAGTCAGTTTGCAGCAGATCCCAGAGGCGGAGCGCCGTTTTCCGGAAACGCATTGGATCAAAGCGCGGGTCTATACCTGGCTGGCCTGGCAAGAGGAACCTGGGAAACCAATGGGCCAGGCCATTACCGCAACATATTTTGACGCTAACGCATCCCAGGCGCAGCAGTTGATCACCTGGCTCAACCGCCTCTTCGATCTCACCCCGTAATGCCACCTCAGCGCAACCTCGCCTCGCGCAGCAACTCATCCGCCCATGCAGCATCGGCCTCCGCCAGCGGGGGATCGGGCGCGGCGCGGTAGTCGATCCGCAGGTCGTACCCGGCGCGGTCATAGCGATCGTGCAGCAGCGGGTTCAGTTCAACCAGCGGCTCGGTGTCACCAGGTTGCAGCGGCAACCGGAACGCGGGAATGGGCCGACGCAGGCTGAAGGGCAGCAGTTCGGCGCGGGGACGGGTCGCCGTGCGGCTGACCAGGATACGGTAATCACCCCGGTACGTGCTGCCGTGCATTGGCAACGGTTCCCCGGCGCGCAGCAGATCGATTTCAACCAGGTGGGTGAGTGAACCCAGCACCTGAAGGCGTTTGCGCAGATAGTGCGCCCGGCCTTCCCCGGCGCGCTTATTCGTCGGCAAGAGAATTTCCAGGAGGGTGATGACGCGCGCATCAGCAACGGCCCGCACTTCCAGGAAGGTTTCGCGGATCTGTTCGGGCAGGGGTACTTCTACGGTGATGACGGTGGGGGTAGCCGCATCTTTCGGGTAGGCTGCTGTTTCGTGCAGGTTGGGCCGGACGACGGCAACATCCGGGGTGCCGATAAAGTCAGCGTCACCCGTTGTGGCAAGATAGGTACGCTCTTCAACCGACACATAGTAGTGGGGGCGTAGACGGGGAGCCAGATCATCGGCGAGTCGTACAATCAGGCGGCTATGCAGATCGGGCCAGAGATCCGGTCGCTCAAGATAGGGGTCCATGCCGGGAAATGGTGTTGACATAATGCATTGCCTCCGCTGCCTGCTGTTCGGGTGGTTACTGTGCTTGAATCATACCACCGCTGCCGCTATCTTTCCAGGAAGATCACTCCGGTTGTTCCATCCGGCAGGCTCTAACCGGGCAGACGCGGCCATGTTGTGATGTTCCCCTTCCCGTGTTGCGACATTTGAACTTGCAACTGTTCTCGATCTGCTATATTCTAGTTTCATAACTTTTTGATTATAATTGAGCGGGCCCAGGGGAATAGAACATTCAGCTATTCCTCGCCTTCTTGACACAACTCGCATGGAAGCAGTGGGGCTTCCATAGATGCCACGGTGAGGATATTCATGGAGCTACGACACCTGCGATACTTCGAAGCGGTAGCACGGCATTCGCATGTGACCCGGGCAGCGGCAGAGTTGCATATTGCCCAACCGGCGTTGAGCAAGCAGATCAGCCAGCTTGAGCAGGAACTCGGCGTTGCGCTGTTTGACCGTATTGGACGGAATGTACGCCTGACGGAAGCGGGCGAGGCGCTGTTGCCCCATGTGCATGCAGTGCTGGCCCAGGTTGATGCGGCCCGGGCCGAGATGGCGGAACGGGTCGGGCTGCGTCGCGGGCGGGCCGCAGTCGGCACCCCGCCAACGGTGGGTACGCAACTGTTGCCACATGCACTGGCGGCCTTCAATCGCCGGTATGCGGGCATTGAGCTACGCCTGCACGAGGCTGGTATTCAGACGTTGCTGGAACTGCTGGAGATGGGACTGGTTGATGTAGCAGTCGTAGCGCTGCCGGTCCATGATCCGGCCCTGACGGTGGTACCGCTCTTTACTGAGGAGTTGGTGGTAGCGGTTGGGCGTGAGCATACGCTGGCGACGCGGAACAGCATTACTCTGCGCGAACTTTCTAATGAAGGATGGTTGCTCTCGCCAGAGAATTACGAGTTACGCGATGCAACCCTGAATGCCTGCCGGCGGGCCGGTTTTGCGCCACATATTGTCCTGGACGGCAGCGAAATGGATACCCTGCTGCGGCTAGTAGCTGCCGGTATGGGCATTGCGCTGGTGCCGCGCCTGGCGGTGCAGGGCATTATGGATCTGAAGGTGTTGCAGGTAAGCGATCTGGCGCTGCAACGCTCGCTGGGATTGGTCTGGCGCGGCGACCGAACCGCTTCTCCGGCGGCACGGGCGCTGCGCGAGTTTCTGGTTGAGGAGTTGCGCGGCAATCAAGTTGCCATGAATGCCGCGGAGAAGGAACGCACATCGTAACTTAGTCAACTGGTTCCAGCCGGGCAAAACTTGCCAGCAAGCACTTCTGGCCTTTGTCCGGGAAGTTGACCGTGACTTCTTCATCGCCTTCGACGAGCTTGCTGCTGATGACGATACCCTCACCAAAGAGATGATGGCGGACCTGCTGGCCGGGGAAGAAACTCACTTCCGTCGGCCCGGCCGGGGTCCGCTTGCGTGAACTGTTGCTCCGTGCGGTCTTGCCGTGAGCGCGACTGGACGATGCTGCCGGGCCATAGCCGCTCCGCTGCGTGAACATGCTGCTCTGGGGGGCTGCCGTAGTCTGCCGGCGGGCAGGTTGCTTGAGCAACTCCTGCGGAATACCGGCCAGAAAGCGCGACGGAGTGCTGGTATTGGTGCGCCCGTAACTGGTGCGGCGGAAGGCATAGAGCAGATAGAGCCGCTGTTTGGCCCGGGTTGCCCCGACATAGAGCAGCCGGCGCTCCTCTTCCAATTTGTCTTTCTCATCCAGTGAGCGGTTGTGCGGCAGCAACCCCTCCTCCAGCCCGATCAGAAAGACCACCGGGTATTCTAACCCCTTGGCCTGGTGCAGCGTGATGCAGGTGATCGCATCTTTCTCCGCGTCGAGTACGTCGATATCGGCGACGAGCGCGACCTCTTCCATGAAGGTAGCCAGTTGCGCCTCCAGCGGGAGGTTAATATAATCCGCCGCCACGTTGCGCAGTTCCATCAGGTTATCCCAGCGCTCGGTGCCTTCTTCCGGGCCATGCTCGCGCTCGAGCGCCTCGCGGAACTGCATGCGCTCCAGGATCGTGTCGATCAGCGCAACCAGGTTGTGCTGCCGGCGCACCGCGATCAACTCATCAACCGTTTGCAAAAATGCCAGTAGCGCATTGCGCGTCCGGCCATTGAAGGGTGACGTGACCTCCTCTGTCGCCAGTTCGCGCAACGCCTGGTAGACGGGCACGCCCAGTTCGGTGGCCCAGCGGTTAAGTGTTTCCTCGGTACGTGTGCCAATCCCCCGGGGCGGCACATTCAGCACCCGCCCCAGGCTGATGCTGTCGAAGGGATTGTGAACCAGGCGTAGGTAGGCCAACACATCTTTGACCTCCTTGCGCTCATAGAAGCGCGTACCGCCGATAATCTGGTAGCGCAGACCACGCAGCATCAGCGCTTCCTCCAGCACGCGGCTCTGCGCATTGGTGCGGTACATCACCGCGCAGTCGCCCAGGTGATACTCGCCGCCGGCCACGAGTCGGGCAATCTCGTCGGCAACCCAGCCGGACTCGTCGTTCTGGTCGTAGCCCTCGTGAATCGTAACCTCGACCCCCGCACCATTCTCGGTCCAGAGTTGCTTGGCATGCTTCTGCTGCGCTCCCTCGCGGATCACCGCCTGCGCCACATCAAGGATGGCCTGGGTGCTGCGGTAGTTCTGCTCCAGCAGGATGACCTGCGCTTCGGGATAGTCATCCTCGAACTGTAAGATGTTGCGGATGTCCGCGCCGCGCCAGGCATAGATGCTCTGGTCGTTATCGCCGACAACAAACAGGTTGCGCCGTGTTGCGGCCAGTTGCTTGACCAGCACATACTGTGCGCGATTGGTATCCTGGTACTCATCCACCATCAGGTAGACATAACGATCCTGGTATTTTTCCAGGATCGGTGGGTGCTGATCGAGCAGGCGCACCGTTTCGATCAGGAGATCATCAAAGTCGAGCGCATTGGCCTCGCGCAGCAGCGCCTGGTAGCGCTCGTAGCAGCGGAACACAATCTCCTCGTAGTAGGAGGCGCGGTTGTAGCGGGCGTACTCTTGCGGGCTGACCAGTTCATTCTTGGCGCTGGAGATGCGCCCCTGGATGGCACGCGGTGGGTACTGCTTCTCATCCAGGTTTAGATCTTTCAACACGCGACGCATCAGGCGCTGTTGATCATCGGCATCATAGATCGCAAAGTCGCGTTCGCGCCCCAGATGAACAATATCGCGGCGAAGGATACGCACGCAGACGTTGTGGAAGGTACCAATGGTCAGCGCGGCGGCGCGTCCGGCACCGACGAGCGCCTCCAGCCGCTCCTTCATTTCGCGGGCGGCCTTGTTGGTGAAGGTCACGGCGAGAATGTTGAAAGGGTCCACGCCGACCTGCTCAATCAGGTAGGCGACGCGGTGGGTGAGCACGCGGGTTTTGCCGCTCCCCGGCCCGGCCAGCACCAGCACGGGGCCGTCGATTGCCTGGACTGCCTGCCGCTGCGCCGGATTCAGATGTTCAAGAAGGGCGGTTGTCATTGCGTGCTCCCCCTGCGTTATGCGCACATCTGCGCGACTTTTTCCTGATCGCCGGTACTATAGAATGTTCGCGCCGGGTTGTCAAGACGAGCCGGCACTACAGGTGCAACGTAACGTTCTGCGCACTACGGTTACCGCTCCGAGGGTGTTCCGGAACGGTTTGCGTTTCTTGCCACCTGTGCTATGCTTCACGGTGATATATTGGAGTTACGCGATCGGTCCCAAACCAGGCATCTGCCTGGACCCATGGTCCGACTCGCCTCCGGCAGGGTGGAATGGGACAGTCTCTTTCAGGAAATGTGGCACAACGTGCCACATTTCCTGAAAGAGATAAAAAAGCACCACGCTGCCGCAGGCGAAATCCGTCGTTATCGGGAACAAACGGCCCGTTTGAACGCGCACTGCGTAAGTCCTGTATATGAAATGACACAAACGACGCAGCGGGAGAACCCATGGCAATTCAACCTGCTCAACCTGAAACTACCGCAGCCACGCAGCGCTGTGCTGCCTGTGGTGGGCCGCTGATCGGCGGCTATTACACACTGTTTGACCGTACCGAGCGCTACTGCCGGAACTGTGTTGCGGCGGGCCAGTTTTGCGCTAGCTGCGGTCTGCCGCTGGGCCCGAACTACTGGCAACTCCACGATGGCCGGCGGCAGTGTGCGCGCTGTCACAGCACGGCGATCTATGATCCGGACGTCGCGCGGACGATTTTTGATGAGACGGTCGCCGCGCTGATCGCCCAGTTCGATCTGCGGCTCAATGTCGGGGTGGAGTTTCGCCTGGTGGATGCGCCCACGCTCAATGCACTGCGCTCACCCGAAGGCGTGGCGGATGGTGAACCCGCAGAAGCGCCCGATACGGGGCGCAGTTTGCTGGGGGTGTACCAGCGCCATGGCCGGTTGCGCATCATCTATATGCTCTACGGCCTGCCCCGGCTGCTCTTTCGCATCACCGTCGCGCACGAATATGCCCACGCCTGGCAGGGCGAGAACTGCCCCCTGCTGCGGGACGAGACCCTGCGCGAGGGCTTTGCTGAGTGGATCGCCTACCATCACCTGAACTGGATTGGCTCAACCCGCGCGGCCCGGCGCATGCTGACCGAGCCGAATCTCTACCGCCCGGTGCTGGATCATCTGCTGGGCCTGGAGCGGCAACTGGGCCTCCAGGGGGTAATCGAATATATCAAACGCGCCGAGTAGTCAGATATGGATTTTACACCGGAACAATTGCAGGCAATTACCCACGCCGGCAACCTGGTAGTGACCGCCGGGGCAGGCAGCGGCAAGACGCGTGTGCTGGTTGAGCGCTACCTGCGGCTGCTGGTCGCTCCCGACGATGACACCGACCGGGATATCCTCGCCATCACCTTCACCGAGAAAGCCGCCCGCGAGATGCGCGACCGGGTGCGCGCAACGGTTGAGCAGCGCGCTCGCGCTGCTGCCCGGACGGATCGGGCGGCCTGGGAGGAGCGCCGCGCGGCGATTGAAGCCGCTCGCATCGGGACGATCCACAGCTTCTGCGCCACGCTGCTGCGGGCGCATCCCGCCGAAACCGGGCTTGACCCGCACTTTGGCGTGCTGGACGAGGTCGAGGCGCTGCTGCTCCTGACCGAGAGTGTTGATGCCGCGCTGGGTGAAGCCGTCGCGGAAGACGCGGGAAGCGGTCCTGCCGTCACCGTTCTGTTTGATGAGTTTGGGCTGGGCGAACTGCGGACCATCCTGACCGAGATGGTCCGGGCGGGCGCGGAGGTGCGCATGGCCCTGGCCGACCTGCCGGACAACCCGGCAGCCCTGCGGCAGGAGTGGCGCACGCGCCTGGCGGAGTTGCAGGCGGATTTGTTGAACAGCCTGCTGACCGGCGTGCGCTGGCAGGAAGCTTGTGCAACGCTGCAAAACCTGGCCGCAGCAGCCCGTGACGACGACCGGATTGGGGCGCAGGTGCGGACAATCGCCGACTGGCTGGCGGAGTCCGGGGTGGGTGCGTGGCAACCGGCAGATGCGGCGCAACCGGCAACAATTGATTTTCACTGCATCAGCCAGATCGATCTACGCTGGGGTAGCAAGAAAAACTGGCCCACGGCGGATGATCTGGCGGCGGCGAAGGAGGCGTTACGCACGCTACGCGATAGCTACCGCGAACATGCCGGACTGCTGGAACTGATCGGCAATGATGCCCTGGAGGAGCGGGCCGCGCAGGTGATCCTGGCGTTGCGCACACTCTACCGGCGGGTGGTGGCGCACTACACCCGGCGCAAGGAGCAGCGAGATACGCTCGACTATGACGATCTGGAGGTGCGGGCGCGCGAGCTGCTGGAGCGGCATCCCACCGTGCGGGCACGCCGGCAGGCCGAACTACGCGCCGTGCTGGTAGATGAGTTCCAGGACACAAACGAGGACCAGCGGGCGATTATCGCTGCCCTGACCGGCCTGACTGAGAACGTGGCCGCATCTCCCGGCCTGTTTATCGTCGGCGATGCCAAGCAGTCCATCTACCGCTTCCGGGGGGCCGATGTGAGCGTCTTTCAGGAGGTGGCACGGACACTGCAACACCTGGGTGGGCAGGCGGTGGCGCTCAACACCTCCTTTCGGGCGCATCCGCCGCTGCTGGACTGGATCAACGCCACGGTTGCGCCGATCTTTGCGCGGGAAGAGCCGTTGCGCCGCTACGAAGTACCCTTTGAGCAGTTGCTGGCCCATCGGCCCCCGCCCGCGCATGGGCAGTGCGTCGAGTTGCATATCGTTCCGGGTGAGGGCAACAGCGCCACCATCCACGACTGTGAAGCGCAGGCGCTGGCCGCACGCATCGAGGCGCTGGTGGCGGGTGCAGCCGGCGCAATTATTCAGGATGGGCCGCATGGCTGGCGCGTGCCCCGCTATGGCGATATGGCGCTGCTGTTTCAGGCATCAACGGCGTTTGAACACTACGAGCGGGCCTTTCGCGCGGCGGGCATCCCTTACCTGACCACAGCGGGACGGGGCTACTATGGGCGCAAAGAGGTGCAGGATCTGATCCATCTGCTGCGGGTGCTGGATGATCCGGCGGATGAACTGGCGCTGGTGGGGGTGCTGCGCTCGCCGCTCTTCGCCCTGGACGATGCCACGATCCTGCGGCTGCGCTTTGCCAACCCGCATAGTTTGTGGGATGCACTGCTGGCGAGTGGCGACGAAGAATTGAGCACTGAGAACGGAGAACCGGGAACTGCGAACTCAAAACTTAAAACTCAAAACTCAGAACTTTTCTTTGCGCGGGAGACATTGCGGGAGTTGCATGCGCTGCGCGGACGGGTGACGGTCGTGGAACTGCTGCGGGCGGCACTGGCGGCAACGGGCTATCTGGCAACGATCAGCGGGTTACACGACGGGGAGCGGCGGCGGGCCAATGTGGAGAAGCTGCTGGAGGCGGCGCGGCGGGCCGGGAGCGGCGGGTTGAGCGCCTTTAGCGCCTACCTGGATGCGCTGCTGCGGCAGGAACCACGCGAGGGCGAAGCGCCGCTGGAGGCCGCCGGCAGCGTGCAGTTGATGACAGTGCATCGCAGCAAAGGGTTGGAATTCCCCATCGTGGTGCTGCCCGACCTGGGCCGCCGCAGTCCGCCGCAGACGGCGAAGTGGCTGGCGCGGCGAACGTATGGCGCGGCGGTGCAACTGCGCGGGGCGACCGGCGACTGGGAGAAGCCGATTGCCTACCAACTGGCGCTGGCCGAGGAGCGGCGCATGGAACGAGCCGAGCGCGAGCGCCTGCTCTACGTGGCGCTGACCCGCGTCCGCGATTATCTGCTGCTGAGTGGACCGGCAGCCAGGCAGAGCGGCGACGACTGGTTGAGCCAGCTATTAATTGCGCTGGGGACGCCCTGGGAGGCGGGTGGACCGGCGGCGGGAACATATGCTGCGCTGCGGGTTTTTCGCCCATGATATACTAGCAGCAGCCACACCTTGATACCAATGTGCCGACAACCCGGCAATCAACTGGAACGGGCGCAATGGGCGCAGCGGCGGCACGTTCCTGTGGATCATCGCTGCGTCCGCGGTGTGCGCTGTGGCTATGACAACACATCGGTATGAGGAACGCCAGTATGCATATTCTGTTCTTGAACCCCTACCACGGCGGTTCGCATGCCGCGGTTGCCGCCGGCTACACCACTCACAGCCAACACCAGATAACGCTACTCACCCTGCCCACTGAGGGCGGCTGGCGCTGGCGCATGCGCGGCGGGGCGGTGGCGCTGGCCCGGATGGCCCGCGCGGCACCGCTCCGGCCCGACCTGATCCTCACCACCGATATGCTGGACCTGGCGGCCTTTCGGGCGCTGACCCGCGACCTCTACCCGCCCGATATTCCGGCGGTGCTCTACTTTCATGAAAACCAGCTTACCTACCCGCTGCCCAAAGGTCGGGCGCGCGACCTGGGATTCGCCTGGATGAACTACACCAGCGCGCTGGTGGCCGACGCGATCTTTTTCAACTCCGACTTTCATCGGCGCAGCTTCCTGGAGACGCTGCCCGGCCTGCTGGGGCGCTACCACGACTACCAGGAACTGGAGACGATTGACCTGATTGCGGCGAAGTCGCAGGTGCTGCCCCCCGGCATTGACCTGCAACGCCATGACCAGGCATTATCGGTGAATGTCCCGGCTCACTCGTCGGCGGTGCGCTCCGGGCCGCCGGTTATCCTCTGGAATAGCCGTTGGGATTATGACAAACAGCCGCAGGTCTTCTTCGATGCGCTGGAAGTAGTTGCGGCGCATGGCGCAGACTTCCGGCTGATTGTGGCGGGGGAACATGTGGACCCCAATGCGTCCGAGTTTATCACCGCGCGCGAACGTTGGTCCGGGCGGATTGTTCACTGGGGGTATGCGGCCGATCAGCCGGCCTACAGCCGGTTGCTGCACCAGGCCGATCTGGTGGTCAGCACAGCCATTCAGGAGTTCTTCGGCATCGGGATTGTCGAGGCGCTCTACTGCGGCTGTATTCCCATCCTGCCGCGCCGCCTGACCTACCCGGAGCTACTGCCGTCCGAGCATCATGCCGACTGTCTGTATGACTCGTTTGAAGAACTGGTCGGACGACTGCACACCACGCTGCGCAGTTGCGCCGACCTGCGCCGGCGTGACTGGCGGGCCATCGCCGCGCCCTACGACTGGTCACGCCTGGGACCGCAGTATGATGCGGCGCTGGCGGGAGTGAAGTGGGGGTAGGGGTAGCTTCGGTGTATGTTAATCGAGTCGTCGCAAGCCGAATGCAAAACTGGTTGCAGGGAGAACCATCGTATGAAACCTTCGCGGCATATAGAGCATAGAGAACAGCGGAATGGAGAACAACGCGCACCGGGTGCGTGGCTATCGAACAACCTGTTTGTTCCTGGTCCGCTGTTTGCCTCTGCCTGGGGTAGCGCTTCACCGCAGCGCTATCTGCTGCCGGGTCTGCTGGTCATGATCATGCTCTCCGTCGCGGCGTGTAGTGGTGCGCCGGCCACAACCACCGAACCACCGACGGGGGAGACCAGCAGTGCAACGGAAATCCCGACCGCCGTAGCGTCGGATGAACCAACAGTCGCGGCAACGGAAATCCCGGAGACAGCCGGCGAAGCGCCGGCGGAAACCGCAGATCCGGCAGATACAACTGCACCCCAGACCGTGGCGCAGCGGATCGAAGCCGAACTGGAGCGGCTTGCGCCCGGTCGTATGCTCTTCAACCCGCCGGAGACGATGACCGTCGGGCAGACCGAGCGGGTGGAGGTACGCATCACACGCGAACTGCTGGGGCTGGACCCGCCGGCAACCGATCCGCTAACTGAGGATCTGCAGGGAAGCGGCCCCCCGGAGATCGAGCCGGTTCAGGTGGGCACCTTTATGCGCGCCCGCCTGCTGGGTGAAAACTTCAACATCACGCCGCTCAACAACGCAGAGCAGGCGGTCGGGCGCACCGGCTTTACCGAGTGGGCCTGGGATGTCACGCCCCGCCGGTCGGGTGAGCAGCGGTTACATCTGGCGGTGACGGTGCAACTGCGCGCGGAAGGAGGAGTTGAGGCCGTACGCGACTTCCCCGTTCGGGAAAAGGTGGTGACGGTGGCCGTCAACCCCGGCTACACTCTGGCATCGCTGGGGCGCGGCTACTGGCCCTGCCTCCTGGGTGGGCTGATCCTGGCAACCGGCACCCTGGTCGTTCTCCACCGCCGGGTCAGGGGGGGCACGGTTGCACCAGCCGCACCCACCCGCGATGGATCGATTCCCCGGTCGGAGGAGACGCGCACCGTGGGGCAACGGACCAGCCAGGAACCCGCTGATCATCCGCCGACGCAACCGGCGGCAGCGCAACCGACCCGGACGCATCCGGTGATAGCCGGCACGCCGGGCGAACTGGCTCCCGGTATGCTGGTACATAACCGCTACCAACTGGTGGGGTTGATTGGCCGTGGCGGGATGGGCGCGGTCTACGCGGCGATTGACCAGCGGCTCAACAGCCGGGTGGCGCTCAAGCATCTGCTGGTCACGGAGGGGCAGCTCGATGCGGCCTTTGCCCGCGAAGCGCAGATCCTGGCGACGCTGCGTCACCCGGCCCTGCCCCGGGTGACCGATTATTTCCAGGAGGAGCAGGGCCGCTTCCTGGTGATGGAATATTTTGCGGGGGATAACCTGGCCGATCGCCTGCTGCAACAGGCCGGCCCGCTGCCGGTTGCGGCGGTGCTGGCCTGGGCGGACCAGATCCTGGCCGCGCTGGAGTATCTGCATGGTCACACGCCGCCAGTGCTGCACCGGGACATCAAGCCGCAAAACCTGAAGCTGACGCCGGAGGGCCAGGTGATCCTGCTGGACTTTGGCCTGGCTAAGGGTGCGGTGGAGCAGCAGACGGCGGTGGACAGTGTCAGCAGTGTGTTTGGCTACACGGCGCACTACGCGCCACCGGAGCAGATCCAGGGCTCCGGGACGGAACCGCGCAGCGATCTCTATGCGCTGGCGGCCACGCTCTACCACTTGCTGACTAACCAGCGCCCGCCGACCGCGCTGGAGCGCATTGTCGCCATTCAGAATGAGTTGCCCGATCCGCTTCAGTCGATCAGCGCGATCAACCCGACGGTGCCCGCAGCGGTGGGAGAGATGCTGCACCGCGCGTTGTCGCTGAAGCTGAGTGAGCGCCCGACCAGCGCGGCGGCTATGCGGGAGGGGTTGTAGAAAGAACTGAGAACTGAGAACTGAGAACTGAGAACTGAGAGACTGTTTGAAAAGGGGGTCGCGTTGGTCACACGGCATGCTGGTTGCCCTGATACACCAGATAGCGCCCCAGGAGTCCCGGCTTCAGCCGGTGTGCGGCCGAAACCGGCTGAAGCCGGGACTCCTGCTGCCGGGGCCGTATTCCCATAACAAACCCTTTTCAGACAGGTTCTGAGAACACATCTGGTTTTTCAATGGCAATACACCGGGCACTTTGTATTCGGTGTTGCTTTGTTCTGTGTTTTCTACGCGATGGGATGAATGGTTGGTGTTGGTGTCAGACAGTTACTTCGACTTGCAGGTAGGGCAATGTGCGCAGGCTAGTTATCTCATGCCGATTGCCGAACATGCCATTATTGCAAGTGAACAAAGAACCCTTTTAATCGATCTTCCGCAATCAAGGCCCAACAGCTTGAAGACAGGGCAACCCAAACGGTGGTTTGCCCGGGTTGGCCCCATGTTACGACCGCATAGGTATAGGCGGCATCCGTGTCCATTTCTTCACCTGCATCAGTAAATACACTCAGGTATATGCTCATAAATAAATTCTGATCGGATACCTCATATTCACCATATCGATCCTCCAGCATCGTTACACCGGAGATGTGCGCAAGAAAGTTGGCAATGTGTTGTCAGCTTGCCGGCTGCGAACGCGTATCGTCACTGCAAATTTCAAGTTCTGTGCTCATCGGATTCTCCGTGTCATAGAGAAAGATAGCGAAGAGCGGTGCGCTACCCCATGCCCATCGCTGTTAGAGGGGCGCAGCATGCTGCGCCCGTACCCATCCTATCCTCGCCGCACGTGTCACTATGGTAATGAGTATTTACCACCAGGATTAGAACAGTGGGCGTAGCCAGATCACGCCGATCACGAGCAGCGCCAGCAGCCATCCGATGCCTGCCACCAGCAGCACCCGCCAGGAGACGCTGCTGCCCGCACTGCCGGGTTGCACGGTCGGGAGCCACTCGTATGCGGGGGTCAGCACCGCCGAGTCCAGGATGATCGGGACATCGTCCAGGTGATGATCCACGGCCACCATCAGCCGGGTGCGATCAACCCCCAGGACACGTTGCCGATACACTGTCCGCACTGCATGCCAGGGGATGTGCAGGGGCGGATGTCCCGGCCGAAACAGCATGAACGGCACTACCGACAGACCCTCGGGCTGTACGGCGAGCCGCACGCCGCCGAAATGGAGACCACCGACCGTGGCACTGGTCAGGACGGTCCCCGCTGGCACCGGGGTTCCGGGCCGGCGGTACTGGCGGGCCAGGTCCGCCCAGCCATCGACCTGCCCCAGGAGCCAGAGCACTGGATACCAGGCCAGCAGCCCCACGAGCAATGTGGTCAGCAATGGAACAAGCATGGTCGCACCCTCCAGTCGGTTCCCTGCCCCCGGCGTGCGCCGCGGGCGGGAATCAGCGGTACTCCGGCGGCGGCACCGTCGCCAGGAGGCGGGCGAGTGCCGGCGGAAGCTGATCCACCGGCACCCGTACAAACTGAGTATCAATCGAGGCCCAGCTACAGCGGAGATTGACGCTATAGCGGGGCGTACCCGGTTGCAGATCCCGAAACGGGGGCGGCGATTGGCACCACGCCTCCCGCAACGCATTGACTGCCTCCCAGTCTGCGGGTGGCAGGCGAGTCTCGCGACGATTGGTATAGGGGATACCCCGTGATGCCATCCCATCATCCGTGACCATCAGAAATTCGCGCGGCGATCGATCGTGCGGGGTATAGAGTTCCACAATTCTGCCGCCGCGTATATCTTCGGTGATGACATCCTCCTCCAGTTGCTCGACCGACGTTACTTTGGGGGCGCGAACGAACGCATAGAAGAACCCGAAGATTAGCCCCACCCCGATAAGGAAGACGAGGGCACTCAGCCCCCAGACCACCACCAGGTTGACCGGAATATAGCGGTTCGGACGCATTGGTTCACCCCTGCATATCGTTGGAAGTGGGAGCGCAGCATACTGCACCCGTACCCATTGTCGCCTTAGATCTCGGATAGCGTTTCTACCTCCACAATTTTACCATACCCGGCTATTTATGATGGGTCATGCGCCAGGAGTGTTTTACACAGCAGCAATAGAGCGTCAGGATTGCACATTGGAATGCCACCTACTCTCTGGTCTTGCGCATGTGCTCAATTGCTATCTGGAGTCTGTGAGTTGCTTGCTCAACCGTCCCGGCAAATGTTTCGATATATGCATTGGGCCAGGGAGCTTTGGTCGGCGGCAGCGGGTAGGTAATGACATAGCTTGACGACGTTGCTGCCACGGTAACGCCCGGTCCCGGATAATCGGCGTCCGTAAAGATAAGACTCACGTCCGATGTATAGACCCAGATATCTCCCGCAATGGAGGTGTCTTTCAGGTATTGAATGAGTTGGAGCATCGCCTGGGACCGTTCTCGTAACCAACCATAGTGGTGTTGTCCCAGGTGTGAGTAGTAGTCCTCAAGCGTCTCGGGTTGTTGGTGCGAGATGCGACGCAGTTGCATGCGCGATACACTGCCAGGTGGCGTCGCAGGCCCGGCGTGCCCTGCGGCTTTCTGGTTCGTAGCGATTCCCCGTGCCAAGGCAATCTGAATAATCTGGCTGGCCTCAGCGACATCGGCGGTCTGTCCAACCAGAGTTGCGTCAGACCAGGGGGTTTCCACATCCGGGATCGTACAACGAATAGTGTAGGTTCCACCCGCGACTTCAATGTACACCTTACTTGTTTTATAGTTATCTGATGCGTCAAGGACCAGCGTCGTATGCGCTGTGTGCGCCCACTGCTCTGGACCAGGGACATGCTGCTCCAGGTGATGTAGCAGGCGTACCATCGTTTGTCCAATGCCGGGCCAGGGTTCAGGGTCCATACTCAATTGTGTATAAAATTCCTCAAGTGTTTCGGATGGCTGATCTGATATGCGGCGTAGTTTCATCATACCCTCCTCTCCTCAATCCCTATTTCCCCAAAATATCAACCATCTCCAGCGCACCGAGTGCCTCAAATGGTCAAGGTATCCCTTTTGTATCCCTCATTGTATCCCAGTATCCCTTGAGATGGAACGGGGGGCGATGCTAGGATGGGGGGCACGCTACCCGATACGATATATTGCTCGCCTATCATTCCAGCCGTGCCCGCCGTGCTGCGGTGCCGGCTGCCCGGTTCTGGGCTAAAAGCAGGCAGCGCCTGAACCGCCATTCTCAGGCATCTGTTGTATTGGCTGGCTCGTTGTAGGCGAATAACGGTTCTGCATGCGCGGCTGTCATCACCCGATTGTACAGACAGATAGTAATGTGAAGAGGAACCCCCAATGATCTCCAGGAAACTCGCTCTGCCGATCCTCCTGCTGGTGCTCACTGCGGCCGGCATGGTTGCGTTCACTGACCGTATGCCATTGCCGGATGGGTCTATCGCACAGGCCCAGGACAGCAACGCTCCGCCCGCTACCTATGGCATCTTCTATGAATACGAGGTGTTGCACCAGCTTGAAGCAGATGGAACGGACACACTCGAATATGTCTCGATCAATGATCAGGGCAAGGTCGCATTCAGCCATCATCGGCGGCAGGAGGCCGACGTGCTTTTGACGACTGACGGCACTGCTGAGGCGGTCGAGATTGATACGTCTTTCCCGCTGGGCAGCTTCGCTGGCCTCCAGATCAACAACCTGGATGAGATCGTCGCCGTCGATAACGACAAACGGCTTGGCGGCACTGATTTCTGGCGCGTGCTGCGCTTCAACCTGGGGGGCGTCGGGCGCGAGATCATCGCCACGAGCACGGCTGACCAGGCGGTCTCCGTCGATTTTAACAACATCTTCGACCGCCCGAGCATCAATAATGCTGGTGAGATCGCCTTCACGGCCACCGGCGGGCGCGATAACGACTCTATCTGTGGCGCGAATGCGAGATGCCTCGTGGTGCCCAATCCGGGCGGCACCAATCCCTTCCTTGAAGACTCACTCAATGTGAGCAACATTCCCGAGCCGCGCATTGCTGACACCGGTCAGGTGCTCGCCTGGGTGCAGCCCGGCAACAATGAGCAGGAGATCCGGCTCTACGGCATCGCAGGTGGTGACTACGAACTAATCGCCGATAGCAACGACTTCGCGGAACTGGGCCAGCGCCCCGCTGTTAGCGATGATGGCGAGATTGTGGTGTTTTATGGTGACTTGGAAGCAGGCTCGTCTATTTTGCTCGGCGATTGCCTGGGCTCACTCCAGCCTGACCAGTGCCCCGACTATGGCGGCACCACTGGTCCCGGCATCTTCGCCAGTATCAAGCAAGACGATGGCACACGGCGGCTGGTGCGGCTCACCGGGCGCGGCACAACTCCCACAAACCCCACAAACCCAGATATTGCTGAACTAGGCTGGGCTGATAATGCTCCCGGCAATTTTTCAATGATCCAGTTTGATCCCAACGGCTATGATCCTGCGCAGCCGCTCGGCGTGACCAACATGGTCGATGGCAGCTTCGTCGTCTCATTCATCGCGCAGCCCACCCAGGCGAGCCGCGATAATCCTGCCCTGGAAGGCGCGCCGCTGACCTTCTCGGGCCGCCGCGGGCTCTGGGCACTGCGCGTCGATGCGGTGTCGCCCGTGGGCAGCGATGAGTCAGCCAGTGCAGACGATATCCTCTACCACCCGGCAAGCCCGCTGCCCGTGGTGCAAGAAGGCGATAGCATCCGCACCGAACAGGGCAGCGTGCAGGTGCTCAGCATCGAGGTCGAAGACCCGCTGACCGCTGTCGAAGATGGACGACCCGGTGAGCATCTACTCGCATTCAGCGTGCAAATGTTCTCCAATAGCAGCATCGTGGTGCGCGCCAGCCATCTCGATTTCGATCAGGATGGTTTGCTCGACCATTGGGAAGCGGCAGGCAAGGGCATCGACATAGACCGCGACGGCACGCCGGAGCTTGACCTTGCGGCGATGGGCGCAACCCCCGATCAGCGTGATCTGTTCCTTGAAGTTGATTGGCTGGCTCCGCAGGACACCCCCGACGGCGTGCGCGACTTTTCGCCGCACCCGGAGGCACTGCTGTTTGTGCAAGAACTATTTCGTAATGCGCCCGACCCGATCACGCTCCATATTGATGGCGGGCCGGGCCGCTCGCTAGCCATGGGCAGCGACCCGGCGCTCTTGCAGGGCGGCGACCTGATCCAGCCCTACCTGGGCGCGTCCGGCGAGGATGCGCCGCACCTCGATGGTGTGTTTCTCGATGGAAACCGGGGTGCGTTTGAGCAGAATGGCCGCTTGTACCGTTCCTTCGACGACATCAAGCAGAACAACTTCGGCACCACCGACAAGTTCGCTCGCGCGTTTGCGTTTCACTATGCCGTCTTTGCCGATAAAGTCGTTGATCCCTTTACGCTGGCAGAAGATGCATCGCTGGTGGTGGGAGAGTCGTCCTACTACTTCCGCGCCGCAGATGCCCTGGTCGATCTGCCGCCGCAGCACCAACAGCATCGCGTACCGGGCAACGATATTCTGATCGGGTTGCGCGGCGTGCAAACGCTCGACCAGCAGGCGCTTGCCGATCAGCCGGGTTCCGCGCCACCAGGCTACTTTATTCTGCCGCCGGGCTTTGTGCAGGGGCACGCGCTCGCCCACGGTCTGGGCCTCAACCTAGGCCTGCGCGAGGGCGGCACCGACCGGCAGTCGAGCCCCTGGCTGCTCACCCGCAGCGCCGACCCGGCAGCCTACAAGCCTTCCTATGTCAGCCTGATGAACCATGCCTACACCTTCGGCCTGACCGCGCTCGCCGACCGTGTTGAGCCGGGACAGGTAAGCGCCGAGGTCTTCTTTGCGGGCACGCCGTTCAGCGGCACGGTTGGCATTGCCAACCTATCCAACACCCTGGTAGGCTACAAGCCAGATATCAGCAACCGCCAGGTACCGAACAGCGCCATTATTGCGAGCAACACCGCCAACCGCCTGGATGTATCCAATGCAACAGGTGCCGCGTGGCCCGACGACGTGGGCGCGGGCGATGCGTTTGTGGTCTTGCCGACGGGGTTTTCGCGTGCCAACGACCCGGTCTTTCGCGATTGGCCCAACATCCAGCTTGACTTTGCGGCCTACGCCCCGCATGTCGGCAATGCCTTCGGGGATGGACGGCTTGGGAGGCTGGATGAAGCGGGCCTGCAGGCTGCCGGGCTGGCGCAGGATACCAACGTGGCCCCGAAATTCACCTTCGACGACCTGGCCGCAACGCTCGGCCCCTTCGATGAGTACCTTCCCACCGCCTCCTTCGCTGGGCCAGCCCCCGACGCGAGCTTCGGCGTGGGCAGTACCTTCGATGTGCAGGTTGCCGCGACCGACGACACCGGCATTGGCAGCGTCGTGGTCAGCTTCGACCGCGACGGCAACGGCACACTGGCCGCCAGCGAAACACTGAGCGCCACGCTGGGCACGTCGCCCACCTTCCACGTCCGCCTCGCTGACATCGGCGGCCCCACCGGCACGCGCATCATCAGCGCCACCGTGCGCGACCTGGCGGGCCGCATCGATGTGATCACGCAGACGGTCAGCATCACAAGCGAGCCGCCGACCACGCCCACCAGCGCGCCGGGCAACCCGAACCAGGAGAGTCGTACGCTCTATCTGCCGCTGGTGACGCGGGCCAGCCAGCCGGGGGCCTCACCGCCCACCACAGCGACGCCCACGCCGACCAGCGTGCCGAACCCGCCCAATAACCCGGACAACCCGAACCAGGAGAGTCGTACGCTCTATCTGCCGCTGGTGGCCGGTTCCGGTCAGGCGAGCGCACCGCCTCCCACTGCGCCGACCGCGCCGACCGCGCCGACCGCGCCGACGGTTGAACCGACCACCCCGGTGCCCGGCGGCCCCCCGCCCGAACCGATCGGGCGCGGCTTCTCCAACCCGGTCGCGGCCGTGTATGGCCTGGGCGAGATCACCGCGCTGGCCTTGGCGCCCGACGGCAAGACGGCGCTGGTGGGTGGCTCCACCGGGCAGGCAGCGCTGCTCGACCCGCTGAGCGGCGAAATCATCCAACGCTACGGCGGGCACACCGCCGCCGTTAATGGCGTGGCTTTCGCGCCCGATGGCGAAACCATCGTGACGGGCAGCACCGATACCACTGTGCGGCTGTGGGATACCGCCAGCGGCGACATGCTGCGCCGCTTCGTGGGGCACAGCGGCGCGGTGTATGCCGTCGCCTTCGCGCCCGATGGCAGCCAGATACTCAGCGGTGGCACAACCGGCTCCGGCACCCTCACCGACTATGTGCGGCTGTGGGACACCGCCACCGGCGCGACGATTCGTACCTTCGAGGGGCACAGCGGCGCGGTGTATGCCGTCGCCTTCGCGCCCGATGGCAGCCAGATACTCACCGGCAGCGGCGACGATCTGGCGAAGCTGTGGAATGTAGCTACCGGCGAGGAGATCCGCACCCTGAGCGGCCAGAGCGCCCCGGTGCGCAGTGTCGCCTTCGCGCCCGATGGCACACAGGCGCTCACTGGCGGCGGCACGACAGCGCGGCTGTGGAACCTGAGCACGGGCGGCGCGCTCACTATCGACGCGCACGGCTACAGCGTTGATGCGGTCGCCTTTGCGCCCGATGGCACCCGGCTACTGACCGGCGGCACCGACATGCCCGGCAGCGGCAACGTCAAGTTGTGGGATACCGAGGGCAACTTGCTGCACACCTTCGAGGGGCACACGCAGCGCGTGCTGGCAGTGGCCTTCGCGCCCGACGGTGAGCGAGCGCTCAGCGGCGGCAGTGATGGCAGCATCCGGCTGTGGGATGCACGCGTGCCTGACGTGCAATCTATCGCCCACCCCGGCGATGTCGCCGTCAACGCGGTGGCCTGGACACCCGACGGTACCCGACTGCTCACTGGTGATGCCGCAGGCGTGGCGCGGCTGTGGGACAGTGCGACGGGCAACCTGGTGCGTGGTTTTAGCGGGCATACCAGCGATATTGCCGCCGTCGCCCTGTCTCCCGATGGAGACTACGCCCTGACCGGCTCGAACGGCGACACGACAGCTCGCATCTGGGATGTGAGCACAGGCGCGGAAGCAGCCACACTGGAGCACCCGACAAGCAACTTCGTCTATGATGTGGCCTTCTCAGCGGCAGGTGATCAGATACTCACCGGCAATCAGGGCGGCAATGCCTACCTCTGGGACTGGGACAGCGACACACTGACTGCCACGCTGGTGCATACCCTGGATCATGAAACCAACAGCAGGATTGCCGGGGTGGCTATCTCGCCGGACGGTAGCCGGCTTGCCACGGCCACCTATCAGGCAGTGACGCTGTGGGATGCCGCCACCGGCGCGCAGGTACGCACCTTCACGAGTGGGCGCTCCCCCAACTTCACCGCGGTGGCCTTTGCGCCCGATGGCGCATGGCTCGCCGCCAGCGAGCAGAGCAACACCGTGTACATGTGGCAGATCGATACCGGCGCGCGCCGTGACTTCTCGACGCTGCCGGAAGGCACAGCCCAACGGCTCACCAGCGTAGACTTCTCGCCCGATGGTCGCCGCCTGCTGGCCGATGGTCTTCGCCAGACCTTCATCTGGGCCGTGGATAGCGGCGACCTGGTCAATGTGCTTGACGCGCACGCGGATCAGGTGAATGCAGCCACCTTCGCGCCCGACGGCAGCCAGGTGGCTACCGCCAGCGATGACGGTACGGCGCGCATCTGGGATGCCCTGGCCGGCAGCATGCTGCACGCGACGCCGAGCGGGCATGCCGACGGCGTGCAGGACGTGGCCTACTTCAGCGACGGCAGCGCGCTGGTCAGCGCCGGCTTTGATGGCACGCTCAAGCTGTGGGACACTGCCACCGGTACAGTCAGCCGCACGCTGCGCGTTCCGCGGCCGGGGGCGCTGAATAACTCGGTGCTGGCAGTGGATGTCTCTGCTGATGACCGCTTGATCGCCTCGGGTTCGCAGTACAACCTGGCGCTGTGGGACGCGCAGAGCGGCCTGCTGCTGCGCACGTTTGCCACCGACACCAACGACAACATCTACGGCGTGGCGCTCTCGCCCGATGGTGCGCTGCTGGCAGCGGGCGGCACGGCGCGCACGCTCTACCTGTTCGACACCGCCACGGGTGACGAACTGCGCCGCTTCACGCAGCACAGCAACCAGATCAACGGTGTCGCGTTCTCGCCGGATGGCAGCCGCCTGCTCTCCGGCAGTACCGACGGCACGGCGCTGCTGTGGGATGTGAACGACGCAAACGTCACGCTGGGCAGTTTCACCCGCAACGGCGAGGCGATCAACGCGGTGGCTTTTGCGCCGAATGGTGAGCAGGTCGCGGCGGGCGACACGCTGGGCGCGATGGTCTGGGATATCGGCACCGGGCAGGAGGTAGCCCGCCTGAAGGATGACGCCTTCGGGTTTCCGAATATTGCGGCACTGGCCTTCTCCCCCGACAGCCGTCAACTGCTCACCGCACGGGTCAATGTGGCCGAACTGTGGGACATCGAGAGCAGCACGCTGCTGCGCGCCTTCACCGGCCACACCAGCGAGAATGTGGGCAATCCGGCAACTATTAACGCGGTTGCCTTTGCGCCCGACGGCACGCAGATCGCCACCGGCGGTGCCCGGGGCAACAACAGCGTGCAGTTGTGGGAGGTGGCGCTGCGGCCCGCCCTGCGTAGCTTCACCGACCCGGACGATACCGGGTATACCAGCGTGGCGGTCGCGCCGGATGGGCAGACTATAGCGACCGGCAACTGCGATGCCACGGTCTACCTGTGGAATGCAACCACTGGCGCGCAGGTGCGCAGCATCACCGGCTTCCCCGGCCTCACCGGACCGGGCGGCGGCGGCCCCTGCGTGAACCACCTCGACATCTCAGCGGATGGCAGCATGCTGCTGGGCGGCACGAGCACGACGGTGCGGCTGCACGATGCCGGCACGGGCGATATTTTGCAAGCGTTCGCGCCCCACCGCTATGGCGTCTTTACGGCCCGCTTCACGCCCGATGGCAGCCAGGTGCTTACCGCGGGCGGCGATAGGAATATCGCCGGCTGCCTGGAGGAGTGTGGCTCGGTGAAGCTGTGGGATGCTACGAGTGGCGACCTGCTGGCAACCTTTACCCACGACCCGCACGTATCGGCGGCAGCGCTCGCGCCGGATGGGCGCTACCTGGCGACGGCCGGCGGCGCTGATGGGCTGGCGTGGCTGTGGGATGTGAACAACAGCACGACGCCAATCCTGACCCTGGAGGGCAGCACCGACGTGATCGACAGTATTGCCTTCGCGCCGGACAGCAGCCATATTGCGGCGGGCAGCCGCGATGGCACGGCGCTGCTGTGGGATCGGGCGACGGGCGGCTTCCTCTTCAGCTTCAACCACGGCACCTACAGCCAGGCCGTACGCCATGTGGCTTTTGCCACCGCGCAGCCCTGGCTGGTGATCACCTCGGAACAGACGGCCTACGTGTGGGACAGCAACACGGGCGAACTGCGCTTCGCTGTGAGCGGGGGCGGGATGATGAGGGATGCCGACTTCACGCCGGACGACAGCGCCCTGCTGACGGGTAACACCAACGGCACGGCGACACTCTGGCAGACGGCGGCAGAGTAGGAGGAGTGGGGCCAGGTCGCGGATGATCTGGCCCCATTGCCGCCGGTGACAGCCACGCGTTACGCAGTGCAATCTATTTCGGCCTGATGCCAGGCCAGGAAGCGGTCTTCGCCGGCGACAGCAGGGTGCATTATCCTCGTTTTTTCGGGGGATACCTTGCCCGCAGAGCAAGATGTTCCCTTCCGCCCTGCCGGAGGCGAGTCCGTGCGCACGGCAGTACCTTGCCTGGTACAATGCAGGCAGGGACTGGCTTATTGAAACCAGGAGGTGACAATGAATACATGGTATACCCGTATGAGTATCCTCGTGCTCTGCCTGGGGGTGTTGCTGCTCCCGCCGTCGCTGGTGGCAGCCCCGGATGCGGCGGCGGTCTTCCAGCAGCGCTGGCGCAGGCATGATCAACCCGTCGCCACAGGTCAGGCCGACCGCTCGTGGACCTGGGGGCCGGCTCCGCTGACCGATGTGCTGACAGAACGCTACACGGTAGCGGGGGAATTTGCAGAGGATGAGCGGCAGGTGCAATACTTTGACAAGGGGCGCATGGAGATCAACGACCCGGCCGGCGATGTGTCGGCTCTCTGGTACGTCACCAGCGGCCGGTTGCCGGTTGATCTGATGCTGGCAAAGACTGGACGCCGCGATCGTCCAACCGCACCCGGCGCGGAAACGTCAACCAAACAGTGGACCGATGCGTATATCACCGCCATCGGCGATCCGGGCAACTTCCCGACCTACCTTGATCTGCAACCGTTGTACGAAAGCCCCGGCCAGCCCCGCCCGGAGCGCCTGAACCAGCCGGCTACCGATCTGCTTGAACCGGACCTGGGTATCAGCCGCTTTGCGGACTATACCGGCGACCCGGCGACCATCCTGCGTCCGGGCCGGAATGAGCATCTCGTCCCGCAGGCGTTTCTCAATTTTATGCAGCAGCAGGGTCTGGTGTTGCGCGATGGCCGCAGCGTCTATGCACAGGTCTACGATCCGTTGTACATCTTTGGCCTGCCGGTGACACCGGCGGTCTGGGTGCGCGCGCAGGTGGGCGGCGTCACGCAGCCGGTGCTCTTTCAGGTGTTTGAGCGGCGCGTGCTGACCTACAACCCGGCCAATCCGCCGGCGTTTCGCGTGGAAATGGGCAATGTGGGCGCGCACTACTACGATTGGCTGACCAACCCCGACTCGGCGCGCGAGTTTTACTACAACCCTGAAGATAGAACCCGCATGGTGGCGACCCGCAACCCCAATGTGATCTACACCGTTGAGGTTGATGTGCAGAAGATCGCCCCGCTGCCTGGCAATCCCCCGACCGTTCCCGACGCGGCTGAATATCGGATCTATCGCTCGCAGGATGGCGGCCAGACGCGGGAACTGCGCTACAGTGGCGCAATCGGGCCGGGCTGTCGATGGCTGCTGGTCGAGTTGATGCGCCCGCGTGACCCGCAGGCGCATCCTGATCGCGTCGGGCTCATGACCGGTTGCGCGCAGAGCCCGAGTGCTTCCCGTGGTTCCGGCTTACAGGTTTACTCATCGTACGATGGCGCGCAGTCCTTCTTCTACCGGGGTGGGGCGTAGCTCTCAACAGTCTCTCAATCACACGCGTTACGCGGTGGCGATCAAACCGGGTGTTTGCGCCCGATAACGGCCGGCTTCGCCTGCGGCAGCCATGTCAGCATTGGCCCTTTCGCGGTTTTCATTCATGTCGTGTTGTTCGTGGTCCAAACGCCTACCGCGTACGTCGTGTCAATCACAGAACGACTCATCGGCGATATGGTAGGTCGCACGCTGCGCCGGCATGAGGGTCGGCACATAGCGGTTGGCACACGTCCAGGTGATCAACGCATCCCGTGTATCAATGCGCCAGAGCCGCACCGTAGCATCGGCGGAACCGGACAGGATCGTTGCATCTTCCGGATGAAAGGCGACACTCAGTACGGCATCGCGGTGCCCGGTTATGCGCCGCCGTTCCTGCCCGCTGATCGCATCCCACAGGCGGAGCGTGCCGTCAAACGAACCCGAGGCAATGGTCTGCCCGTCGGGGCTGAAGGCCACGCTCTGCACGGCTCCCTGGTGCCCGGTCAGGTGCTGCCGTTCCGCGCCGGTCGCCACATCCCACAGCCGCAGTCCCCCTACAAACGTTCCTGCCAGGATCACCTGCCCATCAGGGCTGAAGGCCACGCTCTGCACCACATCGTCCTCAAACCGGCGTAATTCTTCCCCCGTGGTCGCATCCCACAGCCGCAGTGTGCCGTCAAACGAGCCCGAGGCGATAGTCTGCCCATCGGGGCTGAAGGCCACGCTCTGCACGGTGCGCGTATGCCCGGTCAGGCGGCGGATCTCCGTGCCGCGTTCGCCATCCCAGAGGCGGATGGTATAGTCATCCGCGCCGGATGCAAGCATTTGCCCATCGGGGCTGAAGGCCACGCTCTGCACAGTGCGCGTATGCCCGCTGAAACGGTGCAGTTCGCTCTGGCTGAAGATATCCCACAGGATCAACGTGCCCTCCGCCGCGCCAATGAGGACGCGCCGCCCGTCGGGGCTAAAGGCTACGCTGTGTACCTCGCCGGCATCGATCGGAAAACGGTGCAGCGGTTGGGTGCTGGTCGTGTCCCAGATGCGCAGCGTGCCATCCGCCCCACCCGAGGCGACTGACTGCCCATCAGGACTGACGGCCACGCTCTGCACTGCGTCGGTGTGCCCGTCAAAGCGGTGCATCTCCTGCCCATCTTCCAGATCCCAGAGCCGGATGGTGTCATCCCAGGCTCCGGAGAGCAGACGCAGATGGGCCGGATCGGGGCTGAAGCGCGCGACCATCACCGCGTCGGTATGATCGCTCAGGCGTTGGAGTTCCACGCCGGTCGCCACATCCCACACGCGCAGGGTGGTATCGAACGATCCGGAAACGGCCCGGCGACCATCGAAGCTGAAGGTCACGGTCCAGATCTGGGCGGTGTGCCCTTCGAAGCGGCGCAGTTCTTCGCCCGTGGCTACATCCCATAGCCGCAGGGTGGTATCAAACGACCCGGAGAGTGCCTGGGCACGACCGGGGCCGGGGTTGAAGGCCACACTCATCACCGCGTCGGTATGCCCCGCAAAGCGGCGCACTTCTTCCCCGGTTGCCACATCCCACAGCCGCATGCTAGTATCCGACGAGCCGGAGAGAATGGTTTGATCCTCCGCGCCAAACATCACGCTGTTAACCGCGTCGGTGTGCCCTTCGAAGCGGCGCAGTTCTTCCCCGGTGGTCACATCCCACAGCCGCAGCGTGCCGTCACGCGAACCGGACACAAAGGTCGTACCATCGGCGCTGAAGGCCACACTCATCACGGCATCGGTATGGCCCGCAAAGCGGCGCACTTCTTCCCCGGTTGCCACATCCCACAGCCGTATCGTCGTATCCCACGAGCCGGACAGCGCGGTTGCTTCGTCCGGGCTGAAGGCCACATCCATCACCGTGCTGGTATGCCCTTCAAAGCGGCGCAGTTCCGCCCCGGTTGCCACATCCCACAGCCGCATGGTTGTATCGCGTGAGCCGGACAGAAAAGTGGCACCATCGGCGCTGAAATCCAGGCTCCAGACGCGCGAAGTATGTCCCAGAAACAGGCGGCGCGTGCCGGGCGGATACGCTGCCTGCGCCAGGGTCAGCGCTGCATGGGGTGCGGGACGTTCGGCATGCACAGCCGCCAATCCCAGGGCGCGGGCCTGATTTGGTTCGCCCTGTGCCAGCACCGCCTGACTGGCCGAAACGAGTGCCAGTCCCCGCGCTTCTGCCGCCAGCGCGTTTGCCCGCACACCCAGTACGCCGGCAATCAGCGCGGCAACCAGGGCCAGACCAACGGCTATTGAGAGGTAGAGGGCGCGGCGGCGCAGACGCTGGCCGGCAACCGCCTGCTCGTGCATGCGCTGCTGCTGTGCTTCGGCCAGGGCGCGGGCCTGGGCCAGTTCACGCTGGTGAATTGCCTCACGCTCCTGTTCAGCCGCCGCGGCCGCCAGGTGGCTGGCCTGCAAAAAGCGCTGCTCCAGGTCATTCAGGTCAGCCGGATGGTCGGCGGCCCACTCCCGCGCCTGCGCCAGGCGTACCCCCCGGTAGAGCGCGCCAGCGTCGTATCCCAGGCGTTCCCATTCCCGCGCCGCCTCAGTCAGCATCCGGTGAATGCGCAATCCGGCGCGACTGGTTGCGATCCAGTCGCGCAGGCGGCCCCAACCGGCAATCAGCGCTTCGTGGGCCAGTTCCACCGTCGGCTCGCGGGTGGCCGGGTCCGCGTCAAGCGTCAGCAGGCGATAGTGGCTGAAGCGCTCAATGACCGTTTGCACTGGCGTTAAGGCGTAGCCGTTACCGGCATGCGCGCCGGCCGTGTCGAACTCGGCCAGCCGTACGCGGCGGCGGGTATCCTGAACACCTTCACCCGGCGTGATCAGCCGCAAGAACAGCCGCCGCGCAGCATCCTGGTGGGTCTGATCCAGGCTGGTGTAGAGTTCTTCGGCTCGCCGCGTCAGCGCCCCTGCCACGCCGCCGCTGGCATGATAGGCGGTGCGGGTGAGGATTGGCCCATCACGCCGCTCAAACAGTTCGGTCAGCGCATACTGTAAGAGCGGCAGCGTGCCGGCGTGCGTTCCTGCATCGCGCACGATGGTTTGCACCAGGTCGGGCTCCAGGTGCAGGCCCACCCCGGCAGCCGGCCCGACAATTGCCGCCTCGAGTTCGTGGGCCGTCAGCGGCAACACCACCTCGGTCCGCTGCTGAATCAGTTCTCCCAGTGGCCGATAGCGCAGAGCATGATCATAAAAATCGGCGCGCAGCGTGATCAGCAGGCGCAGGCGTGAGCGGGGATCGGTGACGGTTGCCAGCAGGCTGCAGAGCAGATGAATGCGTAGCGCTTCGTCCGTGACCAGGGTGAACAGTTCCTCAAACTGATCGATGACCAGCAGGAGTTCAACCGGCGGCTCCGGCGGCAGCACCCGCTTGACTGCCCGCAGCAGACCGCGTTCGTCTTCGCGCAACTGCCCGATCAGCGTATCCGGCGGGTTGACCGCCACCCGTAGCAGGGCGGCTTCCAGTTCTTCCAGAGGACGATCACCGGGCCGCATCTCGGCAATGATCCACTGTTCCGAACCGGGTAACATCCCCTGCCGCACTGCCGGCAGCAGGCCCGCATGCACAACCGATGATTTGCCACTGCCACTCGGCCCCACCAGCGCCAGACAGCGCGCCATACGGTCGGTATCGGCCAACCGCTGCAGCAGCCGGGCAATCAGGTCAGTGCGGCCAAAGAAATCGGTTGCATCAGCTTCGGCATAGGCCCGCAACCCTTTGTAGGGATTGCGCAGTGTGATTGACTGAGACTCAGCCGGATCTGCTGCCGGGTCGGCGGGCTCCTCCGCGCTGTCGGTTGCACGCGCCAGCCGGATCAGTGCCGGAAATTCTGCTTCGGGTATGTCCAGATTTTTCAGCAGTAGTGTTACCAGTTGCTCCGAGGGACGCAACCGATCCGCTTCGATACGCTTGATGGTCACGGTGGCACAGCCGGCCGCATGCGCCAGGGAAGCCTGCGTGAGGCCGTGTGCCGTGCGTTGTTCTTTGAGCCAGACGCCAAATGAAGGCGGGTACTGTTTGTCTGCCATAGCTCGTTTTATCCCATGCTGGTGCGAACATTCTGGGGATACGTGTTCGCAGGTATCCCTCTTGTATCCCTCTTGTGTCCCATATTGTATCCCAGGCGGGCTTGTTTTTCAGCAGACCGCTATGGTAGGGTTCAATTTATGCGCGTGAGGGAATACCAATACTATCCGGAAGCTCGCGCTACCGGGCCGCCTGCTGCTACGGGCGCTCACTGCCGGTCCCATGCGCGCGCTTGCTGACCGCACGTCGCTCCCGAATGCGCCTGCGGCTCATAAACTTTGATTTTTAGTCCGAGTATCGCTGGAGCGGAGCCCTGGCTGATGACCGTTCCATTTTTCGTCCGGACAACACGGATCAGGCGTCCCGGCTTCAGCCGGATCAGGCGTTCCCGGCAGGATGCCCCGGCCCTGGCAGGCATCCCACCGGCTGATGACCGTTCCATTTTTCGTCCGGACAACACGGATCAGGCGTCCCGGCTTCAGCCGGATCAGGCGTTCCCGGCAGGATGCCCCGGCCCTGGCAGGCCTCCCACCGGCTAAAGCCGGGACTCCCGGATGGCATATCCGGGTTATTTGCACAACGTTCATTAGCCCAGGACAAATCCATTTGTACGATGAGGAGCACACAAACGATGCAACGCACACATAGCCTGTGGATAAGCTGGCTAACGATGGTACTGCTGTTGAGCATCCCGACCGGACAGCCCGTTGCGATCACGGCGCAGGGCACCACACGAACCGTGACCACCCTGGCTGACAGCGGCCCCGGCTCGCTACGGCAAGCGGTGGTCGATGCCCAGAACGGCGATACGATTACCTTTGCCGTCACCGGAACGATAGTTCTGGCAGGTGAGGATATTCGCATTAGCACCGATGACCTGACGATCCAGGGACCAGGGGCAAACCAGCTTGCCATCAGTGGTGCCAACACAAGCGGGATTTTTGCCGTTGAAGGTGCCAACCAGGTGCGCATCACCGGGCTCACCATCCGCGATGGCTTTGACACGCTGGCCGGGGGCATCTTCAACTCGGGCAACCTGACCCTGCAAGATATGGTGGTAACCAACAACACAGCCAGGAGTGATGGTGGCGGCATCTTTAATTCAGGCATTTTGACGCTGCAAGATAGCCTCGTTGCCAGTAATGTGATTACTGGTACCGATTTTTCGCGCAGTTTGCAGGAGGGCGCGGGCATCTACAACACGGGCGATGAGGGCGAGTTCGGTTCGCGCCAGGGCACGCTGAGTATCATTGACAGCCAGATTATTGATAACCATAACCCTGGGAGCAGCGGTGGCGGTATCCACAGCGGCGGCACCCTCCGCATCGAAGGCAGCAGCATCAGTGGCAATCGCACCGGCAGATATGGCGGGGGCATCTACAGCGCGGGCGATGTGCTGACAATTGAAGACAGCCGCATCCGCGACAACATTTCCGGGGATTATGGCGGCGGCATCTACAAAGTGCGGGGCGTGGGCGAGATTGACCGCAGCCTGATCCATGGCAACCAGGCTTTGGGGACAGGTCTGGCCGGCGGCGGCGGCATCTGGAACGAGCGCACCCTGCGCATTAGCGTGAGTGTTATCAGCGACAATCAGGCCGCCGGGCGCGGTGGCGGCCTGCGCAGTAGCACCTATAGGAACGACGAAGTGGTGCTCGTGCGTGATACGACCATCCACAACAACTCGGCTGTGCGCGAGGGGGGCGGCCTGTCGCTAAGCGGCGACGGGTCGGTCCAGATTGTGGGCAGCACGCTGAGCGACAATCAAACCAGCGGCGACGGCGGCGGTATCCTGAACAGTCACGAGCAAGTTGCGGTGACGAACAGCACGGTGAGCAACAACCAGGCGGATGGGCGCGGCGGTGGGATTGCGAATGTCTTTGATTGTGACAGCCTGTTTGCAAGAACGGTGACCAGTGTGCTGACGACCACTAGCAGTACCCTGTATGGCAATCAGGCCGCGCAGGGTGGGGGCATCTACCAACGTCCGCCGGACCCGGACGCCGATGAAGACGAAGGGTGTGCCGATGATACGATCACGAGTTCGCTAACCCTGATGCAGAGCATTATTGCCAGCAACGTGGTGACGGCGACCGGGAGCGATTGCGCCGGCCCGGTGAGCGCAGGCGGCTTCAACCTGCTGGGCGATACGTCGGGCTGCACCCTGACCGGCGATACGGCGAGTAACAGTATCGCCAGTCCGGCGCTTGGCCCACTGGCCGACAACGGCGGCCCCACCCGCACTCATCAACCGCTGTCCGGTAGTCCCGCCCTCGACGCGATTCCGGCTGCAACCTGTGCCACGGACGCAGACCAGCGCGGCCTGACCCGTCCCCAGGCGGCAAACTGCGACATCGGCGCGGTCGAAGCGGGCGACCTGCCCCCCGCAGATCCCGGTCTGGCCCTCAACTTTGCCACGGGCAGCCCCGGCAGCGTCTTTACCCTGCGTGGCAACAACCTGCCCGCCGGCACTCCTGCCACCCTGACGATCAACGGCGTGGTCATCAGCGACACGCTTACCACCGATAGTGCGGGCAATCTGCTGCTGCTGCTGGATACGACCGCTGCCGATCCGGGCAGCTACAGCGTGCGGCTGCGGCTCCAGCCGGGGTTGGCCCAGTCGCTGGATCTGCGCGCCGGCTTTGACCTGCGCCCCGATGCCGTGCCACGCGCAGCGGAAACGGGAGGCACGGCCTCACAGGTGCCCGTTCCGGCAGGTATCGCCGGCGCGTCAGGCTCGATCTATCTGCCGCTGATCCAGGCGCGCTAAACGCTGCCGCCAGGTCACATCAGCACCGTTCTTTTGCCGCACGTCATACCCGCATTATTTTCTCAGGCATCGTTCAAATGCATTTGACAGGTTGCATTCGGTAGTGCCGCCTTATGAATGTTGAGAAAATAGCCCGGATATACAACTCACAGGAGTCCCGGCTTCAGCCGGTCGCATGCCTGCCTCGGCAGCAGCATACTGCCGGAAAAGCCTGATCCGGCGGAAGCCGGGACTCCCGATCAGTGATATCCGAAGGCGGCACTACGCAGTGTCAAGCGCTCATCGCCAATTTTGAATGATGCCTCAAAGTTTATTACCAGACAGTTTTCAGGATGTGTTGCAACGTTCAAAGGAGGATACACGCATGCAGATAACCCGATCTATCCAGGCAGACCATACAGCACAGCGTACCCGACTCCTCGTGAGTCTGGTCTTCTGTGTCATGGTTGCGCTGCCGGCACTCTTCGGCAGCAGCAGTGCTCCCCAGGCGCAGAGCCAGACGGCCGGTGTGTTGCTGCAAAGCTCACTCGACAACGCCGCCGCCATTACTGCCCCCGGCGTGGGTATCGCCGGCAGCACCACCCTGACCGCCGATGATTTTGTGAGCGGACAGCAGGGCAATGCGGCCTACTTCAGCGACGGCAGCCGCCGGGTGATCTTTCCGGCCGCCAGCGGCGATGGCACAACGCAGAATATTGACCTTGACCAGGGCGAGATCGAGTTCTGGTATCGCCCGGATACTGCCGCCGCCACGGACGATGTACGGCGCACGCTGATCGTGGTCGGCAATATCTACAACCCGCCCAACCTGGTACTCGAAGAGTCGGATCGGCTGGCGCTGACCCTGACCGATGCCGGATTCACCAGTTATGGCACTGCCGCCGACTACCGTGCCCCGCTCTGGCAGGCGGATGAGTGGGTGCATATCCGCGCCACCTGGGACCGCAGCCAGGCCGGCGATGCCCTGGCACTCTATCTCAACGGCACTCGCGTCGATGAGCCCGGCGCAGGCGGTGGCTGGAACCTGGGCAGCGCAACTGCTATCGGCGACATCTTTGTGGGCACATCTAACGCAACCGGCGATTTCTCCGCCGCCGGCGTTATGGATGAACTGGTGATCCGCGATGCGCCTGGCAGCCCAACCCCACCGGACACGCCGCCAACCGCCATGGCTGCACCAACGGCCACACCAACCACACCGGCACCACCCCCGACCGGCGGCGGCATCACCGATCCGGACCTGATCGTCACCCCGGCCCCGCTCGAGCTGCCGGCGGTAGGTGTGCCCTTCACCGACCCGGTGTTCGGGACCACGCTGCGGCGGGTTTCCGGCAGCAGCGACAGCGGCGGCTTCGCCTCGCAAGAGTATTCGCAACTGCAGGCGTTTTCGCCCGACAACACCTACCTGTTGCTGACCGGCAGCGAAGGGTACCACGTCCGGCGCGTTGCGGACCTCAGCCTGGTGGCGAGTCTGGACACGCGCGGCTGGAATGCCGCCCGCTGGTATGATGCCAACCGGATTATTCACTTCGATAGCAATGCCGACGCCACCCTGCGCGTACAACTGACCGATGTCACAACCGGCGCAACCGCGACCAGTTTTACCTTCCCGGCCCCCTTTGCCCGCATCGCCACCAGCCAGTCCGCGGATGAACTCTCACGCGATAGCCGCTGGCTAGGCGGGCTGGGCCGCGATGAGAATGGCTCCGGCATCATTTTTACCCTCGATACCGTCGCGGGCACGCTGGGGGCACAACTCCCAATTGCCGACCTCTACGCCGGCCCCTGCGAACCCGACCCGACCTGGGGCGCGGTTGAGCCCGACTGGGTCGGGGTTTCGCCGCTGGGCAACTACCTGGTGGTGCAGTGGACGCGCGAAGGCACTACCCGCTGCAGCGGCCTGGAGACCTTTGACATTCAGACTGGCGCATTCGTGGGGCGACCTTACGCCGGGCGGCAGCATGGCGACCTGGGCGTTGACACCGACGGCAGCGAGTTTTTTATGACCTTCGAGCTATCCAGCCCACAAGATCCTAACCGGCCCGCGCTGGGGCTACGACGGCTGCCCGGCGACCTGCCCGTAAGTGAGCCGGAATACCTGCGCGTGCTCGACTGGGGCAACACCGAGCATATTTCCTGCCAGGGACCGCGCGGCGTCTGCCTGATCACCGCCGGGCGGATCGACGACGATCCGCGCACGCCGTTCGAGGGTGAAGTCTTCCTGCAGTACACCGATGGCGGCGTGGTGCGGCTGGCGCATCACCGTTCCAGCAGTTGCGGCTACTGGGTGCAGCCGCGCGCCAGTATTGCTGAAGATGGGCGTTATGCGATCTTCGCTTCGGATTGGGGACGCCAACTCGACTGTGACAGCAACGGCTTCCTGGGGCGCGGTGATCCCTACATCATCGATCTGGCGAGCAGCCAGACCGATCCGCCGGATGACCCGCCGGACAATCAGCCGGATAACCCGCCGGATAATCCGCCCGCTGCGGTGGAGAACGTCTACCTGCCGCTGCTACTGCGCTGAGTTTTCCACCAGCGCGGGCGAGTTGACCAGCCGCCACCTTGAGCATACAATGCCCCCGACATCAGGCCGTTCGTAGCCGAAGGAGGGGCCGCATGACCACACTGGTTGACTCGTCCGCGCTGACGGAGCTTTCCGCGCTGGAACTGGCACACCGCATTCGGAAGCAGGTGGTTTCGCCCATCGACGTAGTTGCGGCGCATATCGCGCGGATCGAAGCCGTCAACCCGGCCCTGAACGCCGTGGTGACGCCAACGTTTGATCTGGCCCGGCGCGAGGCGCAGGCCGCAACCGATGCCATTATTCGGGGTGATCCGCTCGGCCCACTCCACGGGGTACCCTTCACCGTGAAGGACAATCTCGATCTGGCCGGGGTACGGTCAACCTGCGGGCTGATCTCCCGTGCTGACCACTATCCCGATCGGGATACAACCCTGGTGGCGCGGCTGCGCGCGGCGGGGGCCATTCCCCTGGGCAAAACCAATGTCCCCGAAAACTGTGGCGATTATGAGACGATCAATCTGCTCTTTGGGCAGACCAACAACCCCTGGGATGTCACCCGCAGCGCGGGCGGATCAACCGGCGGCGAGGCGGCGATTATCGCGGCGGGTGGTTCGCCCCTGGGCATCGGCACCGATATTGCCGGGAGTATCCGCCTGCCGGCGCACTTTACCGGCATCGTCGGGTTGCGTCCAACCAGCCCATCCAGCTCATCATTACCCCAGGATGGGATCTGGCCGCCGCTGGCCGGCCGCCTGGTCAATCTGAACGCGGTGGGACCAATGGCCCGCCGGGTTGAGGATGTGGCGCTGGCCTTCGACATCATGCGCGCGATGCCGGTACAGCCGCTTGACCTGGGCGCGCTGCAGGGTGAGCGGGTAGCATTCTGGTTTGATGATGGCATCACGCCCAGCAGTAACGCGGTACGCGCAGGTATTCGGGCAGCGGTGGCGGCGCTCAAACGCGCCGGAATGCTCCCGATTAATGGTGGGCCGGCCGCGCGCCGGTTTGCCAATATCGGCTGGGTCAAATACCTTGGTGATGCTGAGCGGCAGGCATGGGCGGCCGGCTTCGGGAATGGGCAGGTCTGGTCGCCGCTGGAGGAGATCGGGCGCGCGCTGCGGGGACGGCCGCGCATTGCCCCGGGTGCATTGGTGCTCTGGACCGCGATTCACTATGGGCGACTGGTGCCCCGGGTCAATGGTGCTGCCTGGCGGGAGCGGTTGCGTCGGCAGGTGCATACGCTGATCGGCTCCGGTGGCGTTGCGGTCTGCCCGGTCTTCCCCACCACCGCGCCGCGCCATGGCTGGTCAACGTGGCAGTCTATTCTGCTCAACAGCTACATGACCTGGGTGAACCTGGCCGGCCTGCCGGGTCTGACGGTGCCGGTGGGCCGCTCGGCGAAGAATGGCATGCCGGTGGGCGTGCAACTCGTCGGCGCACCCGGTGCTGAGCGGACACTTCTGGCGGCGGGGTTGGTGATCCAGCAGGTGCTGATGCCGGTCTGGCATGGGCCGCTGCCGACATCCAACCGACCGCGCCGCCGCCGCGTACCTTGACACGCACGCAAACTCGTAGTATAACGTTGAACTAATCCGATACAAACTGAATATGCTGATCTGTCCGTTGGGGGAGTCCGGGAAAGCCGGGCTGAGAGGATGACCACCATCGTCATCGACCCCAGGAACCTGATCTGGGTCATGCCAGCGCAGGGAAACGGAGTTCGCAAACCGCTTTTGCTAACGCCGCTCCGTGTGAGGCGGCGTTTCTGTTTTTGCAATTTCCGTAACTCCGCGCCCGCACCTGCACAATCAACCATGGCATACCGTTTGCTTGTACACAACGGCAAAGAGCGTAGTATCCGTTTGCCTGTACGCTATGGTAAACGGCGCAGTTGTCGCCCGGTCTGTCGTTTCGGCTTACATGCCCGATTGTGATGCATTGCCGGCCGGTTGACCGGAGGAGGTGTGCGATGGCCCGGATGATTAGCATAAATGGTGAGTTGCAGGTGTATCAGGCGCAAACTCTCCAGGAGTTGCTGGCAGCGAATAAGCTTAACCAGTGTGGGGTTGCCGTAGCGGTGAATGCGCGTATTATTCCACGTGCCCGTTGGTCGCTGACGCAGTTGCAGCCTGATGACCGGGTAAAAATTGTGTGTGCATTTGCGGCACAGACACGAGGATGGGTATGAGAACTATTGACTGGTCCGTCTATATCGTCACAGACGAACGCGCTGCCGGTGAGCGGGCACTCCCGGAGATTGTGCGGGCCGCCATTCAGGGGGGCGCGACGGCGGTGCAACTGCGCGCCAAGGTTGCTACCACCCGCGAGATGGTGGCGCTGGGGCAGGCGCTGCTTGCCGTTACCCGCCCGGCCGGCGTTCCGCTGATTGTGAATGACCGGCTCGATGTGGCCCTGGCGATCGACGCCGATGGCGCGCACGTCGGGCAGGACGATATGCCCGCGGCCATGGCTCGCCGGCTCCTGGGACCGGAACGCATCCTGGGCGTGTCGGCGGAAACGGTTGCCCAGGCGCAGCAGGCTGAACGGGACGGCGCGGATTACCTCGGCGTCGGCGATGTCTTTGGCACGCCCAGCAAGCCCGATGCCGGGACACCCATTGGCATTGACGGATTGGCCGCGACTGTGCGCGCTGTGTCGCTGCCGGTGGTTGCCATTGGCGGCATTACTCTGGAAAATGCGCCCGCAGTGATTGCGGCCGGGGCCGTCGGTGTTGCCGTGATCTCGGCGGTGGTGGGCGCAGCCGACCCGGCAACGGCGGCACGGCAACTACGGGAACGGATATCCCTTCCCCGCCATGCTCAAACGTAGGGACGCGCTGCTGCACATTGAACATGAAATCCGGATATCACGGGACCGGAGTCCCGGCTTCAGCCGGATCAGGCGTTCCCGGCAGTACACCGCTGTCGAGGCAGGCATCCTACCGGCTAAAGCCGGGACTCTAGGATGGCATATCCGGGTTATTTACTAAACGTTCATCAGCGCGTCCGCCCGCCGTGATAGAAATATAGTTGCCGTAGGGACGCGCTGCTGTGCGTCCGCCCGTCGTCCGTGATGGGAGACGGCGGTTGACAGGAGGTCAGTATGAGCATAGACAACAGCCGTATCGCGGAGATATTTGCACAGGTGCATGCGCAAGCGCCGCTCATCCACCAGATAACTAATTTTGTGGTGATGAATGACACGGCCAATATCACCCTACACCTGGGGGCATCGCCGGTGATGGCGCATGCCGCCGAAGAGGTTGAGGAGATGGTCAGCCTGGCCGGGGCGCTGGTGCTCAACATCGGCACGCTCACCCCGGACTGGATCGAAGCGATGCTGCGTGCCGGGCGCAAGGCTAATCAACTGGGCGTGCCGGTGGTGCTGGACCCGGTGGGTGCCGGCGCGACCAGTCTGCGTATCCGGTCGGGCCTGCGCCTGCTGGAAGAGTTGGATATATCGATTGTCCGGGGGAACGCCGGGGAGATCGGCGCGTTGAGCGGATCAGGTGGGACGGTTAAAGGCGTCGATAGCGTCGAAGGCGTGCATGACCCCGAAGCCGTGGCCCAGATTGCCCGCGCCTGGGGCACGATTGTCGCCGTTACGGGCAAGCGCGACCTGCTCTCCGATGGGCGGCGCACGCTGGGCGTGGACAATGGGCATGCCTGGCTGGCAAAGTTGACCGGCACCGGCTGTATGGCAACCACAACCATCGCCGCGTTTGCCGCCGTGGAGCCGGATCGCCTGCTGGCCGCAGCGGGCGGGCTGGCCGTCTATGGACTGGCGGCAGAACTGGCCGCACCGGAAGCGCGTGGACCCGCCGGCTTCAAGGTGGCCTTTCTCGATCAGGTCTACAACCTGACGCCGGAGCAGATTACCTCCGGGGTGCGCGTTGTGGAACTCGCACCGCCAGCCGCCGGAGAATAAGCCATGCGTATTGCCGATATTGGCGAGTTTCCGCTGATCGAGCGGCTGGGGCAGATCATCGCCACCGAACGCCCCGATCTGCTGGTGGGCCTGGGGGATGATGTTGCGGTGCTGGCGCTGCCGGGTGACGAACTGCTGCTGGCAACCATTGATATCCAGATCGAGCGGGTGCATTTTCTGCCCGATCTGATCACGCCGGAGCAACTGGGCGCGCGGGCGCTGGCGATCAACCTGAGCGATATCGCCGCCATGGGCGGGCAGCCCTGGTTTGCCCTGGTCTCGCTGGCCCTGCCGGAGGCGACCGAAGTCGAGTGGCTGGAACGGCTTTATCGGGGCATGCGCGCCGCAGCCGACCGCTTTGGGGTTGCCGTGGTTGGCGGCAATATCTCTCGCGCTCGCTCAGAAATTGCCGTCGATGTAGCGCTGCTGGGGCGCATCCGGCGGGAGCAGTTGCTGACGCGGGCCGGGGCACAGCCGGGCGACCAAGTGCTGGTCACGGGGCATCTGGGGGAAGCCGCCGCCGGGTTGCAACTGGCACGCCACCCGGAGTTTGCGCCGGACCCGTCCGACCGGGATTTTCTCCTCGAGCGCTACCTCGCGCCAACACCACGCGTCCCCGAAGCTGCCCTGATCGCCGGGCAACAGCAGGCCACGGCCATGATCGATCTGAGCGACGGCCTGAGCAGTGATATTGGGCACATCTGTGAGCAGAGCCGCGTCGGGGTGCGCCTCTGGGAGGCGGAGTTGCCCATCCCGCCGGCCGTGCGGCAGGTCGCCGGCCGGCTCAACCAGCCGGCCTGGCAACTGGCGCTGGCCGGGGGCGATGATTACGAACTCTGCTTTACCGCGCCCGCCGCCGACGCCGACGAACTGGCGGCCCGGGTTACGCGGGAGACCGGCACGCCAGTAACGGTCGTTGGCGAGATCTTACCGGCGGAGCACGGGCACCGCTTGCTGCTGGCTGATGGGCAAGAACTGCCGCTGGAAGCTGCCGGCTGGCAGCATTTTCGGCAGTAGAGGTTACGGGTTACGGGTTACAGGTTACGGGTTAACCCCTCCCTTTACACAAAATCTACCCGCGTCCGAAAAGGCGGCGGACTACGGGATACAGACTACGGGATACAGACTACGGACTACGGAGCAATGAAAGGAACACCAATGTCACTATCGCAGGAGTTGTGGCAGGCCAACCAGGATCTGGCTTCCGCCTGCCTGGATCATCCCTTCGTGCAGAATATCGCCGGCGGTGAACTGCCGCATGAGCGGTTCGCCTACTATGTGGGCCAGGATGCTTTCTTCCTGGAGGCGTTTGCGCGCGCCTACAGCATCGCCGCCGCCCGTGCTCCCGACTGGGAAGGCTTTCGCACCCTGCATACACTGGTGGGAGGCGTGCTCGATGAGTTGCAACTGCATGCGAAATACGCCGCCGCCTGGAAGGTGAACATGCGAACCGTCGAGCCGGGACCGGCCACCCGCCGCTACACCGACTTTCTGCTGGCGACCGCCTGGGGCCACGATACCGGCCTGACCACCGTTGCCATGCTGCCCTGCATGCGACTGTATGCCTTCCTGGGGCAGGAACTGGCCCGCGACGGCCTCCCCGATCATGACTATGCCGACTGGATTCGCACCTACAGCGATTCGGCCATTATGGATCTGGCAAGTCAACTGGCACAGTTAGCCGACCGCTACGCCAGCGATACGCCGCTGGTGCGCTCAACCTACCGCTACGCCATGCTGTGCGAACGCGACTTCTTCCAGGCAGCCTGGGAGCATAAAAAACGAGGTTGAGCAAAAGATGGAACTACCCGGCCTGCTCCTGCTGATTCTGACAACCGCTCTGTTTGCGTCTATCGGTATTCGCTACAGCCGCAACCGGCCGGTATCACTTGAGGATTTTATTACTGCGCGCAACAGTGCCGGGTTTGGCGCGACCTTTGCCACCCTGGTCGCCTCCGGCATGGGCGCATGGATTCTCTTCGCGCCCGCCGAAGCCGCGATCACCGGCGGTATCACGGCGTTGATCGGCTATGCCCTCAGCAGCGCCTGCGCCCTGTTTATCTATGCCTGGCTGGGGCAGCGCTTGCGGAAAGTAATGCCCGCCGGTCACTCCATCGCCGAGTATGTCTTTTACCGCTTTGGTGCCGGTATGTCCCTGCTGGCGCTGCTCATAACCGCATTTTATATGAGCGTGTTTTTAACCGCCGAGTTGACCGGCATTGCGCTGGCGGTGCAGATGGCATTCGGTATTGCGCCGGGGATCACCGCTGCCGTGATTGGGGTTGGTACCCTGGCCTATACCGCTGTCGGTGGTCTGCGGGCGTCGATCTTTACCGACAGAATCCAGAACTGGCTGATTCTGCCGCTGCTGGCGCTGGTCTTTCTCGGCAGCCTCTTCTTTCTCGGGGGCATTCAGCCGGTCGCCGGCCGGATCACACAGCACGCGCCACAGTTGCTTAACCTGCGTTCGCCGGCGGGAATTGAGTATGGGGCGACCCTGCTGATTGCCATTGTCAGCGCGGAGTTGTTTAACCAGGCCAACTGGCAGCGGGTCTATGTTGCGCAAACCACTCAAACAATGCGCCGCTCATTCTTAACCGCCGGTTTCACGGTTCTGCCGATCATTCTGGCCGTGGGCATGTTTGGTTTCTTCGCCGTGGGAACCGGCGCAGCGGACACGCCTTCCGTGGCGCTGATTGCCTTTATTATCGCGGCAACGCCGACCTGGATTCTACTGGTGACGATGGTCCTGGGGATCACGCTGGTGATGAGCAGTATGGATACCATGCTCAATGGGCTGGTCAGTCTCTTCACGGTCGATCTGGCGCGGCTGCGGCCTCAGCTTGAGCAGCCGCGCCTCCTGCGCCATGCCCGCTGGTTGACCGTGCTGCCGGCAGTGCTGGCGATGCTGGTTGCGACCCAGGGATACAGTGTGCTCTACCTCTTCCTGGTGGCAGATCTGGTCTGTGCCGCGGCAGTCTTTCCAACCTACTATGGCCTCTTCGCACGCCGCTTTTCCGGGACGGCGGCCATGCTTGCCACGCTTGTCGGCATTATCGCGGGCGCGTTCTACTTCCCCGATCCAACCTTCAGCCGGGGTAGTCTCTTTCAGAGTTTTCTGATCGCCTTCACCGTTCCGGCGCTGCTCTCGCTGCTGCTGGGGCAATTACGCCTGGGCGAACGGTTCGATTTTCAGCGCCTCAAGGAGCGCGTGGTTGCGCTCGGCGAGTGATGCGCTGGACGATACAGGAGCAAGAACTATGCAAACCAATACACGCCATGTGGCATATGCCGTGGTTCTGGTAGCGCTTGGCGTCGCGCTGGCGCCCTTCACTTCGCTCCCGATTGGCATTGCCCGGGTCAACCCGACCCAGCACTTTGTCAACATTGTTGCGGCGGTGCTGTTGGGGCCATGGTGGGCGGTCGGCATCGCCGCAATTATCAGCGTTATTCGGAATGCGCTGGGCGTTGGGACGGTGCTGGCCTTTCCCGGCAGTATGATCGGCGCGTTCCTGGCCGGGTATCTCTATCGCTACACGCGCAACCTCTACCTGGGCGCGCTGGGCGAGATTGTCGGCACCGGCATCATTGCCGCGCTGGTCAGCGCGCTGCTGATTGCACCGGTCTTTATGCAGCAGGAGACGGCCATCGCCGCGCTGGTCGCCTCGTTCCTGGGCAGTACCATTCTGGGGACCGTACTTGGCATCCTGGCGCTGCGTCTGCTTGAGCGCACCGGCTTTGTGCAACTGCGACCTGAGTCAGCGAGTACCTGACCAATGCTTGCTATTCGTCACCTGACGTTTGCCTATGCCGGGGCAGAGTCGCGCCCGGTGCTGGCCGATATCTCGCTGGATATTGCGCCGGGAGAGTATGTGCTGCTCTGCGGCGCCGGCGGATCGGGCAAATCAACGCTCTGCCGTACCTTCAACGGCCTGATCCCGCATTTTCATGAAGGCACCATGCAAGGAGAAGTCCAGGTCGCCGGGAGGGATACCCGCACGCATTCGGTGGGCGATCTCTTTGCGTATGTCGGCCTGGTCTTCCAGAATCCGGCGGCGCAGCTTTTCAACAGCACGGTCGAGCGCGAACTGGCCTTTGGCCTGGAAAGCCTGGGCCTGCCGCGTGCCGAAATCCGGCGGCGCGTGGCGGAAAGCGCCGAACTGGTCGGCATCACCGATCTGCTGTCGCGCCCGCCCGGTCAACTCTCCGGCGGTGAGCAACATCTGGTCATCATTGCCGGCATGCTGGCGCTGCATCCCCGGTTGCTGGTCCTGGATGAGCCTTTCGCCAACCTCGATCCGGCGAATGTGCGGCGCATCCTGACAGCCCTGCGCGCGATCAATCAGCGCGGCACCGCGATTGTGCTGACCGAGCACCGGCTGCACTACGCGCTGGCCGAGGTCAATCGCCTGGTTGTGCTGCACCAGGGTCGCATTGTGCAGGATGGCCCACCGCGTGCGGTGCTGCGGGAGGATCTTACCGCCTACGGCCTGAATCTGCCGCTCGTGGTGCGCATTGCGCAGCACCTGGGGCTGCCGGAGATCCCGCTCACGGTAGACGAGTTGATGACGGCACCGGGGGAGGCAGCAATCCCGCCCGAACTGCTGCCCCAACGACCGGATGTGGCCGTGAAACCGGGTGCGCCGGTTGCGCAGTTCGAGCAGGTCAGCTTTGCGGTCGGTGGCCGGAATATCCTGCGCGACATTAATCTGGACGTTTACGCCGGTGAGTGCCTGGCAATTGTTGGCGCAAACGGTGCGGGCAAGACCAGCCTGATCCGGCATCTGAATGGTCTGCACCGGCCTACGCAGGGGCGCGTGCTGGTGCTCGGTCAGGCGACCCGGCGGGCGCGGGTATCGCAGTTGGCGCGACAGGTTGGACTGTCTTTCCAGAATGCGAACGACCAGTTCTTCAAATTCCAGGTGTGGGACGAGATCGGCGCGGGGGCGCGGGCACTCGGACGCTACGACGAAGCCTGGCTGCACGAACTGGCGGCGCTGTTCCGCCTGGAGCCGCTCCTGACGCGGCCACCCTACCGCCTGAGCGAAGGCGAGAAGAAGCGGGTGGCCTTCGCCTCGGCGTTGGCGGCGCGTCCGGACATCCTGATCCTGGACGAGCCAACCGCCGGTCAGGATGGGCACTTCCGCCGGACGCTGGGCGATCTCCTGCACCAGTTGCGGCTGCGCGGGCAGACGATCCTGCTGGTGACGCACGATCTCGACTTTGCGGAGCAGCACGCGAGTCGCTGGCTGCTGCTGGCGGCGGGCGAAGTGCCGGCAACTGGGCCACCCTGGGAAGTTATGGCCGATAGTGCGGCGCTGGCGCGGGCACATCTGGAGCCCACCCAGGCATTTCACCTGCATGCCGCGCTGTCCGCATACGCCGCGCAGCACGAGGTTTGATACCAATGTGCCGGCAAACCAGCAATCAACGGGAATGGGCGCAACGGGCGCAACGGCGGCACCCCGGGTATCATCTCGGCGTCCTCGGTGTGCTCTGTGGCGATGATAACAAATTGGTATGAGGGTTGCGGATGTTCGCGTTAGATCCACGCACAAAGCTGGGGCTGACCCTGCTCTATGCCACACTGCTGGTGCTGTCGGTGCAACCGGCCTGGCTGCTAGCCGAGTTGGGGGTGTTGCTGCTGCTGATTCCGGTACTTCGCGCGGGATGGCGCTACCTGCGCTGGCTGCGCCTGGTCGGGGCGATGACACTCTTCTGGTTTGTTATCGCCTGGTGGTCATTTGACCTGGCGACCGCCGCGCTGACCAGCCTGCGCCTGCTCAGTCTGACCTCGGTCTTCTTTCTCTTCTTCCAGACCACCACGCCGGAAGATCTGGGCAATGCGCTGGTCAAGACGGGACTGCCCTACGCCTTTGCATTTGTCCTCAGCAGTTCGCTCCAGTTTGTGCCGGTGATCAGCCGCAAAGCGCAGAACATCATTGATGCGCAGCGTGCGCGCGGCATCCCGCTGGAGCCGGGGTGGGCAGCGGTACGCCACTATCCGGCACTGCTGGCCCCGCTGCTGATCCAGTCCTTTCAGTTGGCCGACGAACTGGCCGAAGCACTGGAGGCACGCGGGTTTGCCCGGGCGGGACGCACCTTCTGGCGGGACTACCGCATGCGGTTCCACGACTGGCTGGTCCTGGCCGGGGCCACAATGACTCTGGTAGCAGCAATCCTGCTGCGCTGAGTGAGTCTGACATTTGAACAATTCTGGAGAATAAATTCATGAAAAAAGTATTGACAATCGCCGGTTCTGACTCCGGCGGCGGCGCGGGGATACAGGCCGATCTGAAAACGTTTGCCGCGCGTGGCGTCTACGGCACCAGCGCCCTGACCGCCATCACATCGCAGAACACACTGGGGGTGCAGGGCGTGTTTGCCCTGCCCGCCGAACTGGTTGCGCAACAGATCGACGCGGTGATGAGTGATATCGGCGCGGACGCCTGGAAGACCGGCATGCTCGCCAATGCCGCCATTATTCAGACCGTGGCCGAACGCGCGCGGCACTACGGCGTGCAACGGCTGGTGGTAGACCCGGTGATGGTGGCAAAGGGAGGCGACCCACTGCTCCAACCGGAGGCGCGCGACGCCCTGATTGCCGAACTGCTGCCGCTGGCCTATGTGATCACGCCCAACCATCACGAGGCCCAGGTGTTGACCGGGCAGGAGATCCGTACCGTGGCTGATGCGCAGGCGGCAGCGGTGGCGATCCATCGCATGGGTGCGCACAATGTGGTGGTCAAGGGGGGCCATCTGCCCGCAGCCGAAGATGCTGTGGATGTGTTTTATGCTGGGCAGGAGTGTGGAACGCTGCATGCGCCGCGCCACGCGACCCGTAACACCCACGGCACCGGCTGCACCTTCGCCTCGGCCATCGCCGCCGAGCTGGCGCAGGGCTACCCCATACGGGAAGCCGTCCAGCGCGCCAAGATTTACCTGACCGCCGCCCTGCGCGCCGCCGACGCTATGCAGATCGGGCAGGGACACGGGCCGCTGAACCACTTCCTGGGGCAGACCGTCGCGCTACCGGATGCATCTGACATCTGACGAATAGGGAGAGGATTGCCTAGGGGCGAAACCTCTTTCGCCCCTACTGGGACTGATTTGCTGTTCGCAGTTGTTCCACTTCAGCCAGGATCTGCGCAAGCTCCTCCTGGGCAATTCGCATGCGCTCAATCTCCACAATCATCTCCCGATGCCGGCGGACCAGCCAGGCCATGATATCGTCGGCCACCTGCTGCCCCAGCCGCACCGCGCTGTCGAAGAAGTCATAGTTCACGCCGCGGTGCGGATCGTACACTTCGCCGAGTAAGAACTCGGCCAGGCGTTGATCGCGCCGGCAGTGCTGGTCGCGCACATAGATAAAACAGGGGCGGCCCAGCTTGCGCGCGTGGCGATACTCCTGCACCGTCACCTCGCCATATTTGCGCCAGAAGAGCCCGACATAAATATCGGCAATCTCCGTTTCACGCAGTGATGTCTCGATCACGCTCTCCGGGCGCGCGCCCGCCCGGGCCTCGTGAATCCAGGCATCGATCCCCCGCTCAATCAAATTCCGGGCGACAAACTCACGCACATCGTACAACTCAAGCATATCCGAGCTGATAAACACCTTGAGTTTATCACCAATCGGCGCAGTGGAAAAAGAGCGGGCCGTGAGTCCCTGCGACAGCCATTCGATGCGGGCCTGAATGCCTTCCATATGCTCACTACTACCAGGCCGTTCAATCATGTTGCGCATCCTCTGGTCGAGCTGATAATGGGTTGCATCTGTTTGTTTCGATGGATCGGCTTCATTGTCGGCATGCAACCGGTTCATATGCTTCGTGGTATCCGCTTGCGCGCTGCACGGGCACCTGCTCACGGCCATGCCGGTTATTTCTGTCGGATTGTCCGAGTGATGGAAGGGCGCAGCGCATTCATAGACAAAAGATCGTGGTAAAAAACTGTGCATTGGTTTTGATGAAAAGATGTCATAATGTATTGCGTATGATTGGCATGTGTACTACCGGCCACTGGTTCGGTATACAACGCGAAAAAGCAGCAAAACCTTCTGATAATACAACGAGAGCGTTGCCCAAAATTCGCAATACCGTTGCAGCAATTTTAAGACATTTTCAACAATTGAATTACGCTAAACCGGTCTGCGCCAGAGTGCAACAGCGCGCTGTGGTATACTACGGGCATTATCCTGTTGCCGGTCGTGAAAGGGAACGCGTTGTGCAAGTTGCTGAGAATGTGTATCAGGTTGCGCCGGATGTCTACTGCGTCCGGCTGGCGCTGCCCTTTGCGCTGAGTAGCGTTAACGGCTACCTGCTGCGCGGGGATGCTGGCTGGACTATTCTCGATACCGGTCTGCACTGGCCGGAAGGCGCTGCGGGCTGGCATGCGGCATTTGCAGCGCTGAACATCAGGCCGGCCAATATCCAGCAGATTGTGCTGACCCATTTTCACCCGGACCACTACGGTATGGCCGGCTGGTTACAGCAGTGGGGCCAGTCTGCGGGAACGGGATATACCCCACCCGTCCGGATTGCACCGCGCGAGGCCGAGTTGGCCCGGATGGTCTGGGATCTCCCCGAAGATCAGCCGGAGCCGATGACCGCCTTCTTCCTGGCGTGGGGCGTGCCGGAAGATCTCACCCTGGAGATGTCGCGGGGCGTGGCTCACCTCCGCCGGATGACGCTGCCGCATCCCACCCTTACCCATCTGGAGCCGGGGACGACGCTGCCCATCGGCAACCGCCAGTTTCTTGCTATCCAGACGCCGGGGCATAGTGATGGACATCTGGCGTTTTATGACGCGGAGGATCGCCTGCTGCTGTGTGGCGATCATCTGCTGATGAAAATCACGCCGCACATCGGCACCTGGCCCGAGAGTGAGCCGGACCCGCTGGGTCGCTACCTGGCCTCGCTGCGCCAACTGGCGCGTTTGGATGTGCGCCTGGCGTTGCCCGGTCATGGCGCGTTTATTCTCGATTGGCGCGGGCGGCTGGCCGAACTTGAAGCGCATCATGCCGTGCGACTGGCGCATATGCTGAAAGCGGCTGGTTCGGGTGCGACCGCATTTGAGGTCTGCGCCCGGGTATTTGACTTCAGCCGGCTGACCCCGCATGAGATCCGCTTTGCTATTGCCGAAACCATATCCCACCTGGAGTTACTGGTCTACCGGGAGCAGTTGCAGCGTGACAGCAGCGGGCTTACACCGCGCTATGTGACCGTGTGAGATGAGATCTGGAAATGGTGACAAGGAGAAAATAGTGTCTGAATCAATGCATGTAATTGTGTGTACATTTGATGCATCCGCGGCAAGTGCCGGGCAGATCCGGCATGCCCTGGAAGTCTGGGACCGGCAGACCAGCATGGTGCGCCTGAAGAATATTGCCGTCGTGCAGAAGAATGCCGACGGCCGGATTACTCTGCGCGAGAAACAGGACATTCACCGGGAGTTGAGCGATGTTGCCGGGGTGCTCAGCGGTAGTGTGGCCTGGCTGGTCTATGCCATTGCCGGCGCATTTGGCCCCGAAGCCGGCCAGATGGCGCAGTCCCAGACGCGGCAGCGGGTGGCTGATCTGCTGGGGGATACGGGCTTCCCCGACGCGGCCCTGGAGGAGATCGGCATGGCGCTCGACGCGGGTAGCTTTGCGCTGATCACCCTGGTTACGCCGGAGGAGCAGCCGCTGGTGGTCGCGGAACTGGAGCATCTGGGCGGCAAGATTACGCAGCACCTGGTCCGGCCTGCTGTGCTGGAAGATCTGGCCCGGCATGGGTCCGGCCAGAACGAATAAAGTCCCCCCTGGCGCACAACCTGAACGCCAGGGGGAAGGACAACGATTATGCGATCTGCCGCACGCGAATCTTCGAGTCACGGCTGGCCGAAGCCAGCGTCTGCCCGGCCGGATTGAAGGCGACGCTCATCACGCCGCTCAGATGCTCGGCAAAAGTGTGTAGCAGTGTGCCGTCTTGCACCCGCCAGAGCCGCACCGTCTTGTCTTCGCTGCCGGATGCCAGGGTGTGACCGTCGGGGTGAAACGCCACGCTATGCACAAAATTTGTATGTCCTTCCAGGGTATGCAGCAGCCGACCATCGCGCATGCGCCACATCAGAATGGAAGGACTACCGCCACCCGCGGCCAGCCACTGCCCATCGGGACTGAAGGCCACGCTCAGGACAAAGTTGGCATAGCCTTCGAGCGTACGGATCAGCAGGCCGTCGGCGACTCGCCACAGGCGAACCGCGCCATCGTAGCAGCCCGCCGCCAGCATTGACCCGTCGGGACTGAAGGCGATACTATGGACAAAGCCGGAGGTCAGGACGCTCTCCTTCGTCAGACGACCATGGCTGTCCACCCGCCAGAGACAGATCACGCCGCCCCAGCCGCCGGAAGCCAGCATTGACCCGTCGGGACTAAAGGCCACAGACTCAGCGTGTGAAGACCAGGCATCTTGTTTTGCCGCCAGGCTACCCTGGTTGACCCACCACAGACAAATGCGCTCGTCGTCACTGCCGGAAGCCAGCAATTGCCCGTCGGGGCTGAACATAGTACTGCGTACATTCCCGCTATGCTGCTCAAGCGAGTAAACCAGACTCTCATCATTCATCTGCCACAACCCGATGGTGTGGTCTTCGCCTCCCGCCGCAATGATCTGACCATCAGGACTGAAGGCAATCGTCAGCACAGGGGTGCCCGTTGAGATGGTGTGCAGTAGCGTGCCAACCGGTGGCGTGGTTGGTGGCACCGACATACTGAGTTGCGCTAGGGGCGGGCTGGTACGGTTGCCGACGGTCGTTGCCCCGGATGTGCTTGAACCATGCAGCGCCGCCGCGACAATGCCGGAGATTTGCGGCAATACAGGTGCTACGGCTGCTCCACTGCTATTACCGTTTGTTGCATGCCGATACGGCTGGCTGTCACCTTTAACGCTGCGTACCACCTCCCGCATGGCCGCCGCACTTGCGGGACGCTCGTCAATATTCAGGGCCAGTGCGCTCTGGAGCATGCTCGTCACCGCGTCCGGGATCTGGGGGTTAAATTCACAGGCAGGACGGAGCGGATCAGCATTCTCGTTGAGCAGGGCCGCAGCGCGTGTCAGGGCATCGGGGGGACGTACACCGGTGAGCAGGTGATACAGCGTTGCCCCAAGCGCGTAGAGATCGCTGCGGGGATCGGGCTGTGACCCACGAATCTGTTCAAGCGGAGCATAGTCTGGCGTGAAACCGCCAATGTTAATGCTGCTGCCGGCGGTTACGGTTTCCATACGCGACAGTGCCCCTTTTGCCAGGCCAAAGTCCAGCAGAATAATATTGCCGCGCTCGGTTAACTTTAGATTTTGTGGCTTGATGTCCTGATGCATAATCGGCGGTGATTGTGTATGCAAGTAGATCAGCGCATCGAGCAACTGATCTGCCCAGCGCAACCCCCAGGTCAGCACATCGTCGGCGGGGAACTTCCCACCGTTGCGATTCAGCAAACCGGCCAGGTCGTCACCGGGGATAAATTCCATCACCAGGAACTGCCCGCTCTCTTCGGCAAAATGATCACTGACCTTGGGCAGCGTGGGGTGGCGCAGGCGCGCCAGGAGTTGGGCCTCACGCTCAAAGGCCTTGCGCATATTTTTATCGGTCAATAATGTTTGCTTCAGAGCCACAGTGCAATCCAGGCGGGTATCGGTGGCTTGATAGACCGCGCCCATGCCGCCTTTGCCGATTGGACGTAGTATAAGATAGCGATTTTGTAAAAGCGTATTCGAGGCTAGCATAACATTTCTCTCATCTACAACGTATTGGTTCGCCGTAACCGTATGTATGACTGTCATCTGAAGCGGTCAGTAGTATGACACAGGCTAATATCTTGCCTACTTCCGGCCTGTTCTTCGCTATTTATTATACACCTTCATCATTACCAGAGATGTAACCAGCACAACTCACGCAGACCATGCTGTCGCCGGTACGGCTGCTTTTCGACTGAGCAAACATCCGGTTTGAACACCTTTCAGGTTCAGGCTTTTTATGATAAGGACGCGCTGCTGCACGTCCGCAGCCCGCCGATGCAGGAAATGCTGCGCTCTAACTCAACGGGACGGCGCAAGCATGGCCTGCGCACTCCATAAACGTGAATGAACCAGCGGTATCTTGAGCGGGTTTGAACAGCCACCGCGCAGGTCGTGTAACCGTGAGGTGATGAATTTTGAAAAAACAGCCCGGATATACCATCCGGGAATCCCGGCTTTCGCCGGGACCGGCTGAAGCCGGGACCTCCCGATCAGTGATGTCCGGATTAAAAATTCAACGCTTCTTACCTGGCGAGGTTATGGCCGCAAAAACACCGCCGCCCCAGGTGGTATACCCGGGGCGGCGGTGTTGCGTCGTCTACACTATCTTCCTTGACTGCATTATAGCATGCCGGCCCTGGTCTGTAGGTTCAGTTTGAGTAATCGGTTAGTAACTGAACATGAAACAGCACGCCTGCGTGAGCTGTCTCACGCAGGCGTGCTGTACATTCGACCGTTTATCAACCGTTTATCAATCGGGAAGCTGCATGAATATGCAGGTTAACTTCCCGACGGCGCAGCGGTCGGCGTGGGCGGCTGCGGCGTTGGTATCGCCGATACCCCTTGTTCCGCAATGATGCTCATAGCCTGGTCAATTGGGATATGAACAAACCCACCCGGCTCATCAACCCAGCCGTAGCTGCTTAAAAGTTCCTGCTCGCCGGCCTCGAGCTGTCGCCACTCGTTCAGGTTCCCCGTGCTGACGCGGGGGAGAACCGGCTCGGTGGGCAGATTACCCAGCACCAGCACAAACACGCTGAACAGGACAAAGGCAACGAGTGCCCCGGTCAACATAACGACGGCTGAGGGTCCACTTCGGCTATTTTTCATGATGCTTAATGCCTCCTCAAAGTCGTCAAGACGACAAAGTTGGGATCATTCACCGGCAGCATCGGTCGGCGCTTCAGCAATGTAAGGAAGAGCGCCATCCAGATTCCGCCAATGCCCAGCGGTGCCGCAATGTTCAGCCAGTTAAATCCGCTAATGGTTTCCGCGAAGAATGGCTCAATCATCCAGTAGAGATCCACTACGCGAATAAGGATCAGGAAGAGCGCAATCCAGACGAGCGTGCTGACACTCCGCTTCAGGCGGCGCGAAAGCAGGATAAAGAATGGCACAAAGAAGTGGAAGAGCATTAATATCCAGACCACCACCTGCCATCCGCCCGAACTGCGGGTGATGTAGTAGGGAACTTCCTCGGCCAGGTCGCCGGACCACTGGATGATGTACTGGCTGAAGGACATATAAGCCCAGAGGATCACGAACCCAAACATCAGCTTGCCGATGTCGTGGATATACTTGGGCGTAATTACCTCCGAGAGCGGCTCCCGGTTCGAGAGCAGCGCCAGCATCACGATCATCAGCGCCAGCGTCGATAGCCCCTGACTGACCATGAAGATGACCCCGTAGATCGACGAGAACCAGTGGGCATTCAGCGACATTACCCAGTCCACCGAGGCGAAGGTCATGGTCAACACATACAGGACAATGCCGGAGCCGCTCAACCAGCGCATCCGCGCTGCCAGGGCCGGGTTATCCGTGCGATCCTGATCGAGCGAGAATTTGCTGATCAAGACGGCCCAGACGATCCAGACAAAGAAGTAGATGCCGGCCCGAATTGCGAAGAATTGCGGATTGAGATAGGGCACCTTCTCCTGGATGATGGCATCGCCCGCAACATAGGATGGGTCGGCCCACTTATAGAGATACTGCCCGCTTGCCATGTCGCCAAAGACGGTGAGCAGGATCGGGATAAAGAACAGCGCCATCAACGGCATGGTCATCGCCGCCGACTCCAGAATGCGCCGGAGAATTAATCCCCACCCACCACCGGCCAGGTGATGGATCATCATCAGCGCCAGGCTGCCGAGCGCGAACCCGAGCACATACATGTAGCCAAACAGGTAGGCATGGTAGAACTGCTTCAGGTCGATGGACGCGCCCAGCGCACAGAGCGCCAGCCCGACCAGCCCGACGCCCAGCGCCGTGACCTGGATGACATTGAGCGAAATACTCTTGACTCTCTGGTTCAGGTTCATTGCTCCGCCCCCTGCTGATTCTCAGGTGTTGCCTCAGGTGTATCCTGGCCTTCGGGCATTGGTGTTGCCCCGGACATATCCTGGCCTTCGGGCATCGGTGTTGCCTCGGACGGCTGGCTCTGCAGCTCCTGCTGCATGTCGGCCGGCACAGCATCGAGCGTCGCATGCTGGCTCAGTTGCAGTGCGCGGATGTAGGCAATAATTGCCCAGCGATCCTCGGGCGCAATCTTATGCGCATAGGGATACATGTAGCGGTAGCCATTGGTAATGACATCATAGAAATGTCCTACCGGCGTGGTGCGCAGTCGATCCGAGTGGAAGTTTGCCGGCGGAACGCCACCCCGCCGCCAGACCATGCCGTTGCCATACCCCGCCAGACCGTGGCACGGCACACAGTTAATGTTGTAGACCTCCTGGCCCCGCGCCAGGGTTTCTTCCGTCACCGGGATCGGAATCTCAGTTCCGACCGCGCCATCCCGCATACCCGTCATGAAGTATTCATCGTATAGCACTTCATCAACAGCAACCGTGTTATCAACCGGCTTGCGGGCAGACCGGCCATCCTCGAAGAAGGTGCTGGCCTCCAGCGGCTCATACTTGGGCTGGTCGTACATATCCCGGTGACACCCCGTGATAAAGATGAGCAGCAGGAGCGGAATCCAGCCGGTACGCAGCACCTGCATCAACTGCGGGGATCGGTGTCGGTTTCGATTTCTCAATTGCATAACGACCCCCTTATGGCTCAACCTCGACCACGCGCTGTGGTCCCAGGCTTTGCAAAAACTGACGTGTCCGGTTGGGATCAAACTTGGGATCTGAAGCCTCGATACACAGGAAAAAGCGATCCTGTGAAGCCCGCTCAAATCCTGGAACATTGAAGACCGGGTGATAGGGCATGGGCAGGCCATTCAGCGCAATCATACTGATCACGGCGGAGAAGGCCGCCAGCAAGATCCCGGACTCAAAGGTAATCGGAATAAACGAAGGCCACCCGGTAATGTTGGGGGGCCGACCACCCACATTCAGTGGGTAGTCGATGGTCATCGCAATCATCTGGAGGATGAAGCCGCTGAGTGCCCCGGTTACGCCCCCGATCAGGACGAAGAGGGGCACGCCCGTGTTATGCGGGCTGACGTACTCCATGACCTCCTCAACCGGGAAGGGAGTATAGGCATCCATGTCCATAAACCCTTCCTCATGCGCGCGATGTGTCGCTTTAACAATGGCCTCGGCGTTATCAAATTCTGCCATCAGGCCATATAGAGAAGGCGTCGCCATAGTGTCACACCTCGATGCTTTCCAGGTAGTCGAACTAATCGGCTGCCGATGTTGCTGCCGCTTGCTGGAGCTTATGTTCTTTCTCGTCTTCCTCAAACTTGAGCAGACTCATCTCAAAGATGTTGATCATCGGCAAGAAGCGGATGAACAGGAAGAAGAGCGAGAAGAAGAGCCCGAACGATCCAATATAGAGTGACCAGTCCCAGAATGTCGGAATGTAGAGATCCCAGGACGAGGGCAGGAAGTCACGATGCAGACTGGTGATAACAATCACAAAGCGTTCCAGCCACATACCGACGTTAAAGATGATTGATAGGACGAACAGGACCGGCAGGTTCTGTCGGAAGAACTTGATCCAGAGTAACTGCGTCAAGAGCCCGTTGATCAGGATCAGGGCCCAGTAGTAGGGCGCGTACGGACCGATCATCCGATTCAGGACCATGTACTGTTCAAACTCATTGGCGCTGTACCAGCCAAAGAAGACTTCCATGAGGTAGCCATAGAAGACTATCGAGCCGGTGACGAGCATAACCTTCGCCATGTTGTCAAAATGCTTCATGGTGAAGAAGTTTTGTAACCCGTACCAGCGCCGGAGCGGGATCATCAGCGTGACGACCATCGCAAAACCGGAGAAGACAGCGCCGGCCACAAAGTAGGGCGGGAAGACCGTGACATGCCATCCCGGTACCTGGGCGACAGCAAAGTCAAGGCTAACGATACTATGGACCGAAACCACCAGCGGTGTTGACAGACCGGCCAGCAGCAGGTACGCCATCTCGTAGCGATGCCAGTGGCGCGATGAACTGCGCCATCCCAGCGACAGGAAGCTAAAGATGACCCGGCGAATGCCGGTTGAGCGGTCCCGAATAATCGCAAAGTCCGGGATCAGACCGATCAGCCAGAACAGTAGCGACACCGTTCCGTAGGTCGAAATTGCGAACACGTCCCAGGCCAGCGGGCTGCGGAACTGCGGCCACATCCCCATGGTGTTGGGATAGGGAATCAGCCAGTAGAACAGCCAGGGACGGCCCAGATGGAGGATCGGGTACATACCGGCACAGGCGACCGCGAAGAGGGTCATTGCCTCAGCCATACGGTTGATTGAGTTACGCCATTTCTGTTGGAAGAGCAACAGAATCGCTGAGATCAGCGTTCCGGCGTGACCAATACCGATCCACCAGACGAAGTTGATAATCGCAAAGCCCCACGCCACCGGGATGTTCAATCCCCAGATGCCTGTACCTCGGGCGAAAAGCCAGATAATCGAGATCAGGTACATCATCAGCAGGACGAAGGCAATTGCGAAGCCGACAATCCAGCCCCGGGGCGTCTTGGACAGGTCGGTCAGGGGGATACCGCTGATCTTGTCGGTTATCCCGCTGTAGGTTTGCCCTGGCCCTATGATGGCTTCGGATGATTGAAGTCGTTCGTCTCGTTGCATCACACTACTCCGTCCCATGCCCATCTGCGGGCGCTACTTCTTCAGGCGTGGTGCCGTGATCTTCTTCAGGCGCAGGGCCATGGTCTTCAACCGGTACCAGCGGTGCGAGTGTTGGGTGCGGGTTCCGTACGTTCGCCAACCAGGTTGTGCGCGGTTGGATGTTGAGTTCTTCGAGCATAATGTAGTTCAGCGGTTCGGCCTTCAGTTTGCGCACCTGGCTTTCGGGATCATTCAGGTTGCCGAAGACAATCGCGCGGGTCGGGCAGGCGGCCTGGCAGGCGGTCTGCACTTCACCATCGTTGATCTCCCGTTCCTCGACATTGGCCTGGATGCGCGCCGCAACAATCCGCTGGATGCAGTAGGTACACTTCTCCATCACGCCCCGGTTGCGCACCGTCACGTCGGGATTGCGCATCAGCTTCAGGCTCTCTGTTTGCCGGTCGGTGTACTGTAGGAAGTTAAAGCGCCGGACTTTGTACGGGCAGTTGTTGGAGCAGTACCGCGTGCCGACGCAGCGGTTGTAGACCATGTTGTTGATGCCCTCGTCGTCGTGAACCGTGGCAGCCACCGGGCAAACCACCTCGCAGGGGGCTTTCTCGCAGTGAACACACATCATCGGCTGGAAGTGAACCGTGGGATTATCCGGATCGCCCGTGTAGTAGCGATCAATCCGCAGCCAGTGCATTTCCCGCGCTTTGAGCACCTGCTCCTTGCCGACGACCGGAATATTGTTCTCGGCCTGGCATGCAATCGTACAGGCGTTACAGCCGATACAGGCCGTCAGATCGACCACCATACCCCAGGCACGCGGCCCGCCATACTCGTAGTCGGGATAGATTGAATGATATTCATGGCCGTGGGGCATAAATGGCGGATGCTCCGGATCTTCGCGGAGTGATGCCAGCGTGCCCGACACAACCAGTTCCCGTCCGGCCATCGTGGCATGGTCCTGCGTACAGGCCAGGGCATAGCTCTCGCCTGTGGGCCGGAGTTCTCCGTAGGTAAACCAGGGTGCATCGGTTGTCCGAATGCTGTAGGCATTGAAGCCCACTCCGCTCGACACGCGTCCGGTGAAGGCCCGGCCATGCCCCAGGTAGACCGTTACCGCATTATCAGGGTGCCCTTCCAGGATCCAGACCGGTGCGCGGACGCTGGTGCCGCCGGCGCGTACCTCGACCACATCGTTCGGATTCAGACCGAGCGTTTCCGCCGTGCGCAGGCCGACGAGTGCGGCATTGTCCCAGGTCAGCTTCGTCAATGGATCGGGCAGTTCCTGGAGCCAGCCGTTATTGGCAAAGCGGCCATCCCAGATCGTCGGGTCGGGCTGGAACATAATCTCGATCTGGCCCTCCGGCGGCGCGGTCATTTCGCCGGCAAAACCACCCTGGAGTGAAACCGACTTCACCGTTGCGCCCGTCCCGGCGACGATACCCGCACGCAGCGCCCGGTTCCAGAAGGTCTCGAAATTGCCCTCGGCCAGGTTCTGGTTCTGCCAGTAGCTCCGCACAATGTCATAACCCGATGTTCCCGCCTGTCCCAGGAAAACCGCCAGTAGCTCGTGGGCCGACTTCCCGCCGTAGAGCGGCTCGATAATCGGCTGCACGATGGAGGCCACACCATTGAAGGAGAGCGCATCGCTCCAGGACTCCAGGAAGTGGGCGCCGGGAAGATGCCAGGTTGCCGTCGCCGAAGTCTCATCGAAGAAGAGGCTCTGGTGAATGGTCGTTCCCACGTTGGCGAGTTTCGACCCAAAGTCCAGGTCGGCCGGTGCATCATAGACCGGGTTGCCGCCGATGATCAGCAGCATCTGCACCTCGCCGGCCTCCATCGCCGTGACTAGCTCGCGCAGGGACTCGGTCTGGTTGACCGGGTTGGCTTCGACCGGTTCGATATAGACGACGGTGGTGCCGACATTGCCCAGTTGCTGGTTGATAGCGTGGGCCAGGGCATGCACAACGGGTGGCTGGTTGTCACCGGCCAGAACCAGGCCGGCTCCCTGGTTCTCCTGGAGGTCGCTCACCAGCGCGTCGATCCACTCGGACGAAACGGCGGCGGGCAGTTCGGGGGCGGTGACATCGGCAACACCCACGCGCTGCGCTACCACCCGCGCCACTGCTTCAATCTCGCTGGCCCGCAGCGGCTGCCGATGGTCGGCGACCGAACCGGTGATCGACGGGGTACTCTCCACCACGTAGAGGCGGTTCATCTCAAGATTATCCAGGCGTACCCGTCGCCGGCTCATAAACTCGCGCGCATAGCGCACCGAGCCCGGATCATTCAGCAAGAAGTTTGAGTCGAGCGAGAGGATCACATTGGCCTGGCTGAAGCGGTAAATATTGTCGGTAAACTCACCAAAGGCCAGTTGCGCGCCCTGCCGTACATTATCGTTCCCAACCGGATTGTAGCGATGCCACTGTGCCGATGGTAAAGCCTCCTGGAGCGCCTGCATCTGGCTTGCCAGGGTCGGCGATGTCACCGTCTGGGTCAGGATACGCAGTCCTGCGCCACCCGCCGCCCGGAGTTCGTCCAGTTGCGGGGCGATGGTGTTTACAAAGTTGTCCCAACTGCTGACGGCATCACCCTGCCGCACGTCCTGGGAGCGGTCCGGGTCATACATCGTCAGCAACTCAGCCTGCGTAAACACATCGGCTGCGCCCAGGCTGGCGGGATGCTCCGGGTTACCACTAATGAATGTTGGCCGTCCCATATGACTCTCGACCAGCACACCCATAGCGTAGCCGCGTGGCGTTGCGACTGAGGCATAGTAGGCCGGGATGCCTGGCGTGAGGTATTCCTGCTCCGGCTTGGCGTTCGTGTAAGGTGCAATCCGCTCAACCGGCTGGCGGCGACACGAGGTCAGCCCGGCCAGGGCCAGCGATGCGCCCATGATCTTCAGGAACGTGCGTCGGCTCAACGAGTCGTCCCATTCTGCCGCCCCTTGTGGAAACTCACGATGCAGGAACTCCTGAAATTCCCGGGTTTCGGCGACTTCTTCCAGGCTGCGCCAGTATTGCTGGCCCTTGGCCCCGGCGAGACGTTCGCGGATCTGCGCCAGATCAACACGTTCGTTATCACTGTTTGTTGTCATATGCGTACTACTCTAGTTCTATCGATGACAGATATAGCAGTTGCTGAGACGGCTTACATTAATGTCGTATTCCGTGAGGAGCTGTTGCCCAAGCTCAAGCTGGTCGTCTGGTCGCTGCCACTCCATGTTGTAGACCTCTTCGACCGGACGGAGATACTGTTCCGGATTGCGATGGCAGTCAAGACACCAACCCATAAACAGCCCTTCGGTCTTCCAGACAACTTCCATCTCGTTGACCTGGCCGTGACATTCGGTACAACCGACGCCGTTGTTTACATGAACATTGTGGTTGAAGTAGACAAAGTCGGGTAAGTCATGGACGCGCTGCCAGAGAATCGGTTCACCCGTTTCCCAGCTTTGCCAGATGGGTTGTACCCGAGGACTGTCGCGTTTGACCTGAGTGTGACAGGTGACACAGGTCTCGGTTGGCGGAATGTTGGCAAAGTGCGATTGATCGACGGAGGTGTGACAGTAACGACAGTCGGTTCCGACGACTCCGGCATGCGCATAGTGACTAAACGCAACCGGCTGTTCAATAGCGATGTTTACCTGTCTCCAGAAGTTTGATCGAAAAAATACGATCATGATGAGCAAAAGCTCTACGGCGATGAGCGCACCAACAAAGATCGTGACGCGAGCCAGCTTGTTGATACGTGGACGAAAGAGTTGAGGTCGTCTTTCCATGTGGGAGCCTTATCTAGAACTTAGGTCCACCAGGGGAGGCATTGTACCCATTCAATTTGCATAATAGGAAAGTTCTTATGTATTATAAGCACAACTTGTTTTTGTGTCAAACAGGTACTCTTCGCACAAATACCACCTCCCATCGGCGCGTTGTTGCTTATTATACAATGGCTTGCCCCCACATTATACCACTTCAGGTAACAGACTTTGTACAAATACTTCACTTTTGGGTGAATTTCATGCAACTATTCTGCCCCGACCGGCCCACGCCGGCATGCCGGGTGCCGGCAGACGTGCGGCAGCGCGTCCCTCCCGAAACAACCTCGATTGCATTTGACAACCGGATAGAAGTGATGTTTCAATGGGCATGAAATAATTTCACCCGGCACCGGGGCGCACGGCCGCTGACCGGCCCGCACCTCGATCCGCCGGGTGAGCAACAACAGAGGGAAACACAATGGCAGGCGAGAAAAATTTCCGGCCCCCATCCGGAGGTGGGCCCAGCGGACTGATTGCCGGGCTGACCTATCCATTCCAGGCACTGGGGGTGCTCAATCGTACCCGCAGTCTGTGGCGCTACATCCTTATCCCACTCCTGATCAATCTGTTGGTTGGTGTGGTACTGTACGCTTCCCTGCTCTTTGCCGGCTTCCGCTTTATCGGCACAACAACGGCAGATTTTCCGGCGGCGTTTCAGGTACTTCTGCAGGCGCTGCTGGGGATCGGGTTGCTGGTTGTGCTGGGCTTTGTGCTGGTGCGGTTTGGGGTAGTGCTGGGTTCGCCCTGGTATGGGCAACTCTCGGAGCGGCTCGAGCAGATCTACACAGGGCGCACGCTGTCACCCGAGCCGACAAGCGCGCGGACAATCCTCCGGGATATCTGGCGGGCGCTGGCATTTGAACTAAAAAAGCTGCTGGTGGTGGTGGTCATCGGGCTGCCGCTGCTGCTGCTCAACTTTTTCCCGCCCTTTGGGCCACCGCTGGCCTCGGCCGGCGGGATTGTGCTGGGCGTAACCATCGCCTGCCTGGATTTTCTGGACCCACCGCTGGAGCGGCGGCGGCTGCGCTTTCGGGATAAGCTGGGGGCTATTCGTAATGCCCTACCGGCCAGCGGGGGGTTTGGCCTGATCTGCTTTGGCCTGATCACCATTCCGTTCCTCAATCTCTTTTCCATTCCGCTCTGCATCACCGCCGGAACGCTCTTCTTTTGTGATCAGATCGATAGTGATCAAAAGTAAAAATAGGCCGAGGCGTTAACCGCTACCCGGCCAGTCCGGACAGTTCAAACGGTATCCACTCGCCGCGCGCATCAAGGGTGTGGGGCGTCCCGTCTTCGTCCCACATGATCAGCCGCCCGACATGGACAATAATCGCGGCACGGGTGCGCGCAACCTTCTCATCGGTGGTGCTGCTGCTTAATCCCCAGGCGGCATAGATCTGCCCATTTGTCCGGCTAATGCTCCGCTTGTCACGCAGGCCCAGGCGTGCGGCGATCTGCTCATTGCTCATGCCCTGCGCCAGCATCTGCGCAACAATCTGCTCGTTCGGTTCCAGTAGCGCCATGGGGGACTGCTCATCCTTCTGGCGTACCTCCTGCACCCGCGACTCAATCTCCGGGTCGATAAAGCTCCGCCCCGCGACCGCATCCCGGATCAGCGGCACGATCATCTGCGGCAGCAGATAGCTCGACTTGCGCACATAGGCGTAGTGGCTCAGGATGCCGGAACTGCGGAAGGCGCGGTAGAAGGAGTCATCATCCTGGATCGAGTAGAAGACCACCGGCAGCCGGGGAAACTCGCGCCGGATGGCGACAGCGGCCTCGATCCCGTTTAGTTCCCCCGCCAGTTGCACATCCATCAGGATCACGTCGGGCGGACTGTTCAGGCAGTAGGCCAGCGCCTCCTCGCCGCTGCCACAGGCATGCACGACCTGCACCGCATCGGTGGCATTTAGCCCGGCGCAGAGGGCCGGCCGCAACTTCGCATTATCCTCAACGACAAGCAGGTTATGCATGCTGGTTCCTCCGCTGCTAGATCGAGACGACCAGAAAGGCCGGCACGATTCTCAGGAGATCTACCAGCAGGGTAGCATACGACCGTCCCCCCCTGTCAAGCACCTGAGTGCGCACCGTCTGCACTCGGGTGCCCCGGCATGTGACTCTAAGGCGTAGCGGCATGCGGGGCATCTACGCTATGCTATAACCGGGGAACGATAGAAAGGGGACAACATTATGGAAAACCTGGTGATGTTCGCACTGGTCGCATTTATCGTCCTGGCTCTGCTGCGCTACCTGCTGTTTGAGCCACGCCCACCACAGATTATCTATGTGGAGACAAAACCCCAGGCGGAACCGGAAGAGTCGCAAGGCAACGGCTGCCTGTCACTGATTATTCTCTGGGTTGTAATCGCCGCGGCGCTCTGGGTTGCCTGACACCGCCTGATACAACAATGACTATGGTGCAAGATGCACCCAACAATCGGCCGGAACCTCCCTGACCGATTCCAGGAGCAGTACAATGCATGTAAAAATGATCTTACCCGCCCTGACCGAAGCCCACAGCCCGTTCTGGCGACCAATTAAATATTCGCTTTTTCCACCGCTGGGACTGGCAACCCTGGCAGGATATCTACGGGAAGATGACCTGGTGACCATCCAGGACGAACATGTTGAGTCGCTTGACCTGGAAGACACGCCCGATCTGGTTGTGATTCAGGTATACATCACTTCTGCCTATCGGGCTTATGCCCTGGCTGACTACTACCGGCAAAAAGGTGCGCATGTTGCGCTCGGTGGGCTGCATGTCACGTCTTTGCCTGACGAGGCCGCTCGCCACGCCGATACAATTTTTATCGGGCCGGGTGAAGATACCTGGCCCGCCTTTCTGTCCGACTTTCGCGCCGGTAACCCGGCTCCGGTCTACCGTTCACACCAGCGCACCCTGGCAGGGTTGCCGCCGGTACGCCGCGACCTGATTAAGCGTCACCTCTATCTGGTGCCCAACTCACTTGTCGTGTCACGCGGTTGCCCGTATGCGTGCGATTTCTGCTACAAAGAAGCGTTCTTTCACGGCGGCAAATCATTTTACACTCAGACAGTCGATGCGGCCCTGGCCGAGATCGAACGACTGCCGGGACGCCACCTCTATTTTCTGGATGATCATCTGTTTGGCGATCCCCGCTTTGCGACAGCCCTCTTTGCAGGAATGCAGGGTATGGGACGGCTCTGGCAGGCGGCCGGTACGGTACAGGCCGTGCTGAAGCCGGGTTTGCTGGAACAGGCGGTGGCAAGCGGCCTGCGCAGCCTGTTTATCGGGTTTGAAACGCTCAATCCCCGCAATCTTACGGCACAGCACAAATATCATAATCTCAATCGAGACTATAACGCCGCTATCCGGCGCTTACATGACCTGGGTGTGATGGTTAACGGCAGCTTTGTTTTTGGTATGGATGACGATGACGAGTCGGTATTTGATCGCACGGTCGCCTGGGCTATTGAGCAAGGGATTGAGACGGCAACATTTCATATCCTGACACCGTATCCCGGTACAGTCCTTCAGCAAAAGCTACTGCGAGAGCAGCGGATCATGAGCACGCACTGGGAGCGGTACGATACCCGTCATGCCGTTTACCAACCGGCCGGAATGTCCCCGGCAACGCTTGAGGCCGGTTATTGGCGCGCCTATCACGAGTTTTACCGCTGGGATGCGATTGTGAAAGCCGCCTGGACCAAGCCCGGATGGGGCGAGCGCCTGCGGCATATCGCCTATACGGGCGGTTGGAAGAAATTTGAGCCACTCTGGGATGGGATTATCCGGATGCGACAGGTAGCGCATCTGCTGCCACTACTCGAGTCGCTGCTTGATGGTGCCGGCAACCCGGCAAATCGGGTATTGTCGGGGAACAAGGTAAGCGACACAGCCGGCAGTACACCCCAACCGGATGCGTAAAGCTCCGTAGCAAAGGGTACAATCCCGACAGGAGGACAGCATGGCTTCAACCACATTCAGCTTTGGCGGCACCCAGTTGGGCTGGACGCTGAGTCCATTCTTTGGCGAGCCGGATATGCCGTTCATTCTCTTCCGCGAGATCGAGAGCAACTTCTATATCGGTGCGCTGGACCTGTTCTTCCGGTTGTTTAGCTAACCGACAGGAGTTACCCGGTGGTTGCTCAGATTGGACATTTGACCAGGTGAAAGCCGGATTCGCCTGCGGCAGCATGGTACGTTTGTATCTTCTTCACAAAAACGTTGCAACTTTTGCAACGTTTTTGTGAAAAAGAATAGAATCTCCCGCCCTGCCGGAGGCGAAAATTCCTTTTAGGTGAGCAACCGCGTAACTCCTGAACTGAACCTGAGAGCATACAAACATGGAAACAACTGTAACCCACGACATAGAGGGAATGGTGAAACTGGGCATCGTTATGCTGGTAGCCGTAGGCGCGGTGCTGCTCCTGCTGCGCGTGAGTGACCGGGGGCGCGCGCAACGTGACGCCTGGCTGGTCGGCTACCCGCCCGACATCTTCCCGGCGCAGGCGCTTACCCGGAGCGGGCCATTGACGGCACTGGCAGCCACCCAGTCCCGGCTAATCTCGATTTACCGGCAGATGCCCGCGCAATCCGACCTGACGATCTGGCTGGGGGCGTTTCTTCGGGAGTTGCGCGCAATCATGGACACGGCCTACCGGGTCGCCGTTGTTACGCAGGTCTACGGCCAGACGGCGCATCTCGACCGACTGGTCGCTGAGGTAGAAACGATCGAGGTGCAGATCGCTGATCATGTGACGCGCCAACTGCCGGCTCAGACCGACGATATTGGACGGGAATCGCTGGAGGGGCACCTGGCAACATTGCGGCTGTGCGTCCGTGAGTTAGCCACGCTCACCTGAAGCCATCACACATCACGTTTCACGCATTACGCATCAAATCATGGAGAAAATCATATGTATCCTGCTCGAAACTACCTTTATCATACTCACCATTTTCTGGCAAGACACCTGTTTTACCCACTGCTGCTTTCGAGTATGCTGGCATGCAGCATCCTGTTTGGGCGGCTCTACGTGACCCGTTCCTGGCAATACTACTTTCTGGTGTGGAATCTGTTCCTGGCGTGGCTACCCTACCTGGGGAGCCTCTGGGCTGTGTCAATCCAGCGGCGCTACCCACACCACTGGTGGCGACTGCTGCTGCCCGGCGGGTTCTGGTTGCTCTTTTTGCCCAATGCTCCCTACATTCTCACCGACTTTGTGCATTTGCAACACCAGACATTTCTCTGGTGGTACGACACCGGCTTGCTGCTGGCGTTTGCCTGGACCGGCTGCTTTCTCGCCGTAGCCTCGCTCCAGAGCATGCAAACACTGGTCGAACACTTTGCCGGCCGGGTCGCCGGCCGGCTGCTGGTCCTTGGGAGCGTAGGCTTGAGCGGGGTCGGCATCTACCTGGGCCGCTTCTTGCGCTGGAATAGCTGGGATCTTTTGCTCAACCCGCGCGCCGTGCTGTCCGACGTTGCCGCGATTATGCTTAACCCGTTCAATCATCTACACACATTTGCCGTAACCGGCATGTTTGCCATGCTGGTACTCGTTTGTTACATAACCTTTACAACAGCCTGCCGGCCAGTGAAATAAATCGGACGTGGGATCATCTCAGGCGCGATGCGTGATAGCCTGGCGGATTTTTTTCCGCAGATCGTGCGAGGTAAACGGTTTGATCAGAATAATCGGCAGATTATCAGTTGCAAAGCGCCGCGCCACCTCTTCTTCGGTATAGCCGCTCATCAACACAACCGGCGCGTCCGGCCGAATGCGCCGAATTTCGGGGAGCAGTTGCGCGCCATCCAGGTGCGGCACGGTCAGGTCAATCAACACACAGTCAATACTATCCGACTGCGCGCGAAACAGGTTCAACCCGGTGCGCCCATTATCGGCGACCAGCACAGTAAAGCCTAACCGCTCGAGCATGCGCCGGATGACCGTGCGTACATTCTCTTCGTCCTCAATCACCAGGATTGTGTTGCTATACTCCGTTGCCGTCAATGCCGACTCGTCTACCGAGCCACAGTGGGAGGCAGGCGTCGAACAGGGCACCAGAACCGTAAAAGTTGTCCCCTGTCCCACCGCGCTGGTGACTTTTATCGTCCCCTTATGTCCGCGCACAATATCCAGGACGGCTGCTAACCCCAGGCCGTGCCCGGTCTGTTTTGTGGTAAAGAAGGGATCGAAGATACGCTCACGCGTGGCATGGTCCATACCCTGGCCGGTATCCGTCACTTCCAGATAGATATAGTCACCCGTGCGCGCCTCGTTTGCCAGGCGCGTCGTTGCCAGATAGTCCTGGTCAACATGCCGAAAGCCGGTTGTGATGGTGATCCGATCATCTTCCGAACTTAGCGCCTCGGCAGCATTAATCACGAGATTCATAATCACCTGGCGGATCTGAATGGCATCAACCGCGATCATCGGCAGATGCGGATGCAACTTCGTCCACAGATCCACATGCCGGGCTACCGAGGCCGTTAACAGGCTGCACATTTCCGCAACGACGGCATTCAGATCAACCAGTTGCGCCACCAGTTGCCGTTTGCCGGCGAAGGTCAATATCTGCCGTGTCAACTCCGCGGCGCGGCGGGTCGCCAGTTCAATATGTTTCACGTTGGCGTAGGCCGGTGTATCCAGTGGCAGATCGAGCAGTGCCAGCTCCGCGCTACCCAGGATCGAGGCCAGCAAGTTATTAAAATCATGCGCAATACCGCCGGCCAGGATTCCCAGGCTCTCCAGTTTCTGCGCCTCCATCAGCTTGCGCTCCAGCATCAGGCGTTGCTGTTCGGCCTGCCGACGTTCGGTAATGTCGATATGCACAACTACCGCGCCGCCATGCTCCTCGGGCAATGGTGTCACATGCATGAGAAACCAGCGTTCTTCGTCCGGTGCAGGGCAGGGATACTCCAGCGTAAATTGTGGGCTGAGCGCATGAAGCACGCCTTGAATCCCGGTCACCACATCGGAAACACCCGCCGAGAACGGCCCGACCGCATTCTGGCAAACCCGTAGATAATTGACGCCGACACTTGTACGCCGCAGATCGGTGGCACCATTTTCCTGGGCGAAGCGATCCCATGCTTCGTTGACGGCAATAATCGTACCATTGGCATCAAGCACGGCAATATGTTCAGTGAGTGAACGGAGCACTCCTTGCAGCAATAGTTCCTGGCCGTTATGCGCATACGTAGTATCTGAAAGGCTGTTCAAGCTTTGCGGGAATCCGGCAATAAACAATCGTCCCATGCTTTGCTTCTTCTGTGAGGAATGGGTGCAGACATTCGACCGGCGCATGGCTGCTTTAGAAAAAACCCGAGAAAGTTGTGCAACGATCCATGTCAGAGCAGACCGGAACCTTCCGGTCTGATTGACAGGGTTATTCTGCGCGAGCATGGCGACAGATCCGGCGGTATCGGCAGCACACACTGCCGGAGGTTGCGCATTAGACGGGGGGGCTATCGTTAGCGTCCACCCTGGTGTGGTTAGTTGCGCGAGAGCCTTGTGTACGACGTGGACATTATCCGGAATAAACCAGGGGGGCATACCGCAGTTCCTCCAGAGTATCTACACTAAAACTTCTCCAATTGTTAACAGGAGTTACGCGGTTCCGCTCGCTGGGCTATATTGTGCCTCCGGCAGGGTAGAAGATTCCATCCTTCTTCACAAATATATTGCATGAAGTGCAATATATTTGTGAAGAAGAAAAGAAAAGTACTATGCGGCCGCAGGCGTATTGGGCCGTTTATCCAGGCAACCATCGGGTTTAGAACCGACCGCGTAAGTCCAATTGTTAAGAAGAACGAAACCCTGCATAAAGAATGAGCCTACGGACGATGAAGGACCAGCTTCAAGCGGACACTGCTGCTCGCTCGCAGGCAGCACAATGTGACAATTACAACAAAGATTATGTAGTGCTATAGCTACCAAGTATAACATAAAATCTGTACAAATAATAGACACTTCAATTATTTTTTTATATTAAAAAAGTCTATACCTATTGTTATGGATGCAGACGCTGCCTCAGTATTAAAACATTTGACCTATCTCCAGGCAGGATCATAGTATTAACGGCAAAAAAACGGCAAAAAACTTGATAAGGCAAGGATACCCTCCGTTATTTCTGGGGTATTTAATATAAATACCAGGAGTTACGCGGTGGGTGATCAAACCAGGCGTTTGTGCCGTACGCCGGTAAAGCTACGCGTCAATCCAGTGTTCAGCGTGGACTGTCCGGCGCGTATGTGTTTCACTTCGGAGGATTAACGATTCGGTTTCGGCAGCATTCCCCTCATAATGCACTCCTTTGAGCAACGGACCATCGGTAATCCCCGTTGCGGCAAAGAATATCTCATTGCTGCTTATCAACTCATTGCATGTCAGAATGCGCCGCGTATCAAGTTCTGCCTCCGCCACTGCGATTCGCTCGGCGGCACTCTGCGGCGCTAACCGGCCCAGCATCGCTCCCCCCAGCGCCTTGACTGCACACGCGGCAATCACGCCCTCAGAGACACCCCCCACCCCCAGTAGAATATCCGCGCCGCTCCCGACCGAAGCCGCCATCAGCGCCCCGGCAATATCCCCGTCGGAGCGGAGCATAACCCGCGCACCTGCCGCGCGAATCTCCTCGATAATATCGGTGTGTCGCCGGCGTTCCAGCACAAAGACAATCAGATCACGCACGGCGCGATTGGTCACGCGGGCAATGAGCGCCAGTGTCCAGGCAATCGGCGCGTCCATACACTCCGGCACCAGCGCATGCGCCGCCCGCCGATCCACGACAATCTTTTCCATGTAGACCGCCGGCGTGGGCGACCACATTGAGCCACGCGGTGCAACGGCGGCGACGGAAATCGCGCCCGGCTTCCCTTGCGCCAGCAGATTGCGTCCGTCGATGGGATCGACCACTACATCCATCGCCGGTCCATGCCGGGAACCAACCGTCTGTCCGCTCTGTAGCGGTGTGGTCTGGCCCAGTTTGCCCTCTTCGCCAACCACGATGTAGCCCTCCATATCCAGCGTATCAAGCACGCTGAACATGGCTTCAGTCGCATCTTGATCCGCATCATTCCGCTTGCCCAGGCCCATCCAGCGACCGGCGCGCAGCGCGGCGGCCTCGGTTGCGCGGACCAGATCCAGGCCCAGATTGCGGGGTGGATGTTGCGTCATCTCATATTTCCTTCGTTCTCTTCAACCGCTGCCAGCAATCCGGCAGACTCCCAGGCCACCATCCCCCCCTGCACCACATGGACGTTCGTGTACCCCTGGCTCTGGATCAGCGCAGCGGCGCGGGTGCTGCGCCGTCCGCCCCGACAGACCAGCACCAGATCGCGGTCTGTGGGCAACTCCGCCATCTGGGAGAGGAAGCGGGGTAGGGGTAGCAGTTGCGCCTGCGGAATGTGCCCCTGGCGGAACTCGCGTGGCTCCCGCACATCAATGACCAGCGGTGGCGATGCCCCCCGGAGTTGCTGCCAGAGCGTTTCCGGGGCAATATTCCGTACCCCATCGGTGGGAATGTCTGTTCGTAACTCAATTTCGCTGTCAAATGTACGTTTGGGCAGGTTTTGACACTCACGAAACGCGCGGACAGGGCATTCATAGATGCAGATCGCCGGATCAATCACTTTGTAGAAGAGATGGCTGACCGCGTCTTCGCGGGAGAGAAAGTTATCCTCACCCAGATAGGTATAAAATCCGGTTGATTTCATAAATTCAAGGACTGATGCATGCAGGCGTGACACAAACACATCCCCGCCACACTCACGATAGGTACGCACGATGCTCTCCAGCGCGTGAATGCCGCTGATATCGCAGTGCAACACATTATGCATCCGCAGGAGCAGAAAGCGTTGACCGGGATGGCTCTGCATATTCTGATAGAGTGTATCTTCCACATGGCTGGTTGCGCCAAAATAGAGATCGCCCTTGATATCCACAATCCCCAGTTGGGGACATGCCGGCTGCTGTGGTTGGTGCAGAAAGTGCCGAAAACTGGGGTCCGGCAGGACCGTCTCAACCTGCGGGACGCTTGTCTGCTGAATGTAAGAAGCCAATGACATCAAAATACCCACCAGGATGGCGAATTGCAGCGGCAGCAACAGGGTTGCCAGCAGCGTAACAACCATAATCAGGGCATCGCCGCGTGTTCCGCTCCAGATGCGTCGCATCTCGGCCCAGTCTACCATGCGATAGGCCACCAGGATCAGCGTGCCCGACAGCGCCGCGCGCGGAATATAGGCCGCCAGCGGTGCCAGGAGCAGCACAACTGCCAGCACAAACACCCCGGATAACACACTCGCCATGGGTGTACGTGCGCCGGACTTGAAATTCAGCGCCGAGCGGTTGAAGGAACCGGAGGTCGGGTAGCCGGAAAAGATCCCGCTGGCGAGGCAGGCCACCCCCTGCCCGATAAACTCCTGGTTGCTATCCAGCCGTTGCCCCGACTGCGCACCGATGGAGCGGGCAATTGAGGTTGCCTCTACCAGACCAATCGTTGCCAGCGCCAGTGCCCCGGTAGACAACTCGCCAATCAGGTTCAGGTCAAATAGCGGCAGTTCCATCAGGGCAATCGGCGGAAAGCCGCCCGGCAGTTCGCCCAGCACCTGCACGCCAACTGCATCCAGATTAAATGCCCAGACTGCCGCCGACGCGCCAACCATGGCAACCAGGGGGCCGGGCAACCGTCGGTTAATCCAGGACATCAATACAATCACCAGGAGCGTCCCGACCCCCACCGCCAGACTGAGCAGATGCGTCTCCGGGACATTCAGCGCGATATTGTAGAGCGTTTCCGGCAACCCCGGCGAGCGCGGATAGCTGATCCGCAGCAGATCACGCAGCGCGTTGACGATAATCAGGACGCCCGCTCCCGCCGTAAACCCGACGATCACCGAGTCGGACACAAACGTCACCAGCAGGCCCAGCCGGAGCAATCCCATCACCAGCCGGAAGAGCCCGATCATCAGCGCCAGCAACCCGGCGGCCTGGATAAACAACGGCGTGCCCGGTTCGGCAATCGGCATCAGGACCGAGAGAATCAGAATAGAGGCCGAGTTGGTCGGCCCGGTATGCAGATGATCGGAAGAGCCCCAGAGCGCGCCCACGATTGCCGCCACCACTGCCGCATGCAGCCCCATCTCCGGGGGCAGCCCGGCAACCAGCGAAAAAGCAATCGCCTGGGGCAATAAGACCACGCCAACCGTAATCCCGGCAATCAGATCAGGCTGAAAATTCTGCCATTGATACTGTCGAAGAAAAGAAGCCGGCTGTAAAAAGAAGCCCGGAATTGCTCGCAGGTTCAGGCTGGTGCGCACAAAATGCATCTCCTTGCAGGCCGCCACCGGCCCGGCAAATAGTCGCGGGTGCAATGATACAGCAAAACGGCACGGCACAGCAAAACGGCATAGCAAGAACTTCGCAATGTTCAGCAGGGTGCGAATATGTGCGTGCAGAAGGTCACATGTTGTTCAACGATCGGGGTATGTTCTATAATGAAATTATAGCACGGGGAATTGAAGACTGCGAACCAGGATGCACACCGCTATGGATGATTTGATGCTACGCCGCAAATGGACGCTGCGCGCGCATGGCCGGCAGGTTGTTTTTATTAAAAAGGCGAATGAGCATGCCACCCACGTCTTGATGAAGGCGTTGCTCTGGGCGCTCTATCTGCCCACATATCCCGACGTCGCGGTAGAGGTTGCGATCGGTGATCGTTACAAACCGGATGTGATCGCCCTGGACCCGGCTGGGCAGCCGCGCTTCTGGGGTGAAGCCGGTCAGGTCAGTGTGGCGAAGATTCGCTCACTGACCCGGCGTTACCGCGCCACCCATTTTGCCCTGGCAAAGTGGGACACCCGCCTCGACCCGCCGGCGGACATGGTTGCCGCCGCACTTACACGCGCACGCCGCACCGCTCCGGTTGATCTGCTCTGCTTTCCCGCCGACAGTGCCACGCGCTTTATCGATGAACAGGGCGTAATTCATCTGACGCATGCCGATATCGTATGGCAGCGGTTGGAGTAAGCCCACCGGGCCAGACTTTTTGTCGTAGTGCCGCCTTATGAACATTGAAAAATCAATCCGGATATCGCCGTTCAGGTGTCCCGGCTTCAGCCGGATCAGGCGTTCCCGGCAGGATGCCCCGGCCCCGGCAGGCATCCTGCCGGCTGAAGCCGGGACTCCCGGTCATTTCATATCCGGACTATGTTCTAAGAGACTGTCTGAAAAGCTGATTCGCGGCGGTCCCACGGCATGCCGGGTGCCCTGCGACACCGGACAGCGCTCCCGGAGTCCCGGCTTCAGCCGGTTCCGGCCACACACCGGCTGAAGCCGGGACTCCCGCGCCAGGGCCGTACCCCCATGACCAACCCTTCTCAGACAGTCTCTAAAAGTTCATCAGGCGGTTGGGAGTGAATCCCGCAGAACCAGTTCACAACCAATGTAGGCAGGAATTACGCGGTCAGTTCCAAATCCGGCATTTGCCTGAATAAACGGCCCGACTCGCCTCCGGCAGGGCGGAAGATTCCATTCTTTTTCACAAAAATGTTGCACATAGTGCAACATTTTTGTGAAAAAGATAAAAACGTACCATGCTGCCGCAGGCGAATCCGGCTTCCATCAGGTGAAATGTCCCGTTTGAATGCCCACCACGTAAGTCCTGGTAGGATTGCTATATGTATGCCTGGTGCGGTCTACGCTGTTCTTCCTTCTTTATTTTTTGTTCTTCATTCTTTCGGTATGCCATTTCCGGCAGATCACGGTTGTGCCGACACCAACCTCCGACTGGAGTTCAAACTCATCCATCAGCCGGCGCGCACCCGACAGACCGCGCCCAACACTATTCACACGGAAAGCCTCATCACCCAGCGCCTGCGCAATATCCCCAATTCCCGGTCCCTGATCTCGGCATTCAATCTGGATACCGACGGCCTGGTTTTCATCCAGCGAACGTAGCGTCACCTGGCCGGTTCCGGCATAGGCGATCACATTGCGCGCCAGTTCACTAACCGTCGTCGCAATGCGCGCCTGATCAACCGGCCCAAATCCCAGCATGGTTGCCAGTTCGCGCGCCAGCGCCCGTGCCGTCACCACATCGCGGTCACTTCGGATAATGACATCTCTACTCTGCTGCAACAACATCGGTATCCTCCTGTCCTTGAAGTTCCATCAGCGCCAGACCTTTTTCCAGATTAAGCGCTGTGTGGACATTGGGAAGTTCCAGTCCCAGTTCGACCAGTGTCACCGCGACCGCCGGTTGCAGGCCGGTGAGGATTACCTCGGTGCCCATCAACCGGGCCATCACTGCCAGATCGGCAATCATGCGTCCGATAAAACTATCCACCACATCCAGCGCTGTCAGGTCAATAATAACGGCGCGGGCATGTGTGGCGTGAATGCGGTCGAGCAGATCATCTTTGAATTGCATGGCCGAGGCATCATGCAGAGAAACCTGGATCGAGGCGATTAGCGCCTGGCCGATTTTGAGAATGGGTATACGCAGGCTATTCATTCGGGGCTCCTCTCTTACTGCTTTTTACTGCTATATTGGCAGCGCTTTTGTCGATACTTACGCCGGTTGTCCCAATGCGAACGCAATACCGCTTTTCAGGTTGCTATGGGTGACAATGCCGTTGAGATCCGCCCCCAGTTGTACCAGGGTCTGGGCAATCTGTGGTTGGATGCCGGTCAGGATCACCTGTGCGCCGAGCAACCGGGCGGCACGCGCTGCGCGGACCAGGGCATTGGCAACCTGGGTATCGACCACCTGCACGCCGGTAATATCAAGGATGGCCGTATCGGCCTGATAGTACGCAATTCCTTCCAGCAGATTTTCCGGAATCTGTTGCGCACGCAGGGTATCAATCGCGCCGATGAGCGGCATAATGACTACATCATCAGTGATGGGGATAAGCGGTGTCGAAACTTCGCGCAGGGTGGCCTGCTGGTTGCGAATAATCTCTTCCTGCATCCGGATCCGGCGCTCGCGTTCCTCCTGTTGGGCGCGCTGCCGCCGTGCCCGCTCCAGTTCCGATTCGGTGGTCATTGTCGAAGGATTGATATGAAATATAACCGTCTGCGCGCCATTCTCCTGCACAGTGATCTCTTCATCAGCCCAACAGGTCACTCCCAGCGCCTGCGAGAAAATCCCGATAATTTTTCCCTGTAGAAAGGGGCAACCCCAGGTTGTTTCCTGGTTGCGCTGCATCGCCAGTTCCCAGGGATTGTGTACAACCACAACGGCATGCTGTTGTGCCTGGTCAAAGACGGGTAGCTCAAAGCATCCCCACCCGGCGGCACTCACGGCCCGCCCCCAGGCCAGGAAACCTTCCTCAAATGTTTCCCCAAGCGTGGAGATCATTGCATGATAGTCTTCCTCTGTCCCCAGGCCGGCATGATAGGCCACCAGATTACGAAACAATCCTATGCCAACCTCCTGTGCCAACGGATAGAGTATATTCAGCAGCGATGGGTCGAGCCAGAACAGGGCTGCTGGTCGCTCAAAGAAGGATAATTCACCCCGGGCCAGATCCCACTGAATGGAAGCCTGGTTTAACGCAACGGCATGGGTGGTGCAGATACCGGTTTCAGCCGGTTCCGGAACCGTTCCAACAATCCGCCGGTGCAACCGGGTATTGTCCATCTGATCGGGTTTGTGCGCGATATTCTGCGTTGACATCAGGTGCATCTCCTCTGTTCTTTGTCCTTGTATGGTTCTTTCTATAACTCTGCTACGCGGAACCAACCGACCGTTCCTGAGGAGTGATGTGCCGGCGGGTTTTCCGATTCAGTATAATGCGGAGCAGGGAAACTAACGCCTGAATATTCTCCGCTTTTGGAATAAACCCATCAAAACCCAGGTGAATAAACTCCTGCGGATGGCGTTCTCGCCGGGCAGTGTAGGCAATCACCGGGCAGGTGATGCCCCGGTCACGGAGGGCTTGCAGCGTAGCAATGCCATCCATCCCGACCATCACAATATCCATCACGATCACGTCGGGCGGGTTGCCGGCGGCGGCGGCGAGTGCCTCGGCCCCGCTTCCGACGGAACGGACGCTAAAGGAACCGGTATTACGAATAATCAATTCAGTTTTCATGCGAACGGTGTATACATCATCTACGATTAATACGTTTCGCATCACTTTGTTCCTTTCCACTGGTTTTGTTCTACTTTACACGAGCCATACGGAAATATCTAGCAGGAGGTAAGTATAGATTAAGAGCAGATTTAAGAGAGTTCTTTATTTCTCGAAGCGTGTTGCGATGGGGAATGCTATTCTGTGTGGGGAGATGAAGTGGTCCGGCGGTACGGTTTGTACCCGGCGCAAGCTGCCGCTGTTCAGCGTACCATAATAGCTCATGCCGTGCTGATGTAGGGTGAGCAGAATGTTGTCATCTTGCCGGATGCCTTCGGGGAAGCCGTAGGAGGATGGAGCGATGGCGAAGCAGTTATAGAAAGACCGAACAAAGAACACCGGACAATCATGGTATTGATGGGGGGGACAGTAAGCGCTGCTTGTTGTATGTTACGTTGTTCTGAGTTCTCTACAATTGCTCCTACGGCTTGTGTAGGTGGATATGACGACTACAGCACATTTAGACAGCGTAGTGATTCCACCAGATTATGTGTGGTAAAGATATCCTGGATAATATAATCCTGCACGCCGGCATGGAAAGCGGCCAGTACCGCGCTTGACTCGTCGCGGTGTGATACCAGAATGAGCGGAATATGTGCAGTGGCGGGATTACTTTTAAAGATACGACACAGCCGGTAATCGTTTGTTTCCACCTGATTTACATTGAGAACAATCACATCGGCATATTTCCAGTTGTGTGTGGAAAGACCGGCGCTACTGTTATTGACAACATTGACGGTTAGACCATACGATTGTAACTCGCTCTGAATGTGCCACAGTTGTGACTGCTCATCGGCAACCATGAGAATATGATTTGACATCGTCGTTACTCCTGTGCCTGAAGACTGGGAATAGCTCACAGACGCGGTAGTTACACTGGTCTACCTGCCGGTGAGCAACGTTGTTGCAGGTTCAATTATACGGGGAATGCGGCGATATGATGAGATCGAATTAGGGAAAGATTTTGAGCAGAAAGCGGTGAGAGTAAGCGCTCGCGGAGCGGGTCAATGACCGCGTAAGTCGTGTAACATAATAGGAGTTATGCGGTCGTTGACCCGACGGCAGATTCCGCCTCCGGCAGGGCGGAAGATTCCTTTCTTTTTCACAAAATTTTGCACATTGTGCAAAATTTTGTGAAAAAGAAAAAACGTACCATGCTGCCGCAGGCGAATCCGGCTGTTGTGAGCGTATGTGTCTGATTTGAACGCCCACCGCATAACTCCTGTAACATAACAGGAGTTATGCGGTCACTGACCCGGAAGGGAATGTCGCCTCCGGCAGGGTGGAAGAGTCTCTCCTTTTTCACGAACATCTGGCTCTGTGAGCCACATGTTCGTGAAAAAGAAAAAACGTACCATGCTGCCGCAGGCGAATCCGGCTTCCGGGTCTGGCACGCAGCCGGAACAGTCCGCACCGCGTAAGTCGTGTAACATAACACGACATACGCGGTCACTGATCCGGCAGTCAGTTGTGTTCCGATAGCCCCGCACACTGCACTTCGGAGTTGCACTGCTCCTGGGCCGGATCAACCAGCATATACCCGGTGCTGCGTATACTCACAATATAGTCGGAGCCGATTTTTCGCCGCAGATTCTGAATGTGGGTCTTCAGTAATCCCTGCGCTTCGGTCTTATCGGCCTCATGCTTATGTGTCTGCTGCACAATCTCACTGTACCCCATAACCCGCCCCTGAGCATGCCCCAGGCATGCCAGCAAATCATACTCAATCGGAGTCAGGTGGACCGTCTGCTGGTTGTGGCTGACCGTATGCCGAAAGGTGTCGATCTGCAACTCCCCGATCTGGAGATAGCGTTCAGGTGCGCGTGCCTCAGCCGGCTCTGCGCCGACTGGTGTCGGTTCCGGGTTCGTCGGCGGAGCCGGCATGTCTTCATCACATAGTTGACCGAGGGCATGGGTGATCATACGAATAGCATGTTCGCGGCGCAGTTCGGCCTGGTGGCGCTCAATTGCGCTGGTCACATACTTCAACAGCTCATCGGGTTTGCAGGGCTTGATCAGGTAGTCATAGGCTCCGGCCCGGAGTGCCGCAATTGAGGTATCCATCGTGCCATACCCCGTCAGGATAATGACTTCCGGTGGGCGGATGTGTTTGCGTGCGGCATATAGCACCTCGACCCCATCAACAGTGCCCATCCGAATATCGGTGACAACTACATCAAATGGACGCCCGTCGTCAGCGGCTTGCTGCAACAATGCAATCGCCTCCTCGCCATTGATCGCTGCCGCCACCTGATAACCGACGCTATCGAGGATGGCGACGATTGACATACGGGTTGTCGCGTCGTCTTCTACAACTAAAATCTGTGCATTCATAGCTGCCTCACTGGTATTGTACGATGTCTTGCTCCGGTTCGTTCTGCATGGGAAGTGTGATAGTAAAGGTGCTACCACTGCCCGGTACACTATCAACCGTGATAGTTCCGTGGTGCTGTTCAATAATTTTACGGATAATTGCTAATCCCAGACCTGTGCCGTGGGATTTTGTGGTGAAAAAGGCCTCAAAAATACGTGCTCGTACTTTGTCGCTGATACCGCTACCCGTGTCGCTCACTTCGATGACGACTTGCGGGATATCCGTGTCTGGTATCGTGGTTGTAAGTCGCAGGGTGCCGCCATCGGCCATCGCATCCACCGCATTCATAATCAGGTTGAGCAACACCTGGATCAACTGGTCGGTGCGCCCCGCCAGTGTCGGCAGATCGGGCAGCAAATGGCGCTCAACGGTGATCCGATGTTTTGAGAGGGTGCCGCTGGTCAACAGGAGTACCCGCTGGATCAGCCCGTTTATATCAATGGTGTCAACATTGGTCGGGTTTTCGCTTCGGTAGAGATCCAGCAGTTGACTCATAATTGAGCCAATCCGGTCAATTTCGTCGCTCACCAGCGAGAGGTAGCTTTCCCGTTTGGTATCGTCGGCGTGTTGCGCCAGGTAGAGAAAGTTCTGAATGGCCTGGAGCGGTGTATTGACCTCGTGGGCAATAGTGGCGGCCAGTTTACCACTGGCGACAAAGGTTTCGTGCTGAAGCGCTAACTCTTCAAACTCCAGTCGCTCCGTAATATCGACAATATGCACAATCACCTGCACTACCTGACCGGCGGCATTGAGCAGGGGCAGTGTATGCATATCAAGGATGCGCACCTGTCCATTTGCACGGGTGAGGCGTTCCCGCCGGCGGTATTCTCGTTGCGTATGTAGGGTATAGAGGACCACATGCCCCGGAAATGCCGGACTGGCTTGTTCACAGATAGTAAGCCAGGGTTGGCCCACAACCGCATCGGGATCGCTATTCAGCGACGCCGCCAGGGCGCGATTGATCGTCTGCACTACTCCCTCGCCGTCCAGCAACACTAATCCATCTTCCAGGCCATCGAAGAGCGTGCGCAGCAAATCGCGGCTCTGCGCCAGTCGGCTATTCAGGTCGGCCAGAACTGCATAGGCTCCGGTCAACTCCTCCTCCGCCATTTTACGCTCGGTAATATCCCGGGCCGCGCCATAGAGCCGGGTCACGCGTTGCCGGCCGGCATCCCAGATCGGCTGGCTGTGGCTCTGCAGCCAGCATGTCTTGCCATCGTGGGTGATCGCGCGAAACTCAATTGCAATCGCCTGGTTCGCCAGCAGTTGCTCGTAGCTCTGGATGACAATATGCAGATCATCGGGATGAATAAACTGCCGCCAATCCCCCATCATCTCCGCAAACGAAAAGCCGGTGATACGCGTTGCCGAGTTGGTCATCCACTCCTGCGTCATTGAGCCGTCCGGTTCAACATCATACACATAGACAAAATCGGAGACCAGTTCGGAGATAATCCGGTAGCGCGTCTCGCTTTCGCGCAGGGCTTTCTCGGCCTGCTTCTGCTCGGTAATATCCCGATGGACAGCAACAGCGCCTACCGGCTGCCCCAGGCTGTTCTTAAGTGGTGAAATCGTGATGAGGATGTCGATAACTGTGCCATCCTTGCGCCGCTGCACTCCTTCGCCGCGCCACTGCCCATGCTCCAGCAGCCGGTCCAGGGCCATAATTTCGCTCCGGTTGGTGACAAGCATCGTCAGGCCGATCTCCTGGAGCCGTTTGCCCAAAACTTCTTCTGCCGTCCAGCCATAAATCGTTGCGGCAGCGCGGTTCCAACTGCGGATCGTAAACGTGTTATCAATCGAGAAGATCGCCTCGGAAACGCTGTCGAGCAAATTGGCATGGTAGCGCACATGCGCCTCCGCCTGTTTGCGCCCCGTGATATCGCGGATAATGGCGAACACCTCATCGTTGCCGCTCGGCACGACCCGCACTTCCAGAAAGCGCAAATCGCCATTGGCGTTCTGCCGCTCGAGAAAGGTCTGAATTTCGTCGGAATCAATAATGCTGCCCTCAACCAGCAGATCACCCAGCAGAACGGTGCGGCCCTCATCGCGCAGGCGGGCCTGAACAGTTAGCGCGGTCGCCAGTTGGTCGGAGGTCAATACCCCCTCGGCCACCAGGTATTCGCCCAGTCGCCATGGCAGGCTGTACTCGTAGGTCTGGAGGATGCCTGTCGCCAGCGCTGCTTCTAACGAGGTGAGCATCTGTTGCGCCAGATCGGGGGGCAGCACTTCGCCCACCGCTTTGCCCAGAAAAACGTCGGGCAAGAGGAGCGGGGCAAAGTCGTCGGCGGGGAGATAATCCAGGAAAATGCCGTTGCGGTCAATATGCAGGATGGTGTCGGGAATGGCGTTCAGCAGGGCACGTTTGCGAAAGGCGCTACGCGTATGCTCCGTGATTTCACTCCGGAGATTGCTGTTTACATCTTCAAGTTGCAATGTCCGTTCCTGAACGCGCAGTTCAAGTTCGGCATTAAGATGGCGAATCTCTTGCTCAACCCGTTTGCGCTCGGTAATATTGTCAAAGGTAACAGCAATACAGGCATCCGGCAGCGGTGTTGCCCGCACACTGAACGCGCTGGTGATGATCCGGTTATCGCCATAAACAATCTGCTCCAGCACCAGCGGCTCTCCCGAATGAATAACCTGGACATACGCCTGTGGGATACCCTGCTCGCGCAGTCTGGGAAAGTTCTCGTCCAGCGTTTTGCCGATAACCTCCGTCACGGGAATGCCGGTCAGCGCTTCGCTTGGTGGATTGGCGTAGAGCATCCGCAGCGCTTGCTCATCATCGGAGGTTTCAAGCTGGTAGAGGTACAGCCCCAGCGGGAGCTGGTCTACAATCCGCCGGTAGCGGGCAACTTCGCGGCGCAGGCGGGCATTTTCTGCAAGCAGATCATCGGTGGTGCATGGCTGGTCAAGTATCATATAGTGTTCTCGCATCTCACTATGCGGCAACGTTGGGCAAGCGACGGAGTTGCGCGGGGCCGTCCGCGAAAATCTCTCACTCAATGAACCGGTTGTCACGGTGACAGGTTACGCGCATGACATAACCTGTTTGTCCTTCCGATATTATTGTAACAGACTCGTGGTACCATAACGCAAACAAATTGGTTCACTTACAGGAGGTACGCGGTAACGGGTTGTTCCGGCCTGATGCCGGACCATGAAACGGCCTTCGCCCACGGCAGGATGGTACCTTCTTATCTTTGTAGGTATTGTTCAAAATTGGTGATGTGCATGTGACACTTCGCCGAAGGGGAACTGTCACGTACGTTTGAACAAACCTTACAAAAAATGTACACGTTGTGTGCATTTTTTGTAAAAAAAGATGGTCTGTTCCGCGCTGCCGGAGGCAAGATACACTATTCGCGGAGGATCGCGTAACGCGTGCCGGGTACGTATTGGCGCGGTTATTTCATGCCACCGCAGGTATCGGCATCGGTGTCGGGCATGCGCCGCCTGCCAGGGGATCTACATGGCAAAAATTAAGCTGGATTTGCACGAGATTTATAATCGTGGCGACAAAATCGACGACGAACTTAACCGGGTTATTCAGGAGGCGCTGGATCGGCGCATCAGTCTGGTGGAGATTATTCCCGGCAAAGGGAGTGGTCAGTTGAAGAAACGCGTGCTACGCTTTCTGAACCAGGCGCATATTCGCCGCCTGTATCACCGGGTGGAGAAAGATGATCGCAATTTTGGGCGCATCTTTGTTCACTTCCGGCACTAGCAGTTGAGGCTATTCATGACTCAGTTAATCATGGCAATTACGATTGTCCTGGTAAGCTCGGCGCTCTTTTCGGGTAGCGAAGCCGCGCTCTTCTCGGTGCCCCTCGTTCGCGTGCGCCAGCTTGCCGAGTCGGGCGAGGCCGCCGCTCTGGCGCTGCTCAGAATCCGGCAAAATATGAGCCGTCCGATTGCGACAATTGTTATTCTCAATAATATCGCCAATATTGTTGGGAGTATTATTGTCGGCAGTGTTGCCACACGCGCGCTGGGGAGCGAGTCGCTGGGGATTGTGTCCGGGATACTAACTTTTATGGTGATAATTTTCTCCGAAATTATACCAAAGACCCTGGGCGAGCGCCACGCCGAGCGTATCGGCCTGATTGTTGCCCGCCCGGTGCTCTGGCTGGCGTTTCTCTTTACACCGCTTGTCTGGATGATCGAGCGCCTCACATCACCGATTACACGCGGTACCCGGTTGCCGACCACCAACGAGGCCGAGATCCGCTTGCTGGCACATATCGGCTCGCAGGAGGGGATTATCGAGAGTGACGAGTCGGAGATGATCCAGCGTATCTTCCGCCTGAATGATCTCTCGGCCAATGATATTTTGACGCCACGGGTCAACCTGACCTATCTTGATGCCGATAGCACGCTGGAGGAGGTCAGGGAGGATATTCTGGAGTCGCAGCACTCGCGCATTATCGTCATCGGCGAGTCGATTGATGATGTACGGGGTATCGTCTACAAAAATGAACTGCTCGCCGCGATGGTTTCCGGAAAGTATGATCAGCCCGTAGTTGCCCTGGCCCACGAAGCGCATTTTGTCCCCGAGAGTATTCGGACCGACCGGCTGCTGGAACTGATACAACAGACGCGCAAACATTTAATGGTTGTGCTGGACGAATTTGGTGGAACTGCCGGGGTTGTTACGCTGGAGGATGTGCTGGAGGTTATTACCGGCGAGATCGTCGATGAAACCGATACTGTAATCAATCTTCGCCATAGAATTCGCCGGCGATGGCGCAAACCGACCTGATGAAATAAACTTTGAAAAATAGTCCGGTTGTGGAGTGCGGGAGCCATGCTTCCACCTGCTGCCGGCCGAGGTACCGGAAAACCGGCTGATGAATGTTGAGACTTTGATCCGGACATCTTCACAAAAAATTTGCATTTCGTGTGGATTTTTTGGTGAATAAAGAAAGGGAGCTTCCGCCCTACCGGAGGCGACATGGCCTTCCGGGTTCGTGGTCGCGTAACGCGGGTGATTGAAAGCAAGTTAAGGAGGAACTTATTCTTGGAAGGATTTCTTGCGACAGAAACAGGTATTATTGAACTGCTGGTGATCGCGGCGATTGTCGCCATTGCGGTGCGCCCGCTCCGGTTGCCCTACACGGTTGCCCTGGTGGTTGTCGGGCTACTGCTGACGTTTTTTCCATCCGAAGCGATTGGTCTTGACATTACCCTGACCCATGATCTTATCCTGGCGCTGTTTGTCCCGCCGCTGGTGTTTGAGGCTGCGTTTCACCTGGATTTCTCGCGGTTGCGCGCAACGCTATTTCCCATTCTTACACTGGCAATTCCGGGAGTGTTGCTCACGACGTTTCTGATCGGCGGAATTGTCGCCGTCGGCGTGCAGATCCCGATTATGAGCGGCTTGCTGTTTGGCGCGTTGATTGCGGCGACGGACCCGGTGGCGGTTATCGCGCTCTTCCGGTCGCTGGGCGCGCCCCGGCAGCTCTCGGTTCTGGTCGAGGGCGAGAGTCTCTTTAACGATGGAACTGCGGTGGTTATCTTCACGTTGCTGGCGGCCGTCGTGGGCATAAGCGAGCGTGCCCTGCCCGTTGCCGATAGCGGGTTTCTGGCGGGGATTTTTAATTTCTTGCTGGTCTCGGTGGGCGGTATTGCCATCGGGTTAGTCCTGGGATGGCTGGTTGCGCTGTTGATTGCGCGGATTGATGACTACCTGATCGAGACGCTGCTGACCACTGTGCTGGCATTCGGAGCCTACCTGATTGCCGAGCGTCTGGCTGCCAGTGGCGTGCTGGCTGTGGTTGGCGCGGGTCTGGTGAATGGCAATGTCGGCACGCGCGGCATGTCGCCAACGACGCGGATTGTGCTGTTCAACTTCTGGGAGTATGCCGCATTTGTAGTCAACTCGCTGGTCTTTTTATTAATTGGGCTACAGGTAAGTTTTCTGGGCGAAAACGGTATTTTGACCAACCTCTGGCCGATCATTGTGGCCGTAGTGGCGACCCTTGGCACCCGTGCGCTGGTCGTGTACGGTCTATCACGGTTGGTTAACTGGCGGCAGGAGTATGTGTCGCGGCCTTATCAGAACGTCCTGGTCTGGGGCGGGCTGCGCGGCGCGGTCAGCCTGGCGCTGGCGCTGAGTTTACCACTCACGGCAACTGAGGACTTTGCCGAGGGGAATGTGCTGCAAGTGATGACCTTTGGCGTAGTGCTGTTTACGCTCTTGGGGCAGGGCACATCGATGCAGTTTCTGCTGAGACGCGAGGGGCTGATTGAGCGCGATCGGTCGCGGGTGGAGTATGAGCGCCGGCATGGGCGACTGATTGCGGCGCAGGCAGCACGGAACCGGGTGCATGAACTCTATCAGGAGAATGTCATTGCCGCGCGGACCTGGGAGCATCTGGCAGCCGAGTTTGATCGCCGGATCGAACAGTGTGCCGAGGCACAGCATCAACTGCTGGACAAACAGCCGGAACTGCATGCCGCCGAAATTGATGATGCCTGGCGCGAAGGGCTGCGCGCCCAGCGTGTGATGGTGACAGATCTGGTGAAAGATGGAGTGATTTCGGAGATGGTGTATACCGAGTTGGTAGCCGAGATTGATAATGCCCTGGCGAATGAGTCGGAAAAGAACCGTCTACGCATCGAGAAAACGCGGGCGGAACAGGCTGCAACCCGGCGATTGGACGCGGAAGGGGAAGAGCACGCCAAGACGGAGCAGACTCAATCCGAGACGGCTGCAACGGAGGCGCAATCAACCGAGCGGCTGGACGAGTCGTAGCGCCGGAGCTAGATCAACGTTGTAGACATGGCTTGATGCCCCTTCCTTGGTCGTCACAAGTTCATCAGGGCGCGCAGCGGTACGCTTCTGGTTCGCGCGGAATGCTATACTCGGTCGTAGGGAGAAGTATACCAACGAGAAACAACGACGAGGAGTTCGCATGCTCGCCAAAGTTTATAGCTGCGCTGTCATTGGGCTGGAGGGTATCCTGGTCGAGGTTGAAGTCGATATCGCCCAGGGACTACCCGCCTTCACCGTTGTCGGGTTGGGCGATACCGCCGTGCAGGAGAGCCGCGAGCGGGTACGCGCCGCCATTCGCAACAGTGGGCAGACCTTTCCAATGAAGCGGATCACCGTTAACCTCGCGCCGGGCGATCTGCGCAAGGCCGGTCCCGCCTACGATCTGCCGATTGCCGTGGGGCTGCTGCTCTCCTCCGAGCAGGTTGTGGGCGATGTCAGCCAGTCCATCTTTATCGGGGAACTGGGGCTGGACGGCACGCTGCGTCATACCGACGGGGTGTTGCCCATGGTAGCCATCGCGCGCTCCAACGGCATCGAGACGGTCTATGTGCCCTACGAGGATGCCCCCGAAGCGGCGCTGATCGAGGGGTTGACGATTGTGCCGGTGCGCACCCTCAGTGATCTGGCGGCGCATATCGCGGGTGATTGCGCCATCGCGCCCTACCTGGCCGACCTGCGCTTTGACGAGGCCGAGGCGACCTACCCGGTGGATTTCCAGGATGTGAAGGGGCAAGAACATGTCAAACGGGCGCTAGAGGTCGCCGCCGCCGGTGGGCACAACATGCTCATGTCCGGCAGCCCCGGCTCCGGCAAGACGCTGATGGCCCGCGCGCTGATCTCGATCCTGCCGCCGATGAGCCTGGACGAGGCGATTGAGGTGACGAAGATCTACAGCGTCAGCGGGCAACTGCCCAAGGACACGCCGCTAATCCGGCAGCGGCCTTTCTGTGCGCCGCACCATACCACCTCGCTGGCCGGGCTGGTCGGTGGGGGCGCGGGGCGCGTCCGGCCGGGGATGATCTCGCTGGCGCATCGGGGTGTCCTCTTCCTGGACGAACTGCCGGAGTTTGGCCCCAAACTCGAAGTCTTGCGCCAGCCGCTGGAAGACCGCGTTGTCACCCTGAGCCGCGCCTCGGGCAGCGTGACCTACCCGGCCTCGTTTATGCTGATTGGGGCGCAGAATCCATGTATGTGCGGCTATTTTAACGACCCCGAACGCGCCTGCACCTGTAGCGCGGCGGCTGTGGCGCGCTACCAGAAACGCATCAGCGGGCCGCTCCTGGATCGCATCGATATTCATGTGGAGGTGCCGCGTGTCAACTACGACAAGTTGAGCAGCGAGCGCCGCAGCGAACCCTCCAGCGCAATCCGGGCGCGGGTCTGCGCGGCGCGGGAACGGCAGCAGCAGCGCTTCCGCGACACCCACCTGCTGACCAATGCCGACATGGGCGCCGCCGAGATCCATACTCACTGCGCCCTCGACAGCGCTGGGCAGAGCTTGATGAAGGCCGCCGTGCGCCAGCTCAACCTCTCCGCGCGCGGGTACCACCGGGTGCTCAAGCTGGCCCGCACCATCGCCGACCTGGCCGATCTGCCGGAGATTGCCCCGGCCCACCTGGCGGAGGCGATCCAGTATCGCCCACGGCGGGCGGAGTAGGAGTAAGGATGAGGCGACGAGGCGACGAGGCGATGAGGCGGTGAGGCGACGGTGGGTGGTGTAGGGACGTGCTTCTGCGCGTCCGCCGCCCGCCCTGATGCAAGAAATGCTGCGCTGGAACGGCTGTCGCGTGATGCGAGTGGTGGGCGTGTCGGGGCACAACCGTCCACGAATAGGGCCACGAATGTACGAATGGCGCGGCGATGACGCATAGAGGCGATGACACGATGACGTAGGGATGCGCGGAGACGCGGCCAGTGGTACAAAAGACTGGTTTTGTCTCAGAGGAGGTGGCAGCATGAGCGGATTAGATGCCTTGCAATCGGTGCAGTTTGTGACGGTTAAGGGAAAACGGCTGGCGGTTCTGAGAGACTGTCTGAAACGGGTTGGTCATGGGGCGACGGCCCCGGCGCGGGAGTCCCGGCCTCAGCCGGTGTGTGGCCGGAACCGGCTGAAGCCGGGACTCCTGGGGCGCTATCCGGTGGCGCAGGGCACCCCGCATGCCGTGGGACCGACGCGAATCAGCTTTTCAGACAGTCTCTGAGTGCGGAGGATTGGGAAGCCCTGATCGAGTGGTTAGAAACCGTGGAAGATCTGGCGCGGGCGCGCCAGGCATTTGCCCAACTCAAAGCAGCCGGTGGCGACCGGTAACAGGCCGGCTGGCGCAAGTGGAGCGATGTTGAGGGGGAACTGGCGTGAGCCGGTACCATGGTTTTTCGAGGCGACATAACGTGGATTACGCTGTATATTGCCAGGCCGTACGGTGAGATGCTTCCTTCACAATGTTCAGGACAGGCTCTTTCGTCAGCATGACATAGAATTCGTTGTGTTGTGCATTGCGACATACGCAGCGTTTCACTCATGAAATCCCATGTCATGGTGAGTGGAGCGAACCATCTCACCGAATCTCCAGGGTCACGCCATACGTTCCATCCATGAAAAGCCTTGTCATGCGTCACTGCTCCGTGTTATGCGGCGACTCAAGCACGAACCCCCATGTCACCCTATTTTTGCGCAAAATTCCCGGGGTACCACTGTGTGATTTCGTTCACAACACAAATGCCGCGTCTGGACGCCATATCGCATGTGGCGTGATCCGGCGCATGACCGTACCCCTGTCGCGTCAAGATGATGCAGCGCCATGCGTACCAGCATGATCCTGATGCGCATCCACGCACGCGCACGGAAACCGGATGCGACGCCTGATGGACGCAGTCGTGGTCGGACAACCTCCTGGGCGTCTTGATGCGCACGGCGACCCATGCGCCCGATCTCCTAAACAGACATCCTTGTGATAGATTGAACAGAGTGCTACCCCTCGATTTTGGCGCAAAAACAGGGTGTCATGGTGAAAGGAGCGAACCATCTCGCTGAATCCGCCGGGTCACGCCATGAATTTCAACCATGAAAAGCCATGTCACAGTGAGAGAAGCGAACCATCTCACTGAGTCGGCTATGAAATGCTGCGCACGAACTTTGCTGCCCTTGCTCCCCAGGACCGTCTCTGCATACTTTTCTATGATGCGGCGGTTGCGTTGCGCGTACCCAGGAGGATGACGTTCACGAGTGGGGATGAGGTTGTTGGTATTCTGGCCGAGGCTGACTGGCACGGGCCGGTTTGACTTTGGCAGGGCTAAGGATGCGGTGATGAACAGGACATTAATGTAGTAATCAAAACAAGAGCTTGATGAGAAGCTCAGGGTCATTATAGGAGCGGGCAAGGCAGTAGAACTACCGGCCCAGGCTCTTACACTTCTTCAGGGCGGCGAAGTGAGGAGACACAAAAAGGCCCGTGGGTCAAGCACCACCACCGACCAGGCCGTGTTAAGCGAGGAAGGAGAGGCTGAAGTTTTTACTAGGTATAATATTAAATATTTGTTGGGATTTTAATAAATTTTATGGTGCAGTGAACTTCTTTATTAGGATCAATTTCCTATTTTGAGATGAACCAAAGGGGTATAACTTATCAGGACTAAAGGGTATCTTTTGGATTCAGTATATAGATTGTAAGATAAGTCTAGACCCTTCTAATATATGGAGCCACTATGGAAGGATATACATCATGGCTGTTCCTAGTCAGCACTTGGTTGCCGATGAAATTCTCATCCTCTTGTATAATTGTCCCAATGGCAGGATGCATTGTAACGACGTTTATGAAGCTCTTGCATCAAAGTTTTCAGAGTTAACAATAGAAGATCTAGAAAAACCCTATCAAAAAGCAAAGAGTAAATGGACAAGTACTGTTCAGTATTCACGTCTTCAGTGTACCAATAATGGATATATCTATCGAGCTAATGACTCGCGTTCTGGGGGTACAGGTTACTGGACAATAACCGATTCAGGAAAGGACTATGTCAGTTCAAACTTTTCTACGGCCAGTTTCATTACAGAAGCTGAGGAGCCAGAAGATATAATTCAAAACCAGAAATATCTTGAAGGTTCTGTCAAGCAAATAACAGTTAACGCATATGAGCGCAGCAAAGTGGCAAGACGCACCTGCTTACAGTACTATGGAGTGACTTGTTATGTCTGTAGTTTTGACTTTGCTGCAACTTATGGGAAGGTGGGTGAAGAATTTATTCATGTTCATCACATTAAATCTTTATCAGAAATAGGTGCAGAATATGAGCTCGATCCAGTGGCAGATTTACGTCCTATATGTCCAAACTGCCATGCAATAGTTCATAGAAGAGAACCTGCGTACACGATTGATGAAGTTAAAGCTTTCATAAGTAGGCAAAGAAGTTAACTACTTTCACTCAAAAGCGCCGCCCGATATGGGCGGCGTTTTTCATTGACAACTTTTTACTACACCCCTTGACTCTCTCTCAACAAAGCTAAAATAAAACCATAACCAACCCGGAGGGCACACCAACTCAGTTTGAGATGCTATCTCTGGACGAAGTGACGCAATTATTCGTCGCCGCGCCTGCTTTGAAATAGCCCTGCTAAGGCCATTGCGTGCCACTAGTATGCTATAATGGCAGCGGGTGGGAACAATCGTTGTAGGAATGAGAGGTAAATACTATGAGCAGTGGCCCACCAGAGATAGTTGCTTGGATCAGTGCAATCGGAACTATTGTAACTCCGATACTACTTACTCTGTTTGCAGCGGTTGGTTGGGCAATACAGAAAAGAGTTGAAAAAGCCCAAACTATTGAACAAGAACTGCGCGAAAGATCTCACAAGTTAGAGGAGGCACTGCGAGAAGACCGGATAGAAGTTTATAACCAAATATTAGAGCCTTTCATTATCTTGCTTACAAAAGATGAAGGATTACTAAACGATAGAGCCTTCAAAGGAAAAACGAAAAGCCAAATTGCTCAAGAGAAGATCCTTTCGCTATCATATCGGCAAGCTGCCTTTAAATTATCACTTTTTGCCAGCGATGATGTAGTAAAATCGTACAATGAGATTATGCAGTTTTTCTACAGCGATGCAGCCTATCAAAGCGAAAGTGTTGAGACAGATCGACGGGAACGAGGCTTTAGAATGCTTGACCTTTTTGGAGGATTGCTCTTAGAGATACGAAAAAATATTGGTAACGAAGGAACCCTGCTTAATAACACAGAAATGATCGAGTGGCTCATTAGTGATATTCGTGAATTACAAAAAGAGTATAAGTTGAATAATAAGCAGACAAAGTCAATCACCTGATAATCCATTCTAAAAATGAGCACCCCATGTGCCAGACCCTGACAATCTCTGATACCCTCTACGCGTGCCTGGAGCAGATTGCATATGCGCGCGGTTTCACCAGGATTGCGCAACTATTGGAAGAGTGGCAGGCATTTGAGGCGCAACCATAATCACCCCAGGCGGGCAGACTGGCGAACGGTAAAACAGTTCGGATATGACGTGTGGTTGAATGGCGTTCATCACCGCGCGGCCCCGGCGTTGGAATCCCGGCTTTAGCCGGTTACGGCCGCAAACCGGCTGAAGCCGGGACTCCGGGAGCAATGTCCGGATTGATTTTTCAACCTTATATCCGCCGGATCGGGCTTACACACGGCTGAGCTAGCTAGCCACATCAAGATGGGTTGCGCGGACGCGCAGCAACGCGTCCCTACCGAAACGTGCTCTACCTGAGCGACAGCATCCAACCGGCTAAAGCCGGGACTCCGGGATGGCATATCCGGGTTATTTTCTCAAAGGTGTTCGTCGGCCAGAACGCCGGAAGCAATGTCCGGATTGACTCTCAACAACACAAAACGCCCGCAGCCATGAAGAAACTCATAGCTGCGGGCGCTGTGTATGCTGCGTGGTTATGCCAGGGTGTTAAAACTACGACTCCAGCGTGCTGACGTCGCCCACGTCCTGACCGAGCGCCTGAGCCTTGAGCACGCGGCGCATAATCTTGCCGCTGCGGGTCTTGGGCAGGCTAGGCACAAAGGAGATCTTCTCCGGGCGGGCAATCGGTCCCATTTCGTGACCGACATGGCCCTTGAGTTCCTCCTCCAGTTGCGGGCTGCCCTCGAAGCCTTCGCGCAGAATGACAAAGGAGTGAATAACGTTCCCCTTGACCTCATGTGGCAGGCCAATAGAGGCAGCCTCGGCCACCGCGCTGTGGCTGACCAGCGCGCTCTCGACCTCGGCGGTACCCAGGCGGTAGCCGCTAACCTTGATCACATCGTCGAGGCGACCAATGATCCAGAGGTAGCCATCATCATCCTTGCGCGCGCTATCGCCGACGGTGTACATCCCGGCGGGCTCCTTGTCCCAATAGGTGGTCACATAGCGTTCGGGGTCATTCAGGATGGTACGCATCATGCCGGGCCAGGGTTGCCGGACCACCAGCAGGCCGTCCTCGTTCGCTGCACACGAACTGCCGTCCTCGTGAACCACATCCACTTCAATCCCCAGGAAGGGCCGGGTGGCACTGCCGGGCTTGAGTGGCGTAATCGGGGTGGGCGTAATCATAAAGTGGCCGGTTTCCGTCTGCCACCAGGTATCCATAATCGGGCAGCGCTCGCCACCGATGATGCGATAGTACCAGCGCCAGGCTTCGGGGTTGATCGGCTCACCCACGGTGCCCAGCAACCGCAGTGTACTCAGGTCGTGGCGGCTGGGCCAGGCTTCGCCAAAGCGCATCAGGCCACGGATCGCCGTCGGCGCGGTGTAGAGAATGCTAATCCCGTGACGGGCGATCAGCGACCACCAGCGGTCCGGATAGGGATAATTCGGCGCGCCCTCATACATAAACGACGTCGCCCCGGTCAGGAAGGGGCTATAGACAATATAGCTGTGGCCGGTAATCCAACCCGGATCGGCCGCACACCACCAGCGGTCTTCTTCCTTGATATCGAAGACAAACTTGAGGGTAGCATAGGTGCCGACCTGGTAGCCGCCGTGAGTATGCACCACACCCTTGGGGCGGCCGGTGGTGCCGCTGGTGTAGAGAATGAAGAGCGTATCTTCCGCATCGACCGGCTCGGTCGGACAGACCGCCGAGGCAATCGGCAGGCTCAACAGGTCGTGCATCCAGAGGTCGCGCCCGCTCTCCATAGTGACCTCGTGCCCGGTATGCTTGACGACAATACAGGTCTGGATACTGGGCGTGCGGGCCATGGCTTCATCGGCAATCTTCTTGAGTTCGACCACCTTACTCCGCATCACGCCGCCGTCCGCCGTGACCAGCACCTTACTATTAGCATCGTCCACGCGGTCAGCCAGCGCTTCAACGCTAAAGCCACCATAGACGACACTGTGGGCCGCGCCGATCTTGGCACAGGCCAGCATCGTAATCGGCAATTCAGGGATACGTGGCAGGTAGATGGTAACGATGTCACCCTTCTTCACGCCCATGCTCTTGAGCACATTGGCAAAGCGGCTGACTTCGCGGTTCAAGGTGTGGTAGGAATAGGTCCGCTGCGTCCCATCCTCGCCCTCCCAGATCAGCGCCAGCTTGTTGCGCCGCCAGGTGGTGACATGGCGGTCAATTGCGTTATGCACAATGTTGGTTTTTGCGCCGACAAACCACTTGTAGAATGGTGCCTGGCTATCATCGAGCACCTGCTGCCAGGGCTCGTACCAACCCAGTTCATTCGCCTGATCCGACCAGAACTCCTGGGGGTTCTTAATACTCCAGTCGTACAGTTCCTCGTAGGTCGAGAAACCCTTCTGGCGCATATAGGCTGTCACATTGGCGTTTTCGACAACCTCGCTACTGGGCTTGTAGAGGCGCTGCAAGCCGTTGGTTGCCTGTTCCGTTCCGCCGGAACTGTCCATTGTCGCGGTATTGTCCAGCGCAGCATTGCGGGTCTCAGACATCGGTGAACCTCCTTAACTCATTAACTCATATGTTTGGCAGTAGAAGCCGGGAAAAGGTCAAGGTCGTGGTGTGCAGGTATGGTGTTCTGATCTTCCAGTCTGATCACTTCTTCTGGCTAGATGCACGACTACGATTCACTGTCGTGATTATAGAAAGGGCGTAAACGATTGTCAAAAAGCCGCAAAAGTCACTCAATCCTCAGACATCTCAACGCCATACAGACATAGACATACCCAGGTAAAAGAGAGAACGGCTGCCGCACAACCCGGCCCGATATGCGTCAGCCTGTGCAGCAAACCCGGTCGTCATACGACGAGCGGGTTTGCTGCACTGTATTGCCTGACAGGAGTTACGCGGTGTGTGTTCAAACGAACCGTTTACTCTCGATAACGGCGTATTTCGCCTGCGGCAGCATGGTACTTTTCTGCCTTTTTCCGGAACATTTGGCTCTCCGAGCCAAATGTTCCGGAAAAAGAATGTCCCATTCCACCCTGCCGGAGGCGAATCGGGCCATGTGTCCAGGCAGACGCCTGGTTTGGAACCGACCGCGTAACTCCTGTACCTGAATTGTCAGCCAGACCTAGAACTGACCCTTCAGCATATCGGCCGCCTCACGCACCATATCCACGGTGGCATCGTCTTCAATGGTGCTCAAGTCGCCAATATTGTCACCCTGATAGACGGCCCGGATCACGCGGCGCATAATCTTGCCGCTGCGCGTCTTGGGCAGGCTAGAGACAAAGTGAATGCCCTTGGGCGAGGCAATCGGGCCAATGCGGTCACGCACCAGTTGGCGCATCTCCTCGGCCACCCGGTCCTCGTCCGCCGGAGCGATGTGGTTCTTCAGCACCGCTATGATCAGCACCCCTTCGCCGCGCAGTTCGTCCTTCACGCCGACAACGCCGACCTCGGCCACACCCGGATGCGACGAGACGACTTCTTCGATCTCGCGGGTACCCAGGCGATGCCCTGAAACGTTCAGCACTTCATCGGCGCGGCCCAGCATCCAGAAATAGCCGTCCTTATCCTCAATGGCATAGTCGCCGGTGAGGTAGAGTTGCTTGTCCTGGAACTGGCCCCAGTAGTCCTTCAGGTAACGCTTGTCGTCGTTCCAGAGCGTCAGGAGCATCCCCGGTGCCAGTGGCCCCCGTTCAATCAAGAAGCCCTTCTGCCCCTTCTCCAGCGAGTTACCATCAGGGTCAACTACCTCCAGGCGATGCCCGACGGCGGGCTTGGTAGGCGACCCCGGCTTGATCGGCAGCATCTCCAGCCCGACCGAGTTAGCCAGCATTGACCAGCCGCTCTCCGTCTGCCAGTAGTGGTCAATCGGCGGCGTACCCAGCACCTCCTTGCCCCACTGATAGGATGGCTCATCCAGCGGTTCCCCGGCGGTGAAGAAGTGCCGCAGCGAAGAGAGATCGCGGTCCTTGATCCAGCTATCGGGGAACTTCTTAAGCGCGCGCAAAGCGGTTGGCGCAGTGAAGACGCAGGTTACACCATACTTCTCAATAATGCGCCACCAGATGCCCGGATCGGGATAGTCCGGCGTGCCTTCGTAAACCACCGTCGGCAACCCTTTGAGCAGCGGCCCATAGACAATATAGCTGTGACCGACCACCCAGCCAATATCCGATGTAGACCAGTAGACATCGCCCTCGCTCACATCATAGATCTGGCTCATCGAGGCGTGCAGGGCCACCATATAGCCGCCCGTATCACGCACCACGCCCTTGGGCTTGCCGGTGGTGCCCGACGTATAGAGAATGTACGATGGATCGGTACTCTGCAGGCGCGTCGGCTCAACATGCAGCTCACCGCGCTGCGCCAGTTGCTCCGTCCAGTCCAGGTCACGCCCGCGTTTCATCGGGCAGGAACCCAGCCCGCGGTTTAACACCAGCACATCGCGTACACTGTCCGTCGTGGCCGCATCAAGCGAGGCATCAACCATCTCTTTGAGCGGAACAACATTGCCCTTGCGGGAACCGGCATCGGCGGTCAGCACCGCCACCGGCTCGGCATCGTCGATGCGGCTTGCCAGCGAAGAGACACTAAAGCCGCCAAATACCACCGAGTGAATCGCGCCCAGGCGCACACAGGCCAGCATCCCGATAATTGCTTCCGGGACCATCGGCATGTAGATCAGCACCCGGTCGCCCTTGCGCACACCCAGGTTTTTGAGCACACCAGCCAGCTTATTGACCTCACGGTAGAGTTCAAAATACGTCAGCGTGCGGGTTTTTCCGACCTCGGTGCTCTCCCAAATAATTGCGGCCTGACCTCGTTTGGAACCAAACGCATGCCGATCAACCGCGTTATAGCAGATGTTGGTCTCGCCGCCAACAAACCAGCGGTAGAATGGCGCATTGGAGTCGTCCAGTACCTTATCCCACTTGCGGTACCAGTGCAACTCCTCGGCAAGCTCACCCCAGAACGAAGTCGGATCCTCGATGGAACGGCGATAGACCTCATCGTAGCTCATCACTGAACCTCCTCTAAAGCGTTCTTCCTCGAACCTCTTCATAGAGGCAAAAAGAGGGAATACCAGATTCTGAAAGACGTACAACACGTCCGATAGTGCCGTAAAGCACAACCAGACGGCGGGCCGGGTTGAAACGAATATTGTGTTGACTAGTACAGGTTTTGAGGATTTGGGCTCAATGAGAGTTTATCACAAATTTTGACTTTGGCAAATTTTTGAAACAGGTGGAGTGGCGATGACGGGGATGCGACGGCGCGACGAATGGTTGGTGTATCGGGAGCAAGATCCTCCGAACCGTCTCGCCTCTTCGCTTCATCCCACAAGCCCCAGGTCCAGGTAGACCGCCGAGGTCAGCGCGTGGAAGCGCTGGTCGTGCTGCTCATTGCCCGGCGTGCCGTTGACGACAATAGCGACAACCAGATCATACGCCGGATCGGCGAAGGCGATGGAGGATTGATACCCGCCGTGGCCGAAGGTGCGCGGGGAGCTATGTTCGCCGTAACCGTAGGGCACAAGTGCGCTACCGTACTGCTTTGAGTCCCGCATGAAACCCAACCCCCAGTCCAGTGTATGTCCCAGCGTTTCGTCAACCATGCCGACGCGGTGACGCGCGGTCAATGCCTCGACGGTCTGGGGGGCAAGCAGGCGGGTACCGGCGCGCTGCCCGCGTGCCAGCAGCATCTCGTAGAAGTACCCCAACTCGCGGATGGGGCCCCGTCCACCACCACCCGGCCGGCAGGCGACGCAGTCCTCTTCCGTGTCCCAGAAGGGGTCGAGTTTTGACTCCGGATTGCCGGCGGTATTGTGCATAAAGCCGATGCGATTGCCATAGGCGCGGAACTGCTCCGGCGGCATCCCTACCCAGGAGTCATGCATGCTGAGTGGGATAAAAATCTCCTCGCGGACATAGCGCTCGAAGGGGCGACCGTCGATGCGCCGGATTAACTCACCCAGGATAAACCAGGCCGAGGAGACATGATAGCCTCCCCGCCGCCCTGGTACCCATCCCGGCTCGAGTGCCGCCGCGCAAATGCCGGCAATTACCACCTCCCAGGCGACAGGCCGCCAGCGCGCCTCAACAAAACGAAACCCGGCGGTGTGGGTCAACAGGTGGCGCAGGGTGACGGCTTCTTTGCCGCCGGCAGCAAACTCAGGGATGTACCTGCTCACCCGGTCATCCAGATCAAGCTTCCCCTGCTCCCAGAGTTGCCCGATAGCCACCGCAGCCACCGGCTTCACCGAGGAGAACCAGAGCATAATCGTCTCGCTGGTCATCGGCAGGCCGTAGCGTGCCTCACCGATGCCGCAGTCGGCCACGGGGGTGCCCGCCAGCGAGACATAGAGCTGCGCCCCCAGATGCAGGTTCTGGTCAATCCCCTGCGTGATCAGGGCAACGGTGCCGGGGAGGGTGGTTTGCGGCGATTGCATAACGGTTCGCTTTCTCACTCAGATAGTACCGGCGTTATTGTACCGCATTGGCGCGGGGATGATGGAGGGCAGCCGGGATGATATGGTTGCACATGCAACCTATCGGTGCGAAGCTGCGTAGTGAAGAACACACGGAGGAAAGAATTTCCTAAAGGAAGGGGGATGTTATGTCAGTATCCCAGGTGTTACGACGCAGTGTCACCGTGGGTGTGCTGTTCATTGCTGCACTGCTAACCAGCCATCCGGCCCTGGCCCAGGATCGATCTTTCATCTATGAACGGATCGATGTCACCGTTGATGTTCCGACGAATGGTGTGCTTACCGTCACCGAGACCATGACACTCGACTATCGGGGCGGTCCATTCACCGCTGCCTCCCGCGACATTGCCCTTCAACAACTTGACGACATCCGCGATATTACCCTGTACGAAGGTGAGCAGGTTTATACCACGGTACCGGCAAGTAACGTTGCCGGCACTTATACGGTCGAGCGTCGGCAGGATGCCGTCAATGTCCAGTGATTCTATCCACCCACCAGTGATATGACGCGCACCTTCACACTCCGCTACCAGGTTGACGGTGCCGTACGGGTCGGCAATGAAACCGATCAATTCTGGTGGGTCGCTATTTTTCCGAAGCGTTCGATTGATGTTCAGCGGAGTAGTGTCACCGTGCGCCTGCCAGAGGCAGCGCAACTCCAACCCGATGATGTCACCCTGCCGGCGGCCACAGGGCAGGTGAATATTGTGCAGAATGTCGTCACAGTTGTGCGCGATACGCCCCTCCCACCCGGGATGTCGCTCGATGTGCGAGTCGCGTTCCCACCTGATCTGGTACAGGCCGAGGCTCCGATGTGGCAAACCGAGGCGTGGGCGCAACCCCGTCAACCTGCTGTGACACCAGCAACTACTGGGGCGGTTCCCGCATCCTGGTTTATCGGGTCAATAGTGGTTATTCTGGGTGTTGTTCTCATGCTGTTTCTCTAGCTTATGCGTAATGTACAGGAGTACCAATATCCGCGCAGCAAGGAAGATAACGCGGATGAGAATGACGTGGAGCGTGCATATCAACGCCGTCTCCGGGAGATGGAACGTGCCGGTCGTGACTGGCAAGCGCGCCGGCCGCGCAGTTCCTCCCGCAGCACTGGTGCCTATTTTCATAGCGGTAGTGGGAGTTCTACTGGTAGCGACAGTGGCAGCTTTGGGGGTAGCAGTAGTGATAGCGGCAGTGGTGGCGGTGGCGGTGGTGCCTGGTAAGTTTTTTTTTCTCTTGTGGTACGTCAGTAACCCATAGCAAACATAGCCGAAAGATCTGTTATATTTAGCGGCGTGAAGGGTCTGACATGTTCTTCCGTGGAGAGATTCTTCACGCCTACTGCAAAGCATGTATGACGCCTATTCCGTTATGAGCCGGATTTCAGGAGAAGCACACAATGAGTCAATACTACGAAGGAATACCGCTGGAAAAGAAGCATTCCAGATTGGGGATTGCTGCGTTGATCATCGGCATACTGGTGGGTATGCTTTTGTGTATCCTGATCGTTTTTGCCGGTGTTATCGAAGTTTCGCAACCGGGGAGTCTGACGGGAGATTCTGTCGGAGCCGTATTACTGGGATTGCTGGTCATCGGTGGGCTCCTGCTAAACCTGATCGGAATTGGCCTGGGCATCGGTGGCCTGTTTCAGCAGCAGCGTAAGAAGCTGTTTCCCATTCTCGGCATATCGATAAACAGCGTTATTCTCCTGGGCGTGTGCGTGCTTATAGCATGGGGAAGTGTTCAACCGTAGCGTCAACAAACCCGGGTTACGCGGTCCCTATCCCGAAAGGGGATCTCGCCTCCGCCAGGGCGGAACGAACCATCTTTTGTGACCAAGATAAAAGGACCAGGCTGCCGCAGACAAAATTCAGTTTCGCCTGCGGCAGCCTGGTTTGAATGTCCACCGCGCAAGTCGTGTCACACTTGCGTAGAACGTGGGTCACAAGCATGTGGGCGTAGTCACCACGAGAGGTTACATCATGCTTTTCAGATGGAGTTGCCACCGCCGCGAAGACGGTGCTGCCAACATTGTTTACGCCTTTGCGCGTCCGTGTATACCTGTGCCAATTTACCCGGTCCGGCCCAGGGTTGCCCCCGGCACCACTGCCGGCTCATCTATCCGTACTCCAACATACTGTGCCGGGCCAAAGGCCAGCAGGAGCATAAATATCGGGCTCAGGAAGATCAACCCCAGGGTAAAGCCGATGCCCTTGCCGAAGGCTCGCGACAGGTCGTGCATCAGCATCAGCGAAATAACCACATTTACGACCGGAACAAACCAGAGGAGCAACCACCAGCCTGGGCGTCCGACAATCTTGAGGAACACCACGATGTTGTAGAAGGGGATAAGCGCAGCCCATCCTGGTTGACCGGCTTTGGCGTAAATTTTCCACGACGCGGCCAGCGCCACGAAAAGCAGGGTAAAACCAAACAGCAACGACAGAACTGCTATCACCATGTCGCCGGATGAGCCACCGGCTTGCTGGGCCATTGCGAGAGACCAGATCATGTGCTTCTCCTTGTGTGTTGAATGCTTCAGGTCGGTTCGCTTACCCGGTTGATCTAATTGTCTGATTGCCAGTAGTTACGCGGTCGTTGACCCGACAAGCGATTTCGTCTCCGGCAGGGCGGAAGAAACCATCTTTTTTCACAAAAAAATTTGCACTATGTGCAAATTTTTTTGTGAAAAAAGAAAAAACGTACCATGCTGCCGCAGGCGAATCGGGCGTCCACCTGGACATTTGTCCAGGTTGGGTACCCACCGCGTAAGTCCTGTGATTGATCATCCGGGCCGGCTAAGGTGACTACGCCTTATCTGTAGCATACGTTACAGCTATTACTCAGGTGTAACCAGTTTTATGCTGAACGCTACGAAATGAAAATCGGGATGGGGAGCGCCGTAGCATCGTTGCTGCCGGATATTTGCCGCAGCGATACAATTCGGCTGCAATGTCCGGATTGCACGTTCATAGTTTATCGGCGCAGATGTGTGAATCTCCTTCCTCAGGATTTCTTAACCTTTGCAACCGGGAAAGTCCACTATAATGATGGGAGTGTGTGCAGAAGTTCCCGCGCGGCCGTCTGGAGCCGATGCTTTTACCGCAGGAGGTTACACCATGCCGGAACTGCCGGAACAACATACTGCGCCGGTGCGGCGTCGGTTTGCCCACCGCAGCATATTGCTCGTCGTCCTGGGACTGCTCGCCGCCGGCGGATTGATCGGGCTGTTTGTCACCGTGAATGGCGTGCTATCCCTGGAGCGACTGGTCGGAGTCGGGGTTGTCGCCGCGATCCTGGGGCTGGCCTGGCTGGATAATCGCCTGGAGGTCTGGAGTAAAGAGCGCCCCTGGCGGGAACTGGCCGCGCGTACCGGGCTGACCTGCCAGGTGAGTAGCTGGCTGTATGGCTACGCCGTCCAGGTGGTCGGCAGCTACCGGGGACGGCCGCTGACGCTCTACACGCCCAAGCGGGGCAAGGGTCAGGTGCCCGCAACCCGGATTGAGTTGGGGCTCACCAATCCGACCAACGCTATGCTGCGGTTACGCGGTCCCTTCTCACGCGACGAAGCCGTACATGATCAGGTCACCCGCGACCTGTTTGGGGCGACGGCGGCGCAGCAGTTTGGCAATGACCAGCGCTTTTTTATTCGCAGCCGGCCGCTGCATCTGGCGACCAGTCTGCTCAGCAGCGGACCGCTCTGGGAGCAGTTGCAACATCTGGAGGCGCTGACCAACATTGAACTTGACGGCGCGACCCTCACCTTTGAGCAGATGGGCGTGCTGCGGGATGCCGCGCAGTTGCAGAAGTATTTCGATCTGCTAAGTGATATCGCCACGCTGATCGAAGTGGCCCGCGTGGCGGCCTGGCAGACGCCGCCGGTGCAGCGCCGCGCCGGGTAGGGACATAGATCTTTCAGGTGGGATGCAGTAATGCGTCTCAGTTCGTTCTGATGCAAAAAATCCCCTCTGTGACCACAATCGCCCCTTGGTGCCCCGACGTACGCGGTGGGTAGACAAACGGGACATTTGCCCAGGTGGCAGCCCGATTCGCCTGCGGCAGCAACGACCGCGTACCTCGTGTCACTGACAGAAGTTACGCGGTCGGTTCCAAACCCGGTATTTGCCTGAATAAACGGCCCGACTCGCCTCCGGCAGGGCGGAAGTTACCAGATCTTGTTCACGAAACATTGGCTCGGAGAGCCAATGTTTCGTGAACAAGCAACAGAACGTACCACGCTGCCGCAGGCGCATCAGGCTTTCATCGGGTGAAATGTCCCGTTTGCCTACCCACCGCGTAACTTCTGTCAGTAACACGAGGTACGCGGTTGCCATGCAAACGAGATGTTTGCCCTGACGGAAGCCGGTTTCGCCTGCGGCAGCAAGGTACTGTTTTAGCTTTTTCATAAAAATTCACGAAGTGAATTTTTATGAAAAAGCATGGAATCTTCCGCCCTGCCGGAGGCGAAATACGCTTGCGGGTCAGTGACCCGGTGAACCATCATTTCGCCGCCGTGCGGGTATTGCTCCGCAGTCTATGCAGAGAACAGACAAACAGGGGACAAAAAACAAACATGATGGTTGATAGCTATGCACCCGGCACGCGCTGTTCTCTATATGGCGCATGACCGGGTATACTGTTCATAGTAACAAATGGATAGTCCCCACGGAGGTGGTTCCTGTGACAACACATATAACGCCCCAGATGACCCTGCTTGATCTGCTGATGACCGCCGGGCCCGCCAACCGTCCGGCGCTGGCGGCTCCCGGCCGCCCAACCCTGAGCTATGGACAGCTCTGCGATACGATTATTGCCCTGACCTCGCAGTTGAACAGTTTTGGCCTGGGACGCAATGATCGGATTGCGCTGGCAATGGGCAATGGCCCGGAGGTGGTGCTGACCTTCTTTGCCGCCGCTATGTGTGGGACGGCGGCTCCCCTCAATCCCAAATACCGGCAGGAGGAGTTTGCGTTTTACTTTGAAGACACACAGGCGCGAGCGCTGATCACTCTGCCGGAGAGTATCCCGGAAGCGCATGCCGCCGTGACGCCCGATATGCTCGTCATAAACGCTATCACAAATGATGATGGCACGGTTGCGCTGGAGTCCGTTCGTGGCGCGGAGACACCGCGCCCGATCGAGCCGGCCCAGCCCGACGATGTGGCAATGATCCTGCACACCAGCGGTACGACCAGTCGGCCCAAACGGGTGCCGATCCGCCAGCGTAATATGGCGGCATCGGCGGCAAATATCGCGGGTACCTACAACCTCACCGCCGATGATACCGCGCTCTGTGTGATGCCGCTGTTTCATATTCACGGTCTGATTGGTTCTATGCTGGCGACGCTGGCGTCCGGGGGCACGCTGGTCTGTCCGCCCGGATTTAGCGCCATGGAGTTCTGGGGCTGGCTGGAGGAGTTCAAGCCCACCTGGTACTCGGCCGTGCCGACGATGCACCAGATGCTGCTGGCCCGTGCCGAACGCAACCGGGAGAAGATCGCCGCCAACCCGTTGCGCTTTATCCGCTCGAGTAGCGCGCCGCTGCCGCCGGTCGTGCTGGAACGGCTGGAGGTTGCATTCAATGCCCCGGTGCTCGAATCCTATGGCATGACTGAGGCGACTCACCAGATGACCTCCAATCCGTTCCCGCCCGCGCCGCACAAACCAGGTGCGGTAGGGTACGGTTTTGGTGTAGAGGTCGGGATTATGGATGCGGCCGGCAACCTGCTGCCCCAGGGCACAACTGGCGAGGTAGTCGTGCGCGGTTCCAATGTCATTGACGGCTACGAAAACAACCCCGAAGCCAATGCCCAGGCGTTTGTTGCCGGCTGGTTCCGCACCGGCGACCAGGGCGTGATCGACAGCGACGGCTATCTGACGTTGACCGGGCGGCTCAAGGAGTTGATCAACCGGGGCGGCGAGAAGATCTCACCCCTGGAGATTGACGATGTTCTGCTGCGCCACCCCGCCGTCGCCGAGGCGCTGGCCTTTGCCGTACCGCATCCCAAACTGGGCGAGGAGATTCATGCCGTCGTTGTGCTGAGTGACACGGCAACCGAAGCCGATTTGAAAGCCCACTGCGCCGCATCCCTGGCCGAGTTCAAGGTACCGCGTGCGTTGCATATCCGCGAGACCATTCCGCGCGGCGCAACCGGCAAGCTGCAGCGGATTAATATGGCGCAGTTGCTGGGTATAACCGGCGCGGAGTGATGCACAAGAAGGAGAGTAAAGTCATGCGAATTTGCATCGTCGGAGCAGGCGCAATCGGCGGCTACCTGGGGGTAAAGCTGGCCCTGTCCGGCGCAGATGTCACCCTGATTGCACGCGGCGCACATCTGGAGGCAATCCGGCAGCATGGCCTGAAGCTGATCATGGCCGACGGTAGCGAGCAGGTTGCTACCAACACGCAGGCCGGCAGCGATATGCGCGCAGTCGGGGTGCAGGATGTGGTTATTGTGGCCGTAAAAGCCTACAGCCTGCCCGCCCTCGCCCCGGATTTGCAGGCGCTCTACGGCCCGGAGACGCTGGTGGTAACGGCGCAGAATGGCATTCCCTGGTGGTATTTCCGCAAGCATGGCGGCGACTACGAAGGCCGCCGGATCGAAGCGGTCGATCCCGGCGGTGTCATTGAGCAGCATATGGACGTGGAGCGGGTGATTGGCTGTGTGGTCTACCCGGCTGCGTCGCTGGTTGCGCCGGGCGTTATTCGCCATATCGAGGGCAACCGTTTTATCCTGGGCGAACTGGACGGCGCAAAGACCGAACGGGTGCAGCGGTTGGCCCGAACGCTGATGGCTGCCGGGTTCAAAGCACCAGTGCGTTCGCATATTCGTACCGATATCTGGATCAAGCTCTGGGGCAATCTGGCCTTTAACCCGATCAGCGCGTTGACCCGCGCCACCCTGGGCGAGATTGCCCGGTATCCCCTGACGCGCAGCCTGGTGATGCAGATGATGGCCGAGGCGCAGGCAATCGGTGAGCAACTGGGCATCAGCTTTAGCCTGGGGATTGAGCAGCGGATCAAGGGCGCGGAGGAGATCGGCGCGCACAAAACCTCAACCCTGCAAGATATCGAGGCCGGACGCACAACCGAGATCGATGCGCTGGTGGGGGCCGTGGCCGAACTGGGCCGGCTCGTCGGTGTGCCCACACCCCATATTGACGCCGTCTACGCCAATGTCAAACTGCTGGAGCAGCAGGTGACCGGACAGGAATGATTTTGTCGGGAGCAATATTTCTCGTAGGGACGCGCTTCTGCGCGTCCGCAGGGCATCGTACCCACCCCTGAAACAGCATTTTCTCGTAGGGACGCGCTTCTACGCGTCCGCATGCTTTCCTGGTGCCGTAAACGCCCCTGTGTGCCTACCCCGCCAGGACATCCCACGCTCCCTGCGGCAGCGTCAGCGCGATGCGGGTGTACTCTCCCGGCACGCTGTCCGTGGTCAGCGTGCCGCCGATCACCGCCATCATCGTGCTGTGCAGTGCCAGCCCCTGCCCGCTGCTCCCGGCGGCGGGTCCGGCTGCACCCATGCCGACGCCGTCATCCTCGACGATGACCTCCAGGCCATCTCGCCGGCGGGCGGCGATGGTCAGGTGCAGAGCGCGACTGGTATCACCGTCGCGCCCATAGCGAGCGGCATTGCGGATCGCTTCACGCGCGGCAAAGAAGATCACCTCGGCGGTCAGGGTTGGAACGCGCCGGGCGGCCTGCTCTGCCTCGGGTTCAATCTGCCAGGTAACGCCGTCGAAGGCGCGGCCCAGTTCATGCGCAACTGTCTCGCGTAGCGCGCCGATTAAGCCCAGGCGCGCCACTTCGGGAACGACCGTCGCGGGCATGCTGTGCAGCAGGTTGGCAATCTTGCGGTGGATCTCGGCCAGTTGTGTAACCGCCGCGCTGCTGGTTTCGGTTGCGGCGCTGCTGAGGGTCAGCATCACCATGTGCAGATCGGGCAGCACTTCATCGTGCAACATCCGCCGGGTGTGCCGGTCAATCACCTGGCTCTCGGCCAGTCGTTGCCGTTGGGCCGCCATCAGCTTGCGCGACATCTCCGCGCCGGCCTGCGTGTCGATCAGTCGCTCACCGGTGGCCCGCGCAATCTCGATCTCCTCCTGCGTGTAGATGCCACTGTCGCGCTTTTCGCCCAGCAGTAACAGCCCGATCAACCCGCGCTCGCTCCAGAGCGGCACGGCCCAGACCGCGCCACCATACCGTGCCGGGTCCAGTGCCACACACATCTGTTGCGGCGCGCGGCGAAATGCGGCCGAGAGTTCGGTCATAACGCTCAGTGGCGGCATCCGGTTGCCGTCCCGTCCGTCAACATCGGGATAGGCCAGCCCCGGCCCGACCAGCGGAGCCAGCGGCCCCTGGGCGGCCAGGTATGCCACCTGTGCGCCGAGCACATCGCCACAGAGCGCAATAAATGGCCCGGCGATATCAACATCGGCGGGCATGGTTGGATGCAGCAACTGCTCGTACAGCTTTTGACTGGCGACAAAGGGGCGCAGGCGTTCCATGCTGCGTTCGTGATGCACATACGAGCGCCAGTTGGCCAGCGCGACAAACCCGGTCATTAAAACAGTTGCCAGCAGTAATTGATAGATCGGGTGAATCGTCACCAATGCACTTAACCCCAGGCCCACCAGCGTGCTATACCCGGCGGCGAGGATCAGAATCTGCTGCCAGTTACGCGCCAGTCCACCGCGTGGTAGCACCTTCCCGGTGAAAATTTCGTAGGAGACAATCGCCCGTCCCACCAGAATGACTGTCAGCGCGATCAGCCCGGAGATAAACAGATCAAAGTTAATAATCAGCGCCAGGGATTGCAAGGAAAGCCCGGGTAGTTGTCCGACCCGCACCTGATGCAGAAACCAGGCTGCCGCTGCGCCAACGCTCAGGCTGACGCAGAGCAGCGCCAGCGACGCGCCGGTTAGCCAGGGATGCGCCCGCTTGCGGCCAATATCGCCCATGAACCGCTCGGAGGCAACCGGGTGTCGTAGCGCCAGCAGCGCCAGAATGATACAGAGCGTGCTATAGACCGGGTAGATCAGGATCACTGCGGGGATATCGCCAACTAAGAGCATCGTACTGGCCGACCGTTGGAGTACCTGACTAAAGGTGGGCAACGGATTGGCAAAGAGCAACAGGCCCACCGCCGTCCCGCCCAGCAGACTCACCAGACCCAGCCAGAGGCGATGTCGCCGGGTTTGCAGCACTCCGGTATACCAGGCAATGACCATGTACCAGAGGTACGGTCCTCCGATGAAGGGCAACCAGCCGATACGCCACCAGAACTCCCTTTCGGCTTCAATGGTTCCGATAGCCCGCCCGACCACGGCCGAATGCCCGACAAAAAAGAGTCCGGCCAGCAGGAAGGCGAGACCGGCAACCCATGTGCCCCACTGTCGGCGCTCAGCATTGAGCAGCACCGTCAGTCCCAGCCAGAGCATCAGGATGGTGTTGAAAAACGAGACCGCAATAATGGCCCAGTCCGCCAGATAAAACAGGAGTGCGTACATGATTTTAACGGTTATAGGTTAACGGTTATGGGTTTCATTTTCACACAAAGCGCGCAAAGACCTGGTTGCCCAGCATCCGCCCGCGTGGAGTCAGGCGTACGGCGGAGGCATCTTGCTCCAGCAGGCCCAGTTCGGTCAACTCGGCCAGGGTTGCCCCGAAGATCTCCTCCATTGCAACCCCGCAGCGCCGGCGGAAGTGCGCCCGACTCACCCCGATATTCAGGCGCAGACCCATAAACATCGTTTCGGCGTAGAGATCCTGCGGCGTCAGGTCGATAACGTCATCCAGGGGGCGGCGACCGGCCTGAACCGCGTCGATGTAGCTATCCACGCCGCACAGGTTGGCGTAGCGCCGGGGGTAGACATGTCCATGCGCCCCGGCTCCCGCGGCCAGGTAATCGCTGTTCAGCCAGTAGGCCAGATTATGCCGACATGCCGGCATGGGCAGGCCGATGTCTTCGCCGTTCCCGTTCCCCTGGTTCGCGGTTCGCGGTTCGTGGTTCTGCGGGCGGGCCCAATTACTCACCTCATACTGCGCATACCCGGCGGCGGCAAAGCGCTGCATGGCCGCCTCGTACATCACGGCGGTTGCGTCGTCGTCGGGCAGGCTGATCTGGCCGCGCAGCACCTGCGCATAGAGCGGGGTTTGCTCTTCCAGAATGAGCGAGTAGAGCGAGAAGTGATCCACGCCCCAGGTGGTTACTTCTTCCAGGGTGGCTTCCCACTGCGCCGGCGTCTGCCCGGGCAGCCCGAAGATAAAGTCGAGGTTGATATTATCAAACCCGGCGCGGCGGGCCTCCGCAAAGCAGCGATGGGCTTCTTCCGCCGTGTGGGTGCGCCCCAGGATGCGCAACGTCGGATCATGCAGGCTCTGCACACCCAGACTGAGGCGGTTCACGCCCAGGTCGCGCAGTCCGCGCAGGTAGGCGGGCGCGGTTGTTCCGTTCCCCAGCACCGAGCCGGGATTGGCCTCGAGCGTGATCTCGGCCGCTTCCAGCGGAATGATCCGGCCGGCGGCGCGCAGCACCTGCTCCAACTGCTCGAGCGTAAGCATGCTGGGCGTGCCACCGCCAAAAAAGATGGTCGGCGGTAGCGCTGTGTCATGCGAACTCTGCGCGTCCGGATCGGCGGCCAGCATGTCAATTTCGGCACACAGCGCCGCAACATAGGCTGTGATGCGGTGTTCCAGGTTGGCGTAGGTGTTGAAGTCGCAGTAGGCACAGCGCCGCGCACAGAAGGGAATATGGATGTAGAGATGTTTGACCGGCCGGTTCACGCTGTGCGCCTCAGTGCTGCGGGTTGCCGACATGCTCGTGGGCGTGGTAACTGCTGCGTACCAGCGGGCCGCTCTCAACATGGGTGAAGCCGCGCTGTAGCCCCGCTTCCTGGAACATGGCAAACTCGGTAGGCGTGACATAGCGGTCAATCGGCCAGTAGGCGTCGCTCGGCGCGAGATACTGCCCAATCGTCATCACATTGACGTCGCTCTGCCGCAGGGCATCCATAACATCCAGCACCTCGTCGTTAGTTTCGCCGGCACCGACCATCATGCCGCTCTTGGTGATCAGGTCGGCATCGAAGCGGCGGGCGCGGGCCAGCAGTTCCAGGCTCTGCGCAAACCCGGCGCGCGGCCGGAAGCGCCGAAAGAGGCGCGGGACCGTCTCGATGTTATGGTTGAGCACATCGGGGCGCGCCTCCAGCACCATTTGCAGCGCCTCCCAGTTGCCATCGAAGTCGGGGATCAGCACCTCAACCCGGCAGTCGGGGATTTGCCGGCGGATCAGGGCAATGCTGCGGGCAAAGATATGCGCCCCGCCGTCTGGTTGGTCATCGCGGTTAACCGAGGTCAGCACCACATGCCGCAGCTTGAGATAGGCCACCGCGTCGGCAACCCGTTCGGGCTCCTGCTCGTCAAGCGCCTGTGGCTTGCCTTTGCCGATGGCGCAATAGCGGCAGCCCCGGGTGCAGGTATCGCCCAGCAGCAGGAAGGTCGCGGTGCGATGGTTCCAGCACTCGCCGATGTTCGGGCAGCGCGCCTCCTCGCAGACGGTATTCAGCCCCTGCTCGCGCATCAGGCGGACCACATCGTGATAATTCTCGCCTCCCGGCGCGCGGGCCTTCAGCCAGTCGGGTCGTCGGGGCCGCGGCTTTGGCGTGGCGGCGGGTGGGTTCTGGGCCGACGCTGCCGATGAGCTATTGCCTGGCATTAGTGGTATATATTCAGGCATATGTTAACCTTTCCAGGAATTGAGCGTGCATTACATTATTCAACCAGATCTACGCCGAAGATCTCCCCAAAACATTGTACCACCTGCGCCTGGACCGTTTCCAGTGGTGGCGCGTTGCCCAGCACCCGCTCCAGCGATGTAACCCCCCGGTCGCGGATGCCGCAGGGGACGATCTGCTCAAAGCCGCGCAGGTCGGTGGTAACATTCAGGGCAAACCCGTGCGAGGTGATGCCACTCGCGCTCAGCCGGACGCCGATGGCGGCAATTTTGGCCGATTGTTGCCCGTCGGTGGGAACCCACACGCCGGTCAATCCCGGCACGCGGCTCCCACTGAGGCCGTAACCGGCCAGCACCCGGATAATCGTCTCTTCCAGGTTGCGCAGGTAGCGTCCCAGGTCGCCGCCATGCTGTGACAGTTTGATGATCGGGTAGCCGACAATTTGTCCGGGCGCATGGTAGGTGACATCGCCGCCGCGGTCACTCTCAACCAGGGTGACGCCGCGCCGGGCCAGTTCATCGGGTGTAACCAGCACATGCTCCCGGTGTGATGCCCGCCCCAGCGTGATGGTCGGGGGATGCTCCAGCAGCAGCAGCGTATCGCCGCACCGCCCGGCGGAGCGATCAGCCACCAGTTGGCGCTGCCAGTCCCAGGCGGTCTGGTAATCGATCTGCCCGGCGTAGATGACCCGGCATGTTCGTTGTGTAACTATTTCCCCGTGCATAGGATGCAGTATACCACAGCCCTCCGGCGGGATGGCAGGTGGAAGTGGTCTCATTCTCGCCGCACGCCGGTTGGGGATGAGAGCCTGTCTGAAAAGCTGATGCGCGGCGGTCCCACGGCATGCCGGGTGCGCTGCGACACCGGACCGCGCCCCCGGCGTCCCGGCGTCAGCCGGTTCCGGCCACACCCCGGCTGACGCCGGGACGCCCGCGCCGGGGC
>JGI12109J20283_10013078_pt1 | contig 115749 bp, 96 predicted proteins | sample ElkSlonscriptome_12_FD_20283 | JGI IMG/M metagenome (IMG submission 20283) | reverse complement strand
TCCCGGCGTCAGCCGGTTTCGGCCACACACCGGCTGACGCCGGGACTCCCACTCCGGGGCCGTCGCCCCATGACCAACCCGTTTCAGACAGTCTTTTATACCAATCCGGCATCAAACCAGCAATCAGCCGGAACATGGGCTACGGGCGTAGGGCGGCACGTTCCCGTTCAAAACCTCGGTGTTCTCGGTGTTCTCGGTGCTATGACAACAAATCGGTATTATGTTGTTCTTCCGAGGCGCGCTACGACGCCACCGTGAATGTCACAACCTCCACCAGCATGTCGTTGTAGAAAAGTTCAGCCCGGTAGGTTCCTTCCGAGAGCGGGAGCTGGTCGCCCTGCAGCGCAAAGTGACCGCGCAGTAGCCCTTCCGTGTCAAATGTCACGGTATCATCGGGATCTTCCGGTTGGGGCAGGCCGTTGATTTCATAGCGGATATGCACCGTGTCGCCCACTTCCGCATCGACGACGCGATAGGTAATATAGACTGTATCACCCGGAGTAAAGGTTATCGTCCGGTTCACCGGCATAAACGTCGCCTCGTCAATAGCGCCGGCTGTCATCACCTGCTCCAGCCGGGGGCCGTCGGTACGCACCGCAAAGGTCATCTGCGCTTCCACGTCCGGTTCATTCGGCAGCAGCAGTTCAGCGCGATAATTGCCCGCTTCCGGGGGCGTAAATGTCACCGCGCCCCGGCCGGCATCCGCAGCTTGCAGTTCGTAGGACCGTTCTTCCGGTTCCGCGGCACCGGCAATCTGCACACTGACGGTCTGCCCGGCGCGCCCGCCCGCCAGATCAAAGACCAGGAAGACCGTATCACCCGGCGCAAAGACCTGTGTCTCACCAACGATGGTGCCATCCTCGGCCAGGCCATGCGCCGTTGTGAAGGTTTCCACGGTCGGCCCCGGTAGGAACTGTTCCCACACCAGGAACCCGCCGCCCCCTACCACTGCCAGCAGCACAATCCCCGCCACCCCCAACAACATCCGCCTGATCCAGGCGGGTCGCTGCTTCGCGGCCTGCTCCGTTGCGTTGGTCGTGGTTGGATTGGTATCGGTAGATATTGCCTTCGCCTTCATCATCACTCTCCGTGTGGCCTGCTACACAATATGCACATACTGATGCCGAAACGCCCAGGCAATTGCCGACTGCAGATCGCTCCGCGTCATAATTCCGCTCAGATCTACGCCGAGATGCACCAGGGTTTCCGCAATTGACGGCCCGATACCGGTCAGCATAACCCGGGCACCCAACAGTTTTACTGCCTGCGCCGCATCCACCAGTACCCGGGCTACCTGAGTATCAACCACGACAACACCGGTAATATCCAGAATAACCAGGGAGGCATGCCGTGTTGCCACACCTTCAAGCAGGGTTTCCATAATCAGTTGCGTGCGCATGCTATCAACGGTACCGATGAGCGGCATAATCACCACTTGATCCGAGAGCGGAATGAGCGGTGTTGAGAGTTCCCGTAGCGCTTCCTGCTGCGCGTCGATAACCTGTTGCTGGAGATGTATCCGCAACTGCTCTGCCTGCCTGATTTCGGTAATATCATTGGAGATAACACCCAGTGCAAAGATATTGTTCTGGTCATCGAAGAGCGGAAAGCGGGTTACCAGGAAAGTATGGGTACCATCACGCGCCTGCATCTCTTCCTCAGTCTGAATTGGCTTGCCGGTAGTCAGCATCTCCCGCTGATGTGCCTGCCAGGGCACCGGGCGTTCTGCCGGGAAGCTCGCCGCCTCTGTCTGTCCGATAATATCGTCCCGACTACGGCCCAGCAGCTTCGCCATATGTTGATTCGCCAGCAAGACCCGGCCCTCAACTGAAGTGACATAGATCATCATCGGCAGGTTATCAATCACGGTGTCGAGCAGGATTTGCTGCCGCTGCAGTTCCTGTTCCACCTGTTTCCGATCCGAAATGTCAATGGATATGCCACAAACACCATAGATCTCACCATCCGGGTTGCGTAACGGAAAGATCGTCAAGAGATAGGTACGTGGGCCGTCAGGTAGCGGCACAACATTCTCACGGGTTGCGACGACGCCGGTTTCTATCACCTGCATATCCGGCTTCCGGAACTGAGCAGCCAGATCAGGCGGGAACAGTTCATCCGAGGACTTGCCGAGGATGTCGGACGGCGCATACCCGGCGAATGTCGCGGCATACTGATTGACCAGGATATACCGATCCGCGCGATCCTTGGCATACACGATAGCGGGATAGCTATCAATGACCGATTGCAACAACTGCCGTGCGGCGGTCAGTTCGGCAGTTCGCTCCGTAACACGCTGCTCCAGTTCGCTATCGACGCGCTGAAGTTGTTCCTTCTGCGTGACGCACTGCTGCTCTAGCTCCGCTACGCGTTGGCGTAACGCTGCATTTTCCGCCTTCAATGTATCATGGCTCTCTGCGTTATTGGTCATCATCCACTCCATCCGCCTGGCCCTGCCACACAATCTTGTATTGACCGCATACAAGTATAGCAGAGTTTAGCTACAGCCGAAATGCAGTTTGATGACCGCAGGTGCGCCACAACGGGGTTGTTTCCCGCCGGCGTGAGACAGTGGCTGGGCCGGGCAGGTTTCCGGGGAATGTCTGTATAAACGCCAACCGCCTGGGTTGGAACCGACCGCGGAACGCCTGTCATTCACATGCATAATCGCTCAGATGCCGAAATCCGGCCGCGTTGGCCGGATTTCATCGACAAACTGGCGCTACTGTCTGATCAACTGCCGACATTAACCCCGCTGCTGCTCCAGCGCCGTGATAATCGCCGGCAAGTAGACCGGCAGATCGGTAGGGGTGCGCGAGGTAATCAGGTTGCCGTCCACAACCACTGCCTTGTCCACCCAGGTGACACCCGCGTTCTCCATATCGTCGCGGATGGCACTGACGCTGGTCGCGGTGCGCCCGCGCAGAATCTTGGCCGAGATCAGCATCCAGCCCGCATGACAGATAGCGGCGATGATCTTGTGCTGCTGGTTGATATCGCTCACAAAGCGCTTTAGCTCCGGGTCGCGGCGCAGGCGATCCGGCGCGAAGCCGCCGGGCACCACCACGGCATCAAAATCATCGGCGAAGGCTTCCTTACCGGCACGCTCGCTGGTAGCCGGGTAGCCATGCTTGCTGATGTAGGTCTTGCCCGCCTCCGGCGCGACCAACACTACCTCCGCGCCGGCCTCCTGCAGTCGGTAGTAGGGATACCACAACTCCTGGTCCTCATATTTATCTTCTACCAAAACCGCAACGCGCATTCCTTGTAGACTCATAACTTCGCTCCTTTGTGTGTTTGTATCTTTGGTAAATATGCTCTCATCATCAGGAGTTACGCGGTCGGTTCTACATCAGGCGTCTGCCTGGATAACCAACCCACTTCGCCGCCGGCAGGGTGGAAGAAACCATCTTTTTTCACAACCATGCTGCCGCAGGCGAAGCTGACGTTCATATTGGTCAACAGACCGAAATACGGCTGCACCGCGTAACTCCTGTCATCTGCTGTTGTTGCAAGAATCCTGCCAAGTAGAGAACAAAGCAACGCAGAACCACGCACGGCGCGTGTATTGCAACGGGTACCCTGTTTGTTTTTGGCACGATATCGGTTTGTTTTTCTCAGAGACTGTCTGAAACGGGTTGGTCATGGGGCAATACCGTTCAAATAACCGGGCTTACCTGGTTCCTGATCTGGAAGCGGATACCGCCTCCGGCAGGGTGGAAGAAACCATCCTTTTTTCACAAAACATTTTCACAAGGTGAAAATGTTTTGTGAAAAAAGATAAAACTGTACCATGCTGCCGCAGGCGGAACCGTTCGGTATCGGAGTAAACGCCCGGTTTGCTCCGATACCGAACGGTTCTGCTATGTGAAAGGTATTGGGTCATGGGGCGACGGCCCCGGCGCGGGAGTCCCGGCGTCAGCCGGGGTGTGGCCGGAACCGGCTGACGCCGGGACTCCGGGGGCGCGGTCCGGTGTCGCCGGGCACCCGGCATGCCGTGGGACCGACGCGCATCATCTGTTCAGACAGTCTCTAAAAAACGCCGAGAATATTGAACAGGGCGGCCGGTGCCGTCTCTGCGTGCCGCGTGCGCTCCTTCTTCTAAACCTTGTCAGGTTGGCAAACCGATGCTACAATGTCCTGTCAGTGCAAACGAATTGCGCGGCATGATCTGCTGCGCCTGATGTAAATAGAGGAGGGACCAGCAATGGCAAAGAAGGGCAATCGCCTGGTGATTAAGCTCAAGAGCACCGAGAGCGGTCACACCTATACCACGCAAAAGAATCGCAAGAACGATCCCAGTCGCCTGGAACTGCGCCGCTATGATCCTATCGTGCGCCGCCACGTCATCTATCGTGAAACGAAGTAGCAGAGGAAGCACGAAGCCGCGAGCACTGAGAACCGAGGGGGAAGAACGAAGAACTGAGAACTGGTTCTCGGTTCTTTTTTTGTTCAGGAGTGCTCGTTGTCGCGGTAGAGAAGAGAGAACAATGGTTACTTCAGGACGATAGCGGCAATAGCGAGAATGGCACCGGTAACATGGTTACACTGAACTGGAACCAGGTTAACACCTGGCGGCTGGCGCAGCAGCATCTGATCGAGCGCGCCGAACGTCGGCAGATGCCGGCCGTGGTGACAAACCTCGGCGGCGTTCAGGCGCAACTCATGTCCGCGGCGGAACTGTCGCTCTGGGCACGCGTGCAGAATCTCACGCCGGCCGCTGTGCGCGAGGCACTCTGGGAGACGCGCACGCTGGTCAAAACCTGGGCCATGCGCGGCACGCTGCATCTGCTTCCAGCCCACGAATTCCCGCTGTATGTAGCCGCGTTCAGCACATTCCGGCACTATCGGCGCGCAAGCTGGCTGAAGTATCACGGCCTGACTAACGATGAGTTGGAAGCGCTGCTGGCAGGTGTGCGCGCAACCCTGACGGACACCGGGATAACCCGCGAGCAACTCGCCGACGCCATCGCCGAGCGCACCGCTACCCCGAAACTGCGCGAACTGCTGCGCTCCGGCTGGGGCGCGCTCCTGAAACCGTCCGCATTTCGCGGTGATCTCTGCTTTGGACCGGGGCAAGGCCGGCAGGTAACGTTTGTGCAACCCACCCGCTGGCTTGGTGAGCAACCCCAGGTCGCGGCGGATGCTGCGCTGCCGGCCCTCCTGCGGCGCTACCTCACAGCCTACGGCCCGGCAACCCCGGACGAGTTTGCGCGCTGGTCCGGGCTGGAAGCGGCGGTAGCGAAGCGGCTCTTCCGCGAATCCGGCGACGAACTGACCGCGGTCCGGGTGGCGGACTGGGCGGCCTGGGCGCTGACCGCAACGCTTGAGTCGTTGCAGAATATGGAATTATCCTCCGGCTGTGTACGGCTGCTGCCCCACTTCGACGTCTATACCATCGCCGTGGCGCGCCACAGCCAATATCTGCTGCCTCCGGCGCAACGCAAGCGGGTGTACCGGGCGCAGGGCTGGATTTCGCCGGTTGTGCTGGTGGATGGCCGGATTGCGGGTGTGTGGGAGTATGATCGGCAGCACGCACCAGTGCCGGTTACGGTCAGTCTGTTCGACCCACCCACGGAGCAGATCCACCAGGGCATTGCGGACGAGACGGCGCGGCTGGGTATGTTCCTGGAGTCGGAGGTTGCGCTGACCGTGCAGCATGACGACGGCGGATAGATATAATGCGCGAAATTACCCCTCCTGGCCCGCATATCCCGCCGTCCCGAAGGTCAGCCCGGTCTCGGTTGCCGGATCGGGCAGGATCGCTGCCGGATGGTACTCCGGACAGAGCGTTTCCCCCGGTTGAAAGTCTCATTGTTCACCATCGCAACCTGTGCTACCATGCGGCTACACACGACGAATTCCCGAATAGAGATTATGCAAGAAAGGCATTCCTATGCGGCTGGTGACCTTCCGCGATGGCGCGGCTCAGAAGATCGGCGCAGTCCAGGGCGATATGCTGGTCGATCTGAGTGAGCTTGCGCCGGATATGCTGACCCTGATCGATGGTGGACCGGCGCTGCTGGACCGGGTGCGGGAACTGGTGGCGCGTGACACGACGGCGCGCATGCCCCTGGAAGGGGTGACGCTGCTTGCGCCGATTCCCCGCCCACGCAAAAACATGATGTGCCTGGGCCTGAACTATGCCTCCCATGCCGCCGAATCGGCGCGGTTCCGGGGGCGGCCCACCGTGCTGCCGGAATACCCGGTTGTGTTTACCAAAGCGGTTTCGGCGGTCAACCATCCGGACGGCGTGATCCCCTACGATCCTCAGGTCTCTGCCGAGATCGACTGGGAAGTTGAACTGGCCTTTGTCATCGGGCGGGCCGGGAAACAGATCAGCCGTGACGTGGCGCTGGAGTATGTGTTTGGGTACACGATCTTCAATGATATTTCCGCCCGCGACATTCAGAACCGGCATAAGCAGTTCTTCCTGGGCAAAAGCCTGGACGGAACCGCCCCCTTTGGCCCCTGGCTGGTCACCCCTGATGAGTTGCCCGATCCGCATGCGCTGGGGTTGCGCCTGCGCGTCAATGGCATAACGCGGCAGGATGCCAATACCTGCGACCTGATTTTTAAAATCCCCGACATTATCGCTACCCTCTCCAATGGCATGACCCTGGAGCCGGGCGATATTATCGCTACCGGCACGCCGAGCGGCGTGGGAATGGGCATGCAGCCGCCAACCTATCTGCAGCCGGGTGATACGCTCGAGGCCGAGATTGATGGTATCGGAGTGTTGCGCAACACCGTCGGCGGACGCTGACGGCTTGCGGATTGCGGGCCGGGTCGCCGCCTGCTGCTGACGCGAACGGATCGCAGCAGCAGGCGCGTTGTCTGTCAACCGGGCAGATCTGACTTGTTTGTGCGATGCCTTCGTGGTACGATAGGTATGGTAGTTTACATATGATCAGCCTACATTTCTCATCCGGCATCCGAGGTTTTGCCCATGCATCGCGTTCTGTCGTTTATTGTCCCGCTTCTGTTCATTTTCCTGTTCACCAGTCTGAGCGTTTCGCTTCCCGCCCGCGCCGACTCTGACCGGCCGGTGCGCGTTATCCCGCAGACCGATGGGGTGCGCCTGGAGTGGGAAGGTAACGTCGCCGTCACCCGTTCCGGCAATCCCGTCATACCCGACTGGCCGGAGGTGGAGATCAACGGCCTGCGTCTGCCCGCGCAGATCATCGCGTTCCAGGTTGAAGACGACGCCCCGGTTGCGCCGCAGGTCGAGCAACTGGAGAGCGTCCCCTGGAGCGGTGCGCCGGCCCGCGCCGAGGAGCGCATACCCCAGACCGAGGCGGGCGATCTGCGTCCGGCACTGGCCGCGGCGCCCACACAAACACCACCCACCGCGCCGGTCGTTGTTCTGCGCGAGGGCCGGATGCGGGGTACACGCATTGTCGTGCTGGCCGTCAGTCCCATTTTTGCCCAGAACAACCAGACGCGCGCAGCAACCCGGGTCGCAGTTTCCCTGCCCAATGCTACCCCACTGGAGCGCAGCGCTACCGAGTTGCTCTCGCGCTCCACACCCTTTCTTGCCAATGCGCCGGGACCAACCAACCCGGTGCAGAGCCGGGCACTGGCCCAGATCCGGGTAACCCGGGCAGGCATGCAGCGGATTACCGGCGAAACGCTGGCTGCTGCCGGGATCGATCCGGCAACGATTGACTTTACGCGGATGCAACTCTGGCACGCCGGAACAGCGGTGGCAATGGAGGCATGGGGCAGTAGCGAACTGCGCTTCTACGCGCCGGAGCCGGGTGACCGCTGGAATGCTACCGATACCTACTGGCTCACCATCGAGGCGAGTCCGGGCCTGCGCATGCCCCGGCGTGATGTGCGCCCGGGAACCGATCCAATCGATGGGCGGACGACAGCAGTTGAACGCGGCATCTGGCGCGATAACCAGATCTACGACACCAGCCTGCCCGGTCCTGACGGGGATCACTGGTTTGCAAAAGACCTGCGCACCGGACCAGGACAAGATCCGGCCACTCTGGATGTGCCGCTAACCCCAACGCTCCCGCTGGTGGCGGGCAGCACCACCCTGACCATAACCGGCAGCGCCTACACCTCCGGGACGCACACCCTGCAGGTGACACTGGGCACCGCCGGCGCAACGGCAATCTGGAGCGGCGCGGGTGACTGGGTCGAAACATTTACCCTGGCGGCCAACGCGCCCCAGGCCCGACTGACCCTCGTCCCCGGCGCGGCTCCCAGTGGGGTCGAGCCGGACAGTGTCGCCTGGGAGCGCCCGGTTTCCCTGGATTTTGGCGGCCAGGGCGCGGCATTTGTGGGCGTACCGGGCAACTGGCGCTACACCCTTGCCAACACGCCCGCCGGTCGCGCGCTCTACGATCTGAGCAACCCGCAGCAACCGACGCGACTGATTGTCCCGGATGACGGCGGGTTCCAGTTTGACGATAACAGCAACCCGCCGCGCCCCTATCTGCTGGCCGGTCCCGGTATGCTGCACATGCCGGCAATTGCGCACCACACGCCGGTCGATCTGGCGCAACCGCTGAATGCCGATGTGCTCTACCTTGCGCCGGCATTGCTGCACCCGGCGTTAGCGCCGCTGGTCGCTCACCGGCAGGCCCAGGGCTACACCGTCGGTCTGGTTGATGTGCAGGCGATCTACAATAACTGGAGTGGGGGGCAGGTGTCGCCCGCCGCCATCCGCGATTTCCTGCGCTATGCCGCCGCAACCTGGAGCCGCCCGCCCAGAGCGGTCACCTTCGTGGGTGACGGCACGGCCGACCCACGCGACTACCAGGCGCACGGCGAGTTGAACGTCAACTTTATCCCGCCCTACCTGGCAATGGTTGATCCCTGGATTGGCGAAACCTCCTGCGATACCTGTTATGTGCAACTCGACGGCACCGATCCAGTGACGAGTGCCGATGCCGATCTACTTCCCGATCTGATGATGGGGCGACTGCCGGTGAAGAGCGCCACCGAGTTGGAGACGCTGGTTGCCAAAATCCTGGGCTACGAAACGATGACGGGTGGTCTGGACTGGCGTTCGCGCAATCTCTTCATCGCCGACAACAGCTACGAGGCCGACGGAACGCCGGATGATGCGGGTGATTTTGCCCGCTTTGCCGAGGAGAGTATCGCCCTTCAGCCGGATAATCTGCGCATCCGGCGGCTCTACTATGATCCCTGGCAGAAAGATGCAGCGGGCAATCCCCTGCGTGACCCCTGGCGCGAAGCCGATGCAGTCCGGGCCCGTGAGCGTACCCATGCGCTATTGAGCGCCGGAGCCGGGCTGGTCAACTACACCGGGCATAGCAACCACTGGCGCTGGGCCACCACCGATCTGTCGGAGCAGAACCATCTGCTGGAGTTGTACGAAGCCGATGCGCTGACCAACGGCGCGCGCCTGCCGATTATCCTGGCGATGACCTGCTGGACCAGTTCCTTCCAGAAGGCGACCGCCAGCGGCACCACGCTGGACGAGCGTCTGCTGCTGAGTACGCGAGGCGGCGCGGTTGCCATCTGGGGGCCGACCGGCCTGGGAGTGGCGCATGGACATGACGCCCTGCAGCGCGGCTTCTACCAGGCGTTGTGGAGCGCCCCGCCGATGAGTGCCACGCTCGGCGAGTTGACCATGGCGGGCTACCTCGAACTGCTGACCAACTCGGGTTGCTGCCAGGATGCCGCCCAGACCTTCCTGCTGCTCGGCGATCCGCTGACCACCGCCCGCGTCACAGCCGCCGAAGAGGTGTATTTGCCGGTTGTTGGGCGGTGACAGATGGACGAAGGACGGAGGACGAGATCAGGTTTCGTCCTTCGTCTTTTGTTCTCCGTCCGCAGTTTTCGATCGAAGCTTACCCCATTACCCACCGCCGAAATCATGCTATACTGCCAATAGTTCCACAACTCTACCGCGATCAGGAAGAAGTTCAACCGGAGGACAGCCGGATGACCAGCGTAACCGAGGAACCGATTAGCTCTGCGCAAACGACCCTCCCGCCCACCCCGATCAGCTTTGAAGACTTTCTCGAGTGGGTGGACGAGGACACCCGCGCCGAGTGGGTTGATGGACAGATCATTATGACTTCACCTGCCGGCGATAATCATCAGATGGTCCGGGATTTTCTGATCCTGGTTATGAAACCGTTCGTTGAAACGCACGGTCTGGGATGGATCCGGGGCGGCTTCCTGATGAAAACAGAGGTGCGCCCCAGCGGACGCGAGCCGGACATCGTCTTTGTAGCGGAGGAGCGGCGCAATGTCGTCACGCCAACCTACCTGGATGGCCCGGCCGATCTGGTGGTCGAGATCATCTCCCCCGACAGTATCGAACGTGACCGGGGCGAGAAATTTGTCGAGTACGAAGCGGCGGGCATTCCCGAATACTGGCTGCTGGACCCACTGCGCCAGGAGGCGCTTTTCTACTGGCGTGGCGAGGATAATCTTTACCACGCCGCCCCGATTGACCCGGAGGGCATCTACCGCTCGCAGGCGCTACCCGGCTTCTGGCTGGACGTGGACTGGCTCTGGCAGCGACCCCTGCCGGCAATTGAGCCCATTCTGATCGCCCTGGGTGATGAGACCTATGCCTACTATCTGCTGGATCAACTGCGCGGGCGGCTTGGCGACGCCAGCATCCGCGCACGTCTCGACTCTCCGGCAGAGGATGGGAAGTAAATAACAGAAGTTACGCGGTGCGCATTCAAACGGGATATTTCACCCGATGGAAGCCAGATTCGCCTGCGGCAGCATGGTACGTTTTTATCTTTTTCACAAAAATGGCGAGTCGGGCCGTTTATTCAGGCAAATGCCGGGGTTGGAACCGACCGCGTAAGTCCTCTAAATAACCGGCAGGAGAGACAACAAAGCGGCACGCTGAACATTCAGCGTACCGCCAGTTTTTGTATAAAAATGGCTGGGGGACAGGGACTCGAACCCCAACCACCTGATTCAGAGTCAGGCGTTCTACCGTTAAACTATCCCCCAGTAGGTGGTGCCGAAGGTGGGATTTGAACCCACACGAGGTTGCCCTCACTACGCCCTGAACGTAGCGCGTCTGCCAATTCCGCCACTTCGGCAAAGAGTTACACGAGTGTCAATGTCCTCACACTCGCGTAATGATACTACACCGCAGAACGTTTGTCAAATAGTTTTGTCGGTAAACAGCGGCGCATTTTCAACCGATGCCTCATCGGGCACCCGACGCACCGGGCTGGGTTGCGTCCCCAGCACCTGAAATGTGGTCTGGATCACCGGGCCGATGCCCAGAGCAAATGCCACCGTGCCAATCCCGACCGTGCCGCCCATGAACCATCCCACAACCAGCACCGTCAACTCCATCAGCGTGCGGATCAGCCGGACGCTGCGGCCGGTACGCCGCACCAACCCCATCATTAACCCGTCACGCGGACCGGCTCCCATCCCCGCGCTCAGGTAGAGGCCCGCGCCGGTGCCCAGCACCACCACCCCGACGGCCATCTGGAGTAACTGTACGGGCAGCCAGGTAGCTACCGGCAGAAAGCGCATAAACAGGTCGATCAGCAGGCCAATCATCACAATATTAAGCAGCGTACCAATACCAGGGCGCTCCCGCAGCGGCAGCCAACCCAGCATCAGCGGCGCGGCGATCAGGATCGACGCCATCCCGATCGAGATGCCCGTCTGCCGGCTGATGCCCTGGTGCAGCACATCCCAGGGTCCCAGGCCCACCTGCGCCCGGATCATCATCACCGCGCCCAGGCTGATGCCCACAAAGCCCCCAAAGAGTAGTGCCCAGCGCTGCGGCGCAATCCCGCGCGCGTCGCGTACCAGTCGTTGTATCATATCCGTCCTTTTGAACATGCAGATCACTCCAGCGCAATAATAATCCGTTTGTTACTTGCCCCCTTGCTGCGGGTCTTGCGCAGCACAACCCGGCCAACCTCTCCCGTATGTGCAACGTGGGTACCGCCGTCGGCCTGCAGATCCAGCCCGACGATATTCACCGTGCGTACCGCGCTGATCTGCTCCGGGAGCAGATTGATTTTCGTCCGGATCAGATCGGGGATCTGGAACGCTTCTTCGCGTGGCAAGATCTGTACCTCTACCGGCCGGTTCGCGGCGACCTCGGCGTTGACCTTGTCAACAATCGCCTGCGCCGGCTCAATGGTAGAGGAGTTCAGTCATCGCTTCTCACCCTCGTAGAAAAAACTGTACACAATCTTACAGAAAGCATATTCTACCATGATATAATCGGGGGAGAATGGTTGCGCTGTCTGTCCAATTGTCATGAAGTGGCAAGGATTATGCATTACACCCGCCGGGGAAGTGTGGCAAAATAGCAACAGTTGATATGAGAATACTATTGCTAAATAGTTTAGAGTCGCCCGCAAAGCGTGGTATGATGTAACAAAACCTTTCTTGCAGGAAAGTTCTGCTGCATGTTGAGAGATACCGAACCGGAAACCACCCATGTACGCGGCGCATGTCCCCACGACTGCCCCGATACCTGTGCGACGATTACCGAGGTGCGCGCTGGTCACGCGGTCGCCTTCTATGCCGACAACGAGCACCCGATTACCCAGGGCTGGCTGTGCGCCAAGGTGCGCCCCTACCTGGAGCATGTCTATCATCCCGAACGGCTGACCCACCCGCTGCGGCGGGTCGGGCCGAAGGGCAGCGAGCGGTGGGAACGCATTAGTTGGGACGACGCCATCGCCGAGATTACCGACCACTGGAAAAAAATCATTGCCGACGATGGCGCGGCGGCGATCCTGCCCTACTCCTACAGCGGCACGCTGGGCCTGGTGCAGAATCTCGTCTGCGAACACCGTCTCTGGAACCGGATGGGCGCAAGCGGGTTGCAGCGCAGCATCTGCGGCGCGGCGGCCGAGCGCGCGGTCAATGCTACGCTGGGTAGCCGGCTGGCACCCGACCCGCGTGATGTTCGGCACAGCCGGCTGGTGATCCTCTGGGGGCACAACCCGGCCAGCACCAGTCCCCATTTTATGCCCCTGCTACGGCAGGCACAACGCGCCGGCTGCTATGTCGTCGTAATCGATCCCCGTCGCACAAAGACCGCCCGCAGTGCCGATGAGCATATCCAGCCCCGTCCCGCTACCGATGGGGCGCTGGCGCTGGGACTGATGCATGTTCTGGCAGATGAGGGGCTGCACGACGAGGCGTGGCTGCAGCGGCATGCCGTCGGCTGGCCGGATCTGCATGCGCGCCTGGCGGACTATCCGCCTGAACGGGTGGCAGCGATTACGGGGGTTCCCGTCGAAATGATTGTGGCCCTGGCGCGACGCTATGCCCGCACCCGCCCCGCGCTGATCAAGATTGCCGACGGCCTGCAACGCCACGGCAACGGCGGTCAGACCGTACGGGCGATTACCTGCCTGCCGGCACTGGTGGGGCAGTATGGCGTGCGCGGCGGTGGCCTCTTCTACAGCACCAGCGGCTATCTGCTCTGGAATGGCAATACGGTGGCACATCTGAGCGAGTGCCCGCCCATGCCCCGGATGATCAATATGAACCGACTGGGAGCGGCGCTGACGGGTGAGGTGCAGTCGCCGGCGATCCGGTCGCTGTATGTCTTCAATGCCAATCCCGTTGCCGGCACGCCTAATGCCGGGCTGATTGTGCGCGGATTGCAGCGCGAAGACCTCTTCACGGTGGTGCATGAGCTGTTTATGACCGATACTGCGCGGTATGCCGACATTGTCCTGCCCGCCACCAGTCAGCTTGAGCATATCGATCTGCATAAGGCGTACGGTCAGCTTACGCTGCAGTACAACGCGCCCGCTATTCCGCCCCTGGCAGAGGGCAAGAGCAACTGGGAGGTTATGCGCCTCCTGGCGGCCGGGATGGGCTACCACGATGCCTGGCTGCGGCAGGATGCCGACGAGATTATTGCGGAGGTGCTGGAAACGACGCGCCGGCAGGGTGCGCCCCGCTGGAATGCGCATGGACAGACTGATTCGATTCTGGAAGGAATCACACTGGAGCGGCTCAAGCAGGAGGGCGCGCTACCGCTGAATATTCCGGACGGTTTTGTGCCTTTTGCTACCGATGATCCGGACAACCCGGTGGCGTTCCCCACCGCTAGCGGGAAGGTGCTGCTACGCTGCGATCTGCTGGCGCAGGAAGGGCTTGATCCACTGCCGGCGTATGTGCCACCGGCCGAGTTTGTGGCCGCGCAATCGGACGGTGATACATCAGAGAACGCAAACCTGCGTCTGATCTCTGGGGCGTCCCACCATTTTGTGAGCAGTAGTCTGGCAAGCCAGCCGAGTCTGCGGGCGAAGGAGGGTCCGCCGTTTGTGGAAATCAACCCGCAGGATGCTGCGGCGCGCGGTATTGCCAACGGCGATCAGGTCATCGTTCAGAGTAAGCGGGGTGCGTGTCAGTTGCGGGCAGTGGTCACCACAGATGTACCGCCCGGCGTTGCGGTGGCTCCCAAGGGTCACTGGGCGAAACTATCACCGGATGGACGTAATATCAACTGGACCACATCCGATGCACTGGGTGATCTGGCGGGTCAGAGTACGTTTCATAGTAACCTGGTAGAAATACGGCGGAAGGTCGAAGTAAATTCATGATTGGTTCCCCTCATCCTGATTTTAACACAATGAACCGACAGCGGACAGAGATGCCTAATGGTGATGTCCAACCCCGGACGACTGAGAAACGTCCACGCCGCCGGTTTCCCGGTGGTCTGCCGCCGGCTGTGCGCCTGCTGGCTGTGCTGGTGTTGCTGCTTGGCCTGGGGACGATTGCGGGCGCGGTTGCGCTGGACTATACCTACCGGGAGCGCATCCTGCCCAATGTGACGATTCGCGGGATGGCGGTCGGGCAGTTGTCACCCGCCGAAGCCGAAGCGGCGCTCAACGAGCAGTATGCCGCATTTCTGGAAACACCCGTCGCCCTGACCCTGCATGGACGAACCTGGGAACCCACCCCGGACGAACTGGGGGTCGCCCTCGGTATTGACGCCGCGATTGAGCGGGCCTACGCGCTGGGCCATGGCGTCAACCTGCCCGGTCGCCTGATCAACTTTGTGCATCTCTGGCGCAATGGCTTTGAGGTGCCGCTGCATCTGACGATTGATCAACAGCAGACGCAGGACTATCTGCTGGGGCTGGCACGGACAATTGACCGGCCGCCACGCGATGCAAATCTCTATGTCACGGCGGGGCAGATCCGCACCATCACGGCGGAGACGGGGCAGCAATTGCTGGTCGATCCAACTGCGCAGGATCTGCTGGTAGCTCTTCAGACCTTGCAGCCACAGACAGTCGCCTTGCGTACGCGCCTGTTGCATCCCGCTGTGGCGGATACAGGTATTGCCACTGCCCAGGAGCGCCTGGAATCACTGCTGCAAGACAGCGTAACACTGACGGCTGGTGAGCAGCAGTGGACCTGGACGCCCGAGGAACTGGGAATGCTGGTGCGCATCGCGCATGAGCCGCCGGCTGAGGGCACCGGAGAGCACCTGGTTGCCACGCTGGATCAGGCGCGCCTGGAAATCCGGCTAACGCAACTGGCCGCGCAGTTTGACACCGCGCCGATTGAACCACGCGTGCAGTTTGCGACAAGCGGGTTGCGCATTATCCGCGAGGGTCTGAATGGTGCGCGCCTGGAAATAGCTCCGGCGGTGGAGCAATTGACCAGTGAACTCTGGCATGATCAACGCACACTGGCGCTGCCGGTAGCAGTGCTGCAACCACGCGCCCGTCCGGAAACGCTCGCCGACCTGGGGATTGTTGAACTGGTGGGCCAGGGCAAGAGCAGCTTCCTTGACTCGGAAGCCTACCGGGTAACCAACATCCAGGCGGGAGCGTGGCGGATGAATGGCGTGTTGATTGCGCCCGGCGAAGAGTTTTCGTTTAACGAGACGGTGGGCGCGATTAACGCATCGAACGGCTTCACCCGGGGCTACGCGATTGTCAATGGGCGCACGCAACTGGAGTGGGGCGGCGGGGTCTGCCAGGTTTCGACGACGGTCTTTCGGGCGGCATTCTGGGGCGGGTTGCCGATTACCGACCGCAACCAGCATACCTACCGGATCTCCTGGTATGAGAAGTTTGAGCCGGTCGGGATGGATGCGGCAATCTTCACCGGGCCGGGGGGCTATGATATGCGCTTCGTCAACAACACCGAGCACTGGTTGCTGATGGAAGCCTACGCCGATACTGCCAACGAAGTTATGACGGTCAATCTGTACGGCACCAATCCCAATCGCACGGTGGTGCAAATCCCGCCACGCACTTCCTACGGACGTCATGGGTTGGAAGTCTGGGTTGGGCGTGAGGTTATGGATGCCAACGGGCAGATGCTGTCGCAAAATGTGTTCTACAGCCTGTTCCGCCCCTGGTCTGAGGCGCGGTAGACGGACGGCGGACGGCGAGCGGTACACCGAATCGAGTGTACCGCCCACCGTCGCGTGGAGCATCCCCTATTCCCTTTCTCCTGGCTCCTGTTGCCGCACCTGTTCCTGTTCCAACAGGGCGCGTTTGCGCTCGACGCCCCAGCGGTAGCCGCGCAGGCTGCCGTCCGTGCCAACCACGCGGTGACAGGGCACGACCAGCGAAACCGGGTTGGTAGCACAGGCGCGGGCAACGGCGCGGGTGGCTGTCGGTTGGCCCAGATCGCGCGCAATCTCGCTATAACTGCGGGTGCTGCCATAGGGGATCTTGCGAAGCGCTTCCCAGACACGCCACTGGAATGCCGTCGCTCGCACATCTAGCGGCAGATCCAGGTGGGACTGCTCTCCGGTGAGATAGTTCAGAATAGCCTGCACCCAGGGCGCAAAGCCCGCATCATCCCGCCGGATCGCGGCGGCGGGATATTCTTCGTATAGCGCCCCCTCCAGGGCCGCGTCCGCATCGCCCAGGCTGACGGCGCAGATGCCCCGCTCGGTCGCCGCTACCAGCAACCGTCCCAGCGGGCAATCAACAATGGTGTAGCCGACATGCATGCCCTGGCCTCCCTTGCGATAGGTTGCCGGTGTCATCCCGATCTGGTCGGCGGCACGTTCGTAGAGGCGACTGCTTGAGCTATAGCCCGCCTCATAGAGCGCATGCGTGACCGCCTGGCCCGCCCGTAGTTGTGCCTTCAGCGAGCCCAGACGGCATGCCTCGGCATACTGACGCGGTGAAATGCCGGTGACGCGCTTGAATGTCCGCTGAAGATGGTGCGGGCTGACATTGGCATGCGCGCCGAGTGCCGCAAGCGTCAATGTACCATCCAGATTAGCTTCAATATAACGGCAGACCGTTTGCACCAGTTCGGCCTGGGCATTCTGGGTGTGGACCTGCTCCGGTCGGCAGCGGCGGCAGGGACGAAACCCGGCCTGCGCAGCAGCTTCCGGAGTGGCGAAGAAGCGCACCTGCTCGCGCCGCGGCCGCCGCGCCGGGCATGACGGCCGGCAGAAGATGCCCGTGGATGCGACGGCATACACAAACATGCTGTCACAGCGGGCGTCACGAGCCAGCACTGCCCGCCAGCGCTGCTCGGCTTCATCCATGCTACAGGTTTCTCGGAATTCAACCGACTCGCTACATACACACATGTGTCACCTCCTGGGTACAGGATACGCCAGAACAGTGCGAGCATCTATCCGAAACTTGCGCATAAAGTTTAATCGGGTTCTATCGTCAAACTGCTTACTTGCGCCGCCGCCCCCGGGCATAACCACCGCGAAATGCCAGTGCAATCACAAAGAGCAGTAGCAGGAAGATGATCAGGCATTCGATCCAGCCAATAGTCACATGTCTGTCCTGTATCAGGTAAATGTACCTGTATCAAAAATAAGGAGTATTCTGGTAATTCCGGCAGTGTTGACTTCAAGAAACTGTGACATGCGGGTGTGTATACCCGATTTTATGAAGTCGTAGATCAGGTTGACCTGGGTATCGTTTTCAAAAGTATAGCGTATGTTGTAGTGGCACTCAACCGGTGGATCGGCCTGCAAACTGGTAACATAGGCATATGCCGAGGTAAACTGATAGAATGGCCCTTCAAAAATCACCTGATCATCCAGGATTGTGTATAACCGCTCCAGGTCGTGCCCGGAGAAAAAGATATCCATATAAGTTAATGCCGTCTCCAGCGGAGCCATCGTTTACATCCAATCAACCCGGCGGGCGTTCCTTCCGGGTACACGACTTACGCGGTTGACATACAAACCGGATGTCTGCCCCGATGGGAGCCCGTTTCGCCTGCGGTCGCATGGTGCTTTTTTTATTATATTGCCCAAATATGGATATGCGCTCGGATAAAACCCTATAGCCTACTTCGCATCGCCTGTCCCAAGCGGCGCACTCCTTCGGTGATGCGCTCCGGCGCAGTGGAAGAGAAATTCAGGCGGAGAGTAGCTGTTCCGCCGCCATTGGCATGGAAGGTGGCTCCCGGCACAAAGGCTACTTGCTGCTCCAACGCCGTGTATAACAGTTCGGTCGCGTCAACCTGCTCCGGCAACGTCAGCCAGATAAACATTCCACCTGCGGGATGCGTCCAGCGCACACCCGGCGGCATCTGATGCTCCAGGGCAGCCAGTAGCGTATCGCGGCGGGTGCGGTAGGTGGCGCGGATACGCGGAACATGTTCATTCAGCAATCCCGCGTGGCAGGCTTCACAGGCGGTTGCCTGCGCCAGACTGCCGGTATGCAGATCCAGCCCCTGCTTGGCATGTGCCAGCTTGCGAGAGAGCCCGGCGGGCGCAGCCACCCAGCCGATACGTAATCCCGGCGCGACTATTTTGGAGAAACTGCTGAGGTAGATCACATGCCGTAGTTCGCCATGCAGCGCAATATCGAGCGCCGCCAGGGGTTCCGGGCGTTCGCCGCCGTAGGAGAGATCGCCGTAGGGATCATCCTCCACAATCGGCAACGCATAGCGGGCCGCCAGTTCAATCAGGGCATGCCGCCGTGCCGGAGAGAGAGTCACGCCGGTCGGGTTTTGAAAGCAGGAAACCAGGTAGAGGAACCGGGGTTGCGCGCCGGTTGCCAATAGGCGTGCCAGCGCGATCACATCCAGCCCTTCGTCGTCAAGCGGCAGGGTGACAAAGCGGGGACCATAGGGTCGCCAGGCCTGGAGCGCGCCCAGGTAAGTGGGTTCCTCCACGACAACAAGCGCACTGGTGTCGAGAAACAGCTTGCCCAGGAGATCCAGCGCCTGCTGTGAACCGCTGGTGATCAGCACCTGCTCAGTCAAGACAGGCATATTCAGCGCGGCCATCCGCGCGGCCAGAAAGGAGCGCAGCGGCGCATAGCCCTCGGTCGGGCCATACTGCAAGGCCGCCATAGGATGCACGGTCAGTACTCGTTCGGCAGCGGCGGTCAATTCAGCGGTTGGAAAGCATTCCGGCGCGGGTAAGCCGCCCGCAAACGAAATCACTGCCGGTTGTTCGGTAAGCTTGAGCAGATCACGAATGGCGGAACTGGTGATACGGTGTGCGCCGTCGGACAGGCGCTCGTTCCAGGAGATGTCCATAGCGTTTTTTCCTTCGTGTGCCGGATTTTTTGCGACATGCCTCCTTGCCCAGGCGCAGCGTTGCGGCCTGTAGTGTTGTGGATTGCGGAAGTATAGCAGGTTTTGCGACCGCGATAAAGAGACAATCCGGGGGGGAGGAGTGCCGGACAATATTTCCGCCCTGCCGCAGGCGAATCTGACGTTCATCAGGTGAAACGCCCGGTTTGAACACGCACCGCGTACATCGTGTCATTTACAAAAGTTACGCGGTCGTTGACCCGACAGGAGATTCCGCCTCCGGCAGGGCGGAACAGGACATCCTTTTTCAGGAAAAGTTGGCTCACAAAGCCAACTTTTCCTGAAAAAGATCATAAAGCGTACCATGCGGCTAGAGGCGAATCGGGGCGTTCATCCAGACGAACACCTGATTCTGCCACTGATCGGCACGTTTGATACGACGTGGATTGAGGATTTTATCCAGGTGTTGCTGCGCAGGATTGCGCGGGAGAAAGCGCGGCTGGTGTTCATCAATATCACCGGTCTACTGGTGATGAACGGTGACGGGGCATCCGGGTTGTTGCAGGGCATGCAGGCGGCAACCCTCCTCGGCGCACGTTGCGGGCTGATCGATGTGCGTCCCGAGATTGCCGAGGCGCTGGTTACGCTGGGTGTCTCGCTGGACGGTATAACGACGGCGGCGACGCTGGAGCAGGCGGTGTGGCGAGAACTTGCCGTCCGTGGTTTGTCGTGACGGGTTAAGGCAATACGACCACGCTTCGGGCGTTGCTTTTGTTGTATCATGTTATAGTAGATTGACCGGGCATGCGCTGCCGGGTTCCCTGAATCTTCCGCCCATGTTACATGAGTTACGCGGTTAACGTACAAACCGGATATTCACATTGTGATTTTTGTAAAAAAGATCAGGAATCCTCCACACTGCCGGAGGCCCAACGCTCTTCCGGATCTGTGACGCATAACTCGTACAAACGTTACCGTATTGCTTGATCCTCCCATAGAATTGTCACACGAAAGGCACAGAATGGCAGCCGTAAAATTCCGCCATCCACTGCAATCCCTGAGTCTCTGGCTGGAGACACAGCAGTGCCGGATGGCCTCGGTCTACGATAAAATCGCGTCGCATCATAATCGGGAGCGGCTTGAGCGTCTGATGGTCTATATCGCCACGCTGGGCTTTCTGCTGCATCTGCTGCTGATCTTTCTCAGCAGTACACTACCGATCCTGGAACCGCTGCGTCCCATTGTTGGGACGAATTACCTGGTGGCGATCAGTACGCCCTTCAGCGTTATTCTCTTTTATGAGATACTGCTACTGGTACTGGCGCTGCCCGAGTCGACCACGCGCTCCCTCGCCACGCAGTTTGAGGTTATCTCGCTGATTGTGTTGCGGAATGTGTTTAAAGAGCTGGCAAAGTTAGAGAGCCTGGAGGAGATTGAGCAGCAGTTCGAGGTCTTTAGCCCGATCCTGATAGATATGGGTGGTGGGTTAGTGCTTTTCCTGATGGTTACGGTCTTTCACCATGTCAGTCATCGCCGAACGCATGCAGAACAGGAGATGCGCACCACAACACCGGCATTGGAGCATTTTATTGTGCGCAAGAAGGTGGTCGCGCTCCTGCTGGTCGGATTGCTGTTTGTGCTGGCGGGAAACAGCCTGCTGATCTGGGCAAATGTGAACTACCAGGCTTTTCTTGGTATGTCTTTGTATGATATTATACCGTCTGATGAATATTATACCGATCTATTTACGGTACTGATCTTTACTGATGTACTAATCTTAATCCTGTCATTGCTACTGTCGGATAGTTATCATCTGGTGGTTCGTAATGCGGGGTTTGTCATTGCAACAATTCTGCTGCGCGTTTCGCTCTCAGTGAGCAAGCCTTTTGATGTTGTACTGGCTATGGTGGCCGTGCTGTTTGCAATTCTGGTGCTCCTGATCTACAAGTATCACTCGCGGCTTGTGCCGGAGGAAAATCATGATCTGGTGGATCATGATCTGGTGGATCGTAATCTTAGTGGCGGGGCAGATGCCGCGAACCGGGAATGAGTTATCGAATAACCGGATATAACACGAGTTATGCGATGGGTATGCAACCCGGGTTTTTGCCTGAATTCACGGTCCGATTCGCCTCCATCCTGCCGCAGGCGAAGCCGGCTTTTGGGGCGATTAACAGACTGAAATACGGCTGCACCACGTAACTCGTGGATAGAACCCGACTGTTTCAGCTTCCTGGTTCTGAGAGACTGTCTGAAAAGATGATGCGCGTCGGTCCCACGGCATGCCGGGTGCCCTGATCCACCGGACAGCGCCCCAGGAGTCCCGGCTTCAGCCGGTTTCGGCCGAAACCGGTTAAAGCCGGGACTCCCACTCCGGGGCCGTCGCCCCATGACCCAATACCGTTCAAATAACCGGGCTTACGTGATTCCTTACCTGGAAGAGGATACCGCCTCCGGCAGGGTGGAAAAAGATAAAAATGCACCATGCTGCCGCAGGCGGAACCGTTCTGTATCAGAGCAAACGCCCGGTTTGCCACGTTACCGCGCAGGTTCTGCTATGTGAAAGGTAGTGCCCCATGACCAACCCGTTTCAGACAGTCTTTGAACATGTAGTGCCGGGCTATGTGCGCGCACCAAAGATAGCCCGCCCGATGCGCACAACTGTCGCGCCCTCTTCGATAGCAACCTCGAAGTCGTCGGTCATGCCCATCGAGAGCTGCGACCAGTCGGCCTGGGGGAACTGCTGTGCCAGGGTTACGCGCAGAGTGCGTAGCGTGCGGAAGACCGGCCGGGCCACCTCCGGATCATCCGCAAAGGGTGCAATCGTCATCAATCCCCGAACCTGCAGATGCGGCAGCGCCAGGATCTGCTCTACCTCCTCGCAGAAATGGGGCCACTGCGCGGCATGCTCCGGGCCACCGGGGAGATCAAACCCTTCTTTGCCGGCTTCGCCGCTCACATTTACCTGGAGCAAAACCGGCAGCGGCCGCTGGTCTTCTGCCTCGGCGCGGGCGGCGACGTGGCGGTTGAGTGTCTCCGCCAGGCGCAGGCTATCGAGGGAGTGAATCATATCAAACAGCCCCACGGCAGTTTTGGCTTTGTTGCGCTGAAGATGTCCGATCAGGTGCCAGGTCGGGCGCGACTCCCAGATTGCCGACGCGCTGACTTTCCCCACGGCTTCCTGAATGCGATTCTCCCCCAGATCACGCACGCCGGCAGCAACTACCTGAGCGATCAGTTCGGGCGGGTGCGTCTTGGTCACGGCAACCAACCGGACCTCGGCCGGATCGCGGCCGGATCGCCGGGCAACCGCGGCGATCCGCTCCTGGATGGCAGCAATACGTTGGGCAATACTCATCATCATTATTATTTCTCACTATTCCGTATGCGGGTTCACCAGCAAAATCTGCTCGACGGCCGGGTCGGGTGGGTAATTCAACGTGAGTACCAGGCCGCGATCCTCGGGCAACGGCACATCCAGATCAAGCGGTGTGCGCTCACCCGGTGCCAGTTGCACAGTTCTCCCGGCAGCGGCGGTGTAGCTTGCACCGCTCGTATCACGGAGGATGAATGCGCTCAGCGGTACGGTGACTTCTGTATTGCTGATGTTCGTAACCTGACCGCGCAACGTAACCGTGGCGCCCTGCCGCTGAATGGCGCTGATTTCCACGCGCAGGCGGCCACTCGCGGCCACGGGGGTCAGGGCGGGTACTGCTCCGCCACCGGCCAACCCCTGCCAGAGATCCTGAACGGTCTGGGCAACCCCCGGTGACAGACCTTCCAGATCGAACTGCGGCAGCGCGGGCGCCGGGGTGGCTCCCGGTACGGTCGGTTGCGGCGCAAACTGCTGCTGGAGCGCGGTTTCATCCGGTGTAAAGCGCCCCCGCGTACTGAGCAGGATTAACAGCAACGCCAGCAAAATTCCCCAGATCCAGATTGGTCCCGGTTGTGATCCTTTGAACATAACGTCTATTGTACTGACTGTACGCAGGCTTGACAAACGATAGACCATCCAGTAAACTGCTGCATCACAGAAACTTCGGCATAAAAGTTCTACATGCCACAGCATAACCCTGAACTCTATTCGCAGTGCTGCATACTAGCATTGCCGCTTTACCCTCGGATGGGGTCTGTTTTGCCTGCCTTGTCCAGTATGTTTTTTTGCCTGAATCCAGATCAATAGGTCCGCAGAGGGGGTGATCGGAGCTATCATTCAGGGTGTAGTATGCGCGTATCAGGGCGTCATAGAGCTGTAGGCAGTGGGCCGGCTTCCCGTATGGCGCATAGCTGTTGACGCTACCTGTTCCAACGAGTGTTCAGATCGAGATATCGAAAGGAGCCCTTTGGGTATGAAGCGATTAACGGGTCTTTTGACTCTGCTTGTAGTCCTGGGTGTGATGCTGGCCGCCTGTGGTGGCGGTGCTGCCCCGACTGAACCGACCGAAGAACCAACAGAAGCAATGGAGGCGACGCCGGAAGACGAGATGATGGAAGAGGCGACGCCGGAAGATGAGATGATGGAAGAGGCGACGCCGGAAGATGAGATGATGGAAGAGGCGACGCCGGAAGATGAAGCAGAGGCCGTCACCGATCCCATGGAAGACCCGCTGGGTGTCGTTGAGTTGGGAGAAAACGATCCTTTTACTCTCGGCTACCTGCTGGTGACATCAGGGCCGAATGCGTCGCTGGGGATTGATGAGCAGCGCGGAATTGAACTGGCAATTACGGACTACGGCGAAGAATTTATGGGCCGCCCGGTTGAACTGGTTGGCGAAGACTCGCTCTGTAGTCCCGAAGGTGGACAGGCCGGCGCAACCCGTCTGGTCACAAATCAGCAGATCGTCGGGATTGTCGGCGCAACCTGCTCCAGCGCGGGCCGCGTGGCCGCGCCGATTGTCACCGATGCGGGCATGACCATGATCTCACCCTCGAATACCGCACCCGACCTGACTGATCCGGCTTCGCACGAGGAAGGCTTCCTGCGCACGGCCCACAACGATACGGTGCAGGGGAATATTGCGGCGGACTATGCCTATAACACGCTGGGGGTAACTTCAGCGGCAACCATCCACGACGGTAGCATCTATGCTGAGCAGTTGGCGAATGTGTTTGCCGAGTCGTTCCAGGAAATGGGGGGCGAGATCGTTGCTCAGGAGGCGGTCAACGCGGGTGATACCGATATGCGCCCGGTGCTGACCAGCATTGCCTCGCAAGAGCCCGACCTGATCTACTACCCGATCTTTATCGCCGAGGGCGGCTTTATTACCAGCCAGGCCCAGGAGATCAGCGGGTTGGAAGATGTGGTTTTGATGGGAGCCGATGGCCTCTACTCGCCCGACTTTATCGACGCAGCAGGTGATGCCGCGGTGGGGATGTATCTCAGCAGCCCCGACTTTAGCGCGTTTGGTAGTGCCTACCAGGATTTTGTGCAGGCGTACCAGGAGGCGTATGGCGAGGAGCCCCTCAGCGTTTACCATGCGCATGCCTATGATGCAGCGATGATGATTCTCAATGCTGCCGAGCAAGTAGCGCTTGAGCAGGATGATGGCACGCTGGTCATTCCCCGGACGGCGTTCCGCGAGGCTCTGTATGCCACCGACGGTCTGCAGGGGCTGACCGGTACTCTGAGTTGTGGTGAAAATGGTGACTGCGCCGATCCGAGCATTGCGGTCTACGAGGTTGTCAGCAGCGACTCGGGTGAATGGCCGAATGGCGTGGTCAGCAAGGTCTATCCGGAGACTGCCTCGGAGTAACCATCGCTACGCAGGAACGTGTGAGGGGTATAACCTTCATATACGCACATAGCATGGGCACAGTCGAATGCTCACCGTGTAGTGTGCGCACACAAGACCAGACGATACAAGTGAACAGCAACGAGGGCGGACAACATGGTATTGTCCGCCCTTGCACATAAGGAAGAAGATAACAAAGATGACAGCGAGTCGTTGGAAATGGCGCGTCGATTACTCACAACTGGTGGTGTGGGGCATCGGGGTGTTGTTGCTCATCCTGGTTTTGATTGGCTCAGTGACGACCCTGCTGGAAGGCAGATATACGCTGACTCAGTGGCGTGACTTTGTGATCTTTGGTCTGGCCCAGGGAAGTATTTATGCCTTGATTGCGCTGGGTTACACCATGGTCTATGGTGTGCTGGGGTTGATTAACTTTGCCCATGGTGAAGTATTTATGGGCGGGGCATTTACGGCTTTCTTTCTGGCCGATGCGCTGGCCCGCAATGGCATTCTGGACCAGTATCCGCTCTTGAGCTTGCTGGCAGTAGTTGCGCTTTCGGCGGCCGTCTCGACTATGCTGGCACTGGCGCTTGAGCGCATCGCGTATCGGCGGCTGCGGCGCGCCCCGCGACTGGTCTCGCTTATCACGGCGATTGGCGCATCATTCTTTCTGCAGTATACCTTCCGCGGGCTCTATGGGTCCGGGTTAAAATCATATCCATCTGTGGACGTGCTTCAGGGGAGTGTTTTTGGCATTCAGCGCAGCGTGATTGTTGTCTTTATCGGTGCGATGGCAATGCTGGCGCTGTTGTACCTTTTTATTCAACGTACCAAAATCGGGCGGGCAATCCGTGCCGTTTCGGAAGATATTGAGACGGCGGCCCTGATGGGTGTAAATGTAAATGCGACGATTGCCTCAACTTTTGCAATTGGTGGAGTGATGGCCGGGGTGGCCGGGGTGCTGTATGCGTTGATCTTCCGGCAGGTACACTTTTTTATGGGCTTTATTCCGGGGATCAAGGCATTTACTGCGGCGGTGCTGGGGGGCATTGGTAATCTGCCCGGCGCGGCTGTGGGTGGGCTCTTTCTCGGCATCGTCGAGTCGGTCGGGCCGAGCCTGTTTCTTGAGGGTTTGGGTATCCCCGCCGCGCATCAACTCAAAGATGTTATTGCCTTTTTAATGCTGGTTCTGGTACTCATCTTCCGCCCGACTGGTATTCTTGGCGAGCGTCTGTCAACAAAACGGGCATAGGGAGGAATTCATTTTCATGACTGCAGGGCTACGTTCGGCTGTCCAGGCTGGTCTTTTAGGTGGATTGGTGGCCTGGCATGCCAGCCTGGTCGGAATGATTGAAGCGTTCCATAACCGTCGTCTGATTGGCGATACGATCACACTGGGCTATATCTGGTTGGCCGGAATTGTTATCCTGACTGCCTATCTTGCAGCACGCCACAAACCGCCCCGTATGGCGCTGCTCTCCGGCGGGATTGCCGGCGGGATTATTGGGCTGTCGCTGGTGCTGCTGGCTTTCCTGATCAATACCTTCGATCTGCGCGCAATCTTGAATGCGGCAACTCCGAATCTGGTTGAACTGATTACCTTCAACCTGGGCGTTACCAATCCCCTGGGCGATTTCTTGCCGATTGTCGTCGGCGCATGTGTGGGAGTTGTGGCAGGTGGCCTGGCAGTTCTGCCGGGTACCTGGCAGCGCACGATTGCGACGGCACTGGTGGTCACGATCATGATTGCGTTGCTGCGCGATATCTTCGTGGCGCTCCTGCCGGATAGTGTCGGTGGGTTTTTCTTTACCTCGCGGGGCATGACGATTCCGGGAGCGCTGTTCTTGCTGATCGTGATGGGCGTGCTGGTCTGGTTAGTGGCATCCTATGGCTTGCCCGGTGTGCAACCGGCTGCTGATGCTGCAACCGGCACCGGTCGCCTGGAGGAGCCCTGGAAGATTGTTTACCTGGCAGTAGCGGCGGCGTTTCTGCTGACTTTTCCACTCTGGTCCGGACAGTTTCTGACGAATGTTACGGTCTTTGTGGGCCTCTATATTATTATGGGTCTGGGGTTGAGCCTGGTGATCGGGTTTGCCGGGATGCTTGACCTGGGCTATGTGGCCTTTTATGCCATCGGGGCCTATACAATGGCGCTCCTGACTTCGCCGGAAGTAAACCCGGCCCCCTGGAGTTTCTGGGCGGCACTGCCGGTCGCCATGCTGACGGCATTTCTTGCGGGTGTGATGCTGGGCATGCCGGTCCTGCGCATGCGCGGCGATTATCTGGCAATTGCCACACTGGGGTTTGGCGAGATTATCCGCATCCTGGCTCTCTCGGATTCGTTGAAACCGTTTATGGGCGGGGCGCAGGGAATTACCCGCATTGCCAGTCCGCAGATTGGCAATCTGGTGCTTGATAGTCCTGAGCAGATCTACTACCTGGTTCTCATCGGGTGTGTTATCGCCTGGTTTGTTGCCGCGCGCCTGAAAACGTCGCGGCTAGGTCGGGCCTGGATGGCGATCCGCGAAGATGAAGATGTGGCGCAGGCGATGGGTATCAACCGGGTGACGGCGAAGCTGCTGGCCTTTGCCATCGGCGCGCTGCTGGGGGGCATGAGCGGGGCAATCTTTGCCTCGTTTGTCGGCTCCGTAGTACCGTTGAGTTTTGCGCTGCTGGTTTCGATTAATGTGCTGGCGCTGATTATCGTTGGTGGTATGGGCAGCTTGCCCGGCGTGCTGGTGGGCGCGCTGGTGCTGGTTGGATTACCCGAGTTGCTGCGCGAGTTCTCCGACTATCGCCTGCTGGTCTATGGCGCGGTGCTGGTGGTAATGATGCTCTTTCGCCCCGAAGGGCTCTGGCCGGAAGCGGTGCATCGGCGCGAACTGCACAAGGAGACCGTACCACTGCCGGAAACGACCGAGCCGGTTACGACTTCGACTTCCGTTTCAACCTCGACATCATCGGTAAAGGACTGACTGTCATGGACGAAGTGCTGCGTGCGCACCATGTAACCAAGCGTTTTGGTGGGTTGATGGCGATCAAGAATCTTGATGTCCAGGTGCGACCACGTTCAATCCATAGTGTGATTGGTCCCAATGGGGCGGGCAAAACCAGCTTTTTTAACTGCATCACCGGTTTTTACACGCCCGAAGAAGGGGAGATCACTTTCCTGGGCCGGCCGATTCGCGGGTTGCGCCTCGATCAGATTGCCCGCCTGGGGATTGCCCGAACCTATCAGAATATCCGGCTGTTTAGCAACCTGACCACGCTGGAGAATGTATTGATCGGCATGCATCCGCATCTGCACACCACGCCGTTTGACGCCTTGCTCCGTACGCCACGCTACCGGCGGGAAGAGCGCGCTGCCGAGCAAGAGGCGCAGCGATTGCTGGAGTTTGTAGGGATGCATGGCAAGGAGTTTGCGGTAGCGCGCAACCTGGCGTATGGCGATCAGCGTCGCCTGGAGATTGCGCGCGCCCTGGCGCTACGTCCACGCCTGCTCCTGCTGGATGAACCGACCGCCGGGATGAACCCGCGCGAAACGGAGAATATGATTACCCTGACGCGGCGACTGCGCGATGAACTGGACATCACACTCCTCCTGATTGAGCATGATATGCGGGTGGTGATGACCATCTCCGATGAGATTACTGTGCTGGACTTTGGCGAGAAGATTGCCGAAGGTCGCCCGCAGGAGATTCGCGCCGATCCACGGGTAATCGAGGCCTACCTGGGCAGTGCGGCGGTTGAGGGGCATGATCGACCACCGCCAGTAGGAAATGCCACACCACCGTCTACACCAACCGCCTGATTGGTGTGATCGTTCACTGGTTTCACCACCAGGCAACCGGAAATGTGGAAGCATGGTTCTCATGCCAAAAGTTATACGACCTCTCCCTGGTCTTGCTGTATTCAAATAACCGGAGTTACGCGGTCATTGACCCGATAAGGAATTTTTGCCTGCTATCGCAGGCGCAACTACCGTTCGGGTCCGACATCAGGCCGGAATTGGCTGCACCGCGTACGTCGTGTCAAATAAGAACCGGTGTACCTGATTATGTCTATGCTGACACTCAACAATATTCATACCTATTATGGTCAGATTCAGGCGCTACAGGGCATCTCGCTGACCGTAAACGAGGGCGAGATTGTCACGCTGATCGGCACCAACGGCGCCGGGAAGACGACCACGCTCAATACTATTAGCGGACTGCGCCGGCCACGCACGGGTGAGATCTTGTTTAAAGGGCAGCGGATCGATAAGCTCCCCGTGCATGAAGTCACCCGGCGCGGGATTGTGCAGTCGCCCGAAGGCCGCAAGATCTTTGGACGTATGTCGGTGCGCGAGAACCTCGAGATGGGGGCGTTTATCTTTGATCGCAAAGACACTGCCGCCATTCGGCAGGAGTTGGATCGGGTGCTGGCGCTGTTTCCCCGCCTGCACGAGCGCCTGGGACAGCCCGGGGGCACGCTTTCCGGTGGCGAGCAGCAGATGCTGGCGATTGGCCGGGCAATGATGGCGCGGCCACGGGTGTTGCTCCTCGATGAGCCGAGTATGGGACTGGCTCCAGTCCTGGTTGATCAGATCTTCAACATTATTAAAGAGATTAATATGCAGGGCACCACCATACTCCTGGTGGAGCAGAACGCATTGATGGCGCTGGGTATTGCCCATCGCGGCTATGTGCTCCAGTCGGGAAGTATCGTGCTCGAAGATACAGCTCAGAGTCTTCAGGAAAATGAGATGGTGCGCAAGGCGTATCTGGGCGTTGATTAGCATTCGGGTTTGATGAGACGATAAGGGGGTGATCACCGCCGGCGGTTACGTTTGAGCCGTATCAGGCCATGGAGCGCCTGAGCGTGCAGACAGAAGGTTGGCAACCCGGTATGTCTTGCAACCAAGCATAACTGAAAGGAGCTTTCGGGAATGAAGCGACTATCTGGTCTTATGACCTTGCTGGTGATCCTGACCGTAATGCTGGCCGCCTGCGGTGGTGGTCCTGCCACACCGGCCGAAGAACCAACAGAAGCAACAACGTCAGAAGAGGCGACGCCGGAAGACGAGATGATGGAGGAAGAGGCGACGCCGGAAGACGAGATGATGGAGGAAGAGGCGACGCCGGAAGACGAGATGATGGAGGAAGAGGCGACGCCGGAGGAAACCGAGGCCATGGGTGAGTTTGAGGGCACCATCAAGATTGCCACCCAGAGCCCGCTTTCCGGTCCACAGGCCGCCATCGGCATTGGTATCAGCAACGCGGCCGAACTGGGGGTTGAGCAACTGGCCGGGCCGCTGGAGGAGATGGGCTTCACGGTTGAGTTGGAGCCGTTTGATGACCAGGCCCAGCCGGAGGTCGGTTCGGCGAATGCAAACAGCATCATCTCCGACCCGGATATCCTGTGCGTGGATGGGCACTACAACTCGGGTGTGGCGCTGGCGGCGCTGCCGACCTACGAGAGCGCCAACCTGGCGATGGTCTCACCGGCCAATACCAACCCGGCCATCACCGAGGACTTCCCCAATGCCTTCCGCATCGTTGGTCGTGATGACCTGCAGGGGCCGATTGGCGCGCAGTTTGCCGACGAGGGTCTGAGTGCCGAGACGATCTATATTGTTCATGACCAGACGGACTATGGTCAGGGCATTGCCGAGTTCTTCCAGCAGGAAGCCGAGAGCCGCGGTATGACCATCCAGGGCTTTGAGGGCACGCAGGAAACCTCGGTCTTTGACTCGATCCTGACGCCGATCCAGGCGCAGACACCCGATGTTATCTATTTCGCCGGCATCTTTAGCCAGGCCGGGCCATTCTTTTCCCAGGCCCGCGACCGGGGCATTCAGGCCGAGTTTATGGGACCGGACGGGTTGGATAACTCGGAGTTGGCCGAACTGGGTGGCGAAGCGGTTGCGGGGATGCACTACACCTCGGTGGCCGCTCCGGTGAGCCAGTTCCCCGATGCGGCGCAGTTTGCCCAGGACTATGAAGCCGAGTATGGTGAGTCGGCCCCGCCGTTCTCGGCCCAGGCCTATGATGTGGTCGGTATCTGCGTGGAGGCGATTGCCAACGCCGCCGAGACGGCCGGCGGCAAGCCCAGCCGTGAGCAAGTGGTTGAGGCGTTGCGCGATCTGGCGTCCTACGAGGGCATTACCGGAACCTACACCTTTGATGAGGATGGCGACCCGGACCCGGCGACCTACTATGTGTTGCAGGTCAATGTGGAAGACTGGAACGCCAACGAAGTCGCTTCACGGATCGAAAGTTCCCCACCGCCCGAGGAAGAAAGCGGTGAAGAAGGGACTGAAATGACCGAAGAGGGAACTGAAGAGGAAATGATGGAGGAGGAAGGGGCGTCGGAAGAGGAGATGATGGAAGAAGAAGCGACGCCCGAAGAGGAGATGATGGAAGAAGAGGCAACTGAAGAAAGCGGCTCTTAGGAGGATTGCATCTATGCGCCGGATCTTACGGCGCATAGATGCCTTGCGGTGCCCGGCACCGTAGCCTGAAGTTTGAAGTTTGAGCACATAGTTCGAATATAGGGGGCGGCCGCAGGCTTGTTCCAGACTATGGCATGGTCACTGGAGTCCCGGCTTCAGCCGATTGACGGCCGCTCACCGGCTTCAGCCGGGACTCCACACGTTCGGACCGTGCGGTGGTGGAGCCATCCGGCCATACTCCATATCCGGACTGTTTTTTCAATGTTCATACGCCGGGACTCCAGATTAGTTTGATGTCCGGGTTGATTGTTCAAACTTCATAAAATGCCAGGCACCGATAGCGGCAAAGCTCTGGGCCACGTATGCACGCAAACACCTGGTTTGAGCGCCGACTATGTATGTCCTATGAAATAGAAATAAAGGAAGAACAGGCGATACCATGGCTGTTGGAGTCGATGCCGATAAGAAAATCAAGGTGCAGCGGTCAGTGGGGATGATTCTGAAAGAGGTTTTTGGTCCGCTACTGCAGATATTGATTTATATTCTGATCTGTACCGTTTCCCTGAGTCTGTTTGTTGTCCTGGTGGCGCTGCTGCTGCGTGGTGGCCGCGAAGATATTGATTTGCTGCAGTCCACGCTGATTATTCTGCCCCAGGTGATTGTAGATGGGCTGGTGCGCGGGTTTTTGTTTGCCACAATTGCGCTGGGCTACACGATGGTCTACGGGGTGCTGGAGTTTATTAATTTTGCCCACGGTGAGATTTTTATGGTGGGCGCGTTTGTGGTGGCGGGCTTTGCAGTCGGGTTGGCAAGCCTGGGTTGGCTGGAGGGGTTTCCACCGCTACTGTTTGTGCTGTTTGCGGTGCTGCTGGGCATGGCCGTGAGTGGACTGCTGGCAATGGCGACCGAACGACTGGCCTATCGACCGGTACGCGGCGCGCCGCGGCTGGTTGCGTTGATCTCGGCCATCGGAGCCTCGCTCTTTCTGCAAGATTTTATGCGCATGATTGCGCTGGCAACCGGACTGGGCTTTAATGTGCGTGTGCAAACACCGGATTTTGGAGATCCACTACAAATTGCCGAGATACCGATTGTTGGTGAGCGCCTGGCGGTTGTGAGCATCGACAGTCGCGCGCTAATCTTTATTGTCTCGGCGACAATTATGCTTATCGGGCTGAACTACCTGGTGAACGTGACAAAACTGGGCAAGGCGATCCGGGCGGTTGCGCAGGATCGCCCCACCGCCAGTCTCATGGGGATCAATGTCAACCGGATTATCGCGCTAACCTTTCTTATCGGCGGCGCGCTGGGCGGCGCGGCGGGGGTGTTGTTTGGCATCCGTTTCGGCACGATTAATCCCTACATCGGCTTCCTGCCGGGTCTGAAAGCCTTTACCGCCGCCGTGCTGGGTGGGATTGGCAATATTACCGGTGCCATGGTTGGCGGGATTGTTCTGGGTTTCCTGGAGGCCTTTGTTGCGTCCTATCTCTCGCTCTTCACCGAGGGTGCGTTCGCCGGGGCAAACTATGCCGATATTGCCGCGTTTAGCATTTTGATCTTTATCTTAATCTTCCGCCCATCCGGTCTTCTAGGCGAAGCAACAACGCAGAAGGTGTAAGCGCTATGGCAAGAACAGATACACAGCCGAGCAACCCGGAAGGTTTCCTGAATATGCTTCGGGCGGAGGCCGGGCGTGGGATGATACCTTACCTGCTGGTTACGGCCTATGCCCTGATTGTCACCACGTTGCTGCTGATTGATCCGGCAACCAGCCTGCGCACCGATATCCTGTTTGTTCTGTTCCTGGGCGTTATGCTGACGCTGTACAAGGTGCCGCTGGCGGCCGGCTACAAGCTGGTGATGGCAATTGCCCTGCTGGGCATAGCAATGCCTTACTTTGGCACACTCAATCCTTTTTATATGGATGTGGCGACGCAGGTCGGTATGTTTGTGGTGCTGGCGCTGGGGTTAAATATTGTTGTGGGCATGGCCGGTCTGCTGGATCTGGGGTATGTGGCATTTTATGCGGTTGGTGCATATCTCTGGGCGATTTTTAGTACGGATCAGGCTGCGAATATCATCCCCCGGCTGGCGGATTCTTTTCCGCTGGCGCCGGAGTGGTTCTTTATTTTTCTCTTCCTGGGATTAATTGTCGGCGGATTCACCGGGGTGCTGCTGGGACTGCCGGTCTTGCGGCTGCGGGGGGACTACCTGGCAATTGTGACGCTGGGCTTTGGCGAGGTGATTCGCGTGCTGGCGACCAACCTGGACCGTCCGGTTAATATTACCAACGGCGCGCAGGGTATCAAGTCGATTGGCCGACCGCCGCTCTTTTTTGAGCCCTGGGTGCAGGCACTTGGGGTGCCGCTGGACCGCAGCCAGCTCTACCAACTCTACTTCTATTTTCTGGTGCTGGTGGTGGTGGTGGTGATGATTGTGGTGGTCTACCGGCTGAACAACTCGCGCATCGGGCGGGCCTGGGCTTCAATCCGCGAGGATGAAACCGCCGCGATTGCGATGGGCGTGCCGCTGGTGCGCATGAAGTTGCTGGCGTTTGCCGTCGGCGCATCATTTGCCGGGACAATGGGCGTGATTTTTGCGTCCAAGCAGTTGTTTATTAACCCGCCCACCTTTGACCTCATCCGCTCGATCAACATCCTGGCAATGGTCATTCTGGGCGGGATGGGCAGTATTCCGGGGGCTGTCCTGGGGGCCACGCTGGTAACGCTGCTCAACTTGCAGTTGCTCCCCCGCGTGGCGCGTGAACTGAGCGTACTGGATGTGCCCTCCTGGCTGGATCCGACGCAGTACCAGCGGATGCTCTTCGGGATGCTGTTGATCCTGATGACGGTGTTCCGCCCGGAGGGACTGCTGCCGGAGGATCGCCGCCGCCAGGAGTTGCACGGGCAGGATGAGTCGGCCATGCCTGATACCCTGCTAGAGTCCGAACAGCAGCAGGCCGACGTAACCGAACCCGATGTAGATATACAAACGTGAAAGGCCGGAGGGTCGTGGCACTACTTGAGGCAAAAAATATTACCAAGCAGTTTGGGGGCCTGGTGGCGGTCAACGATGTCACGCTGACGATTGAGCCGGGCAGCATTATCAGTGTCATCGGGCCAAATGGCGCGGGCAAGACGACATTTTTTAATGTACTGACCGGGATTTACAAACCGGACCGGGGCAAGATTATCTTTGATGGGCATCCGCTGGTCAACCTGCGCCCCGATCAGATTACCGCACGGGGGATCTGCCGCACCTTCCAGAACATTCGGCTGTTCCACAACATGACGGTGCTGGAGAATGTGCTGGTCGGTATGCATAGTCGTATCCGGGCACCGTTCTGGTCAATTATCCTGCGAACGCCCGGCATGAAGCATGAGGAGCGCGAGGCGATTGAGCGGGCGCGGCATCTGCTGGCGTTTGTCAACCTCGATAACAAACGTGATGAGTTAGCCAAAAATCTGCCCTACGGCGATCAGCGGCGGCTTGAGATTGCCCGGGCACTTGGCGCAAATCCTAAGATGATCCTGCTGGATGAACCAACGGCGGGGATGAACCCGCATGAGACGGCTTCTGCAACGAAAATTATTCAAAACCTGCGCGACGATCTGGGCGTCACGGTGGTGCTGATCGAGCATGATATGCGGGTGGTGATGAGTATCTCCGAGCGGATCTCAGTCATCGACTACGGAACAAAAATCGCCGAAGGTGGGCCGGAGGAGATCCGCGCCAACCCCCATGTGATCGAAGCCTACCTGGGCAAGGGTGCGGCCGAGAGTTCCAAGTCGGCGGCACCGTCCCACCCGCCCGATCCACCCGCCGAGGTCGGACGGCCCGACCCGGAACTCCGCAGTCAGTAATGTATACGGGTTAGGGGTTGGGGGCAATACCTTTCAAATAATACGACGTATGCGGTCGTTGACCCGACAGGAGATTCCGCCTCCGGCAGGGCGGAAGAAACCTTCTTTTTTCACAAAAAATTTGCACCGTATGCAAATTTTTTGTGAAAAAAGATCAACATGTACCCTGCTGCCGCAGGCGGTTTGTGTTTCATCGGGTGAAACGCTCAGTTTGATCGGCGACCGCGTAACTCCTGTGAAATAACAGGAGTTACGCGGTCGCTTACCCGGAAGATAGTTCCGCCTCCGGCAGGGCGGAACAGCCCATCCTTATTTCACGAAAAGTTGGCTCCTTGAGCCAACTTTTCGTGAAAAAGAAAAAGAACGTACCATGCTGCCGCAGGCGAGTCTGGCTCGCATCGGGTCAAACGTCCGGTTTGGATCTCAACCGCGTAAGTCCGGTTATTTCAAAGGTATTGGGGTTAGGGGTTACGAACTACGGACTACGGACTACAGAATACGCGATACGGCATACGGATTACAGAATACGGAACAACAGCAATGGCCCTGCTTGAGTTAAACAACGTCCATACCTACTATGGGCATATTCACGCTCTGAAAGGCATATCTGTCACCGTCGAACAGGGTGAGATTGTCACCCTGATCGGCTCGAATGGGGCCGGGAAGAGTACCACCCTGCGTACCATCTCCGGCCTGTTGACGCCACGCCACGGGCAGATCATGCTGGCCGGCAAACGGATTGACCGTGTCCCGCCACATGATATTGTCCATATGGGCATCTCCCACTCGCCCGAGGGTCGGCGGATTTTCCCCAACCTGTCGGTGATGGAGAACCTGGAACTGGGAGCCTACATCCATAGCGCCTACAGCCCGGAATTCGAGGACGATCTGGATCGTGTGCTGACGATGTTTCCCCGGTTGCGTGAGCGCATCCGCCAGAAGGGGGGGACGCTCTCCGGCGGCGAGCAGCAGATGTTGGCAATCGGACGGGCTTTGATGTCCCGGCCACGGGTGCTGCTGCTCGACGAGCCGAGTATGGGCCTTGCGCCGGTCATCGTTGAGCAGATTTTCGAGATTATCCAGGATATCAACCGACAGGGAACAACCATTCTGCTGGTGGAGCAGAACGCCCTGATGTCATTGAGCATCGCGCATCGCGGCTATGTGCTCCAGTCCGGCGAGATTGTCCTTGAAGACTCCGCCCGCAATCTGCAAGAAAACGAAACCGTTCAGAAGGCCTATCTGGGGGTTGACTAGCCGAGAACAAAGGAACAAAGAACAAAGAACAGAAAGAACATTGACTGATTTGTTTATCTCGTTTGTTCTCTGTTCCTTTGTTCTTTGTTCTTTATCAAGCTTCTACCTCACGCGGGACGCGGGGCAGGATGGTTGTCACAACCTCGTAGTTAATCGTGCCCATCCAGCCCGCTACCTCATCGGCGCTAATCTGATCATCACCCTGCGCGCCGATCAACACCACCGCGTCACCCCGCTTCACACCGTCGATATCGGTGACATCAATTAGCGCGTAGTCCATGCAGATGCGCCCGACAATCGGTGCGCGCTGCCCGCGCACCAGCACCTCCCGCCAGGCCGGTGAGCGGCGCAGACCATCGGCATAGCCCACCGGAATGGTCGCAATCCGCGAGGGCCGTTGCGTCACAAAGGTGCCGCCGTAGGAGAGCGGCGTCCCCGGCGGGAGCGGTTTCACCTGGGCCACCTCCGAGTGGAACGAGAGCGCCGGACGGAAGTCGGCCGGGAGCGGCGTTTCCACTGAGGGTGGCAGGCCATAGCAGGCAATGCCGGGTCGCACTATATCGCAGCGAGCGTCCGGGAAGCGCAGCAGTGCCGCGCTGTTGGCCGCATGCACCAGTGGCGGGCGCAATCCGGCGGCGGTAATTTCGGCCAGAATTCCCGTGAAGCGCTCAAGCTGCCGGCGGGCAAACGTCTCATCAGCACTGTCGGCCGTAGCAAAGTGCGTGTAGAGCCCCGTGATGTGTAGTCCGTGGTAGGGCTGTCCCGATCTATTCTCGTCGTGCAAACTCTGCAAAAAAGCCCCGGCCTGATCAAGTTGCAACCCCAGCCGCGCCATTCCGGTGTCTACCTTGACATGTACCTCCGCCGGGCGCTCCAGGGCGCGGGCCGCATCCGCGAAGGCGCGTGCCACATCATGGTCAAAGACGGTGCAGGTGACATCGAGCCAGACGGCCTCACGCGCCTGCCAGGGTGGTGTGTAGCCCAACACCAGGATCGGCGCGGTAATATCGGCCTGGCGTAGCGTGCGTGCTTCACCCAGCGTGGCAACTGCCAGCGCGGTTGCGCCATTTGCGAGGGCGGTGCGTGCCACCCGCACCGCCCCATGCCCGTAGGCATCGGCCTTAAGTACCACCATCACTGGTACTCCGGCAATCGTGCGCAACCGCCGGATGTTGTGTGCAATCGCATCCAGGTCGATCCGGGCCCAGGTTGGACGATCCGGCGCACCAATGTGAACGGTCTGCCAGCCGGGTTCATGGCGCACCAGCACCCGGTCTGCCGAAATATGCGGGGCCAGCAGGTCCGCCGTGATGCGCTCCATCCGTGCCTCAGTGCTTCCCTTGATCAGCAGCAGATCACCGTCTTGCAGGTCGGTCGGGAGCGCCTGCAAGGTAGCGGCGGCGGTATGAACAATATCCGTCCGCAGCGAGGTGTTTACCCGGCGGGCCGCCTGAACAATTTTTGTGCCCCAGTCACCCCGACAGATCAGATGATCCGCCACGCTCCCGGCGTGTACGCCAATCTCCTCGCAGGCGGCCGCCGGATCGCGCCCCAGGTCATTGATCTCCCCCAGGATGACAATTCGCCGCTGTGCAGGTAATGCTTCCAGGGTCTGGAGGGCTGCCCGCAGCGAGGGCATGCCGGCGCTAAAGGTGTCATCCAGCAGGGTAGCGTTTTGCCGGGCGGGCAGCGGGTGGAGCCGCCCCGCAACCGGCGTGATCCGCTCCAGTTGGCGGGCGGCTTCCTCCAGTGGTATGCCACACGCCAGCGCAACGCTCACTGCCGCCAGTGCCGTGTAGACAGCGGGCATGCCCAGGAGCGGTGTCGTTGCCGCAACGGTCTGCTCCAGCCAGTGCAGGCGCAGGCGCGTCCCCTGCTGCGCCAGACTGACCGCATCGGCGCGCAGATCGCAGTCCGGGCCGGTGCCAAACGTCAGCCGGTTCGCCCGGGTCCGGGTGCCCATTGCGCGCACCAGCGGATCATCACCGTTGAGGATCGCCCATCCATCGGCGGGCAGGGCGGCGACCAGCGTGGCCTGCTCGCGGGCCACCCCCTCCAACGATCCGAATGCCCGCAGGTGGGCGTCGGCAACATTCGTCACGACGGCAATCTGCGGTGGAAAGAGAGCGGCCAGTTGCGCAATTTCGCCAAAGCGGTCACTGCCAAACTCCAGCACCGCATAGCGCTGGTCGTCACGCAGGCGCGTGAGCGCGATAGGGAGACCCAGCAGCGAGTTAAAACTCTGGCGGCTCTGAAAGGTCAACTGCTGCGCTGCCAGCAGCGTGGCAATAGCGTGCCGGGTCGAGGTCTTGCCGACGCTCCCGGTGACAGCGATCACCTGGGGCGCAACCTGCCGTAACCGCCGCGCGGCCCAGCGCTGCACCAGCGCCTGTGGATCATCGGCCAGAATGACGGTGGCGGCTTCGGCACTGCGTGGGGGCCAGGTGCAGATCACCCCCGTGGCTCCGGCGGCCAGGGCTGCGGGAATATAGTCATGTCCATCGGCACGCGGCGTCCGCAGCGCCAGAAAGAGTTCCCCCGGGCGGGTCAGCCGCGAGTCGTAGGAGAAATCGGCAAAATGTGTGGCCTGAATGCGACCCTGCACCTGGCCGCCGACGGCACACAGATCATCAAGCGCAATCATAGCAGATCTACTCTTTCCGCGAGAAGGTTGCTTTCCGACAATATGGGATAGGCCTGTCTGTAGCGGCGATTGTACCATACCCGGCGCGGTTGCCGTGCTGCTGCTTATTCATAAAGCCGGCCAACTGCTGCGAACGTGCAAGTAATGGTATCATGACCTCAGCGTGAGTGGCTGTGTGACGTGGGGAGGAGACCAATGCTAGATCTGGATACGCAAACCCAGGCAATCATTGCAGCGTATGGCGGTACTTTACCTGACCATACCCAGTTACCTGAATCGGATGGTACCTTTGTGAAGAACTTTCAAGAACATCCGCAGAGCATTCTGCTCACCGATTCTATCCGGCCGGTTTTGCAACGCCTGCATCCCGATGGGCACTACTGCATCGGGCAGGATAGCGGGATCTACTGGCGGCTCATTGAGCCGTTCGAGCGTGGAGCCGTCGCTCCGGACTGGTTTTATGTGCCCGGCGTGCCGCCCCTGCTCGAAGGCAAAATGCGGCGCTCGTACGTGTTATGGCAGGAGTATGTGGCACCACTGATCGTCATTGAGTTTGTCTCCGGCAACGGCGAGGAAGAGCGTGATCGGACGCCGGTTACGGGCAAATTCTGGGTGTATGAGCAGGGTATTCGCGTGCCATTTTATGCGATTTACGAGGTTAATCCGGGCCGGGTAGAGGTATACCATCTGGTGGGAGGTCAGTATCAGGCGCTGGCCCCGAATGAGCGCGGGCACTATCTGATCGAACCGATGGAGGTTGCGCTGGGTATCCGGCAGGGAGTCTACCAGGAGATGGAACTGCCCTGGCTACGCTGGTGGGACACGCAGGGCAATCTGCTTCCAACCGGCGCAGAGCGGGCGGAGCAGGAACACCAGCGGGCGGAGCAGGAGCACCAGCGCGCACAAACGGCAGAGGAACGCGCCGCGTACCTGGCGGCCCGACTACGGGCACTGGGCATCGATCCCGATCAGCCGGAGTAGTACGCGCGTAACGTCTGGCCTGATCCTAAACCGGCGGCCAGGGAATATTCGGCCCTGGCCCCGGCGCAGGATAAACCCCCGTGCTGACCAGGTTATTGAGTCGCCGCCGCAACGCGCGCATTTCGCCCGAGTTCAGCAACCCGGCGAGCGTCTGCGCAATGCTGTCCTGCTGATCCAGCCGCGTCTTCAAGCGGTTGAGTGCCGCTGCGACATCAGCGGAAAAGGGTTGCCCCACAAAATCCCACAGCACCGTACGCAGCTTATACTCGTGGTGAAAGCTGATCCCATGGTCAATGGCCCAGAGCCGCCCATCGCGCCCCTTGAGGCAGTGCCCACTCTTGCGGTCAGCATTGTTAATCAGGCAGTCAAAGGCGGCCAGTTGCAGGATGGCTTCCTCAAAGCCACCCTCTTGCTGCATGGTGAAGAGATGCGCTTCCTCGTCGTGGTCGATAAAGAGTTGCAGCGCACCAATGCCGTATGGACCTTCGCGTGGAACGGTCGGCGGAACCAGGTCAAAGTCGAGCGCTTCGCTAATCAGGTAGGCCGCCACTTCACGCTGGTACAACGTGCCGCGCGGAAAATCCCACAGGGGGCGCTCGCCCCGGCAGGGCTTGTAGACCGCCAACGCCTGGAGGTCGTCCTGCTCAACGCGCGTGAGCAACGTGTAGTTGCTGCTGTAGGGCAGCATACCTTCGACTTCCAGGCGACCTTTTGTCAGCAGTTCGAGTATGGTGGCGAGGTCAATCTCATTTGACTGCGACCCGTTGGCATCCATAGGCCTATGTTCTATTTAGGATAAAGTACGAATAACGTTGTATCTCACCTACGCGCGTCATCGGTCATTCCACAACCGGGCCATGACCGTTGCGCTGGGGACAGAAGTGACCGCTCGGATCAATTGGGCGACCACAGTTCCCACAGATCGGGCGACCGGCAGCGACAACATGGGCCGCATGGACACTCAACGCCCGCATCTGCATGCGCGTCGCCGAAAAGCGCGCCGTTGCCGTGTCTTCACTCGTCTCCTCGGTCATTCCCTGGATTACCAGGACAACCATATCGCGGTCGTTATCATAACCCAGGCCCATCTGCCCGATCCGAAACTCCGGCTCCAGCGGCTCTTCCAGGCTCATGTTGGTGACAAGGATGTCATCGGTCGTTGAGAGACCGGGATTCTTCTCGGCCAGATCGTCGAGCAACTGGGCAATCGCTTCGGCCAGAGCACGCACCTGCTCTTTTTCGGCCAGGAGCGAGATCACACGGTTGCCCCGGCGGGCCTGCACATAAAAGACGCGGTTGCCCGGTGGTCCTACCGCGCCCGCTGTGATCCGTTGTACTGCTTCCAGATCATACGTAAACTCAGCCATTCAACTCACTCTGTCTTTTTCTCAGTAGGAACTTCCGCCGTCATCCCATTCTCTGAACCAGGTTGATCGGTCGCTTCTTCCGGCGGCTCCGGCTCCGGTTTGGGGCGTAGATGCTCCAATGAGCCGGTGTCATTAAATGCCAGCAGACGTGGTCCCATTCGTTCAAAGGCCAGGGCAGTTAGTGATGCGGGGTTGATGATCAGGCGTTGGAAGAGATCAACATGTATACCAATATAATACGAGATGACAAGTTTGATCAAGTCCGCATGGGAAACGACGGCAATGATTTCTTTCGGATGCTGGGCGCGCAGCCCATCCAGGGTAGCGATGGCGCGCATTTGCACTTCGCCGAGCGTTTCGCCGCCGGGAAAGCGGGTGCCGCTGGGGTAGAACTGCACCCCCGGCCAGAGTTCATGCTGCGACAGCTCTTTCAGGTCGCCGCCGTTCCAGTCACCATAGCGCACTTCACCCACACCTTCAACGACGCGGACAATCAGGTTGCGGGGGGTAGTAATCGCCTGGGCCGTTTCAATCGTCCGTTCCAGTGGACTGCTGTAGACGGCGGCAATGGGCAGGTCGCCCAGACGCTCACTGAGGGCTTGTGCCTGCTTCCGCCCCTCTTCATTCAGCCGCACGCCTGGTGTCCACCCTGCAAGCCGTCCATGGACCCAGTCATTGGTGCCATGCCGGATCAAGAGCAGTAGTGTCACATTTCCTCCCTTGTCGTAGATTGTGCCTTCGTCATGATACCACAAAGTCTGTTATCTTCCCATGGATAAATCCAACAGAAACGAACATCTTGATACTACGCGCATGCCTGATTAACAGGAGTTACGCGGTGCGCCTTCAAACCGAACATTTGCCCCGATGAAACCCCGATTCGCCTGCGGCAGCATGGTACTTTTTTGCTTTATTTCACAAAAAATTTGCACTGAGAGCAAATTTTTTGTGAAATAAAGCTGGAATCTTCCGCCCTGCCGGAGGCGAATCGGGCTGTTTGTCCAGACAACCACCTGGTTTGGAACTGACCGCGTAACTTCTGTGATTAACAGGAGTTACGCGGTGCGCCTTCAAACCGAACATTTGCCCCGATGAAACCCCGATTTGCCTGCGGCAGGGCGGAAGAACCCGGATCTTTGTCACGACATTTTGGCTCGAAGAGTCAAAATGTCGTGACAAAGATAGATTAAGTACCATGCTGCCGCAGGCGAATCTGTCGTTCATCGGGTGAAACGCCCGGTTTGATGAACCACCGCGTAACGCGTGTGAATGATTGCTGATTGGACCTAACACTCAACCTGTTGTCCGGCAAATTGCAACTGGTAGAGCCGGTAGTAGTAGCCGCGCCGGGCCAGCAGTTCTTCATGGCTGCCATCCTCAACAATACGGCCCTGGTGCAGGACGATAATCCGGTCAACATGGCGAATGGTACTCAGGCGATGAGCGATAACAATGCTGGTGCGGCCCTGGAGCAACCGTTCCAGGGCGGTCTGGATCAGCGCCTCGGTTTCGGTATCCACGCTGCTGGTGGCCTCGTCGAGGATTAACAGCACCTCCGGGTTGAAGGCGATGGCGCGGGCAAAGGCCAGCAGTTGCCGCTGCCCCTGGGAGAGGTTGCTGCCCCGCTCGCGTACTTCGTAGTCATACCCACCCGGCAGTCGCTCGATAAAAGTGGCGGCGTTGGCAGTCGTGGCGGCCTGGCGGATCTGCTCATCGGTGATGGTTGTGTCGTTCAGGCGGATGTTGCCGGCAATCGTTCCGCTAAAGCAGACCGGGTCTTGCGGAACCGCAGCCACATGGCGGCGCAGCACGGCCTGGGGCAGTTCACGAATATCCACGCCGTCAAGCCGGATGCTGCCCTGCTGAATGTCGTAGAAGCGTGCCAGCAGGCTGATCAACGAAGTCTTCCCCGCGCCGGTTGCGCCGACAATTGCGACGGCCTGACCTGCCGGGATGGTAAACGACAGGCCATGCAGCACCGGCTCATCCGGATTGTAGCCAAATGTAACATTGTCGAATGTAATCTCGCCGCGCACGGGTGCCGGCAACTGTCGGGATTTTTCCGGGTCGCGCACCTCCTCCGAGGTATCGAGCACCCAGAAGACCCGCTCGGCCGCCGCCATTGCCGCCTGCAGAATGGTATACTTCTCCGCCAGGTCACGGATGGGCTGAAATGCACGCTCGGTGTACTGCACAAAGGCCACCAGCATTCCCAATGTGGTCCAGTTTGCCAACACACCCTGCCCGCCCCAGTAGAGCAGCAGCGCGGTTGCCAGGGCCGCCATAAACCCGATGGTTGGGAAGAAGTAGGCAAAGATGCGCAGCGAGCGCAGGTTGGCCGCCAGATAATCCTGGCTGAGTTCGGCGAAATGTGCTTTGCTGGTCGTCTCCCGGTTGAAGAGCTGGGTCACCAGCACCCCGCTGATCTGCTCATTCAGGTAGGCGTTGATGCGCGCCAGACGTTGCCGCGTCACCCGGAAGGTTGCCCGCATCAACCGCTGAAAGATGACGGTGATACCCGCCAGCACCGGCAGTACGGCCAGGCTGATCAAGGCCAGCCGCCAGTTGAGCAGCAGCATGGTGATCACAATGCCCAGGAGCGTCACGCTGTCGGCCAGTCCGGCGACAATTCCCTGTGTCAGGAACTGGTTCAGGGCATCAACATCATTGGTGATCCGGGTAATCAGCCGCCCTACCGGGTTGCGGTCAAAGAAGGCCAGACTCATCCGCTGGATATGGCGGAAAATCTGGATGCGCAGATCCATCATTACCTGCTGTCCGACGATCTGAATGATATAGGTATGGGCGTACCGCAGACCAAAGGAGGCCAGCAGCGTGCCCAGGTAGAGCGCAAAGATCGGCAGCAGTCCCTCGGTCTGCCCGGCGGCAATCGGACCGTCAATCGCCCGCTGTACCAGCAAGGGCGGCACCAGCGTGGTCAGCGCCGCGCCGGTCAGCAGGATCAACGCCAGGGTCAACTGCTTCCAATAGGGCCGTAGAAACTGCGCCAGCCGCCGCGTCAACTGCCAGTCATAGCTGCGGCCGGTTATTTCATCTTCATCAAAACCATGTGGCATATTCTGTACTCCGTAGTCCGTAGTCTGTAGTCTGTAGTCTGTAATTCGTAGTCTGTAGTTCGTATCCCATACATTTCACGCCTCACTCATCAGCAAGCTCGGCCTCCAGCAGTTCGCGGCGGTACATGGCGGCATAGCGCCCGCCCTGCCGGAGCAACGCGTGGTGTGTGCCCCGTTCAACGATGCGCCCGTCATGCAGCACGACAATCTGGTCGGCATCTTTGACGGTGGCGATCCGCTGGGCAATGATGATGCTGGTGCGCCCCTGCATCACCGTGCGCAGTCCCGCCAGGATCTGCGCGGCTGTGTGGGTATCTACGCTGCTCAGGGCGTCGTCCAGCACGAGAATTGCCGGATCGCGCAGGATGGCGCGGGCAATTGCTACCCGCTGCTTCTGTCCGCCCGATAGCGTGACGCCCCGCTCGCCGATCAGTGTATCCAGCCCATCCGGGAACTGAACCAGATCGTTGCTCAGGCGCGAGATTTCGACTGCGCGCCGGATCTGCTCGTCCGAGACAGGTTCCATACCGTCAGGTTGCCCTGACCGGCCAAAGGTGACATTCTCGCGCAACGAGATGCTGAAGAGGAACGTCTCCTGCGGCACATAGCCGATGCGCTGGCGCAGACGGTCGAGTGGCAGCGTGCGCACATCTCGACCGTCGATCAGGATGGTACCCTCGCCGGGATCACGCACCCGGCCCAGCAGACTGATCAGCGAGGTTTTGCCACCGCCGGTTGCCCCGACAATTGCCAGCGAAGTTCCGCGTGGTACCCGGAACGAGATATGCCGCAAGACCCAGTCTTCCGGTGGCTGCCCGTTTCCCCTCCTTTGATCAGTCGTCAGGTGCGTGGCATCCGCTACCGGTTCCGGAGCGGCAAAGCGCACCCCGACATCCTGAAACTCCACTTCGCCCGCGATTTCTTGATCAAAGGAAGCATCCGCAGGTGAGGTAATCATCGGTTGGCGTTGCAGCACCGCATTCAGGCGCTCCGTCGAGGCGACCGCCTGCTGATAGAGATTGACCATCCAGCCCAGCGCGATCATCGGCCAGGTCAGCAGGCCCAGGTAGGCATTGAACTGAACCAGTTCGCCCAGCGTGATCTGCCCCTGCGCCACCAGGCGTCCGCCGACGAGCAGCACCAGCGCAGCCACACTCCCCAGAATAAGCGTGACCCCCGGCCACAACACCCCACTTAACCGGGCATAGCGCAGATTCAACTGGCGGTAGTGGTCATTGGCCGTTGTGAAGACGCGCAACTCGGCCTCCTCTTGCGCATAAGCTTTGATGGTCCGAATGCCGCTGAAGTTTTCCTGAGTACGGGTTGAGAGGTTGCCGAACTGATCCTGCACCGCAGAGAAGGCCCGCCGCATACGCCGGCCCAGCAGCACAAAGACAATGGTCACCAGCGGCAACAGCAGCAGCACCACCAGTGTTAGCGGAACATTGATCAGCAGCATCAGCACCGTGGCGGCAGGCAGCGTCAGCAGCGCGGTAAAACTACTGCTCAGGCCGGGGCCAAGAAACTGCCGTACCGCGCTCAGATCATTGGTCATCCGGGCCATCAGGTCGCCGGTATGCATCTGGCTGTAGAACTCCTGATCAAGCAGCATCAGGCGGTCGAACAGGGCGGCCCGGAGATCGAAGTCAATCCGGTGGGAGACACCACCGATCAATATGCGCTGACCGAATTTGAAGAGCCCATCGAAACAGGCCACCAGCAGGATCAACCCACCATAACTCAGCAACACCTGACTGGTAAGCTGCCCCGCCTGGATCGCATCCACTGCCAGGCGCAAAATATACGGCCCCAGCGTGCTGACGGCGGCACCAGCGGCCGCACAGAGCGATCCGGCCAGCAGCAGGTAACGATAACGCGCCGCGTAGGGCCAGAGGTGACGCAGGCTATGCATAGCAGATGTTTTCCCCTCTTCAGCGTAGTTACTGCAAGTGATACACGTTGCAAACGAACGTACGTACCAGTATAGCACCTGAACGGTCGGTGCGGCACGGGTGATCCGGTTGACAATAAGCAAGAAAAGGAGGGTATGTCGTTTGCGCAAAAAGTTCGCAGGAAGCAAAATCAAAAATCCCTAAAATTCCTTTTAAGCAAAAAAAAAGCCATATGACCTGTTCACACCCCGGTTTAATCCCCCGGCGTCTCCCAGGAATACCGCATTGGAATAAGGAAAACCGCATCATGCCGGTTGAGTAAAATTTGCGTTAATGCGGATTACAAATTGGTCCCATTTTGCTCAAAAGCAACTATTGACAAACCGTATTGATTCCTATATAATTACATCAAGCCGATGGGGATTGCAAGACATACATCACAGCCAACACTACTCACCAGAGGGGAGGCGGGTAGCAAGGTAAATGAAGACAACGATGTATCGCATTCCCAGGTGACACGAAGTTTTACGGGATCTCTGTTTGGATCAGGATAGTTTGTACATGGGAGGTTTAACCATGCGTGACGAAGACGATTTGGTACCACCAAAGTGGCGTTCACTGTTCAACAACCAGGACTGGTTGATCCACGACATCGTGGTTAAGTCCATCTACGGCTTTATGGTCATCGCCATCCTCGCCCACATCCTGGTGTTCGTCTGGCGGCCGTGGCTCGGTCTCGATACCGTCACAGCAATGCCGTAAGAAGGAGGATAGGATATTATGACTTCACGAAGCGCAGTTCGAACGAATGCAATCATTTTCAGCATCTTAGGCCTGGTGGTTGCACTGCTCATCCATTTCCTGGTTCTTAGCTCGCCACGTTATAACTGGATCGATCCGGTGTTGCAGCAGACCGAAGCGGCACCCGAGGCTCTCTTCCAAGGTGCGATGATGGTCTTGGCGACCCTGGGCCTGATGTAAGCCTGGTCATCCGGTGAGTGAGAACACCGTACAACCGCCAGCAGGGCCTGCTGGCGGTTGTATTTTTTCGCACAACACACAGCTTTTGCAAATAAAACAATGGATTGACCCGGGCGAACGGAAGTTGTATAATAGGCAACAAGGACACCGGGAGGGAAAGAATATTTCCGGCAGTAAACTACGATATTGAGGCTCGTAGTGGGTTGTGTTTGTTGTCCTTTATGTCATAGGGTGGGTGGGGTACGTATTCGCCTTAATCGCGACGTTAGAGGCCGGACGGCAGCAGATCGCCTGTTGTAGCCTGTGTGTCGGTCCCGACTTCTGACCTGGAATTGAGGAGACTTGCTTATGCAAGCACAACAAGGGCCGAATGACCGCCAGCTTGCCGTCATTATCTCCATAATTGTCGGCGCAGTGGTGGCGGTCGTTACAACGGCAACGTTCTACTGGATCTATGAGCTTGCGAGTGGTCCCGAGCGCCGCCAGGCAGCTATCGCCGCGCAGCAGCGGTTTGACTACAGCGCGCAGATCCAGCAAATCGTCAACGCGGAGCCGAATGTGGTTCCGGAGGGTGATCCGCGAGAGCCATGGTTGGGGGCTGATGCCTGGCAGGCTGGTATTCAGGCCGGTCAGGAGTATATCAACCAGTATCAGCAGCCGCAGAATGTGCAGGTGTTGACTGGTTTGACCACGGCGCAGATCTGGTCCTACATGCAGAATTTGTCGGCCGGAATTGGGGTAGGGTGTCAGTACTGTCACGATCTGCAAAACTTTGCATCCTACAATATTCCGCAGAAAACGGCGGGTCTCTTGATGCTTCAGTTAACCCGGGATATCAACGCAAACTATATTGTGAACCTGCCCAACTATCAGGGCAATTATGTGCGTTGTGCTACATGTCACTACGGCGAGCCGGTGAACATGCCGACCTGGGGGCCGGAGTTTGAGCAACTGAACCAGCCGATTGATGTGAATGTTACGGTCATCGACGGTACAACGGGTGAGCCCATTACCGAGATGTCGCGTAAACCGCCGGAACTGCAGGGTCTGGTATCGCTCGAGAAAGCGATCCTGTGGAAGACCTACAACTATGAGGTCTGGCGGCCGTACAACCCGGCTGATCCCACCAGTGGTCGTGGTACCCTGGCACTGGCCTACAACTATGACGGCATCGCCGGGCCATCGCAGGATCAGACGAATATCAATCAAGGTGCTATGAACTACATGGGCTGGTCGATTGGCGAGGGCTGTAACTACTGCCACAACTCGCGCAACTTCTATGCCTATGAGGATGGCGCTCCCGGCAATCTGCCGACCGATCTGTACGGTCAGAAGAAGCTGAAGACCGTCCGAATGCTGCTGATGTCCACCTGGCTGGCGGACAACTGGACCCAGTATGCGGCCTTCTCTAAGGGACCGGCGAATGGTAGTGTCGAGCCGCTCCTGGAGAGCCAGCAGTATCTCAAGCCGATCAACGATCAGTACTGGGCAATGACGGGTTGTTATACCTGCCACCGTGGTAACGCAATTCCGCTCGGTTCGCTGAACCAGTCCAGTATTCCGGAAGGTGAGCAGGGCGTGGTGCTCTTCCCAGAGACCCTGCGTGGTACGCAGCAAGCACAGCCACAACAGTAACGCATCATTATTCGCCAGGAAGGTTGGTTGCACATGGCTCACAAGAATGGTACTATTCCGTGCAGGCTCTGTGAGGAAGCCATGAAACCATGTGCAACCACTTTTCATATATGTAAGGAGGGTCGCTGATGGACCTCCGTCGTGAAGGGCCGGTTGTCACGCCATCGGCGTCGCAAGGCTCATCATCTATGTTCAACATTGGGATACTCCTGCGCCGCACCATCACGCTGATGAAGCCCGTCACCTGGTTTGCTGCATCGTGGGCCTTCCTATGTGGTGCTGTTGCCAGTGGTGCGGTGGCCTGGTCCTTCGACTCAATCGGCCGCCTGCTGCTTGGTGTCGTTATGGCCGGTCCCATCCTGTGTGGCCTCTCCCAGATCGTCAATGATTATTGCGATCGCGAAGTTGATGCGATTAACGAGCCGCATCGCCTGATCCCGTCCGGTCTGGTCAGTATGCGCCATATCTGGATTACTACGCTGTTGTTGACCTGGCTCGGCAGTATGATTGCGCTCTGGCTGGGGCCGGAAGTTGCGCTCTTTGTGGGCATCGGGTTCCTCTTTGCCGTCTCCTACAGCATGAAGCCCTTCCGGGGCAAGCGTAACGGTTGGATCGGTAATGCGCTGGTTTCTTTCTCCTACGAAGGATTGGCATGGGTTGCCGGACATGCGGCCCTTGCCGCGTTAAGCTGGCAGAGCGCGCTGCTGGCGCTGTTCTACTCGCTTGGCGCGCATGGTATTATGACTGTCAACGACTTCAAGAGTATTGAGGGTGATACGCGGATGGGTATCCGCAGCATTCCGGTGCAGTATGGCAAGCAGAAAGCTGCCTGGATGGTTGTGTTTACCATGGCACTGGCCCAGATTGCAGTTATTATTGCCCTGTTCCTGTGGGGCAATCCAGTTGCCGCCGGTGTGGTGCTGACACTGCTGCTGGTGCAGACTGTGCCCTTTGTACGCTTCATTCGTGATCCGGAGAATAATGCGGTCTTCTTTAACGCAACGGCGATTATGCTGTTTGTGTGGGGAATGCTGGTCGCAGCGATTGGTCTGGCTGGATAAAGGAGGGTAGCATGGCTCAACGTGTGCTGGTTGTAGGTGCTTCGGTCGGGGGCGCGACAGCGGCAACGACGCTCCGCGCGGCGGGGGTCGAAACCATTATGCTGGAACGCGAACTGGTCAAGGCGAAACCCTGTGGGGGCGCTGTGCCGCCGGCCGCCTTTCACGAGTTTGATATTCCGCAGCACCTGATCGACCGCAAGATCCATAACTGCCTGATCGTCTCGCCGAGTGATCAGCAAACCTCTGTTCCGGTTGCCGGTAGTGTTCCAACTGAGGATGACTATGTGGCGATGGTACGGCGCGAGATTTTTGATCACTTTTTGCGGGATCGGGCACAGGAGCAGGGCGCAACGTTGATCCATGGTACGCTGACCGGGTTGCGGGTTGAGCCGTCCGGGGTGGTGGCAACCTACCACGATCCGGCGGGCCAGACGCATACGCTGGAGGCGGATGTGGTGATCGGGGCCGATGGAGCCTATTCGCCAACGGCGAAGTTCCTGGGCCTGGCACCTACGCCGCGTGCGGTCGCTATCCAGGAACGCATCGCGCTGCCGGAAGATAAGCTGGCACGCTGGGAGGATACCGCCGATCTCTACCTGGGGCATGAGGTCAGTCCCGATCTCTATGCCTGGGCCTTTCCCAAGCATGACCATATCACGGTCGGGGTGGGCGCGGGGCATGGTCACACAAAGGTTGTCAAGCAATGCCTGGCAAATCTCAAGGTTCGCCTGGGGAACGCGATTGACGGTGGGCAAGTGATCCTGCGCGAAGCACATGCCCTCCCGATGAACCCGCGCAAGCATATGGCCTTTGAGCGGGCCATGCTGATTGGTGATGCGGCCGGGTTGGTGGTGCATACCTCGGGCGAGGGCATCTACTGGGCGATGAAGAGCGGCGAGATGGCCGCGCAGGTGCTGGCCGAGTGTCTGGATGTTCCCAGTGCGCAGAATCTACAGGTCTATGAGCAGCGCTGGTGGAAGCAGTATGGCAGTATGTACACCTTCCTGCGCTGGCTTCAGTCCTGGGGCTATGGCAACGAACGTCAGATGGAAGTCTTTACCGAGATGTGTCGCAACAAGGATGTACAACGCCTGACCTTCGACAGCTATATGCATAAGCAGATGGTTCCGGCTCCCTGGATGGCTCAGCTTGGTATGACCCGTGACATCCTGGTGAGCCAGGTGCGGAACTACCTGCGGCGGCGACCATCGGCCCGGCGGGATATGGTTCCGGTTTCGTAGATGGTCAGGGGTTAACGGTTGCGGGTTAATGGTCAGGGGTTAACGGTTACGGGTTAACGGTTAAACGTTAGATCATTCTTGGCAACTGTTAGACAGATGAACCGGCCGGGAGATAGTCTCCCGGCCGGTTTTTTTACGCCTCACGCCTCCTTCCCTGCCGAAAGCGCATGATAAAGACCAGCAGACTCAGCAGGAGCAGCAGTTCCCCAACCAGACCATATGTCGTCGCAATGCCAACCCCATTGATCAGCGGCTGGCTGACGATTGGCGACAGGAACTGCCCTAGAAAGACCGCCGTGGTAAAGCCGCCCAGTGCGCGCCCACGCAGGGCGGCCGGCGTCTGGTTTGCCAGCCAGACATTCAGGTTCGGCATAAGTAACCCGATGCCAAAGCCGCCGATGGGCAGTCCAAGCATAATCAGAGGCCAGCCTTCCGCCAGGCTGACCAGTTGGTAGCCGATGCCGGTCAGGGCGAAGGCCAGAATAATCACCGTGATCCGGTGAAACCGCGCGTCAAACCAGCCGAACAGCGCCGCCGCCAGCGCAAAAAAGAGTGCCATCTCGCCGACGATCAGCCCGCTCTGGGTTGCCGTTGCGCTGGTCAGCGTCTGCAGGTAAAAGGGTAACTGCACCGGAACAAGGTAAAAGATGATATGCATCATAACGACAGTGGGATAGATCACGGCCATCAGGCGGAGCGGGGCGCGTTCCGGGGGGGCGGCATGCCGGACCGGGTGTTCCTGCGTATAGCGCCGGGCTTCCGCAACACAATCACCCGGATCGTATAGCGGTTCCGGGATCGGATCATCCGGGAGATCACGCTGCGGCTCGTAGAGCCGGGTGATGATAAAGGGCAACACCAGGAACGAGAAGAAATAGATCAGGAATGGTGCCCGCCAACTGACGTCCGCCAGCACCCCCCCCAGCGACAGAAAGAGCGTTCCCCCCAACCCCATAAACGCCGCCTGTAGTCCCAGGAACTGCGCGCGCCGATTGCCGACATAGTAATCGGCAATTAGCGTGGTGACGCTGGTCATCACGCCGGCGACGGCCAGTCCCAGGAAAGCCCGCCCGATCAGTAGGGTTGTCAGCGAGTTGGCGAACAGGCCCGATCCACCTGCCAGCCCATAGACGATCGCCGCCACGATGAGCAGCCGTTTGCGCCCGAGGGTATCCACAATGTACCCGGTGATGGGCGCGCCGATCACAATAAACAGCGCCGGCAGCGTCAGGACCAGTCGCACCCAGAAGGCCACGTTGTCCACATCCGCAAAGACCGCCTGCATGGTCGGCAGCACCGGGGCAATTGTTGCGCCGGCCATCACCGTAAGCATGCTCGTCGCCAGCAGGGTTCCCCTGAGCACGAGACCATCGGCGGTATGCGCGGGGCGCAACGTGGCGACATGGTTGGTATTTTCGATCATGATTCTCCTTGTGCAGCGCAATGCATAGCAGGCGACGCGTTTATGCGAGTAGAACGTGTCCTGAATTCTACCAGACTATATCACACGCGTCACCTGGCTTACATTCCGGCTCATACGGACTGGAGGACCGGCTCTGTGACCGCCCCGTTGTCGCCATAGAGATGTTACACTGCTGTTGCGTGCCGGAACAAAAGCACGTATCATGTCGCCGACTTGCTTTGTTTTGTAAATAGCTCGCATCCTGTACCTCAAGGAGTAGGTCATGCCTGATCTAAAGACCCTCTATCTTAACCACCTCAAACGCAGCCTGATTGACATCAGCAACCGTGATCTGCCCGAAACGATTATCGATCCGGGTTCGTTTGAAGAAGGTACGCAACCGGAATGGTTTAACCATTTCTGGTTTGGAACCACACTGACGATGTGCGGTTTGAAGAAGCTGGACAGTGTGCAATTCTGTGTTGAAGACTGTCTGGCACGGAATGTACCGGGCGACCTGATCGAGTGTGGCGTGTGGCGTGGGGGTGTGTCAATCCTGATGCGGGCAGTACTTGCCGCGCATAATGTCACCCACCGGGTGGTCTGGGTGGCCGACTCGTTCGAGGGTTTGCCCACACCGCCGCCCGGTTCGCAGGATGCAGTGATGCATCAACTGCCTGCATTGATCGACGCCAATCACTACGCGGTCGATCTGCCTACGGTCAAGGCAAACTTTCAACGGTATGGCTTACTGGATGAGCAGGTGCGGTTCCTGCCGGGCTGGTTTGCGGATACGCTGTCGGACGCGCCGATTGAGCAGATCGCGCTGCTGCGTGTCGATGGTGACTACTACGAATCTACGCTGGATATTCTGACGAACCTCTACCCTCGCCTCGCGCCCGGTGGCTATATTATCCTGGATGATTGGGGACTTCCGGTTTGTGGCGAAAAGCAGGCGGTCCTGGAGTATCGCGCCGCCCATGGCATCACTGATGAGATTATCGAGGTGGACTGGCAATCGGCCTACTGGTGTAAGGGTTCGGGGACGAGTAGCTGAGTTGGGTCGGGGATGTGTGGGTGTACGATTTTGAACGTAGGGTAGTATATGAATACAAGTAGTAACAGTGGAAACGATAACCAGCAAACCGAAGTAGTCGAGTTACGCCGGCGCATTGCCGAGTTAGACAGTATGGAACAACGTCTGCACCAGACCGAGCAGTTTTTGCGGGTGGTCTACGATGAAGTTCCCTATGTTATCTTTGTCTATGATGTACTGGAAGATGGCCGGTTCCGCGCTGTGCGTATGAATCAGACGGGAGCGCAACTGACCGGCCTGTCCGTGGATCATTGGACGGGCAAATTCCCCGAGCAGATCCACCCGCCGGCAGATGCGGCGGCGATCACCCAGTGCCTGGCAGCCGCGGTTGAGGCGGGCAAATCTGTTGAATTCGAAGAAGAGTTATTGTTTCCTTCCGGTACTGTCTGGTCGCAGTCAATATACAGTCCGATCCGTGACGATACCGGGCGGATCTACCGGGTTGTCGGAACGGCCCTCGATGTTACTAAACGTAAGCAGCGCGAACATGAAGAGTTGCAGAAGCGCGAAGCGATTATCGAACAGCAGTCTACCACGCTGAACGAACTTTCGACGCCGCTGCTGACCATCAGTGAACAGGTTGTGGTGATGCCGCTCATCGGTGCCATGGATTCGCGCCGTGCCCGGCAACTCATGGAAACGCTGTTGAGCGGAGTTGCCGATGCCGGGGCCCTCATTGCGATCCTCGACATTACCGGTGTGCTGATGGTGGATACGCAGGTGGCGAATACATTGATCAGGGCGGCCCAGGCCGTCAAATTGCTTGGAGCGGAAGTAGTCCTGACCGGAATTCGCCCCGAAATTGCCCAGACGCTGGTGGGATTAGGGGTCGATCTGAGCGAAGTTGTCACCCGCAGTACGTTACAGGCAGGGATTACCTACGCGCTGCGCCAATAGTTCCCCGACTCCCCGCACATCCAACATTCCGTCCTCAGGTCGAGATGACCACTTGAGAGGAAGCAATGCCACCCGGCAGGGTGATGCAATAGTATTACCCTGCCACCCACTCGGCACGACGCCTGATCGCCCGGAACCAGACCACCCCCCTGCGACATTCTCTCACCCCACTGCGTACAAAACATAGCGCGACCCGAGCACGCCGCATCGTACGCTCGCAACCGTTCGTAACAGACTGGTAATGATCTGGTTAGGCCGGTCTACTATCATTGAACAGAGTGGTAGACTGGCTATCCTACCCTCCGACGGAGCAGATGTAGACATAGTACCTGGAATAACTTGTCCCGCCGGTTACATTGCCCGGTCTATCGGCATCCATCCGTGGGTGACGGTTGTGCCGATCGCGTTTCTCCCATTCTGATTCAACGTTATAGCCGAGGAGACCGTCATGAAATCCGCTGCCCTTCGTCTCAGTCTGCTGCTTTTCCTGCTGCTGACCCTGGTCGCCTGTACTTCCTCCGACGAGCCGCAACCGCTCGTCAATCGGCGCGATGGTGATATTACAATCCTCCAGAATGGTGATATCGAGGTTGTCGAAACCTGGGAAGTGGCGTTTCCGGGAGCAACCTTCACGCGCGCCTTTCGGACGATTCCGCTACGCGAAGGTACTGCCGTCATCAACTGGCAGGTGTTTGAAGGTGAACAGCGCTACCGACAGAACAGCAATCAGCGGAAGTATACCTTTGACATCTTGCAGGAAGACGACGAAGTGACGGTCAACTGGTACTATCCGCCGTCGATTAACCGAACGCGCACGTTTCAACTGCACTACACCATCCAGAATGCGCTCTTTGTCTACCCCGAAGGCGATCAGATCTTCTTAAAGTTTATTGAGGCCGATCGCGGCTACACCATCAACGCGTCCCGTGTCACCGTGCATCTGCCGCAACGCTTCGCGGCCGAGCAACTCCTGGCCGAAACCTATCTCAACCGCAACCCTGGGCAGGGCGCGCGTATTATCGACGGGCAGACGGTGGAGTTCACTGGCGGCCCCTTCGCGCCGGGCGAGGAGTGGGAAATCCGAGCACAGTTTCCCCAGGGCGCTGTCGCCACCAGCGTCCAGCCGTGGCAGGTTATTTACGATAACCAGCCAATGTACAACCTCATCTCCCTCTTCGCCGCGCTGATTATCGGCATCGTCGGGTTTGCCGGACTCTACCTGCTCTGGGATATGTTTGGGCGGGATAAGCCGGTCGGCAAGATTGCCCGCTACTACACGCGGCCGCCGGATGACACACCTCCCGGTATGGTCGGTATCCTGATCGATGAGAGCGCCGATCTGCGCGACATTATCGCAACAATTATTGACCTGGCCCGGCGTGGGTATATCCGCATCACCGAACTAACCGGGACCAGCATGCTGGGCTCAAACGATTTTGCGTTTGTGCGCACCGGCAAGGACGAAAGCGCGCTGCGACCCTTTGAGCAGCGGATTATGCAGGTTATCTTTGGTGTACTGGAAAAGCAGTTTGTTTCCAACCTGCGCGACCAGTTCCATCTCTCCATTCCGCATCTCAAGCAATGCCTGTATGATGAGGCCATCAACAATGGTTACTTCTCCCACAACCCGGAGTCAGTGCGCTACTGGTTTGCCACGATTGGCGTGATCCTGGTCGCCGTAACGGGAATTGGCGGCGCTGTGGGCTACTACTTCCTGGCACCCTACGCGCCCTACTCGATCGTGGCTTTTATCACTGCCGGCCTTGTCGCAGTGAGCTTGCTCATCATCAGCCCCTTTATGCCCAAGAAGACGGTTCGGGGCGCGACCGTGGTGGCGAAGTGGCAGGCCTTCAAACGGTTCCTGCAACATATCGAGCGCTACACCCAGGTCGCCGATGCGCGCAATCAGTTCGATCTCTATCTGCCCTATGCCATCGCCTTTGGCCTTGAACGGAGCCTGGTCGAGAAATTTGCTCGCGTCAATACGCCCGCACCGGACTGGTATGAACCAAACCCGCTCATTCTGGGGACCGGGACCGGTGCCTACGTCGGCACTGCCGGTGGAACGAACATCCGTGGCGATGTAGCACTGGTGGATGGTTCGCTACCCTCGCTGGACAATATGGCCCAGAACCTGGGCACGACCCTGGACGCCATCAGCATGGATTTCTTCAACATGCTGGATGTTACCGCTTCCGCCTTTACCAGTCAGGTCAACCTGTTTGATGCAGCCAACGCAGGTGAAGACGGGCTCTTTAGCTGGATCGGTAATAATAACAAGGACGATAGTGGGATCTTTGGTGGTGGCGACTTTGGTGGTGGCGATTTTGGTGGCGGTGGGTTTGGTGGTGGATCAAGCGGCTTTGGATAGGTCGCACCAGTGCATGTGTAAACAAGGAGGCATTATGGTTGGTAGTAGCAAAATTGTTGGCATCATTTTTATGGCCGTCGGTATCATTATTGGTTTGCTGGTGACGATCTTCATCGGGACTGGTGTTGCTACAGGTGGGGTTCAGACAGCCGGTGGTGCCGTCCTGGGTATCGGTGCATGTGGCGTTGTGCCGCTGCTGGCGTTTGGCGGTGTGGGGATGTTCCTGTTTATGCGCGGACGGGCCGAGGAAGCCGAGATGATTGAGGTGCGCCGACGCGAGCGGTTGCTGGGGATGATTCAGGCACAGGGGCAGGTCTCGCTCAACAGCATGATGGTTGAGATGAAAATGAACCGCGACCAGATCAAGCAGGCGATCTACGACCTGGTTCATCTGGGGCTGTTTGCGGGCTATATCGACTGGAGCAAGCAGACCTTTTACTCCCGCGATATGGCACAGGTTGGGGATACCAAATGCCCTAACTGCGGTGGTGTCCGCGAGTTAGTTGGTCAGGGCGTGGTGAAATGCCCCTACTGTGGTGTTGAGTTGTTTATTCCTCCCGACGCTGTGCAGACCAATGCTGCCGCGACGCCGCCAATTCTGGGAGGAGGTATCTAATGGAAGCACAACATCGTCTGTCCAATCTGGTTCGGCTCATTCCGGGTTATGCCGGATACCGGACGAAGGAGGATCGGCGCGATGCCGACAAACAGGTACGTATGCATCTGGCCCGGCAGTATGCTGGTGAGCGAGAGAGTTTGACCAGCCTGGCACAACAACTGGTCGCTAATCGGCGGCTCGATCTGGTTGGGCAGTTGGAGCCAATCGAGCAGATGCTGAACCGGTTCATCTCCCGCCTGGAGTATGCCCCGCGTGGCTATGCGGGCTGGTTCAACGCAAACCGGCTCAGCGAGACCGATCTGGATAAGCTCTACGAGTTTGACGCGAAGCTGGCGGATGGTATTCCGCTCCTGCGCGAGCAGATTGGCTTCGTGGCTGCGGAGTGTACCACTGACGCGGACTGCAACGAGGCGCTAACCGCGCTCCGCGACTTCGTGAATGACTTGAACACACAGTTTGATACGCGCCAGACATTCCTGGCAGCGAATAAGTAACAGGAGGTACGCGGTTACGAACCCGGAAGGAACATTCGCCTCCGGCAGGGCGGAAGATCCCATGCTTTTTCACAACATTTTTGCACTATGTGCAAAAATGTTGTGAAAAGAAAAAAGCACCATGCTGCCGCAGGCGAAATCCGCTGTTATCGGGAACCCATGTCCCGTTTGAACGCGCACTGCGTACGTCCTGTAAATAAGTCGAAACGCAAAGGTAATCGCAATACTGGAGGATCATCATGCCCCGTATCATTGACGTTGTACAATTCCTCGACGAAACCGGAACCGAGATCGTTCATCGTGAGCCGCCGTTTGGTCCAGGTGATTTCCGCACCGGCTCACAGGTCATTGTCCGCGAGAGCCAGGTTGCGGTCTTTTTCCGCGAGGGCAAGGCGCTGGATGTCCTGGGACCGGGGCGGCACACCCTGACCACCGCAAATATTCCCATCCTGGCGGGGCTCGTCGGCCTGGCAACCAACGGCCAGACGCCCTTCCCCGCCGAGGTGATGTTTGTCAACCTGCGGCAGTTTCTTGATCAGAAGTGGGGAACGCCGGAGCCGATTGTCTTCCGCGACCCGGATCTGGGAATGGCGCGGCTGCGCTCCTTTGGAACGTATGCCTTCCAGGTGCGCGAGCCGTCGCTCCTGGTCAACACCATTGTCGGGCAGCAGGGCATTTTGACGACAGGTGAGTTGCAGGATTACCTGCGCGGCATGATTGTGCAACGTCTGACGGATCTGCTTGGCGAACAGGGTAAATCCTTGCTGGATCTGCCGGGCCTCTACAACGAACTGAGCGCGGGCACGCGGGTGCAGCTTGCCGGCGACTTCGCGGCGCTGGGCCTCTCCCTGACGGCGCTCTACATCAACGCGATTACCCCAACCGAGGAGACGGCAAAGGCAATTGACGAGCGCTCCTCGATGGGCGCGATTGGCGATATGAATAGCTACATGCAGTTCAAGGCGGCGCGGGCGCTGAGTGATGCCGCCAACAATCCCGGCAATGGCGAAGTCGGTACCGGGGTGGGCCTGGGTGCCGGCATTGGCATGGGCGCAACGATGGCCGGGTTGCTGGGCCAGGCATTCCAGCCGAACCAGCCGGCCGCTCCGGCGCAGCCTGCCCCGGCCCCCATGCCGGCCGCCCCGGCTGCGGCGGCTCCGGCTGGTGCGCCCGGCGGCACAATCTCGCGCGAACAGATCCAGCAGGCGATTGATAACCTCGATCTGCGTTTCTCAATGGGCGAAATCAGTGAAACCGCCTACAACCGACTGATGCAGAAGTGGCAGGACCGGCTCAAGGAGATGGGCGGGGCGTGAAGCGTGAAGCGTGAAGCGTGAAGCGTCAGCCGCGATAGATAAGCACCAGCGTAATCAATCGGGCGTGTGACGACCAGAGGTGAAGGTGATTGGTGGCAGCCGCGATAGGCCAGTAGCAGTGCGGTCAATTGCGGCTGTTGCATTTTGAAAAAGTAGCCTGGATATAAATGCCCGGGAGTCCCGGCTTTAGCCGATGGATGTCTGCCGGGATTGTGGCCTACTGCCGGGAAAGCCTCGTCCGGCTGAAGCCGGGATTCCTGATCAGTGCTGTCCGGATTACATGTTCAAAGTTCACGCGCCACCGAGCACCGGACACAACCTCCGTCTGCTCGGTGGCGATATGGTCTCGGTGGCAAAAAATCGGCACTATGCCGCGTTCTGCACATGCTCCGCGAAGTGTTTGCCCCAATCCGGCTTGCGTCCATCAATGTCGGTGAAGCCATACTCGGTGGCCAATCTCCACGAACTGAACACTCCCCCAGATTTATCGGCAACATGTTGATCGGCCGCCAGCGCCGCAATCGCGCGCCCGATGTAGTAGGGCGTCTCGGATGCGATAAAGTGCGGATCGTGCTTTGCGCCCTCCTGCCAGTTCGTCTCGGTCACGCCAAAGTGGTCTAGCATGGCTTCGGAGCGCAAAAACCCGGGTGTCACTGCCAGCGCGGTGATGTTGTGTGGCCGCAGTTCCTGCGCCATGGCATAGGCCAGCCGGATAACCGAGGTTTTGGCGAGATCATAGAAGAGGTTGTCGCGGTAGGCAAACGTATCGCCGTCGGTAATCTCGACAATCAGCCCGCGCTGATGTTCCAGCATCAACGGTACACCATAGCGGCTGGTGATAATGTGGGAGTGGACGCCCCGCTGCTGCATCAGTAAGCCGGGCTCAATCGCCAGTTCCCAGAAGGGCGTGCCCCAGTCGGTCAACGCATCGCCGCCCCAGACATCATTGACCAGAATATCCAGTTGCCCCTGCTCCGCCCTGACCCGTGCAAACAGCGCCTCAACCCGCGCCTCAATCGTGTGATCAACCTGCACCGGGAAGCCCACCCCACCGTAGCCCGTGACCATCTCCGCCGTTTCCTCGATGGTTTCGGGACGATTTCCCGTGGCGGGTTGACCCCGCACACTGCGTCCTGTGCAATAGACCGTTGCGCCCGCCGCGCCCAGCATACAGGCGATGCCGCGCCCGGCCCCCCGCGTTGCCCCGGCGACAACCGCGATCTTCCCCGTGAGTGGTTGCATTCGTTTTGCTCCCTTCCTGAAACGATGAAACCCACAAGGGAAGAGCATATCACACGGATGTGACAGGTACGGTCACAACATTAGAGAACACAGAACAAAGGAACACAGAACAAAATATGCCTGACGCATCTCTACGGATGTCCTTCGGCATACAGCAAATTCAAGCGCAGGGTCGTTGAAGTAGCTCGGGCAAAATAGCCTAGCCAGAAGAGAATACCAAAAAATTTCAGACTATCTTCAGCAAAGGTTTCCAATTCGCTGAAAGGCAATAGAAGATCGATCACTATACCTGAGCCCATAAACATAAACGCAAGAACCAGCAACAGGTAGTCCGTCTCAAGAATATACGTACGAAAATAAAATAGAAACCCGGTTACCAGCAGTAGGTACACCAGGTAAACTCCTCGTTCCGGAAACTGCACATACAGGGGAAAGAACGCCTCATGCAACAGGAATGCATCATCCAGGGCTAACATGCTGGAAATCAGCCCGGATGAGAGAAAAAACCGGGCATCATATTGATGGCGTGGACTACGTACCAGAATGGCTGCACCAAAGAAGCATATCGCGGCCGTAGCAGACCAGAGGGCAACACCAAGCGACGAGAGTGCCCCGATATAAAAGGCGTTTTCGGTAATGGCGGCGGGGTCGCGGGTGAAATAGGAGAGCGGTACTTCAAACTGTCGGCTCATGAGAGACACGCCAGTGACTGCCAGCAAGCCGATCGTAAGGCATGAGAGTAGGATAAGCTGCGTTTGTGCAAATTGTGCCTTGAGGGGTCGCTGGTGGAAACCCTGTTTGATTCGAGTTAGCAGATTGTTAGACATCATCACCACCGTACAACAGAATTATAGAGTTACCTGGCGTACCAACGTGGGTAAAAAGCATTTCTGCACTCCGCTACACATCATGATTTAGCCATACCCGAATGGCTATACATAGGTTTAGCTATGATGCGTAGTATAACTCTCTATACAGACCATCCGACCAAGATACTATGACATTATATTACCACAAAACGGCTACGGCCAGGACACATGTCCCGGCCGTAGCCGTTTTGTCGCGTTATTCGCTTGTAGCGATAGAGCTAGAGCAACTAGGCACGCTCAGGCGCGAGACCCCAGTGCTCCGGTGAGCGCCATAGACCAGACAGAATCAGCTCCCGGATGAAGATCAACTCCTTGGGCAGTTTGTCGTACAACTGCAGGAACAATTCCTCGTGCGAAAGCACTTCCCTGATCCAGATATCCCGATCAATTGCCATCAAGTCCTGGAAGCGCTGCGGCGTAAAGTCCAGCCCGCGCCAGTCGAGATCCTCATAGCGCGGCACCCAACCGAGCGGACTCTCGACACTAACAGCCTTACCGCGTGCGCGCTCAACCACCCACTTCAGCACGCGCATATTCTCGCCAAAGCCCGGCCAGATGAACTTGCCGTTCTCATCCTTGCGGAACCAGTTGACACCGAAGATACGCGGCGGGTTGGGGATCTTACGACCAAACTGCAGCCAGTGGTTGAAGTAGTCGGCCATGTGGTAGCCGCAGAAGGGCAGCATGGCGAACGGATCACGGCGCACCTGACCGAGCCCACCGGCCGCCGCGGCGGTCTTCTCGGAACCCATCGTGGCCGCCATGTAGACGCCATAGTTCCAGTTGAAGGCCTGGTAGACCAGCGGCACGACAGTGCTGCGCCGACCACCGAAGATAAAGGCGCTGATAGGCACGCCCTGGGGATTCTCCCACTCCGGATCGATGGAGGGGCACTGCCCGGCCGGCGCGGTAAAGCGTGCATTCGGATGCGACGAAACCTTGCCGCTATCGGGCGTCCAGGGTTGACCCTGCCAGTCGGTCAACTCGGGTGGTGGGGTCTTGGTCATACCCTCCCACCAGACATCGCCATCGGGCGTCAGCGCGACGTTGGTGAAGATCGAGTTCTTGGTGACCGAGTGCATTGCATTCGGGTTGGAATCCATCGACGTACCGGGCGCAACACCGAAGAAGCCATACTCCGGGTTAATCGCATAGAGCCTGCCATCCTCGCCCGGCTTGATCCAGGCGATATCGTCGCCCACCGTGGTGACTTTCCAGCCCTCCTTCTCGAAGGGTTCCGGTGGAATAAGCATGGCAAAGTTGGTCTTCCCACAGGCGCTGGGGAAAGCGGCGGCAATATAGGTGCGCTCCCCATCGGGCGACTCCACGCCCAGGATGAGCATATGCTCGGCCAGCCAGCCTTCGTCGCGGGCCAGGTTGGAGGCGATACGCAGGGCAAAACACTTTTTACCCAACAGCGCGTTCCCACCATAACCGCTCCCGAACGACCAGATCGAGCGCTCCTCAGGGAAGTGAACGATATACTTGGTATCGTTGCAGGGCCAGGGCACATCCTTCTCGCCCGGTCCCAGCGGCTTACCTACCGTGTGCAGACAGGGAACAAATTCGCCGTCCGCGCCCAGCGCATCGTAGACCGCCTTGCCCATCCGGGTCATAATCCGCTGATTGGCAACGACATAGGGCGAGTCGGTAAGCTCGATACCGATATGCGAAATATGGGAGCCGATTGGTCCCATGCTGAAGGGAATGACGTACATCGTGCGTCCACGCATCGCCCCGTCGAACAGGCCAAGCAGCTTCTCCTTCATCTCCTTGGGATTTTCCCAGTTATTCGTGGGGCCGGCATCGTTCTTGTTCACACTACAGATGAAGGTGCGGTCTTCCACGCGCGCCACGTCACTGGGGTCAGAGCGGACGAGATAGCTGTTCGGGCGCTTTGCTTCGTTTAGCTTGATGGCCGCTCCTGCATCGACCAGCAACTGGCACATCTCATCGTATTCTTTCTCTGAGCCGTCGCACCAGCGCACATTGTCCGGCTTGCAGAGATCCACCATCTCCTGAACCCAACTCTTCAGCTTTTCGTTTTTGACATAGGATGGGATTTCCATGGTACCTCCCTTGCGGTATACGTCCTTGTACTGTGACAGGACCAGTTCCTTCCGGGTCGTACAATGCTACAGCCAGAGTATATTTGCCGTAGCAACGAACAAAACAACGCAGATAGGCGAAAGCTATCCGGTTGGTGATAACAGGCGCAGCATAGCCCGGCCGGCAGATGCGCCCGAGATGAAAGCGTTTGATATAGCGAAACGATATTGCTGAGGAGATAGTTGCGTGTAGCGGCAGGACGCTACCAGCCATTCCGCGAACATCAGATACCAGCCTCGTGCCAGATGATCCTGGTTCTGCATAAAGTGTGTACCCTCCTCGCTACACATGCTACAAAACCCGCAGTTTCGTCAAAGGAGTGGGTGACCAACCTACGATCAGGGCTGTCACCAACACATCTGCTGGTATGCGAGTCCTCCTGCCATACACTCTTGTGGATATGTAGATGATACCACAAAATCAAAAGTTTAGAAAGTTGACTGTGTTGTAACCGTGCGCCGGGGATGCACAGCTATTGTAACATTTTGTTGGTAATCGTCAAATTGACCGGGGCGGCGTGCTAACGTGGGGGATTGTTCGGTTCCTGACGGCCCGCGCACAAAAGCCGGCCGGCCTACAAAACATGGCCGTTAATTTCAAGCTCAAACTGGTAGCCCAGGAACTCCGCTGCGCGGCGGCACATAATCATGCGTGACAGGAAGATCTCGAAGTAGTCCATCACTGAGGCAATAGTGGTATCAATTTCAATCTCCAGCGTAATGCGCTTCCGGTTGGATGTGACCCGTAAAAATGAGTGCGTTGCCGCATAATTCACCCGGTCATGGATATCGAAGGTTTCCGGGTTGCGATTGTGGACCCGCGAGCGATGAACATCGGCCTTGTCTGCCAGGATCAGCGCGGCGGCGACCGGGCTGATCGCATGGCCGCGTTCGGCCTCATGGTTGCCGATGGCCGCCATCACCAGAGTAATCTCGGACATATCCATCCCCAGATCCAGCAGAATATCTTTTGCCATCAGTGCGCCGATCTGCCCATGGGTATCCCGATTGACCACATTGCCGATATCGTGCAACAACCCGGCAATCGCCGCCAGTTCGCTCTGCCGGGGCGGGTAGCCCAGATAGGTCAGCACATTTGCTGCGATATTGCTGACCAGCGTGGCGTGCCGGATGCCATGTTCCGTGTAGCCAAGCAGTTTGAGATGTTCGTTGGCGGCATCGATATAAACGCGGGTATGCGGATGTTCGCGGACCTGTTCCACCGTTACCCGATCCGGGTGTAGTTCGGTCGGCTGCCGGCCGCGTTCGGGCATTTCTGTGTGGTCCTCCTCTGCGGGCGGCAACTCGGCCTGCTCCTCGGCCTGCCGCAGTTCCTGGAGCAGTTCCTCCTCATGGTTTCTCTGGTTTAGCACCATAACTCCTTCTAGCCACTTACATAAAAACCTCTGTTCAGTATACCACTCTAGCCAGTCGTGCCTCATCGTCATCCTCCAGACTGGCAGTATACCCGCACGCTGTAGCAGGGATGGTACAATTCAAGCATAAGGGCTATTAGAACTGACGGTATCGGGAGATGTGCTATGGATATGAACATGATCGTGGTGATCGAGCCGGTTGCGGAGGGCGGCTACCGGGCTATGCTGCCGGGGTGGCCGGATATCACGGCGCAGGCAGCCACGGAAGCTGCGGCGTTAGACCGGGTGCGCCAGATGTTACAGGCGCGGCTGGCGCAGGCAAAAGTCGTACCGCTTGCGCTTGAGACAACGCCCAAAACGCATCCCTGGCTGCGACTGGCGGGGATATTTCAGGATGATCCATTTGCCGAGGAGATGCAGGAGGAGATCGCGGCTTATCGGCGGGAACTGGATGCGCAGATGGAAGCAACGGAAGCAGAGGATAAAGCCGAATGACCCTCTGGGTACTCGATACCGACCATGTGACATTGCATCAGCATTTGCATCCTCTTGTCGCCCGCCGTGTGGCTGCCATCGCACCCGATGATCTGGCTGTGACAATTGTTACGGTTGAGGAACAACTGCGCGGACGATTGAACATTGTAAAAAAGTATAACGCAACGGCCAGGCAGGTTCAGGCGTATCAGATGTTGAATGTTACCCTGAACTATTTTCATGACATCAACATCCTCGATTTTGATCAGGCGGCCCACACGCAGTTTGAAGACCTGCGTCGGCAGAAGATCCGGATCGGCACGCAGGATTTGCGTATCGCGGCAATTGTGCTGGTTGCGAGAGGCACCCTGGTTACGCGCAATCAGCGTGATTTTGCCCAGGTGTCCGGGTTAGCGCTGGCCGACTGGTCAATTCCCTGAGACGGCACTCCGACTTTTGTCTGATCTCTGCTTCCCGATCATACGGTATACTACCCCATGCCACGCCCCGATATCCTCATCGCGGCTGGCTGGTTGTCCTGTGAGCAAGGAGTTACTGGTGGAAAAACACTTCTCTCGCTAAACGCACGCTTTTGATCCGCATACACGCGTGTTTTGCATTGAGAGGAGGCACCAGCGATGCTTCAGGTACAGCATCTGCGCAAGGATTATGGTGCAACAACAATCCTTGCGGATATTTCCTTTGTTATTAATGATGGCGAACATATCGGGTTAGTTGGCGCGAATGGCGCGGGGAAATCCACGCTGCTACGCTGCATTACCGGGCAGGAATCCCCGGATAGCGGCAGCATTATTCGCACACCCGCCGATATCACGATTGGTTACCTGCCGCAGGCGTTCGACGAGCAGTTGCACAGTAGCATCGGCGCGGTGGTTGATGCGGCCCAGGCCGAGTTTGTCGCCGCCGAAGCTGTCGTGCAGCGGGCCAGTGATGCGCTGGCGACCACCGAGGACATGACCGCAGCCATGGCCGCCTATGATGCGGCGCTGACCCACTTTGAGGCACTGGGTGGCTACGCACGCGAGCATCGTGCTGCCGCAGTGCTGCAGGGGCTGGGCCTACGCGAGCTTGATCCAGCCCGGGCGGTGGCAACCCTCAGCGGTGGACAGAAGACGCGGCTGGGGCTGGCGACGCTGCTGCTGCGTGAGCCCGATCTGCTGCTGCTTGACGAGCCCACCAACCATCTTGACATGGAAGCGCTGGAGTGGCTGGAGGAGTTTGTCCAGGGCTACCCGCGCGCCGCGCTGATTGTCTCGCATGACCGGGAATTCCTGGACCGCACCGTGACGCGGATCTTTGCCCTGGACCCGGAGACACGCACACTGACGAGCTACACCGGCAACTACAGCGCATTTGCCGCCGCACGCACGCATGAACAGGAACTGCATGCCGAAACCTGGAAGCGCCGGCAGGAGACGGCCGGCCGGATTGAGCGGGATATTGCCCGGCTCAAGGGGCAGGCGCAGCATAACGAAAAGATCCGCGCCACCGCCGATCCCGACAGCAAGTTTGCCCTGGATCAGCGCAGTTCGGCCAAAAAGGTTGCGCGCCAGGCCAGCGCCCGCGAGCGCAAACTGGAGCGCCTGCGTGAGTCTGACGAGTGGGTCGAGCGTCCTCCCCGCGCGTCAGCATTGCGGCTCGACTTTGGGCCACCGCCGCCGGGAGGACGCGCCGTGCTGCGGCTGGAAGCGGTCAGCTTTGGTTACCCGGACCATCCGCCGCTCTTGCAGGATGTGACATTTGATGTACAGTATGGTGAGCGGCTGGCGCTGGTCGGGCCGAATGGTGCGGGTAAAACCACGCTGCTACGCCTGATGGCCGGGCACCTCCGCCCGACGGCGGGGCAGGTGCGCCTCGGCGCGAATATTCGGCCGGGGCTGCTGGCCCAGGAGCAGGAAACCCTGGACCCGCAGCGCACTATCCTGGAAACGGTGCTGCATGCTCACCCGATGAGCACGACCGAGGCACGTAATTTCCTGCATCGCTTTCTCTTTGGCGGTGATAGCGTTTTCCAGCAGGTAGGGGCATGCTCGTACGGCGAACGGGGCCGGTTGCAACTGGCGCTGCTGATGCTGGGCGGGTGCAATCTGCTGCTGCTCGATGAGCCGCTGAACCATCTGGATATCGCGGGGCGCGAGCAGTTTGAAGCCGCGCTGGAAGCCTTCGCCGGTACGGTTATTGCCGTGGCCCATGATCGCGCGTTTCTGCAAGCCTTCGCGCAGCGCATGCTGGCGGTACGCGCTGGAGGGGTACGCCCATGGATAGAACGATGATCCAGTTGCCGGGTGTGAAGATCAGCCTGCGTGACTGGCGCGTGTCAGACCTGGATACGCATGCCCGCTGGCTCGTGCCCGGTCAGCGCTGGCAGGAGCTGGATGGCCCCTACTACCTCGGTCCCACGCTGGATGAGATCCCGGCGCTGATTGCCCGGCAGCGTGCCGGCATTATGGCGCCGCAACTGCCCTGGCCTCGCTCCAGTCTGGTTATTGCGCATGCGCAGACCGATGCACCGCTGGGTCTGGTCAACTGGCACTGGGAGAGTGTCGAAACGTACTGGCCGCTGATCGGTATTCTGATTTATGATCCGGCGCACTGGCAGAAGGGGTATGGCTACGAAGCGCTGGGGCTATGGGGAGATTACCTGTTCCAGGAGTTGCCCCAGATCGTGCGGCTGGATCTGCGTACCTGGTCGGGCAACCGGGGAATGATGCGCCTGGCGCTCAAGCTGGGCTTTATGGAAGAGGCGCGCTTTCGCCAGGCGCGGATTGTCAAGGGTGCTTATTATGATGGATTGGGCTATGGTGTGCTGCGCAGCGAGTGGGTGGCGCGCTACCCGGACGGGTTCGCCGCCGGTCTGCTTTAGCCACCGAGGTTATAAAAATCACTCCAGCTAATGCTGTGCTTCCATGCTACGTCACGGGTTTGTTTGCCAATCTTCATAAACCAGCCCGGTTACGCGCCCAAACTCGCGCACGTTATGAGTGACAAGTGTCAGATTATTAGCAATAGCGATGGCAGCAATCTGTGTATCGTACGCACCAATGGACTGGCCCTTCAGCCCCAGGTTAGCCGCTATCTGCCCGGCAATCTCGGCAGCAGGACTATCAAAGGGTAGGCAGGGAAACTGCGTTATGAACTGCTGCACCTGCGTCAAATTTTGTTGAAGCTGATTGCTCCGGTATGCGCCTTCGTATAACTCTGCTGCGACAATGGCACATACCGTGACTATACCATATGGTTGTCCCAGTACCCTGCTACGCAATCCCGGATCGCGGTTGCGTAGCAAGGTGACACATACGTTGGTATCGAGCAGATAGGTCATTCCGGGAAGTGGCGTTCAGGGTGCGTAGGTTGGGGCGGGCGCTCAAAGGTTGGATCATCAATTGAGCCGATGATCTGTTCTAGTGCGTCACGGTAGGCCGGGGATGCTCCCTCTCCGGACAGTGGCTCCTCAAATTGGACGGTTACGGTCAGTAGTGTCCCGGCTAACCGCGCATCAACCGGCACCTGCAGCCGTAGCATACCATCTTTCTGCACCACGGCATTGATCAACACGCGCCGGGAGCGTGTCTCGGTTGTTTCTGGTGTGGTATTGCTATAGGTCATCCTGGTCTTCCTCTCACTTGCACGGCCTGTCTCCAGTATACTGCACATCCAGTTGATACTGCCGGCAGTTTGGCCGGTTCATTTGTTCGCACATTGGTGCGCTAGAACGCTCTAACGGTGCAACGTGCGAACATGAATGCCTACGACTTCAACTGTTGTACTGTCTCCATGTCCAGGCGTTTGATCAGGGCTACCAGCAACCGGACGGTCTGGTCAAAATCGTCGCGGTGCAGGATGGCGGCGTGGGTGTGGATGTAGCGCACCGGCGCACCGATGACCAGCGACGGAACGCCCGCGCCAAAGAGGTGGATCTTGCCTGCATCGGTTCCACCACGCGCCATCGTATCAAACTGGAGCGGGATATTCTCGGCGGCGGCGGTGTCGATCACCAGGTTGCGCAGTCCGATGTGCGGGATCATCGAGGCGTCGTAGAGCAGCAGCACCGGCCCCTGGCCGATCTTGCCGGCGGCCTCATCCGGTGAGACACCCGGTGTATCGCCCGCAATGGCGGTGTCGAGGGCAATCCCGATATCCGGCTCAATCAGATTGGTCGTTGTGGTCGCGCCGCGCAGCCCGACCTCTTCCTGCACCGTCCCGACGCCATAGACAACGTTGGGATGCGCCTGATTTTTGAGCTGTCGCAGGGTCTCGATTGCCAGCGCGCAGCCCAGGCGATTATCCCACGCCTTTGCCAGCATCAACTTCTCATTCTGCATCAGCGTGAAGGGGCTGACCGGCACAATCGGATCGCCGGGCCGCACGCCCCAGGACTCGGCCTCTTCCCGTGAGGCAGCGCCAATGTCGATAAACATTGCCGACTTCTCAACCATCTTTTTGCGCGCTTCCGGCTCCAGGAGGTGCGGGGGCTTGGACCCGATGACCCCGATGATCGGTCCTGTGCGGCTGTAGATCTCGACCCGCTGCGCCAGCATCACCTGCTCCCACCAGCCGCCGAGCGTCTGAAATTTAAGGTAGCCCTCGTCGGTGATGCGCGTGACCATAAACCCGACTTCGTCCAGGTGCCCTGCCAGCATCACTTTGGGGCCGTCGCTCCGGCCAACTTTGCGGGCGGCAATGCTGCCCAGGTTATCGGTCAGAATCTCCCCCAGCGGCTCAACATACCGGCGCACAACCTGCCGCACCGCTGTTTCGTAGCCGGAGACACCGGGAGCCTCGGTAAGTTCGCGCAACATCTCTAGTGTCTCATCCATACCAACCTCGTTCTAGCTCTCCTGCGTATAAATTTTCTTAATCACAGGAGTTACGCGGTGGACCTTCAAACCGGACGTTTCATCCGATGAAAGCCTGATTCGCCTGCGGCAGCGTGGTACGTTCTGTTTCTTGTTCACGAAACATTGGCTCGGAGAGCCAATGTTTCGTGAACAAGATCTGGTAACGTCCGCCCTGCCGGAGGCGAATCGGGCCGGTTGTCCCGGCAGATGCCTGGTTTGGAACCGACCGCGTAACTCGTGTTAATCAAAGAGTTCATTCTATTCTATCATGCTCGGGCGCTGTTTTATGCCGACGCTACGGCGCATGCAAAGCAAACAGCTTCACAGAAGTGCTACACTTCTGTGAAGCTGTCGGGCAGGTATCCGGAGCACGGTGGGCGTTTGGACCACGAACGCCGCGACATGAGCGAAAACTGCGAAATGGCTACTGAACGTTGAATATTAAATCCGGACATTGCTGAGTCGGAGTCCCGGCTTTAGCCGGATCATGCTTGCCTGGCAGTATGCCGCTACCCCGTCAGGCATCCCACCGGCTAAAGCCGGGACTCCCGGATGGCATATCCGGACTGTTTTCTAAAAGTTCATAAGCGGGGACTCCACGAAATTCCATATCCAACCTAATATTACCCAGGGTTCATGAGTTACTGAATCGGGCTATCCGGGTTGTTGCCATACTCTTCCCAGGAGCCGTCGTAGTTGCGTACGTTCGGATAGCCCAGCAGTTCATGCAGAACAAACCAGGTGTGCGCGCTGCGTACGCCCGTCTGGCAGTAGGTGATAATCTCGCGGTCAGGGGTGAACCCGGCCTCGGTGTAGAGTTGGTATAACTCGGCGGCACTGCGGAAGGTACCATCGCCATTGACGGCCTCTTTCCAATCGATATGCACCGAGCCCGGCACATGGCCGCCCCGCTCGGCGCGTCGGTTCAACCCGACATGCTCCGCGAAGCTGCGGGTGTCGCAGAAGAGCGCCTCCTGCCGGCTGACCTGGTCAACCACATACTGCCAGTCCGTGCGGATCGCCGGGTCGGGTGCGGCGGCAGCATAGTTGCTCGGCTTCACCGTCGTCTGCGCGGTTGTCAGGCTTTCGCCGTCGGCCACCCAGCGCGTGCGACCGCCGTTGTAGATGCGCACATCGGGATGCTGGTAGTAGGCCAGTACCCAGTAGGCGCGGGCCGCCTGGACGTTGTCGTTGTCATCGTAGAGCACAACCGTGTCATTGTTGCGAATGCCCAGATTGCTGAACAGTTTCGACAGCGCGGCACGGGTGAGGATCTGCCCACGGGTCGGGTCAATCGGGTTGGTCAGGTCGGTTCTGATGCTGACATACTGCGCTCCCGGCAGATGACCCGCTTCAAAGGTTTCGATATCGCCGCTCAGATCGATCAGGCGTACCTGCGGATCGTCGAGCCGGGCCTTCACCCAGGCCGTATCGACCAGCACCTCCGGCCGGGCATAGGCGGTGGGGCCATCCAGCAGGCCACGGGACTCGGAAGGAACTACCCGTAGCACGCTCCAGGCCGTCAACACCAGCACCGCGATCAGGCCAACCCCGAACATTGCTCCTCGTCTACGCATGATGAGCTTGCCTTTCCTTTTCTGTAAATTGAACAGATAAAAACGACGCGTCGATCTAACTGGTTGTGGCCCGAATGTTGCCACACCAGGACAGTCCGATCATTAATCAGTCAGAGAACAGCTAACGGAAAAAAGAATTTTCCCGACTCAGCGCACAGCAGAATCAAACGGGGCGCCGGCCGGGTAGCGACAGAGGGATTGCCGGCAGCCGGGGATACACCGGGGACAGCGCATGGGAGTATCCGCTACAGATACGAACCGGAAAGCGATAGCAGACCTGCGTTTCATACTTCTCCCGCTTCAGAACAACAAGACAGCCACACACCAGAACAGCCTGATCAGCGTGTTGAGCGTGGAGGCTCAACCGGCCAGGCAGCGGCAACAGATAACAACGAACGTGTGCGATGGGCTAATCTTAATATAATCACGTTACTTTGTCAAGATAGTGCCGGGCTTGTTGCAATGATGATCATGCCGTCGCTGTTGACCGCATTCCGGGGCATTATTGGCGCGTTAATCGGGTTGTTGTGGGCGGTTGCCCCGGTGGTGATGGTCTACGCAGAGGTCGGGCCGGTTGTCGCAACGCAGCGCAGCTTTCAACTGGTGCGCCGGAACTAGCGCGCGCTGCTCAACACGCTGGTGCCGCTCTGGGTGATCGGCTGGGTGGTGGTCGGCTCGCTGGTTGTAGGCAGCATGTTCCTGCTGGACCGGGTAGCCGGGTTAGCGCCAACCCTGATCGAGGCGGTAAACTATGCCGGATGGACCGCCGGCAGTGTCGTTGTTGCACCGCTGGTCGCCTGCGGGTCGCTCTCGTTCTATCTGTATGTGCGGGGGTTTGAAGCTGTGCGGCAGGAGTTGCCGGGTGAACTGCCGGTGCAGGTGTGAGGTTGTTGCTGTAGGTATGGTGTGTGGGGGAAGAACGGTGCATCGCATGCACCCGACAGTTGTCTGATCTGGAATCCCGGCTTCAGCCGGATCAGGCGTTCCTTTACAGTATGCCGCTGCCGAGGCAGGCATCCAACCGGCTGAAGCCAGGACTCCAGGACATCTATATCCGGGCTATTTTTCAAACTTCATCAGGTGGTGTTGGGCAGCCCAATCGCCTGGTGAACGTCACGCCGGGAATCTGGATACGTGATGACCAGGAGTTCCGGCTTCAATCAGAATGGGCATTTACCGGCTGAAGCCGGGACTCCTGTGTGTTACGAGCTATAGACTACAGACTCAGACATGAATCGCCGCGCCGGTCGCCACTGCGTGGGCGGCCTCGCCAATCGCCTCGTGGAGGGTGGGGTGGGCGTGAATGGTATGCATTATGCTCTCGCCGGTTGCCTCGTGGCTGAGCGCAATTCCGCCTTCGCTGATCAACTCTGTGACCTGCGGGCCAATCATATGCACGCCCAGCACCTCGTCATACTGCTTATCGGCAATAATTTTGATAAACCCGGCGCGGCTCTGGCCCAGGATGCGCGCCTTGCCGTTGGCTGAGAAGGGAAACTTGCCGACCTTGATCTCATAGCCCCGCTCCCGCGCTTTGGCTTCCGACAGCCCGACGCTGGCAATCTCCGGATTACAGTAGGTGCAGGCCGGTATCCGGTCGTAGTCGATCGGGTGCGCATCGAGCCCGGCAATCCGCTCCACTACCAGGATGCCCTCGGCGCTGGCGACATGGGCCAGCCAGGGTGTGGGAATGCAGTCGCCAATGGCGTAGATGCCCTCGACATTGGTGCGCATATAGCCATCGACCTTGATAAAGCCGCGCTGGTCCAGTTCCACCCCCAGTTCCTCCAGGCCAATCCCTTTGGTGCGGGGCGCAATGCCAATACCGAGCAGCATCCGCTCAGCCTGGATCTGCTGCTCCTTGCCGTCTTTATCAGTGACATTGGCGATAATCTGCTGTTCGCTGCGGTCTACGCCATTGAGCTTTGCGCCGGTCAGCATTTTGACCTTGCGCCGCTGAAAAACCTTGGTCAACTCCGCGCTGACCTCCTCATCTTCGAGCGGCACAATGCGCGGCAGCGCCTCAACCAGCGTCACCTCGGCACCGAAGGCGCGGAACATTGATGCAAACTCGACGCCGATCGCGCCCGCGCCAACTACCAGCAGACTCTGCGGCATCTCTTGCAACTCCAGCATGCCGGTGGAGGAAAGAATACGGTCTTCGTCAAACTCCATCCCCGGCAGTGAGCGGGGTTTTGCCCCGGTTGCGACAATGATATGCTTTGCCGCCAGCGTCTGCTCGCCGCCCGCATTGAGTTTGACATGCACCTGACCTGGCCGGGGAATTGTGCCCCAGCCCTCGTACAACTCGATCTTGTTCTTTTTGAAAAGATACCCCACGCCGTCGCTGCTCTGCTTGACGACGGTCTGTTTATGCTTCATCGCCGCCTTCAGATCAAAGCTGATGTCGCCAACCATGACCCCGAAGCGCTTACCGTCGTGGATCTCCTCCAGCAGATCGGCACTGTGCAGTAGCGCTTTGGTTGGAATACAGCCGATGTTGAGGCAGACGCCGCCCAGCGGCCCGGCTTCAACGACAGCAGTTTTGAGGCCCAGTTGCGCGGCGCGGATTGCGGCAACATATCCCCCCGGTCCCGAACCGATAATCACAACATCGTATTGCGTTTCACTCACGCGTGTCACCTTTCTCTTCACCCTGTACCATAGCGCTGCCTCAGACATACCACGAGCGTCACCCCGGCATGCTACCGGCAGCAATACCCGCGCGCGTTCTGTGCAGGTGGTATGGTACGCAAACCTCCCGGAACGCTTCTATTGTAGCACGGAGACAGCGCTTTGCCCCTACTGTAGTTGACGATGGGGTGGCCGGGGTTCCACCGTGGTCTGCCCTTGCTCCTCCGGCGCGGGGCGGATGTCCGTCAGAATGCCGACATCGGCGATTGCCACATCCAGATGGCGCTGGATCTCCTGGCGAATGCGCGAACTGAACGCATTTTTCACCGTCTCAACCTGAACATTCGACCGGAGCGCAATCCGGCAGTGAATATTGATCCCCAGCGGTGTCATCGTCACATCGGGCGCAACTTCCAGCAGTTCCGGCTGTTCGCGGGCGATATACTGAATAAGCCGGTTAATCCCCGTGGTATGCACCGTCACCTGTCCCTGCTCGTCCTGATGCAGCGGTACGATCCGGTCTGGTCCCAGTACCGGTTGCAGCTCTTTGTAGATCGCCCAGAAGCAGCCCATGATCACCAGGACGGCCAGGATTATGGTTGCGACTGTCCCGCCGGTATCCAGGCCCACGATAATCGCGGCAAGAGCCGGGGGGAGCACGCCGGGAGCCCCGAACAGGGTCAGCAGCACCAGCAACATAAAGAGAATCAGCAACCCGGCGACGATGATAACCACCATACGATTCACATCATTCTTCATGATTGCCTTCCTTACTCGGGTGTAGCGGCTGGTTCAACCATATCCGCGAACACGATATCGATCTTCCCCGGATGTTCGAGTGTGCGCTCGCTCAGTCGTCGGCGAATGCGGTCACGCAGTTCATTTGCCAGGGCGGGCATGGTCAGATCGGGCGTATAAACCACGACCACCCGTACCTCAATGTTGAAGCGTCCCTCGCCGGTAGTTATAACGCTGATGTTGGAGGGTCCGCCGTTGCGCTTGAATGGGGTGCGCAGCAAGGTCCGTTCCTCCGTCTGAGGAACAATTCCCGGCTGTTCCCGCAATACCTCAGCTACCGTCTCGGTAATCAACGTCTCACGGGGTGGTTGCTCCTGTGCCCGGACAGCAGCCGGCGGGGGCGGTTCTGCCGCCGGGATCACGGCCGGCGGCACGGTTGTGGATGACGGCTCCCGTGGCGGCGGTTCAACTTCTTCGGGGGGCTCCGGTGGTGGGGGCAGTTCGGCTACCGGCTGTTCGGGTTCGGCTAATTTCTCGGTGGGCTGTCCGACGGGTTGTTCGGGTTCGGGCAGTTGCCCGGCGGGTTCGTCGGTCAGTTTCTCGGTTGGCTGCCCGGCGGGTTGCTCGGCAGGTTGCTCATCCGGGTGCTGATTTTCCTGGTGTTGTTGATCCATTAGAATCTCCCCTCTCCTCAACATTGCAAACAGGCTTGATCACAACCGAACGGTCTCCTGGGAGTTGGTACCGGTCTCATCCGTCGCCGCGGGCGTGTTGGAGGTCGCATCCATACGGGTGCCGGGTTTGCCTTCATCGGGGAAATGCAGGTCAACCACTTCGATATTGACCTCCTTAACCGACAGTCCGGTTGCCGCCGTCACGCGCGTGATGATGTTCTGGCGTACCGCGTGGGCCACATCGGGAATGCTTGCGCCATACGCGGTGATCAGGCGTAGATCGATAGCCGTCTCACGCAGACCGACCTCGGCCTGCACGCCTTCGATGGTATTGCTACTGCCGATGCGCTGGGTAAAATCGGTAAAACTGGTACCACCGGCCAGCCGGTAGACACCGTCGATCTCGCGGGTAGCGATGGCCGCAAGTTTCGCCACAATTTCCGGGGAAATCGTCGTGCGTCCCTGCTCGGTCATCATGGATGACTGGTCGGGTTGTAGATGTTCCGCATCAGACTGGTTCATGCGAACATTCTCCTTTCTTCATACAGCTCTCAAAAAACAATCATGCTGTGATGTGGGGTCGGTCCAGTGGGGCGCGCATTGCGCCGGTTGCAGCAGTGAGATTATCAGTGAACAGGGAAGGTGCAACAATGTGCGAGGGTGGGCTGTTTCTATGTACTGAGTTCATTATATATGAAAAAAGAAGGTGATGCTATAGAAGAACAGAGCACAGAGAACCAAGAAACCCGAAACAAAGCGGGCCTGGCGCATTGTCAGCGGATAACCGGCTGGTTCTGTGTTCTCTGGTTTGTCTGTTCTTTCTATCAATCAATTGCACGCGTGACGTGGTGGGCGTTTGGACTACGCAGAACACGACATGAGCGAGAGTCGCGCCACTGCCCATGCTGCCATGGATCAGGCGATCCCGCGTTTGGCGCGGTATATCGCCTCCGGCAGGGCGGAAGAACCGCGTTCTTGTTCACAAAACTGTTGCACCCTGTGCAACAGTTTTGTGAACAAGAACAATTACGTCCCATGCTGCCGCAGGTGAATCGGCGCTTCGTCTGAGCAAATGCCCGGTTTGTATGCCCACCGCGTACGTCGGATCATTGACACGCGTTACGCGGTCGTTGACCCGGCAAGCGATGCCGCCTCCGGCAGAGCGGCAGGCTTACCAGAGCCGCTGAAAGCGATTCTCTTCACCGGCCAGCAGTCGTTGAATATTGCTGCGGTGCAGCACAAACACCAGCGCAGCGGCAGCGCAGATAAAGAGTGCATAGGCGGGGGCAATACTGCCGCGTGCCAGCGTGACCAGCGCCACAAGCACCACCATCGTGGCGGCAGTGAGTGAAGCAACCGAGGAGATGCGCACCACCTGCAGCGTCACCGCCCAGGTCAGCACGCCCACCAGCACCGCCAGGGGAAAGATTGCCAGCAGCACACCGCCGCTGGTTGCCACGGCTTTGCCTCCTTTGAACCTCAGGAAAAGCGGGAAGGTATGCCCAAGCATAGCACCGGCACCAATCAGGATAACCGCAACCGGGGCCAGTCCCAGGCTATGAATGGCAACCAGCGGCAGCAGCGCACCCTTGAGAAAGTCAAGCGTGATTGCCGCAAGAAAAGGCCGGAAGCCACACGAGCGCCAGACATTGGCCGCGCCGATATTACCACTCCCGATCTGGCGTAGGTCCACGCCACAGGTGCGGGCAACCAGGAAGCTGAAGGGGATGGAGCCGACCAGGTAGGCCAGCCCTATGAGGATCACAGTTGTCATCATTGCAAGCTCCTTGCAGTGAGCAGAATGATTGTTGAAAATTATCCGAATAAGTGTCGGAGCTTGTATGAAACGCGCCGCGCGCGGAAATCAACAAAAGATCTGACAGAACTCTATTCAGGTATTCGGACTATTTTCGCAAAGTTCATACTGCTCCAGGTCAAGCGAATACGGCCATTATAGCATGGGCAAGGCAGGCCTAAACCAACCGGCGCATGCCGGGTCGGGTGAGCATGGCTTGCCGAAAGGTGTTTGCATGCCGGTAGTAGGAACCTAACACGCTAAAGTGTTGACATGCGCTTTTGAGAGTGTACAATATGTCTAGCTACCAATTCCTACATACAACGTAAGGATCCCGGGATTATGGTTAACAATTTCTGTCCACGCTGTGGCACTTCTATGGAGCGGCGCTATGTTGAGGGCCGCACGCGTGATACCTGCCCTGCCTGTAGCTATATTCACTATCGCAATCCGGTTCCCGCCGTGGGCGTTGTGGCGCAACTGGAAGGTGGGGTGGTTCTGGTGCAGCGCAAATTCGCGCCGCGTGCCGGGTACTGGGGATTGCCGGCGGGCTACATGGAGATGGGTGAGAGTGCCGAGGAAGCCGCGATTCGGGAGTGCTTTGAGGAGACGGGCTTGGTGATCCAGACTGATCATCTTCTGGGGGTTTACTCCTATGGCGATAGTGACTCTAGCGGGCTGGTGATTGTCTACGCGGCCACGGTGGTTGGCGGTGAGCTGCAGGCCGGCGATGATGCGCTGGAGGCCGGAATATTTGTCCCGGATAATCTGCCCTACCCCATGGCTTTTCGGACGCACCTTCAGGCAATTGAATACTGGCGGCAGCAAGGTCATCTGCTGGATGTACAGGCGGGTACGCTGGTACAGACGGGCCAGGGCATCCTGGTGCGTCGAGCCTGCCGGCAGGACAACGAGCGTGTGCTGGCGCTGCTGCCCCTCCTGCCGCAGAGCAGTTCCGCCGGTGAGGTGCAGGCGCTGGCCTCCGACGCGCTCTTCCACGACCGCCTCAATGACCCCGATAGTCCGATCCTGGTTGCGGAAATCTCCGGATTTGTGGCCGGTTTTACCGCCGTCTCTTTTCGGCAGACGCTGGTTGGCTGGCGGGCAACGATTGACGAACTGGTGGTTGACCCCGCGTACCGGCGGCGCGGCCTGGGGCAGGCGTTGATCGAAGCGGTTGTGCGGCTGGCCCAGTCGCGCCAGTGTCCGCTGCTCTATTTTGATACGCTCCAGGATAGCGCCGATGTTCAGGCGTTCTACCGCGCATGCGGCTTTGCCGATACCGGCGTGGCAACCTTACAGATCGGGTGATGCGGGTGCCGGCAGGTAGCCCCGTTCCCGGCAGGCCGCGATAAAGCGCGCATACCCTTCTTCATAGGCCGATGTGTCCGGCGCTGGTGTGATCTCTTGATCCAGGTGGACCATTGCGCGGGTGGCGCTGATCAGATCAGGGTAGAGGCCGGCACCGGCCGCCAGAATCGCCGCGCCAAAGGCTGCCTCGGTCTGACGCGGTACCACCAGCGGACGGTTCAGAATGTTGGCGCGGATCTGCAACCAGACGCGGCTGCGCGCGCCGCCCCCCGCCATCCGGATCGGCCCCGCGACCGTTGCTCCCAGATCGATCAGCGTGGCATAGGCCAGTCGCTCCAGGTAGCCGACACCTTCCAGGCAAGCGGTGTACAGCTCCGCAGGGGTTGTCGGGTTCCCCAGCACAAAGCCGCGCGCCTCCGGATTGACAAACGGGAAGCGCTCGCCGACTCGCTCCAGGGGGTAACAGACCAGGTCTCCCGGCGTGAGTGCTTCCGCCTGGCGATCCAGAGCGGCCAGGTCCGCGCCGGCAAAGCGGTGAGCCAGCACTTCGCCGCCGGTACTGCTCGCGCCGCCGGGTAGCCAGATGCCGGCCGGGTGGCGGTGCGAATAGATCCGCCCCTGCGGATCGCGCAGCAACCGCCTGGTGACGCCCTTCAGCCCCAGCGTCGTCCCCAACACGCTGAGCCACTGCCCCGGCTCGTTGGCGCCCCCGGCAATCTGCGCGGTACAGCCGTCGGTCATCCCGGCGATGACCGGCAGCCCGGACGGCAACCCGGTCGTTTCCGCCGCCGCGGCCGTCACCCGGCCGATCAGCGTACCGGGCGGGACAACCTGCGGAAAGCGGTCGCCGGGCAACCCAAACTTATCCTTAATAAAATCGGGCCAGCACTCCTCGATCAGGTCATAGCCGCTCTTGAGCGCGTGGCTCCAGTCACTCACGCCATACTCACCGGTCAAACGGCCCACCAGCAGGTCGGCGGCGTGGGCAAAGAAGCGGGTGGCGGCGAACGTATGCGGCTCGCGGCGCTGCACCCAGAGCAACTTGGGCAGGCTGAACGAGGCGTTAAAGCGATAACCCACTCGGCTGATCAGCGCGCTCCCGACATGGTTGAGTAGCGCCGCTTCATTCTGGGCGCGCTGGTCGCTGTACATCAGCGCGGGCCGCACCGGATCGCCCTCGCGGTCGAGCAGGCAGAGCGTGCCCGAGGTGGCCGTCACCGTCAGTGCCTGGAGGCGCATACTGTCGGATATCTGCGCTATCGCTGCACGCAGACCGTCCGCTGCGGCTGTCCACCACTGTTCCGGATCTTGCTCAAAGGTGCCATCCCCGGTTGCGGGCGTCACCGGCAACGCCTGGGTGGCCTGCGCCACAACATTGCCTCCGGCATCGGCCAGGATCACGCGTACACCCTGTGTGCCCAGATCAACCCCGGCAACCAGTTCTGATGTATCGGCCATTCCCTTCATCTTCCCGTTCTATCTGTTCATTCGGTTTGCCTGGAACGCCCAACGCATAACGCGTGTCATGGTGACACACGTTATGCGGTTGCTCACCCAAAAGGAGTTTTCGCCTCCGGCAGGGCAGAAAAAAAACCGGATCTTTTTCACGAAAATTTGGCTCTTCGAGCCAAATTTTCGTGAAAAAGATAATAGAGTACCACGCTGCCGCAGGCGAATCGGGCTTCCATCGAGTGAAACGTCCGGGTTGTATGTCAACCGCGTAACGCGTGTCATGGTGACAGCATATGCAGCGAAGTGCAAATAGAATGCCAGGCGCACACAGCACGGACAAACCGGTCGTCCAATAACGGTGCATCAGGCACGCTTTGTTCTCTATTTCAACGACAATGAGATGCTGGTGATCGAGCGGGACAGCCGGCAGGGTGATGTACGCACCGTTCATCAGGTTGAACCATGCCTGAATTTTGCTGCCCCCACGTTGCGATGCCCTGCTGGGCGATCGGGAGGAGGAGTATCGGGAGATCTACGCGCAGCATGGGAAGCCGCAGGCGTAGTTCTGGTACTGGTGCCAGGCGCTGACCTCCTTCGGGTCGCTCCTCTGGCGCGCAGTGCGTACCATGACGAAGTGAGGCATGTTTGCCTGGCTGGGCGATGTGATCCGCCGTATCATTCCGAAGGTGCTGCATTGGTAACAACCCGGCAAATAAGCAATCTGCATCACAGGTAGTGCCGCCATTGAGTGGATGTATGACAACATAACCTGCTGGGGAAGGTTCATTCAGAGAAACCAGCCGAGCCTCGCGCCGAATTACGATCAGCACGAGGCTCATATTGTCACACTATCGGTTGCCGACTATGCGCTACCGGCCCGGAGCACCTTTCTGCCACAGTCACAGGCCTATGCCGCCTGATCGGGCTGGGCGTCAAAGCTCAATGCCTTGCGCGGGCAGCGGGCCACACACTGCTCGCACTTGATGCAGGCGGCGTGCGAGGGATCGGGCTGGCTCGGATTGAGATACATTGGGCAGAGTTTACTACAGGCGGAACAGCTTGTGCAGGCACTGGGGTTGATGTTCAGCGGACGTTTGCCCCGCGAAACCCAGCTTGCCATGGTACCCATCGGGCAGAAGGTACACCAGGTGCGCGGTTTGTAGGCCACTGCCAGACCGATACCAACCAGTGTGGTAACGGTGAGCAGCATAATAAAGACCCGCCCGATAGCCTGCGGATTGGGCCAGGCCAGCGTGAGTTGCACGGTCATCATGCTCATCAGGAAGATCAACACACCCCGCCGAAAGGCTTTGCTGCGCAGCCATTTGGGGGCGGGCTTATTCCGGCTGAAGCGACTCATCACATAGTCAAAGAATGACCCGCGCGGGCAGACCCAGCCACACCAGAAGCGTCCGCGGATAGCCCCGATCACCACCGGAGCCGCCATACAGAGCAGCATCAAAAACCCCAGGTAGGGATAAAACCAGCCACCGATGGCAACGATGGGCAGAGACCACCAGATTATCGCGGCGCTGCGGCGGCGTGCGGGTAACATAAGTTTCGTGGCCTTCCCGCGACGTGTAGGTGCGTTTCCCCGGCTTTTTGTGAGCGTTGCCATTGAGTGTACCTCCCTGATGAACCATTCAAACTGCTGTTCACTGTTTGCGTGAGCGACGGTGGCGCTCCGTCTGCACATATGATGCGAGCCGCGCCAGGTAGGTTACAATATTAGCGGCGGTTTTTGGACAATTCGGCCAAAATGGGTTCATGATCAATCGCATAATTGGTATGAGCGAAGCGAGAGGAGTCTCATGGAACGGATAACCATCTGGTTTGGGGTAATCTTGATCGCGTTTGGTCTGGTGAGCTATCTGGGCACGGGGAGCAACGATCCCACGGCGCTCACGCCGCTCTTGCCGGGGATACCGATCCTGCTGCTGGGGATTGCCGCACGTCAGGGCCGGCAGCCTACGCTGGCGCTGCGCCTGGCGGTCGGGTTGAGCGCGCTGGCACTGCTGGCGACGATCTGGGGACTGCTGTCCGGGTTGCTGCCGGGGGGCAAGTCTATTTCGCTGCTGGCAAACGTTCTGCAGGCGGTGCTGGCGCTGGGGTGCGCGATCTTTGTGGGATTGTATGTCCGCCGGGTGCTTCAGGAACGCTCATCGAGCGGTTCGTAGGTCAGGCCGGTTGTACGAATGCGAAGGTGAGCAGCCGCGTAGCGTTTCTACCGTCTATGCGGCTGCTCCCAGCTCACCTATGCCGACACCGGTTGCTCCGCGCGCAGGAGCGCAAAGGCTGCCGGGATGAGTGTCCATGGCAGAAAGAAGACGGCGATGGAAGTGGCTACGTCGGGAATAAGATTGATCAGCGCTAAGAGCAGTGCAACTCCCACCCCGGCCAGGCGTGCCGGGCGGTGAAAGGCAGGGTGGCGTACCGTCGCCGGCAGCAGGAGCAGGAGCACACTGAGCATCAGAGCAAAAAAAAGATTCTGGTTCTCGGTAGGATAAATTTTTTCATTCAACACCCTGAAGACAATCAAAATTGTAACAATGTGAATTGGTAGTGCCAGGAGACACCCGCGCAACCACGGCGCGCCAACGGCCCAGGTGACAATCGCACCCGCAAAACTTATAGCAGATGGCAGCACAACATATGGAACAAAAACGGGTAGGAAGCCGGAAGGGGAAGAATTTCCGGGACTAACTATATTTAGATTGAAGCTCACTTCGAAGCTCCAATAGTGAGATCCCAAAATAGCGCCCCCACCCAGCAGGCCCATCCCGGCGGCAAGCGCGGCGCGGTGCCAGTTCATGCGTCTACTCCTGCATGCGTATGGTGATGTTGACGTTATTATTCTGGCTGCTGGAAGCAGCTATAACCGGGCCGGTATTAGTTCAGCGTAGTGCCGACAGGCGGAGGTGAACCCGCATGCAACCAGGTAATCACTCGGCAGGTGCCTGGGTTCGTGCTGTTTGTTCTATCGGTGGCTAGTATAGCATAAAAGATAGCGCCTGTCTGCATAGATCATGCCGGTTGATACCTGGCTGGAAATCCCAGTTTATCTGTACAACATTTGAATAATTATTTAACTGTTATTTCTGGACCACTATTATGCACCAGGGAAGTGTATCCGGGCCGGGGAAAATCGGAAAGGAGTGTATCTGCTGAAGTGGAAAGGGTGAAATGGCAGAACCTATGTTTGTTTTTGAAAGGACTATACGAAAGGTATACAGGATTTTTAGTGTAAATAAAGATAGTATAAAGTGCATAAAGGTTCTACCTGAATACCGCCGACGTACGGCATGCTGCTAAAAAATAACACTCGTGACACCAAACGTCTCCAGCGCCATCCAGCCCACGAAGAGGACATAGCAGCCCAGCAAGATCCAGCTCTCGGTTCGGCTCAATGCCAGCCGCGTACGTAGCAGCGCAAAGAGCAGAATCGTCGCAAAGGTCAGCACGCCCATCATCGGGGCAGCGACGGCAAAGTCAATCGTGGCCGACCCCACGATCAACACTCCAATCGGAATGGCGATCAGCAGATCAAAAATATTACTGCCCAGCACATTGGCGATGCTGATCACCCCTTCGCCCCGGCGTGCCGCGCGTACACTCACAAAGGCATCGGGCAGGCTGGTCGCCGCCGCAATCACGGTCAATCCCCAGAGGAACGTCGGGGTATTGAGGATATTGCCCAGGGCAATCGCCGAGCGGACCAACCCCTCCACCGCCGCAACGATAATGACCAGGCCCAGCAGCAGGCGCAACCACTCCTTGCCAGGCTGAATATCCGATGGAGATTCTTTTTCCGCCTGATACTCAGCGATATCCTGTTGTTGCAGAAAAATGTAGACGCCATACAGCGCCACGGGGATCAGCGCAATCGGGCGGTTCATCGCGCCCTGCCACTGCGTGCCCTCAACCGGGTTGTAGATCAGGGCGAAGGCGAAGGCCAGCAGCAGCACGGTGACACTGGTGATGTAAAACTGGGCATCTTTGTAGACCAGGACGCGGTCAGTTACCAACTTCTCCCCCAGCAGGCCCGCCAGACCGGGGATAACCAGAATATTGAAGATCGCCGAGCCGACAATCGTTGCCACGCCGAGATTAAACTCGCCATGGATCAATGTCGCAATCACCGTACTGGAGAGTTCCGGGAAACTCGAGCCGATCGCCGCGATAATCGCGCCCTGCACAATCGCCGGCAGTTGGTAGTAGGCCGCCAGCCGATCCGCCGCCTTCTCCAGAAAAAAACTGCCCCGCCAGACAAATGCCGTCGATACCACGATCACGCCAATGTACAAGAGCAGTTGCATGGACTGTTCCGTTTAGCTTGAAGATCACTTACCGGACTTACGCAGTTCTCCACCTGGAGATGTATTTCGCCTCCGGCAGGGCGGAAGATTCCATTCTTTTGCACGAAAAATTGGCGCTCCGAGCCAATTTTTCGTGCAAAAGATAATAGAGTACCATGCTGCCGCCGGTGAATCTGTCATTCACCGGGATAAACGGCCCGATTCGCCTCCGGCAGGGGGGATGGACGACCGCGTAACGCGTGTCATTGACAGCTATTGTCAACCTACCCCGACACAGCTTCGCGGGTTGGGGGCGCCATAAACTCCGGGCCGACCGGATCATTGATCGTCTCGCTCAGGATATGTTCAATGGCATCTTTCCCCGGCCCGGTGAGCGACCAGTCCATTGCGCCGTCGATCGGGTCCAGTTGATCGGGGCGGCGTGCGCCCCAGAGCGCAATATCGACGCCCTGATCCAGAATCCAGCGGATCGCCAGATGGATCACCTGCCGGTCGTAGTGCTGCTGGGTAAACTGGTTGAGCCGCTCCACAGCGTTCAGATATTGCTCATAGCGCGGTTGCTGGAACTTGGGGTCGCCCTGGCGCAGATCGTCACCTTCAAAGCTGCGTGTCGCCGTCATCTGGCCGGACAGCAGTCCCCGACAGAGCGCGCCGTAGGTCAGCAGCGTGATGCCATGCTGCCGGCAGTAGGGCAGCACATCAGCTTCAATAGCTCGCTCAAACAGATTGTAGGGCGGCTGGCAGGTGTGTAGCGGCGCAACCTGGCGGAAGGTGTCCATCTGCTCGGGTGAGAAGTTGCTCACGCCAATTGCGCGAATCTTGCCCTGTTGATAGAGCTTATGCATCGCCTCAGCCGCCTGTTCAATCGGCACTGTCGGGTCGGGCCAGTGAACCTGGTAGATATCGATATAGTCAGTCTGGAGCCGCTGCAACGAGTCATCAATTTCCTGGAAGATCCGATCCGGCGTTGCATTGCGGAACACATTCCCGTCCTTCCAATCCATTGCCACCTTGGTCGCCAGCACAATCCGGTCGCGCTGTCCATACTGTGCAATCGCCTTGCCGACAATCTCCTCGGAACGCCCAAACCCGTACACCGGCGCGGTATCGATCAGTGTGATGCCCCGGTCCAGGGCCGCGTGGATGGTGTTGATCGACTGCTGCTCATCCGTGCCGCCCCACATCCAGCCACCAATGGCCCAGGTGCCCAGGCCCACCCGCGAGGCATTGATCTCGGTTCCCTGCACGCGAACATATTCCATGATCCTGCTTCTCCTTGTCATCTCGTCTGGTTTGCAACGGTTTGGAACGTATCACGCCCGAATCGGCTTCTGCTTCTGTCGCCCTGCGTCGCAAGAAGCGTGCCACTATGAGCGTGGTACAATGCCGCTATACAGCCGGGAAAGGACCGTACAATGACGATGACCATAGCTGAACTAACGGCACAGACGGAGCAACTTCCGTCAGGAGAACAGGAGAAACTTGTGCGGTGACTGCTCACGCTGCGGGGCCGGCAACAATTACATTCGGTACTACCAGCAGCCACCCCCGGCGTGGTATGGCCGAGAAATTGGAGCAGGTGCAGATTGATCCGGCGGGTGCGATGGTACGGGTTATCGAAGTAGAATGTGAAAGATAAACGGATTGCCTCTTGAGCAGTGGTAAACATATGCCATAATATGACACGAGTTACGCGGTCCCTAACCCGGAAGGTATTTCAGCCTCCGGCCTGCCGAAAGCGAAACCTCCTTTTAAGTGACACAACTTACGCGGTGGGTACACAAATTGAACATGTGCCCAGGTGGACGCCCGATTCGCCTCCGGCAGTATGGTACATGTTGATCTTCCGCCCTGCCGGAGGCGGAATCTCCTGTCGGATCAACGACCGCGTAACGCGTGGTAAGTGACTGCAGTTACGCAGTCTATTCTTGGGCAGTGGATAGCGCCTCCGGCAGGGCGGAACAGGACATCCTTTGTCAGGACATGTTGGCTCACAGAGCCAACATGTCCTGACAAAGATCATAAAGCGTACCATGCTGCCGCAGGGAATCGGGCGTCCATCGGGTGAAACAAGTGAGCAACCACGTAAATCGTGAACATGAGAATGGTATGCTGAAGTAGAGGGAGTATTAATGGCAAAAGCAGGGGTTGTCTATGCCGGTACTGCCGATGGGCTGGTGACACTGAGCGATCCGGGCGGGATTGGGCGCTGGCGGCGGGTGGCCCACGAACTGCGCGGGCATGCCGTGCGTGCTCTGCAGGCGCAGAACGCGCTGGAACTGCTGGCTGCCGTTGCGGGTATGGGTCTCCAGCGGACAACGGACGGTGGGCAAACCTGGCAATGCCTGCTCGACGCCGATGTTGCCGCGATTGCGGTGCATCCCGCGATGCCGGAGCAGATCTTCGCACTGACCAGTAATGGCACCGTGCAGCGCAGCAATAACCACGGCGCAACCTGGCACGCGGTCTTTCGGTTGGAGGTGCCGCATCACGCAGCAACGCTTATCGCGCCGTATGATCCGCAACATCTTTATGTGACACAGGGCAACGTGGTGCTTGCTGGCGCTGACGCGGGCGCTACCTGGTCGCAGTACGGGGCCGCCTTCGCAAGCGAGGTTACGGAACTGGTCGCCGCGCCGGGGCCGGACCAACGGCTTTTCGCCGCAGCGGAGGGTCGCATCTACCGGACGGTGGTCGGGGCGCAGGCGGACTGGCAGCCGGTTGCGCTGCCTGGGGATGTTCCTGCGCGGCGCGTGGTGCTAACTGTGCTGCCGGGGAAGCAACCGGTGTTGCTGGCGGCCGCTGCTACTGCGGACAAGGTTCTGCTGGTACGTAGCGAAGACGATGGTGCAGGCTGGCAGGCCGCGCAGGTTAACGTGCCACTGACGGAGGAGGTTAGCGTGATCATGCCCGCCAGTTACCACATTGATACGGTCTGGGCGGGCACAACAGCGGGGCAACTGCTCCGCTCCGATGATCGGGGCCGCACCTGGAGCGAGATTGCGCGCGAAGCGGCGGCAATCACGAGCCTGGCGGTGGTGCGTCTGGCGTAAGCCATGGGGCGTAAGCGGTGCGGGCAACTACTCCTGAACAATCAGCGGCAGGTGGACCGTGTGGCGATTTGCGGGAGCACTATTAGTTGCATAGTCAGCAAACAGGGCGCTGGCGCGGTCAGCGTTGATCCGTCCGGCTCCCAGGAGCCCCGCATAATCCGGGTTCACGCTGTCAAGATTGTCGGCGGTTGTGAGGATTGCCGCAACTGCCTCGTCCCGGCTCCAACCATAGTTTGACATCAGCACGCCGAGCAAGCCACTGACAAACGGTGCGGAGAAGGAGGTACCATTGCGGGTCAGGTAGCCCCCATCGGCGCTAAGGGTGCGGATATCCTGGAACGGCGCCGCGATATCCACCCAGCTTCCATAGTTCGAGCGGGCGGCCTTAACACCATCGGTATTGACCCCCGCGACGGCAATCACCATCGCGTCAGCGGTGCCGGCACCATAGGCCGCCGGGTAGAACGGCGCGGCGCTGTTGCCATTCCCCGCCGCCGCAACAACGGCGATTCCATCAGTGTAGGCCCGCTCAATTGCGGCCTGTTCCAGGGTGCAGGGTTCTGCCCCGCCGATGCTGATATTGATCACCTGCGCGCCATGGGTGCGGGCATAGTCGATGGCCTCCGCGATGGTGGCACAACTCAGCGCGCCGGACTTATCCGCCACAATGCGCAACGGCATTAGTTGCAACCCGGGCGTTTTATCCTGAGCATCGCCGCCGCCGATCCCGGCCACCCCGCGCGCGCGGCCTACGCCATCCAGGTCGTTGTTAATTTCCGCGCTAATGATCCCGGCTACACTGCTGCCATGGCTGTTAGACGAGACATCCTGGGCCAGGTCATCATCTTCTACAAAATCAAACCCCGGCACCACATTCGCATCAATATCGGGATGATCAAGGTCAACCCCGGTGTCAATCACCGCTACCGTTACCGGGCTATCGGGATTGCTGCCGGTCAACCCACGGGACCACATCGCCACAATCCCAATATCGTTATAGTATTCCTGCGCAATAAACTCAGTGTCGAGTGGGCCGGCCCGCTCATCAATTGCCAGCGTCTGGCGGGGTGCATTGGGTTCGGCCTGCGCTACAAGCGGCGAGGCGGCCAACGTAGCCGCCAGTTCAGCCGCGTCCACCCTGGGGGCCAGGTCGGCCAGATAGACCGGGTGAGCGCTATCAATGCTCAGGGGAGTAAGCTCCCGCAACCCCTGCATGCCAAACTGCTCGCGCAGCGCAACCGCAGACCGCGCAGCATCCCGGTCGTTCAGCGCCGGGTGGAAGGTGATGATAAGCTGGTTGCCGGCAGTAGCAGCATGCCAATGGGGGAGGGTCAACCGGTATGCTGAAAGCAGGAGACAACCCGCCAGAAGCAGGAGAAAAGCAAGTGCGCGCAACCGATGTTGCAGACGGATTGCACCGGGTGTGTGGTTGGCGAACAACATGGAAGTTCCTTACGAAATGACGAAAGATCAACATCGGACGTAGGTTTGCGGTGATACCGGGTTGCAAAGGCTATTTCCCAACCGGTCAATCGCGTGCAACCGCTGGAAGTATAGCAAAAAAAGCGCCCGATAGCTATAGCTGCAAGATGAAAATCTTGTGAATGTACTGCGCACATGCGGGACCGGCATAATACAGCGTATGGCAAAGTGCCTGGAGAGAACCCGGAACAGTGTGCATCCGGCGCTCGCTTCGGATAACCAGTTTGTTCTCTGTTCTCTGGTTGTCTGTTCTTGCTCTATCCGTAGAAATCGGTGAAGCCGTCCTGGTCAAGGCGCTCCAACATCCGCCGTACCTTCTCGGCGCTCTCGGGGAAGGGGGCGGCGGCGACCTGCTCCGGGGCGACCTGTGTGGCCCGCCCCCACTGGCTCTGGGGTACAGCCAGCAGCAGTGCCAGCAGTTCCTCCAGGGTTCGGCGCAGGCGCGGGTTGTCCTCACCGCGCAGTTTGGGTAACACTTTTTGCTTGAGTTGCAGATCGAGCGCCTGCGCGGGCGGCAAAATGCCCCGCGCCTGCTCGATATAGCGCAGCATCTCCTCAATTGTCCGGTAGCCAAAGGGCTGGCCTGCCTGCGCGACAATCGCGTGAACCCGGGTAATCGTCTCCCACGCATCCGTGTCGAGCGGGCCGCGGTAGGCCGCGCGAAATGCGGCCAGATCAACCTCGGTCAACTCAATCATGTTCGCCCGGTCAAGCACCTTATCGCTTAACGCATGCGTACTCTCATCGACATTGACCGTGCCGGTGATGCGAATGTTGAGCGGCAGGCGGAGCGGGTTGCGGAGCGTCTCGCCGGTGACGCTCTGCACCTCGGCGGCCGGAGCACCGATATCAATCGTGTGCTCGGTCGTCTCCAGGGCGGAGAGCAGCGGCGCGAGATAGTATTCCGGCCGTGCCAGGTTCATCTCATCCAGGCAGACAAAGTAGGTCTGCTGGGGATCGGCGGCGGCGCGCAGCAGGAAACGCAGGAAGGGCGTCGGATGGTAGACGCCGGTCAGCGCGTTGTAGTAGCCCAGCAGATCGCGGGCGTTATGCCAGTCGGGTTGCACCGCGACGATCAGATAGTAGGGGTTGGCGTGGGCCGGCGCGGGAATGCTATGCACCGCATCGGCGTAGAGCCGGGTCAACCGGGTTTTGCCGGTGCCGCTGATGCCGGGCAGAATCACCAGCGGGCGCGTCTGCAAAGCAACATGGTAGGCGCGAATCAGCATCTCGCTCATCGCAAAGCCCTGTCTATGGATATGGGCAATAATTGTTTCAATCGGCGGGTAGACCGCCTGCGCGCCCCAATGCGCCTGCTGTTCGCGCAGCAGGCGCACGCCGGTAGGTTCGAGTGCCTCGGCCTCTTCCATAACGGCCTCGTTCAGCGGGAAGAGCGCCGCGATATCCTCCAGCAGTTGCGCTGCCGGGTTCTCCGGCAAAGCCTGCCAGGGATAGACAAACCCCGCCCAGAGGTAGTTGGCACTGCGCGCATCCAGGTAGCGGTCAATCCAGAGGCGCTCCGGAGCCGGCGCTCTGGCTGTGGCGCCGCGCCCGGAAACGGTAAACCGTGCTTCGCCGGTAGTCTCGATCCGCTCAATCAGGGGCTGCCAGATGGCCTGCCCCTCGTTCCAGACGCGGCGCAGCGCGTCCTTGCGTATGCCCCAGAGCTGCACCCCCACCAGCACGGCGCGCTCGGCGCTGCTCACGCTCACCAGGATACCCGATCCGCGCGGGGGTCGGTCAAACGCGACATGGTACTCGTCGATGGGCGCGCGCTCACCTCGCCCACGATTAATATAGCGCTGTGACTTAAAACTAACTTCGTAGAGCGACCACTGACGCGGGAAGCGCTGCGATAACGCGGCCGTAACCTGCCCGGCCAGCGCCGCCAGTTGCGGGTGTAGATGTTCCTGCACCGCCGCCCAGCGCTCGGCAACGCCGGGAACGTTCAGGGCAACGAATGCTTCAGATGGAAACAGCGAATTCACAATAGACGAACAATCGATGACATAGCGCTACAACAGCCATTCACGCGGTGGGTGGTTTATAATAACGCCGCTCACCCGCTGGTGTGTCCGCTCCATTTTCGGTATTGTGCTCTTTATCGTTGCGGACCAAAAAATGTTGCGCCAGCGCCTCCAGCAGATCTTGCAGTTCGGCACAGAGTTCATCAAATGTGTCGGCCAGCAGTTCGACATCGTAGAGCGCTTCGTCAATGCTCCAGATCTGCCGGGCCGTAACACTCTGCACCCGGGGCGCGCGTCCGGCAGCATACGACAGTTCGGCATTGACGCGCAGCGGATTGAGCGCATGCGGCAGGGCATCGTGCAGTTCGTGGATGGTATGGGCCAGTGTGGTCAATGCGGTCATATCGCGCTGTTGCTCCGGATTGATCGGCACGGTGTAAGTCACTTCCACATCAAGCGAAGGCCCACTCTGCGCCTGGTTCATACGTTCATCCACCAGATGTTCAATATCGTCCAGCGAACCCTCACCCCGCAACGAAAAGACGGTAAACTCGGGCGACCAGCGAAAGGTGATAACGGCCCGTAGCGGCGGCTCCTGAGGACCCTGGTCATCCTCGGTATCGTCGGGCAGACATGTAATGCTCAGACTGCGACCCAGCGCGTGCGTATCAAGCAACTCCTGGGTGTAGGCAATATTTACCCTGGCGCGTTCAAGGCTTCCAAGAAGTACAGCAACAAAGTTCTCGTAGGTCAACATAATCTATACTCAACTTCCGGCTTGTACGCCCTTGCATTATAGCACTGTTGGTGCTACTTCGTTCAATGACACGAGTTACGCGGTCACTGACTGTTCCGGCCTCGTATCGGACCCGAACGCCGGTTTTGCCTGCGGCAGCATGGTACTGTTTTATCGTTTTGACAAACATGTGGCTCGGAGCGCCACATGTTTGTCAAAACGATCGGGTTTCTTCCGCTTAGCTTTTTTCTGCCCTGCCGAAAGCGGAATCTCCTTTCGGGTTCGTAACCGCGTACGTCGTGTCAATGACTGGCTTTGTGTTGGATTATAAAGAACGTATGATCGCAACGATCTTTGCATATGGAACAACAGGATTTTGACAAAGTACAGCTACAACCTGGCGGGCAACCGTACGGCGGTCCGTGCGAACGGCACACTTATTGCGAATCCGAGCTACAGTGCTGCCAACCAGGTGACTGTTATGGATCTTGTTCACAAACATGTTGCACTGAGTGCAACATGTTTGTGAACAAGAAGAAGATCTTCCACCATGCCGGCGGCGATATCCCCCGCCAAACGCGGGATCGCCGGATACATGTCAGTATTGGCCGTTTCGCGATGTTCGCGCATGTCGTGTTCTTTCGTGGTCCAAACTCCCAGCGCGTAACGCGTGTTAATGACAGGAGGTACACGGTCGGTTCCAAACCAGGCGTTTGATCAGACGAAGCGTCGATTCGCCGGCGGCAGCATGGGACGTTTTCTGTCTTGTTCACGAACCTGTGGCGCTCCGAGCCACAGGTTCGTGAACAAAGAATGGTCAGTTCCACCCTGCCGGCGGCGACATGCACTGCCACGTCAGTAACCGCGTACGTCGTGTTGATGATCCGTGACCGCAGCACGATGTGTTGACGTGTGATCCCTAAGAGCCTGTCTGAACAGATGATGCGCGTCGGTCCCACGGCATGCCGGGTGCCCTGCGCCACCGGACCGCGCCCCCGGCGTCCCGACGTCAGCCGGGTCCGGCCACACCCCGGCTGAAGCCGGGACGCCCGCGCCGGGGCCGTCGCCCCATGACCCAATACCGTTCAAATAACCGGGCTTACGTGATTCCTTACCTGGAAGAGGATACCGCCTCCGGCAGGCTGGAAGAAATCATCCTTTTTTCACAAAACATTTTTCACAAAGTGAAAAATGTTTTGTGAAAAAAGATAAAAACGTACCATGCTGCCGCAGGCGGAACCGTTCTGTAGCGGAGCAACCACCCGGTTTGTCATGCTACCGCACAGGTTCTGCTATTTGAAAAGTATTGCCCCATGACCAACCCGTTTCAGACAGGCTCTAACAGTTACCCCCTCACCGCAAAACCTGTGAGTGTGACCTGATTGGCTCGTGCAACGCCGCAAAGGTACAGAGGTTTTGCGATTCCTGGCGCTCTTTGCGGCGTTGCGCGAGCGTATTTGAACGGTATTGCCCCTAACCGTCAACTGTTACGCTCCGTTTTATCTTCCCCGCCTTTTGTGCTAGAATGAACCGCCGTATGGATAGATGGCGTGTGCCGGGTAATATACGCACAAAATCCAGCGCCGCCGGCGCGCCGCTCTGTCTTAGCGTACGGACAACGGTTTACACACGACGGATCATGCATGGTCTCACGACGGTTACTCTTTGGCGCGACAATCTTCTGCCTGCTGGTGGGCCTCCTGGGAGTCGGGATCTACTTCCGGCAGCGCATTGACCGCTGCGCCTATGTGCCGCTGCTGGCCGAGAATCTGCTGCCTAATGCCGAGCTACTTCCCGGCGATCAGGCGGGCATGCCCGCGGGCTGGGAACGTGCAGCCGGCGGTGTGGAGTTGCGCGGCCCTGCCATCGACGGCGAGGGCTTTGTGCTCGATGGCGATGGGCGCGCGCTCCAGTTGATTGGCATCGCTAACTATATTCAGACGCCACCGATTGAGGTGCAACCCGGCCGGAACTACTGCTTTACCGGCTATGCGCTGACCGACTCGGAGCAGGGCTCAGCCACCCGCCTGCGCGTCTCGTTTCACTGGCAGGATGCACAGGCGCAGATCATCGCCGATGATCGTTCGCTCTGGCAGCCGGTGGTACTCTGGCAATCGGGAAATCCCCCCGCCGGATGGTCGCCTCTTCGGGTGGCGGTGCGGGCTCCTCCCGACGCGGATAAGTTGCTGGTCCGCATTCACCCATCTTCGGATGACCGGGTCTATCTTGATGCGATGCGCCTGCGCAGCGGCGGCAGAGCTATCGGCAACGCACAACTGGCTGCCGACAGCAACGCCCCCCCCGATAGGGAAGAGCAATCCTTGCCGACACTTGCGCCCTGGCCGAACGGCAACCGGGCGGCGCTCTCTTTCTCATTCGATTGGGAGACGGCAATGGGCGGGCTGATTCACTCGCGCTCGGTGGGTGATCCCTATGCCGACCAAGACCCGCAACAGCGCGGACTGCGCATGCGTGAGGGAATTACCACCACGCTCGATATTTTTCGACCTTACGGTATTCGCGCAACATACTATGCAACCGGCTATAATTTTCTGCTGGGTAATACTGCCCGCATCCAGTTTATGCATAACCCGACCTACATCTGGGCGAATCAGGCAAATCGCTGGTCCTCCGATCAGTGGCAGACAACCCCCTGGTTTGCCCTCGATCCGTACGGTACGGTGCAAAGCCACCCGGCCTGGTATTTTGGCGACCTGGTGCCGCAGTTGCAGCAGGCAGAGCAGAGCATCCAGAGCCACACCTTCAGCCATTTCTATGCCGGGTTGGTCGGCCCGCAGGACTGGCAGGCCGATATTGCAGCCTGGAACCAGGTTGCCGCCGAACGCGGTGTACCGCCCATGCGTTCGCTGGCTTTTCCCTGGAGTAGCAGTGCCGGGATGAGCGATGCCGGTTGGAAGATCCTGGCTGCGGCGGGGGTGACATCGGTGACGCGCCTGAGTGACCAGGCACAGTACAATCTCTTCCCCCAGGATGCCGCTGGTATGGTGTTGGAGCCGCGCTGCCAATCCCTGCCCGGACACTCGCAGATCCTGGCCTGCCCCGACTTCTACCTGACGCCGGAGAGCGCTGACCAGGCCATGGCCCAGATCAACCGGACGCGGGAGGTCGGCGGTATGATTGACCTCTGGGCCCACACCGAGGAAGTGGTGACGCCGGAGCAGCAGGCTACCTGGGAGCGCGTGGTGGACTACGCCGCCGGTCAAGAAGATATCTGGATCGCGCCGCTACCCGAGATTGCCGACTGGCAGCAGACCCTGGACAGGGTAGAAGTGAGCACGGCGAAATCGGAACGCGGAACCGAGAACCCGGAAGATGATGTATTCGTCTTTACCATTAGCAATAACAGCGACCAGAACCTGGAAGGATTGACGCTAACCCTGCCATTTGCGGTTGAACGGGTTGCGGTAGATGGTTACGATCGCACTGCCACGCTACGTTCACAATCTTTAGTTCATGACGCGCTCATTCTTGATCTCCCGGCGGGAGCAACCATCGAGGTGCAGGCATGGCCCACAGCATAACACCACCGAAGACTACAACTCGGACACCACACTGGATCGGCACTCTGACGGCACAGCACGCCGGTCTGAAACTCTACCAGTGGCTCTGGATGCTCTTCTGCATCCTGGGAGCCCTGGCGGTGGCGGCCCCGCGCGTACTGTTCCAACCGGTGATCTACCTGACAGCCGCCGAAACGCGTTTCGATGCCGCGCGGTATGGAGGTATTTACAACGAGGTTGCGCCGGGTAGAACCGGACTGCAAGTTGCCTTTGACGATACTACCAGTGCGCTCAGGCAGCGCTTTCTGGCCCAACCCCGGCCTGAGCTACGCTTTGGTTCACCGGGATTTCATGTTGAGTATCTTCCCCAGGAACCGGGAGTGGTGCAGGTGCGGGGTATCGCGCCAACCGCGCCCGAGGCCCAGATGCTGGCAACCGCCGGTGCCGCCGAACTGGCCCGTCAGATTCGCGCCGCCGGTGGGCGTGAGGTGCTGCGCAATCTGCTTGGCTGGGAGTTAGTTGTCGCTCTGAATGATGAGCCGGTCACATCACCCTTCGAGATCTATTTACGCGATATTATCGAGTTGCAGGCGTTTCCGTTGAGCCTGCCGATTGAGCCGATTGCCGACCGCATCAGCGTCGAGAATCTGCCACTGGAGGAGCAGAAGGATCTGACCCGCGCGTTGGAGTCGCGCTATGACCTCTGGACTACGGAGATCAACGCGCGGAATGCCCAACTCGACGCGGCCTGTGGCACGGCTGGTTTGACCGCAACGGCGGAACGTGAAACGGCCCTGCAGGTCTGCGCCGCCGCCGATAGCGCCGTGCAGCAGGAGTTGACAGCACGCAACCGGGCAATTCAGCGCCGCCAGGCTATCAGTGCTGCGATCCGCTACATGCTGGACGAGCAGCAGATGGAGTTTGCCCCCGATGCGCCGGGAGCGGTGCAACGCCGGCCGGCCGCGCTGCCAATGGAGCCGGTACCGCAGCATACCACGGCAAAACTGGGGTTAGCCCTGCTGCTGGGAGTAACCTTCGGCGTGGCGGGGGTGGCAGTTGACCGGGCGGCGGGCGTGATGCCCAAGTTGCGCCAGATCTGGTCCTACCGCGAACTGATCCGCAACCTGGTTCTGCGCGATCTGCGGGTGCGTTACAAGGGCAGCGCGCTGGGCTATCTCTGGACGCAACTGGCCCCGCTACTGCTGATGCTGGTCTTCTGGTTTGTCTTCAGTGCCTTCTTTCAGAGCAGTATTGCTATGTTTCCCATCTTCTTGATCGTGGCACTGCTACCCTGGAACTACTGCGCAGAAGCGGTTTCCGGTGGCACGCGGAGCATTATCGACAGTGCCAACCTGATCAAGAAAGTCTACTTTCCCCGGGAAGTGCTACCCGCTGTAAGTGTCGTATCGAGTATGGTAAACTATATCCTGTCGCTGCCGATGATGCTGCTTGTAATGTTCGTGGTGCAGATATTTTATCCACCCCTGGATGCAATGGGGCAGTTAAATTTTTCATGGACTATTGCCTATCTGCCGCTGCTGATCATTATTCAGTCCCTGTTTCTGTACGGAGTTGTGCTCTTTCTCAGTGCATTGGCAGTATTCTTTCGGGATACCGTTCACCTGATTGGTGTTCTGCTGCAGTTCTGGTTCTTCCTCACCCCGGTGTTCTACTCGCTGGAGACACTGGGCGTAAGTGAAAATGTTGCGCGTGTCATTCGCTGGGCCAATCCAATGGCTTCGCTGGTCGAGTTTTACCGAGAGATCCTGTATGGCAACCCGGTCGGCATTGGCGCAATCCCAACGCCCGCCGTCCCGGCCCCCGACAGTGTGCTGCGCGTGCTGGTGACCGCGCTGATCATGCTGGCATTCGGTTACTGGTTTTTCCAGCGCCACAGCGGCCAGTTCGGCGAGGAAATTTAATCTTTGTTAACCACGAAGACCACGAAGACCACGAAGGATTTTGGGTATAAATAATGAAGCTTGAGAGCAATTTACCGAACGAACTGAAGACTCTTGTTTACGACATGATTAGGTGTGGCATTCAGCAGGTAGATCGCGTTTGAATCAATGAAGACCGCGAAGCACACGAAGGATTTCGGGTATGAAAATGAAGCTTGAGAGCAATTTACCGAACGAACTGGAGACACTCGTTCGCAATGTGATTGGCGCAGCAATTGAAGTGCATCGGCATCTTGGTCCTGGGTTCCTGGAAAATATTTACGAGCAAGCATTGTGTTATGAGTTGAGCACGCGAGGCATAACCTTTGAGCGACAGAAAGAAATCGTTGTTCCTTACAAAAATATTTCTATTTTCGGTCAGCGACTGGATATTGTAGTTGAAGGCCAGGTAATAGTTGAGTTAAAGACGGTAGAACAACTGCTACCACTGCATGAAGCACAAATTCTTTCTTATTTGAAGTCCACTGGCATGAAGGTCGGGTTACTGATGAACTTCAATGTCAAACAGCTTAAAACCGGCATTAAGCGCATGGTTATGTGATTGTTTTATTGTGTTTCTTCGTGGTCTTCGTGATCTTCGTGGTTAACTACTATGGTTATTGAGTTTAAGAATGTCTCGAAGCGGTTTATGCTGCATCATGACCAGCAAAGCTCATTCCTGGAGCGCTTGACGGGCATGTTTCGCAACCGCCCCAAAGGTGAGCCATTCTGGGCACTGCGCGATATCAGCTTCAGCGTTGCGCCGGGCGAGAGCCTGGGCCTGGTGGGACACAACGGCGCGGGCAAAAGCACTGCCCTCAAACTTATGACACGCATCCTGGACCCGACCAGCGGCACGGTGCATCTGGAGGGACGCGTGGCGGCCCTGCTGGAACTGGGCAGCGGCTTTCATCCCGACCTCAGCGGACGCGAGAATGTATTTCTCTATGGCTCACTGATGGGATTGGGCCGGAAAGAGATGCAGGCAAAGATCGATGAAATCGTCGAGTTTGCCGATATTGGTAACTTCCTCGACACCGAAGTCAAGCACTACTCGTCAGGGATGTATACTCGACTGGCCTTCGCTGTCGCTACCGCCGTCGATCCGGATATTCTGATCACCGATGAGGTCTTGGCCGTTGGCGACGAGGCATTTCAGCGCAAATGTATGGAGCGCATCTTCAACTTTCGGCGCATGGGCAAGACGATCATCTTTGTATCCCACGGGTTGGAGGTCGTGCGCACCCTCTGCGACCAGGCGGTCTGGCTGGATCATGGCATGGCACGGGCAGTTGGACCGGCGGGCGAGGTAGTTGATGCGTATCTGGCCGAAGTCAATCGCCAGGAGCAGGCGCGGATCAAAAAGCAGCGCTTTGCACATGTTAGTAAATCTGACGCTGATCAGGCCGCGGAAGAAGAGCAGGAAGAGGAAGAAAATCTCTATCGGCGGGGTAGCCGCGAGATAGAGATTGTACGGGTTGAACTGCTTGATGCGGCCGGGAATAGACGTGAGGTCTTTCAGACCTATGATACCATGACTATTCGTATGCATTATGTCGCCCATGAGCCAGTGCAGTATCCGGTCTTTGGCATCGCCCTGCATCATGAAAACGGCCTCTGGCTGACCGGGCCAAATACCAGTTTTGCCGGGGTAGAACTGCCCCGTGTGGCCGGTGCAGGCTATGTTGACTATCATATCCCCAACCTGCCGCTGCTGACCGGGCGCTACCTGCTCAGTGTAACTGCATATGATGAAACGATGCTACATCCTTATGACTATCATGATCGACTGTATCAGGTGGTAGTTCAGAGCAGAGGCATGCGTGAGCGCTATGGTATTATGTCATTGGCCGGGAATTGGGAGTGGCAGGAAGTGACGGATAGTTCTTTTGATACTGTTGGCAAATCTATACAAAAAAACCAGAAAGTAGTATGAATCCCGAACCAGGCATAACTTCATTTGAAATAAATCCATTACACCTCCCTTTTGATCAATATGGTCGCTATCGGATGATCCAGGAGGCACTTGATGCGGTACGTCCGACCATTGGCGAACGCCTGCGCATCCTTGATGTCGGTGGTTTCTTCCGAACCGGGCGCGGCGTGGACATCCTACCTGTTCGAGCTTTTTTACCTGACGACGATCTGCTGGTGATTGATCAACAACCCGGTACATTACCTGGATACATCCAGGGGGATGGTCGCAACCTGGATTTTGATGACCATTCATTCGACTTTGTCATTTCATGCGATACCCTGGAACATGTTCCTAATCCGGATCGTCCGGCTTTCTGGCAGGAGTTGCTGCGGGTGGCGCGCTATGGGGTATTGCTGGCCGCACCCTTTGCCGGCCCTGAGGTGGTCGCTGCGGAGGAGTTGCTGTTTGCCTACATCAAAGCCGAACTAGGCGTGGAACAACGCCAACTTAAAGAACACCAAGATTATGGACTTCCCGATCTTGATCAGACGTGCGCGTTTCTCGACACCAATGGATGGAACCATCGCACCTATCCATCCGGTTACATACATGCCTGGTTGGCCATGATGATAGCAAAACATTATCTTCTGGGACAGACGAATGATCATGATTTGCATGAGCAACTGGATGCGTATTACACCCGTTTCTTGAGTGCTGACGAACGGCGTGAACCGGCCTATCGCCACATGGTGCTGGTGGAATGTGATGGGCATGGCGACTGGTTATCCGCTGCTGATGCTGCTTTGCAACCAACTATTTGCACCAATGCACCGGCGAGTCAACCTACGTGGTCGGCAGTCACAAACTGGCTCTTCCAGTTTTTCAGCATCAATCTTGATCAACAGTCTACGGGTCCGCTGGCACAAACCGTGGCGGTGCAGGCACAGACCATTCAGATGCTGCAACATGCATTGACTCAACGTGAGGCACAGGTACAAGATCTGGAACAGCGCGCCCGCTGGTTGGAGGAACAGGCGATAGCCTCCCGTCAGGCTCTGACGGCCGTCGAGCAGGGTCGGGTGATGCGATTGATGCGCTGGTTAAGCAAGCAATGACCAATACGCATCCCAAAGGAGAACCACTGTCCATGATGACAGTTGATGATTCTTACCAGTCGAACTGGTTACGCCCGATCACCAGTCTGCGTACCTGGATTATCCGTGATGGGGTGGTGCTACTCCTGTTTGCGGTGGTAGCATTGGCGGCGATGTATCCGGTGGTCACAGCACCACGCTCTCGGATTATTGGGTGGTTGGGAGACAATGTTCAGTATGTTTATATCACCGGGTGGATGGCGCAGGCTGTGTTGCTGGGGCAATCTCCGTTTATTGATCCCCGGCTTAACTACCCCGATGATCTTGCGCTGATGGCGACCGATATTCCCTATCTGAGTATTCTGAGTGTTGCACCGGTTACCTGGGTGTTCGGAGCAGTCTTTAGCTATAACTTGATCATCTGGCTCAGTATGGGTCTATCGGGATACTTTACCTACCTCTGGGTGCGCCAGATAACGGGCAGTCGCGCAGGTGCAGCGATTGCTGGCCTGGCCTTTCTGCTCACACCCTATCGCATTGCGCATGCCTATGGACATCTACAACTCGTTGCAACGTTTGCCCTACCCCTCTTCTTCTGGGCACTCGACAGTGTGTTGCGCTCTTCTACCTGGCGTAATCTGGCATTACTGTGTGGTGCAACCTTTCTGGTTGGAAGTGCCGCACAGTACTACCTGGTCATGTGTCTGATCTGTGGAGTGTTCTATACTCTTTTCATGACAATTACCCGCCCGATCTATCTGTTACGTCATGGCTGGCAGACCGCCGTAAGCGTTGGGACAGGTGCCGTAGTCAGTGCGCTACCCTATCTTCATAACTTGAACAATGATATCTACACACCGTACGATATCCAGACCACGCGCATATGGTCGGCAGATCCGCTGAATTTCGTGCTACCATCAAAGCTGCATCCAATCTGGGGTGAGCTGGTCGAACAGGTGCGCCCTGAACCGCTCTGGATCGAAAAGACGTTGTATATCGGGATGGTTGCCGGCTTATTGGCGCTAATCGCGCTCTGCTGGCCGACCCGGCGATATCTGGGACGGCGTAGTCTCTGGGCAGGCATGGCGCTGGTGGGTGTAATTTTTGCACTGGGCACCGACCTCCATATCAATAATGAACCAATCCAGGCAAGTGATCCCTTCTGGTTGCCGGTATATTATCTAGCGCACCTGCCCATTGTAACGTTTCTTCGGACCTGGTCTCGTTTTGGTATCATTCTGATCTTCTTTGTATGCTTGCTGGCAGGTCTGGGGGCTACCTACCTGTTACAACGTCTGCAGCGGAGGCAAGGCATTGCTGTGGTAGTGCTCTGTGCCCTGTTGCTGATTGATCTATTGCCGGGCCAGGTAGAAGTATCCACACTTACACCGCGTCCGGTAGATCAGTGGCTGGCTCGGCAACCAGGTGATTTTGCTGTGGCTGTATTACCGGCAGGTAACGCTGATGTAAACTACCGTGCAATGTATGGCTCACTGTTGCATGCCAAACACATGACTGCCTTTAACCATCCCAACCATCTCCCAGCAGCCTATCGTGCCTTTGAACAACAGGTTGTGGATTTTCCTGCACCTGCCTCACTGGAAGCCATGCGTGCATTGGGCATAACCTATGTGCTCCTTGAACGTCGCTTCTTTGATGGCATCAATGCACCCGATTGGGATAGTGTTGTCTCACAGATAGAGCAGGCGTCTGATGCTTCCATCGTGACAGAACTGGACGGAGTAGCTGTTATTGCCTTGGAATAAATGATGGTTTGTCACATACAGTTGTTGATTGTTTGTATGGGCTAAGCATGATGGATATTCCCCCACAACGATCAAATCGTGTCCTGATTATCAGTCACGATGTTATTGGTACCCACATGGCCGGTCCTGGTATTCGCTACTGGGAGATGGCACGCGTGCTGTCAGCACAGCAACCCGTAACGTTGATTGCGCCGCAACCCATTAATCAGCAGTCATCGTCATTCGTATGTGGCAGCTATAGTTGGGGCAATCCGGCATCTCTCGCGCAGTGGTTGCACAATGCCGATATTGTTGTGGCCAATGGCATGCTGCTGCTGGGCCATCCCGAACTGGCGCAGATTAAACAGCCGCTGGCACTTGATCTATATGATCCGGTCATGCTGGAAAATCTAGAACTCTTTCGGCATGCTCCCGCTGACCAGCGCATGCATCGAACACAACAGGATGTACTACTCCTGCAACAGCAGTTGGCTGCCGGTGATTTCTTTCTCTGTGCCACTGAACGCCAGCGCGATCTCTACATTGGCGCACTAATGGTAAGCGGACGCATTACACCTGACCTTGTCGATGACAATGCACAGTTGCGTAATTTGATTGATGTGGTATCATTCGGTCTACCAGCAGAGCCTCCGATCAAACAGCGCCCGGTACTACGCGGTGTTATTCCCGGTATTGGCGTAGATGATACGGTGCTCTTATGGACTGGCGGACTGTGGGACTGGATGGATCCACTGACGCTGGTGCGGGCAATGCCGCAGGTTGTGGCCCAATGCCCACATGTACGACTGGTATTTCTCGCCGGGCAGCATCCTGGAAACGCGCACCCGATGCGTGCGCCGCAGGAAGCGCGAGAACTGGCACAGTATCTCGGCTTATTAGACCGGCATGTTTTTTTCTATGAACACTGGGTACCATACGCACAGCGTGCCGATTTTTTACTCGAAGCCGACATTGCGATCTCGCTCCACCGCGATCATCTGGAAACGGCCTATGCTGCAATTCGTTCGCGCTTCTTCGATCATCTGTGGGCGAGGTTGCCGAGTGTGGTGAGTGCCGGGGATGCAGCGGCAGAGTTGGTGCATCGTGAGCAGTTGGGGAGGGTGGTTGCAATCAATGATGTGCAAGGTGTTGCCACGGCGCTGGTTGATTTGATCAGCGATGGTGTTGCGCGGCAAGCCTGTCGGGAACGGACCCGCACGCTGGCGCAGACCTTTACCTGGGAGGCAACGCTGCAAGGTCTGTTAGCCTTTTGTCGGAGACCATATGTTATGAGCGAGAATTCCCCCCCGGCGGATGGCGCCGCACCGGAGCCAGATGACAATGCCGAGCGCAATGCTGCACTGTCACGCCTTGATCATCTCTGGCGCTTGCAACCGCAGGATTTGACTTCGGTGCTGCCGCTGCTGAGCCAGGCAAAACAGGCGGCCAGTACGGTGATACGCTGGTATATGCAGCCGGTTATCGACCAGCAAAATCGTTTCAATGCGGCAGTTGTACAGGCATTGCACCAGATGGCTGAGTCGCATGACCATCAGCAGAGTATGATGTCCCACCATTTGCAGGCGCTGCTATCACAAAACATTCAGGCGCTGCTGGCCGAACATATTCATAAGTTGCTGGCCCAGACGACGAATGTTACCACGCATCTGCAGTCGTTGCAGACCCAGGTCGATCGTCTTAGCGGCCAGGTCGATCAGACGAATGACCTGACCAGGACGCAAATCGATAACATCATTCAGCATCTGGGGTCGCTTCAGCAGCAGGTGGATACTATCGAGTCCAATGTGCAGCATCTAGTGGAGGCTACCGAGCCGCTTCATCATCATCTTGCGGATATCGAGGTCCATTTGTGTGATATTGACGATGTGCAGACCCGGTTGGCCCATGCTCTGGTAACCCCTGAAGATTCGGCGGAGTCGGCGTCGTGACCACTGTTGTGCTCATCCCGGTCCACAATGGTGCGCGCTTCCTGCCGGCATGTCTTGCGGCACTGCTAGCTCAGGTTGCTGGCTCATTCCAGGTGATGGTTGTTGAGAATGGGAGCCACGACCATAGTGGTGAGTTGGTGGCGCGTGATTTCCCACAGGTGGAACTGCTGCGTGATGCGTCGCGGCTAGGTTTTGCCCGGGCAGTCAACTGGGGGTTGCGGACCCTGTTGGATCGGACGAGTCCACCAGAGGTTGTAGTGATCCTCAATCAGGATACCGAGGTTGATCCGGGTTGGCTGTCGGCATTGTTGCGCCCGCTGGTCACTGATAAGCGGGTGGGGATTGTTGGCAGTGTGGCTCGCTTTCCCGATGGGCGTATCCAGCATGCTGGCGGGGAACTGCTCTGGCCGCGAGGCTATGGGCGTAATATTGCGACTGGTGCGTCATCGCTGCCTGCGGATCTGCCCCCACCGATATATATCGCTGGCCTGGCTACGGCATTGCGTACGGCTATGTTGCGCGAGATCGGCCTATTCGACGAGGATTTTACTCCTGCCTATTTTGAAGATACTGACCTCTCGCTGCGGGCCGTTGCGGCGGGTTGGCGCCTTGCACTGGCACCTGATGCAACGCTGGTGCATCACGAGGGTGCGGTTATGACCAGCGCGAATGCTCATGCGGTGCGCTATCAGCATGCTGCGCTGATTGAGCGGCATCGGTTACGCCTGGTGTTCAAGCATATGTCTGCTGAGATGTTGCTGGGTGAGTTTTTTGCTGCAGAACGGGACGAGTTGCTGGTGCGTGCTGCCGAGGGGAGTAGCCAGGTGCTGCGACAGGCGTATATGCAAACATTGTTGAATCTGCCGACTATTGCCGTGGTACGTGGGTTTTCGGCGGCGACGCAAACCGCGCTTGCGGATATGTTGACCAGTTTGCGGACCATGGCAACCGAGCAGGAGCGGGTCAGCCGTATGGGGGGGCTGTATCTCACGCCGATCTTGCCACCCAGAACGGCGGCGGTTTCTCCCGACAATGGCGACGACCCGGAGGATATGGCTGTTGCGTCTGAACCGGAGCAGCCGGCGCTGGCTCCCACCCGGCAGTCATGTCCGGTGGGCGAACGTCCGCCGGTTGCGATTGTCATGTTGACCTGGAATGGGCTCGAATATACGCGGGCTTGCCTGGAGAGCCTCTGGGCGCAGACGTGCGATGTGGACTACCATCTGGTGATTGTCGATAACGGTAGCACCGATGGAAGCCGCGAATGGCTGCGTACACTGCCCAATATTACGCTGATCGAAAACGAGACGAATGTCGGGTTTACGAAAGGGAATAACCAGGGAATGGCCGCTGTGCCGCCGGAGCATGATGTGCTGTTGTTGAATAACGACACGCTGATTACTCAGGGGAACTGGCTGGCTCGGCTGCGTGATGTGGCGAATGATTATCCCGATTATGGTATCGTCGGTTGCAAGTTGTTGTGGCCGGATGGTCGGTTGCAGCATGCGGGAACGTATATGCCCACGGATACGTTCTGGGGCTATCAGATTGGTGGTGGCGAGGCGAATATTGGTCAGTATCCCGGCGTGCGTGAAGTTGAGGGGGTCGTCGGGGCGTGTATGTATATTCGCCGCGATGTGCGAGCGACAATTGGCGGTCTCGATGAGATCTTCTTTTCCTACTTCGAGGATACCGACTACTGCTTGCGGGCCGCGCTGCATGGCTATAAAACCGTCTGTGTCGGCGATGTCGCGCTTGTCCATCTGGAAAATAGTAGCACCCGGCTTAATCAGGTCAGGTGGTCGGAGATGTTTAGCCGCTCGCAGGCGACGTTCCGCACACGCTGGGACGATTACTATCACAAGCAACGCTATACCCGGCGGCTGCTCTGGCATACGCTGGTGGCATCGGCGACGGGATATGCTACGTCGTCTCGACAGTTTATTCGGGAACTAGACCAGCGCGGGGTGGATGTGCGACTGGCCTGTATCTGGGGGAGCGATACGACCGAGCCACTTACCGGCGATCCGCGGGTTGATCAGTTGCGCCGCCGGCCGAAAGAGACTGGCCTGATCCAGGTGGTCTATCACCAGGCCGATTCGTTTATTAAGAATAGCGGGCGCTATCGCGTCGGGTTTACTATGCTTGAGGCAAGCGGTATACCTGCCGATTGGGTCAATCAGGCAAATCAGATGGACGAGGTCTGGGTGCCGAGCCAGTTTAATGTGGGTACGTTCTGCGAAAGCGGTGTCCGCCGTCCGATCTATACCATTCCGCTGGGGGTCGATCTGAACTATTTTCACCCGGCGATTGTGGGTCGCCGCGCGACGGATCGTTTTACCTTTTTGTCGATCTTTGAGTGGATTGAGCGCAAGGCTCCGGAATTGCTGGTGCGGGCATATAGCGAGACCTTTACGGCTGCTGACGATGTGCTGTTGGTGTTGAAGGTCTTTAATCATGATCTCAAATTTGATATTTATCGTCACATCAATGACTTGGTTCACAATACCAACGCGCCACCCATTACGATCATGCTGAACCAGGATATCGCGGCGCATCAGATGGGGTGTCTGTACCGCAGTGCCGACTGCTTTGTGCTGCCAACGCGCGGCGAAGGGTGGGGCATGCCCATTCTGGAGGCGATGGCCTGTGGTTTGCCGGTCATCGCGACCGATTGGGGGGCGCAGCAGGACTTTTTTCATGCCGGAGTGGGCTTTCCGTTGCGTAGCCGTGGGTTGGTGCCCGCGGTGGCGCGTTCGCCCTATTATGCCGGATTCTATTGGGCCGATCCGGATATTGAGCATTTGTGCTACCTGATGCGCTATGTCTATGAATACCCCCAGGAGGCTCAGGCGATTGCTGCACAGGCTGCTGCCGAGGCGGCGACTTTCTGGTCATTGGATCAGGCGACGGATCGTATTATGGGGCGGTTGCAAGCGATTGAGAGCGATCTGGGTGTAACTCCGTAATGGGGTGTCTGCCGCCGCTGTTGAAATGGAGCATCGCATGACTATCTACTGGATACGCGCGGATAACGATAATGCCCTCGCGACGATGGCTGCGGTTGAACGGGCGCTCAATGGCGATCAGGATGCCACCACTGACGAGAATGTGATGGCGTCGATGCAGTCGGATCCGACGGCGGGCGATACCTACCTGGCTGATAATCTGGCGTTGGCTCGTGCCGCCTGGGCCGTCGATCCGCATCGGATTGTCGCATCACAGCGTCCTGGCCTGGCAAAGACGCTTAATGGGTTTCAACATCTGGTGCGCCGGGCGACCTGGTGGTATTCTCTGCCACAGTGGCTCCAGATTACCGAGTTTCAGGGGTCGGTGGTACGGATTATCGATTCGTTGCTGGAGCATCAGCGGCGGTTGAATGAGCGGTTGAATCGCGGTGTTATTGAGGATGCTTGCTTGCTCGGACATATTCGGGCGCTGGAGGATCGGGTGCGGGCCCTGGATGATGAGCGGCAGGCGCTACGCCGGCGCGTCACTGATCTGGAGCAACGATTGGCGGCGCAGGAACAGGCAGTCAGGAGTGATGAGGCCCGCCCGTGACGCTATCAATGCCTGAATCAATCACTCGCCAGGCAGGGTTCCCGCTGACTGTCGTCTGGCAGTCGCGCTGGGGGTTGCCGATCGGCTATGCGATCTCCTCCGAGGCCATTGCTCTGGAACTTGACGAGTTGGGTGTAGATCTGGTGCATCGATCAACGCCCTGGCATATGCCCGAACAGATTACTCATCCGGTGCTGCGTGCAGCCGGCGAGCGCTCCATGCGCGATGATGTGCCCCAGGTCAGTTATGACCAGGCTGATCTCTTCTTTCTCGATCATCCTGGCTATAAGATTGGCTTCACGATGCTGGAAGTTGATGGCCTGCCCGTCGATTGGGTTGCAGCCTGTAACCAGATGGATGAGGTCTGGACGCCGAGTCACTGGGGGGCGGATGTCTTCGCGGCGAGTGGGGTGCAACGACCAATTCATGTTATGCCGCTGGGGTATGATCCGGCCCGGTTTCATCCGGATGTGCCCAGTCGTCCGCTGCCGGGGCGCTTTACTTTCCTTTCGGTTTTCGAGTGGGGTGAACGCAAGGCGCCAGAGATGCTGTTGCGGGCCTATGGACAGACATTTACCCGGCACGACGATGTGCTGTTGTTGCTGCGGGTGAATAACTTTGATGCCACCATTGATGTAGGCCGCCAGATTGCTGATCTGCAGCTACCGCTTGATGCCGCACCCATTGCGCTGATCTATAATCAGCAGCTTGCTGCCGACCAGTTGGGCAGCCTCTATCGGAGTGCCGACTGCTTTGTGCTGCCGACACGCGGCGAGGGCTGGGGCATCCCTATCCTGGAGGCAATGGCCTGTAGTCTGCCGGTAATTGCAACCAACTGGAGCGCCCAGACCGAATTTCTGACTGATGATATTGCCTACCCGCTCGCAGTACGGCAGTTGATACCGGCGGTTGCCAAGTGTCCCTACTATGCGGGATGGCGCTGGGCTGATCCGGACATCGAGCATTTGAGCTACCTGATGCGCTATGTTTATGAACATCAGGACGAAGCGCATGCTCGCGGACGGCAGGCTGCCGATGTGGTGTCGCGGCAATGGACCTGGCGGCATGCGGCAGAACGCATTGTGCGCCGGCTCAGGAGTTGTGGGGGGTAAAGCATGCGCTGGCAGTGCCAGCAAGACGAACGATAGACGAGAGCTATGCACATTGGTCTGGACATTTCGGTGTTGCGCATCGCTCAGGCAGGGGTGTTTGTCTACACCCGGCACCTGATCGAACAGCTTGTCGCTCAGGGCACAGAGCACCATTGGACGCTGCTCGATGTGTTGCCGCTTAACCCTGACCGACCGATGCCAGTCAATCTCGAGGCGTTTGCTGCGCCAAATGTGCGTGTGGTTCGTTGTCCTGGGCTCAACCGGCGCTATCTGAGCATGCATCCAGCGGCGCGTCAGGGCATGCTGCACCCGGTTGCTCGCCGGTTAGACCACGCACTAGACCATCCCTGGGCACTGGCAGCCACCGCGACGATGGGGATGCAGCTCCGGCTAGCGTTGCACAATGTTGATGTGTTTCACTCTTCAGATCAGTTTTTGTATACACCAGGACATGCGGCGACAATTCTGCCAATTCTTGATCTTACGACGCGAATACATCCGGAATTTCATATACAAGCGAACACCGCCATGCATACAGCCAAAGAGCGATTTGCGATGACACGGGCCGACCATATTGTGACCATATCGCAGGCAACCAGACGGGATATCATAGCGCATCTGCACATTCCCGCCGAGCGCATCAGTGTCACCTACCCGGCGAAGGAAGCGCGATTCCGCCCGTATCCGGCAGAACAGGTCCAACCAATCCTGGATCGCTATGGACTACAGGTTGGGCAGTACATATTGCATATTGGCACCCTGGAGCCACGGAAAAATCATATCCGCCTGATTGAAGGGTATGCGCTGTTGCGTAATCAACTTGCCGCGCAGGGCAGCGAGCCGCCGTCACTCATCCTGGGTGGGGGGCATGGCTGGCTCTACGACGAGATCCTCACTGCGCCAGCACGCTATGGAGTGGAGCATCATGTGCGCTTCCTGGGCAAAGTCCCCGATGCCGAACTGCCGCTGCTGCTGGCGGGCGCAGGCCTGTTTGCCTATCCCTCACTCTACGAGGGCTTCGGGTTGCCTGTCCTGGAGGCACTGGCCTGTGGGGTTCCGGTCGTCGCCGCCAACAGCACCTCAATTCCCGAAGTGGTAGGTGAAGCCGGCGTCTACTGTGATCCCCACGACAGTGCGACCATTGCCCAGGGGATGGCTGCGGTGTTAACCAACCCGGTGCTGGCCGACGAATTGCGCCGCAAGGGAATAGTGCAGGCGGCACGCTTTTCCTGGGAGCGGATGGCGCAGGAGACATTGGCAGTGTATGCGCGAGCAGATGAAGCGCGCCGCAAACGGCGGCAAACACTAATGGCATAAGTACGGGGATGGATGTGTCTATGTAATCGTTAGCTTCAGAAGGAAATCAATGGCATGCGAACAGATTTGCTTGCGCTCTTGATTTGCCCTACCTGTGAGAATGGTAGATTAGAACTAGTGGTCACTGCGCGGGACACTCGTGAGGTGAGGACCGGTTTTGTATTCTGTTACCACTGTCAGAGCACCTATCCTGTTGCCGATGGTATCGTGGATCTGTTAGGTGATCCACCAGCATCTATTGAGCAGGAGCAGCGGGGATGGTTGAAGCTCCTTGGCGAGACAACACCTGAACTCGATGCTCACATGTTACAGCTCCCTGATCTGCCTGACCCACACTGGTTATCGCAGGCAACCAACTTCCATGCCCTGCTATCACATGTGAAGCTTGCTGGTGCGCGTGTGCTCGATATTGGCAGTGGTCGCACCTGGTCAGCGCGGTGGTTACTGCGATATGGTGCTGGTCAAGTGGTGGCGATTGATATTTTACGTGAAAAATATATTGGCCTGGCAACCGCCGAATTATTTTTCCAGGCAGATGATATCTATTTTGAGCGAATTCTCTGTGATATGGAGCATTTACCATTTGCTGCTGAAACCTTTGATGCTGTCTTGAGCACCGCATCGCTCCATCATGCGCTCGACCTGGGGCGTGTTTTTAACGCACTTAGCCGGATACTGCGCCCAGGCGGACTGGCACTGATTGTCAATGAACCGGTGCGGCGGTGTGGTACTGAGCAAGATCTGAGCAATAGTCCCGAAGTAGCTGTGGGCATTAACGAGCACACCTATACTATTCTTGAGTGGTTGGCTGCTGCCACGAAAGCAGGACTGAGACCTCAACTCCATGTACCACAATCAGTAAAATTGGCCCAGCAGGAAGGGCGTCTTGGCGAGATATTGGTGTCACCCAGAGTGAACTACCTGGCACAACTGTTAGGATCATCTGTTGGAAAGAGATTGCTCAATTGGCAATCTCTTCTGGTCAAAACCTATTGTGATTATGAGTTGCCTCTGGCGATGGTAGCACGCAAACTGGATACAGCCTATTGATACATGAACTGGGTAGTCCCTCATTGTGAGTGGTACGACCTTACGCCAGCGAGGCATTCTCGTGATGCACAACATACCAGATCGCACCGATATGATTTTCGACCTTCTTCGAAAAGGACAACGTTTTGTGCACCAGGCGACTGATTCGCTGCCGCAGCGTGTTGTTCAGACGCTCGATATGGCTGGTCTGTCCGCTTTCCTTGCCGACAGGCCGGTGCCGTTTCGACGGCAGGACACACGCAGAGGCATCCCAAATATCGCTGGAACCTACTGCACACTGCCGATACATGGGTTGCAGCGACTCCTAGAGTTGCTGCGCGGTTGCTTCGTCATGTGCTCCGATGGCTACCCCAACAATTTCCCGTGTGTCACGGTCAAGCGCCAGTCACACCCATTCCTTCTGGTCCTTGTTGTCAACAAACGATCACCGTTCATCACAAGCGATGGTCAATCGGCCTTTTGGTTTGGATTGGACATGCACCTGACGCGGTTGGTCGGCATATTTCTCGTTGACATACGCCTGGAGCCAGCTTTCCGACACCTGGATAACCCGTGCGATGCCAACCAGCGAGATGCGTTCAAGCAACAAACGGTCAATGATGTCGTTGATCTCATCGGAGATGACATGCCAGGCTGGATCATCCACGAATTGGCGCCACAGGCGTTGCAGGCGTAGTTCGGTTTTCCGGCACCGTTCGAACCATTGTTGATAACCTGGTCGGTATGGCAGTCAGGGCAGCGGCGCATAACATTCCTCCTCGCATGCTTCAAAGACATGCTCTTGTTCCATGCTACCACTCAGATTCAAGGACTACCAGATGATTATGGGGTTAAATGTGGCAGTCATAGGTAAATTTCTAACTGCTCTATTTGCAAGGTTGTTCGGTCGGTCTAGATGGACCATTGGATACCTGACATTACAGCTGATAGGAATACTGTTGTTGCTCACGACTGTGTTGATCACAGTGGTATACCTACGCCGAGTAACTGATGTGTCGTTCCAAATCCAACTTCGCGATAATTTCTATAGTACTGAACAAAATAATACATTTGACTATTTTTTTTCACAACCACAGGCCGGTCTGTTATTACCTGACCCACCGCTTGTACCGGCCCGGGTATCTTTCCGGACAATATCGCCTGCCCCACTTCCTCCCCGGCAGTTAACCGTGCGCTACAACACACAAATGGCATTTAGTGTCTCTGTAGATAGTACGCCACGAAATTACCAGGCATTATTGCCGACTACCAAACAATCCCGCTATGATGGTCTTTTTATTAGCCTGGAAACTGAAGAAGCCCGCGCTCCCGATGATGTGCGTTCTCTAGGTTTGCAGTTCAATTATATAACGGTACAACCACTAAAGTACCATAATTTCCTGCTGCTGTATGCCGGGGTATTTCTGGTTTACGCTGGGGTAGGAGGATTACTGATAACGCTAGGTAGCAGAATACTACTGACCAGTGCGACGTTGCTTATATTAGGTGGATTATTACTGACTGGACTATCATTCTTCTTTGGAGTGGGTATATTAATTATACTAATGTTGTTAGTTGCAGTGGTTTGGCTGCGTGACTCAACATACACTGTAATAGAATCTCTGCAGAAACGTTTTTTAGTACCTTTGGGGGCAGCGCTTAGTTCACCATGGCTCTGTCTGACGATACTGCTAGGGTTGGGGTATATCTGCAGTATCGGATTCTATGCAGTAATCAATCATAATCTGTTTCGGACAAGCAACTATGACTTGGGACTATACGATCAGGGACTCTGGCTGATCAGCCGAGGCCTATATCCCTATAGTAGTGGATCGGGACGACATATCATCGGTAACCATGCAGCAATCATCCTTTATCCTCTCTCGATGCTTTACTATTTATGGTCCGATGTTCGGTTGTTGCTAGTCTTTCAGGTAGCCATGACGGCGCTAGGAGTTGTTCCCATTTATATGATTGCCAAGGCACATGGCCACAGATTATTAGGTGTGCTTGTAAGTTTAGTCTACCTGACACACCCGGCCACACATAACGCTAATCTGGTCGATTTTCATCCCGATACTTTGGCTGCAACAGCGCTATTTTTTGTACTGTGGGGCATTGATCGCCGTCGATGGCTAATAGTGATTGTATGTTGTCTTGTAATGTTGGCATGTAAAGAGAATTTTGCTCTAATAGTGGCGTGTATAGGTGGATGGCTTTTACTGCACCGCCACTGGCATGTTGGAGGGATGCTGGGTTTAGTTGGAATAAGTTGGTTTGTATTTACTACACAAATGCTCATCCCATACTTGACCGGATTAGAAGGTGATGAGAATATCTTTTTAGAGCGTTTTAGTGCTTATGGTGACAGTTTTTACACGATTTTTCTGACCTTCTTTACACGGCCTGACATGATATTGCAGGAGTTGTTTCAACCACTTAACCGTGAATATCTGTGGCGATTATTTTTACCATTTGCTTTTCTTCCATTACTTAACCCGCGTTACCTACTGTTAGCCATGCCCTCGTTGGCCATGAATTTATTAAGCAACTTTGCAGGGCAGAAGCAACTTATCTTCCACTATGATGCATTAATACTTGTCTTTTTAGCAGTGACTACACTGTACACACTGCTCTGGTTAGCACACAATGTAGCCTACCAATGGCTTATCTTTGGTCTGTGTGCTGTGATGTTGCTAGGGGGATGGTGGTATACGCAGAGCAAAGTGTACTTGCGTGTAGTCGATATTCATCAACAAATTAATAATAAAGAAGGACAGTTCTATCCTGATTATGTTTACTACCGCCGTTATATACTTTCACACGTTCCACCTCATGCCAGTGTTTCGGCTCACAATTATCTGCAACCGCATTTGAGCCACCGACAGCATGCTTACATGTTTCCTAATCCTTTTCAGCGTCTGTTTTTTTATGATCCAGATGACTTCCCGTCCGTGCCACTTGATTATATAATTTATGATACACGCCACCCTTGGATGCATTATATCTCCTCAAAAAAAATGATTGAATTGATTGACACTCTGCAAAAACATGGCCTCTACTATCAAGAAATGAAAGTTGGTGGGGTGTTGCTCTTGCATCGTACTGGCACATCTCTGCCCACCGAATGTTTTGGTTCACAGTGGAACATGCCCCATTGTCACCCATTAGTCCTAGATAAATAAAAAGTTTATTATGCTACCTTGATTGCTAGGTTCTGTTGACATTTGACATGTAGCGCAACCAGATCAGGACACTGGTAACCTGCAGGAAGCCCATAGACCGACTGTCCAGTTTCTCGAAGCGCGAAAAGACCCGACGAACATGCTTGATTGTATTGATGAAACACGCCACCAGATGCCGCTCTTTCTCCCAGTGGGTATCGTCGGCAACGGGCTCCGTGCGCCTCGGGTGCGCGGGGATGACCGCTTCTGCGCCCTGGTCCGCACGCTGTTGGCGCAGATCATTCGTATCGTCGGCGCGATCCCCACTGACCCGTTCGGGGGACAATCCAGCCAACAAGCGTGCCGCCTGCGGGCTATCGCCAGCCTGTCCCGGGGTGCGGATCAGCCGCAACGGGTTGCCCACCCCATCCACACTGACGTGAATTTTGGTGCTGAAGCCCCCGCGACGGCGTCCGAGCGCTTGGTCAGCCTGCCCGCCGTTTTTGGTTGCGGCGCCGGCGGCATACGGATGCGCCCGCACCACCGTGCTGTCCAGGATCAGGTGCTCCCTATCCGGGTCATCCGCGACATGGGCCAGCATGTGGCCCCAGATGCCCTGGTCACACCAGCGTGCGAAGCGCTTATAGATGCTATTCCCGTTGCCGTAGTGTGGCGGCAGATCCCGCCAGGGTGCCCCCGTGCGATTGATCCAGAGCACCGCTTCAATGAAGCGTCGGCTGTTCACCTCGGTGCCGAGGTACACCTTCGGACCGTGTTCCAGAAAGGCACGTATGTTCTGCCATTGGTCATTGCGTAAGGGTTCATAAAAGAATAACTTCCCCCACCCCCTAACAACTCTGCTCAATGTTCACGTGGGTGAAGCGTGTAATTCCATTGAGGACAAACGTCATGATACGTGATATTGAGT
>JGI12109J20283_10080003_pt1 | contig 121535 bp, 97 predicted proteins | sample ElkSlonscriptome_12_FD_20283 | JGI IMG/M metagenome (IMG submission 20283) | reverse complement strand
ATGTGGTCCTCCCTGGGGTATGGATTGGTGTGCGTACTCCAACCATACCACCAGGGATGTGGTGTGTCTGCATGCGATACGCATGGGTAAAGTAAAATGGTCATCTCTGAAACCATGTCTAAGACAGAAAAAGGACCATGCTGCCGCAGGCGCATCGGGCCGTTCATCCAGACAACCGCCTCGTTTGGAACCGCCCGCGTAACATGTGTCAACTGAGCAACAAAAGTCTTATAAGGTACAGACTGCGGACTACACCATACGGACAAAATCAATTGACAGCGGCGGAGGGCGCTGCTACAATCGAGTGCTGCTATGTCCAGATGAGGAGGATGCGCCGTGCAATCGCCGGTATCAGATTCAACCGGTCGTTCCAGTCGTTGGAGAACCTGGTTTTACCGCTCCCGTATACACTGCGGCTGGCTCCTGGTAGCCGTCCTGCTGCTCGCCACGGCCTGCGTGCCACCGTCACCGCCGCCGCGCAATCTGCCCACCTCCCCCGCCGTGCTGGATATCACCCCCGCGCCAACGCTCGATATCGATGCAACCGCCACCGTGCTTGCCGGTGAACTGCGGCCCACCGCAACCCCGGCCGGGCTCTATGTGGTGCAACCAGGGGATACGTTGGGCGCGCTGGCCGAGGAGTTCGGCACAACGATTGATGAGATTCTGGTGGCCAACGGCCTGACCGATCCCAACGATATCCAGGAGGGACAGGAGTTGATCATTCCCTCGCTCCTGGCAACCCCGCAGGTCGAAACACCCCAACCGGAGGACGCGGAACCGGAAGATGCCGCACCGGAAGATGCCGCACCGGAAGATGCCGCACCGGAGGACACCGTCGCGCCAGAAGAAACTGAGGAGACTGAGGACGAGGAAGTAGAAGAGACCACCACACCAACGCCGACCGGGGAAGCGGCAGATGACGCAGATACACCGGAGCCGGAGGAAAATACCACGCCGACAATTTCTGTAACGCAGACACCTTGACAGAGTGTCGTGCATAGTGTATATTGTTCCTGTCACAAATTAACTCAAGCCGACCAGGCATGAAGGAGGTGATGCCCATGAAGAATAGCGAGCGTACGGGCATCACCGTTGGTGAGGTCCGCTAAGACATCATCACGGTGATGCCCTGATAAGATTATCAAAGCCTCTGCCTACGGGCAGGGGCTTTGATATTTTTTGTTGACATACCTCCGTAGTTTGTAATTTGACACGACGTACGCGGTGCGCGTTCAAACGGGCCGTTTACTCCTGATAACGGTGGTTTTTGCCTGCGGCAGGGTTGAACATTCACCGCGTAACACATCTACTTTTGAGGATGGCAGAACGTGAGGAAAGTTCTGGTGCGCCGGCTGGTGAGCGGATTGCCGGCCCTGCTGCTGATCGTTGGATTGGTGGCGCTGATCAACCGGCAACCGGGCGCAACTTCAGCCTACACCCCCATCGGTCCCGGCGACGTCTACCTGGCGCTGGGCGACTCGCTGGCCTGGGGGGCGCTCCTGGAAGATCCGGCAACGCAGAGCTATCCGGCGCTGTTGCATGCGCGCCTGGCCGCCACTGCCCCAATTGAACTGGTTAACCTGGCAGTACCGGGGGAAACCAGTGGCTCATTCCTGCGGCGGCAACTGCCCCAGGCGCTGACGCTGATTGAGCGTGAACGTGACGCCGGGCGGCGGGTCAGTCCGATTACGCTGGATATCGGTGGGAATGACCTGCAGTACGCCGCAGCCGGCACACCAGCCGAACGTGCCGCCACGATTGCGGAAGTCGGGCAGAACCTGGATGTTATCCTCGATGAGTTGCGCCGTACGACCGGTGGCGAAGCCGATATCGCGGTGATGACCTACTACAACCCATACGGTGGCGATCCAACCGTTGCCGGGAGCGAAGCCTACTGGGTCACGCAACTCAACGCGGTCATCCGTGCGGCGGCCGCAGAGCACGGTATGGCGGTAGCCGATACCTACGCGCCGTTTGACGGTGGCAATGCCTACAGCTACACTCACATTCTGATTGGCGATATTCATGCCACCCGCCAGGGACACCAGGTCATCGCCGAGCAGTTCTGGGAAGCATTGGAGTATTGAGGGAATGGCACAGTTATGTCAACTCGAACGATCTGATACTTCACCCCGCGCCTACGCCCGAATCACCGTCACCTGCCGCCCGCCGGGGCTGGTCGCCTCCTCGGTGGATGTGCGCTCGGCAATCGGCGGCTGGTTGCTCCGCTGGTCGAAGATCACCAGCCAGCCGCTGGTCAACCCCAACCCGGCCAGATAACCGTCAAGTTGCTCCAACCCCACCGCCAGCGGATCGCTCCGCCCATCGCGCCAGACCTTCAACTCAATCCCCAACGTCACATCCCCATAGCGCAGACAGAGATCCATGCGGTCGGTGCCGATGGCATACTCCCGTTCCAGCGTACCGCCACTGTTGACCACCCGGTGCAGGAAGGCCATCAGGACCAGATGCGGCGCAATCTCGGCGTAGGGCGCGCTCCGCAGCAGCGGCTCGCCATGCTGCCGCCAGAAGGCCAGGAACGCCTCCAGGAGCTTCGGCGAGTCGAGTTCGCCGGTCGGGGTGAGCCAGGTGGCTGGGATGCGGGGCAGGCTGTCCTGGGAACCACCAGCCAGAGTCCGGGGGATAATCTCACGATAAATTGGGTTGGCAATCACCAGACCGCCGGCCGGATCGCGGCGCGCTAACCCCAGATCGACCAGGTACTGTCGGTCATCTTCCGGGATGGTACCGAGCGTGTGCCCGGCCAGCATCGGCTCAATGATGCGGCGTACCCGTTCCTCGCGCAGCCGCTCAGCCAGACTGTCGAGATGGGTATCCTGGCGTTCGATCAGGCGCTCCTTCGCTGCATCAATCTGAGGCACATCCACCGGCACTGCCGGGTCAGGAACAATCACTTCCACCGCCTGACGAGCCAGGGCGTTCACCAGCCAGGGCTGGCCCTGGGTCAACGCGAAAGCCCGCTCCAGAGCGGCGGGGGTAAAAACCTGGCCGGTGTCGGCGGTATGCTGGGCATAGAGATTGACCACTTCCGCCGCCGTGAAGTTGCGCATGGTGATGGACTCAACCTTGATGTTGAAGGGACTGGACGAGCGCAGCCGGTCCTGACCACCGGAGGCCAGTTTGTAGTCACGCACGTCGCGCAACCCGATCAGTGCCAGCGCATGCGGAAACTCCGCTGGTCGCCGGGCATACCCGGTGCGCAACTGGCGTAGCACCGAGATCAGCGCCGCATCCTGAAGTGCATCAATCTCATCCAGGAAGACAACCAGGGGTCGGGCGGCCTGCTGCGTCCAGGCACGCAGGGCAGTGCCAATCCGGGCACCCGGTTCGGCGGCCGGCCAGGCAGGTGGGTGAAGTGCATCCGGCAGTTGCCATTCGGCAGCCATTGTCCACTTGCTGAGAATAGCTGCCTCGGCCCCACCCAGATCATCAGTGAAGGGCGCACCGACTTCGAGAGAGAGTATGGCGGCGACATACTGCCCGCCGGCCGTCAGATCCTGCGCCAGCGACAGCATGGCGGTGGTCTTGCCGGTCTGGCGCGGGGCGTGCAGCACAAAATAGCTCTGCTGGGCAATCAGGCGCATAACATCGGGCAGCCGCGCCGTAGCCGACAGCATGTAATGAATATCAGACCGGCAGGGACCGGCGACATTAAACCAGCGGGTCATACAGGCTCCTTTACGAAGAGATCTGCCTGGTAGTATAGCACATTAGTTTGAGGCGGTGACGCGATGGAGTGCAGGCATGCGGGGATGATCGGTGGAGAAGCGTGGTATGATATCTCTATATCACGCTGATAAGATGTGTTGATGCATTGCCCGGTTGCCTGGAGAGGCCCACAATGAAGAGTCTAACGTTCGCCGACCTGACCGCCGCCGATATCCGCGACATCGACACAGTTCAGGAGCAGAGCATTGCGGCCTATCCCTGGACCCAGGTCGATCAGATGGAGTTGAGCGCCGAAGAGCAGGAGCATACAACCTACATTCGTAACCGCTTTGAAGATCCTGAAGCGTATCATGACGACCTACACGGCCACCCTGGCAGAAGCCGACGCATGAGCCACGTTTCACGCCTCGCCTCTTCGCCTCACTCCTCCCGCTCCGGTTTGCGCGTGTAGTAGACGATGTGCGGGCTGCCGGCGGTGGCGGGCGTGCCGGCAGGGGTCAGTTGTGCCACTGGTCGCAGCCAGGCATCAGGGTGGTTTAGCGCGGTGCGGATCTCCTGGGTGCGCCAGGCACGCAGGGCCAGATTCTCCTCGTTGCGCCACCAGCGCTCAATCTCGCGGGTAAACCAGACGATATGCCGGAGGCCCAGCCGATGCCGGGGCTGATAGTCCAGGCGCTGGTAGGCCAGATCGTCAGGAGTATTCAGGAGCACATGGTCGCGTTCTTCCCAGGTGGCAAATTCGGCGTCGGCCAGCAGATCGAAGATGAAGTAGCCGCCCGGTCGTAGCAGTCGCGTCGCGTTGATGCAGACCGGCTGCAGATCACCATCTTCGACCAGGTAGTTGAGGCTGTCGAAGCAGGTGATCAGGTCGAAGGTGCCGGGAGTGAGCAGTTCAGGCTGGTCGGGCACAGCGTCTGCCGGAGGCTCATTGGCGGCGGGCAACTGGCGCATATCGCCGGGGAGGAAAGAAATTGTCAGCCCCTGCTGTTCGGCCTTTTGCCGGGCCTGGCCCAGCATCGCCCCGGACTGATCCAGGCCGACGACATTACAGCCCGCCGTGGCGAAGATCAGCGCCGCCGTGCCCGTACCGCAGGCCAGATCCAGCACCCGCCGTCCGGGGTAGGGTGCTGGACCCCATCCCTGTGATTCAAGCCGGCGCAACACCTGCGCCGCCATCTGCTCTGAGAAAACCGATTGGCCGAAACGGTCATAGGTTGTTGCATACTCGTCGGAGAAATTCATGATGGATTGATCGTATATTTGGAAATTGGAGAAAAGAAAATGAAACGTGAAGCGTGAAATGTTATCCGGTCCACTTCACACCTCACGCTGTATGCTCTTTGCATATCAGGCCGCTATCTGGGCCCAATCCTCGTAGCGACGGTTGAGGGTAGCTTCCAACTCGGCATACTGCGCACCCAGCCGGGTGATCTGTTCGATATCCTGCGCGGCGCCGGCAGTCTCCAGGTCGGCCTTGAGCCGGGCCAGTTCTTGCTCCAGTTGCTCTACCTCGGCTTCCAGCGCGGCCAGGCGCTTCTTGCGCTGTTTATCTTCGGCGGCGGGGCGTTCAGACCGGGCCGGCCGGCGTTCGTTCTGTGTGCGGCGACCCATCGCCGGAGCCGCAGCCGACTGTGCGGCGCGCTGGGCCTGCGCCTCTAAACGGGCGGTGTAGTCGCTATAGTTCCCCAGTTGCTCAACCAGCCGGCCATCCTGAACAATCCAGAGCTTGTCGGCCAGCGCATCGATAAAGTAGCGATCATGCGAGACAAACAGGATGCTGCCGGGATACTCCCGCAGCACACCCTCCAGCGCCTCGCGCGCGCCGATGTCCAGATGGTTGGTCGGCTCGTCCAGGATGAGCAGGTTGCCGGGCAGCAGCGTGAGTTGTGCCAGCGCCACGCGGCTACGCTCCCCACCGCTCAGATCGCCCACTCGCTTGAAGACATCATCACCACTAAAGAGAAAGCGCCCCAGCAGCGTCCGCGCGCGGGTTTCCTCGATCTGAGGCGCAACTCGGCGGATCTCATCCAGTACGCCGGCGTCCATGTTCAAGACATCGTGGCCCTGCGCGTAGTAGCCAATCGAGACTTTATGCCCCAGTTGCGGACCACCCCGCAGCGGCTTCAGTTCGCCCAGCAGCGTGCGCAGCAGCGTGGTTTTGCCGCTACCATTCGGCCCCATCAGCGCCACCCGCTCCCCGCGATGCAGTTCCATCGCGTCGGCACGTACCAGCACGCGGGGCGCATCACTGACGCCGTCGGCGTGACCGCTCCCCGGATAGCCCACCACCAGACCGTCGAGGGCCAGCACCAGTTCACCACTACGCAACTGGCTGTCGAGAAAGAGCTTGAGTTGGCCGGCCTCCTGGGGCCGCGCGATCAACTGCTGCTCCTTGAATCGGTTGAGCCGTTTCTCGCGCCCTTTGGCTTCACCGCTGCGCTGCCCGGCTTTGTAGCGGCGAATAAACTCCTCGGTTTTGGCGATATACTCCTGCTGCGCTTCATACTCTTTCATCCGACGCTCCAGGCGGTCGGCCTTGAGTTCGAGGTAGCGATTGTAGCCTGCCGGGTAGTCTTCGATGGTGCCCGCCACCACCTCCAGCGTGCGCTGCGTCACCCGGTCCAGGAAGTAGCGGTCGTGCGAGATAACGATCAGCGTGCCGTCCCAGCTATTGAGGAAACCCTCCAGCCACTCCAGCGCATCCAGGTCGAGATGGTTGGTTGGCTCATCCAGCAGCAGCAGGTCCGGGTCGGAGAGCAGGGTCGCCGCCAGCGCCGCGCGGGTCTTCTGGCCGCCGCTGAACTGGGCAAGACGCTGCTGGTGCTGCGCTTCCACAAAGCCAAGCCCCTGCAGCGTGCGCTTGATGCGATGCTCCATCTCGTAGCCGCCGGCATGCTCGAAGCGCGCCGTCAGTTCGCCGTAGCGCTCCATCTGCTGTTCCCAGTCGGGCGCGCTGGTGTCGGCGATGCGCTCCTCCAGGCGGCGGATCTCCACCTGCAACGCCTGCAGATGGGCAAACGCCGCCTCCATCTCTTCCCAGAGTGTGCGATTCTCGCTGAACCGCACCTCCTGGGCAAGATAGGCCAGTCGGGTGCCGCGCACGGTGTGAACGCTGCCCTCGTCGGCATGCTCCAGCCCGGCCACAATCTTGAGCAGCGTACTCTTGCCCGCGCCATTCACACCAACCAGGGCGACCTTATCGCCGCGCGGTACCTGAAAGCTGAGATCACTAAAGATCAGGTCCGCGCCATAATATTTTGTCAGTCCGCTGACGGTCAGCAGCGTCATGTAATCCTCCCACGATCGTGAAAAAAACGTGGGACGCTATTCGTTCCCACGTTTTATGATTATCGGCAAAATAGCGGTGGATGTCAAACAAATCTGATTTTACTCGATCCGGGTCGTTCCGGGGTAAATATCCCGCACAAGTATGGTACCGCCCGTTGTGCCGTTGCTGCGCCAGAGTTCAATGCCATGGCGCTCATCGGCAATCGAGAGCATCAGCGTGTCGTTGAGCATTTTCATCTCGGGGCCAAGATAGGCGATTGCCGTGGTGAATGCCTTGATCGGCACCGTTCCCGGACTGGTGGCGTCGGACTTCCAGAGTTCAAATGAACTGCCCGCCGTATCGGTCAGGGGGCGCAGGAAGAAGACCGTTCCATCCGGACGCACAACCAGATCACCGCTTATGTCGATTTCCCGGATCGGCACCGTACCATCAGGCGTGCCGTCGCTGCGCCAGAGTTCCCGGTTGCCGCGTGCATTGGTGGCGGTGAAGAGCAGGATGTCCTTCACACCGGTAAACTGCCCGGGGGTTGACCCGACGGCACCGGGAATGATATTCTTGAAGAGAAACGTCCCTTCCGGCCTGCCGTCACTGACCCAGAGTTCATCGTCATGCTCCGCGTCCCAGGCGGTAAAGACGAGCCGGTTGTTAAACTCGGTCAGACCAAACAGCGGCGGGAAGATCCGATCCATCGGACTGGAGCGCGGCCGGGGCTCAAAGGCGCGCAGCAACTGCGTACCCTCTCTCGTACCGTCGCTCCGCCAGAGCCCGTAGCCGTTCGCGTTATCCCAGGCGACGAAGAAGAGCTGCCCATTGGCCTCCGTCAGTTCAAAGAAGCGGGTATATTCTTCCCCAGGGCTGATATCGCGGACCATACGGGTGCCCTCAGGGGTACCGTCGCTAACCCAGAGTTCCGCGCCATGGGTGCCGTCATTGGCAAAGAAGAAGACCCGCTCCCCCACAGCCGTGGTCAGGTAGGGCGCGAAACCCATGCCCTGGTAAACCCAGGAACCCTCGCTGCCGGGGAAGATATCCTTCATCAGCCGGGTACCCTCCGGCGTACCGTCGCCGGCCCAGAGTTCGGTGCCATGTTCACCATCATCGGCAATAAAGAAGAAGGTACCACCGGCCGCCGCAACCTGGAACGGTTCGCTGCCGTCGAAACCTGGACGGATATCGCGCAGCATGACGGTGCCTGCCCGCGTGCCGTCACTCTTCCAGAGTTCGGTGCCATGCTGCCCATCATCGGCGGTGAAGAGGAGGGTACCATCGACATTGGTCAGAAAGAATGGCGCGGAAGACGCATTGCCGGGATTGATGTCCCGGACCAGCACGGTGCCCTCCGGAGTGCCGTCGCTCTTCCAGAGTTCATCGCCATGCTGTCCATCCTCGGCGCTAAAGAAGAGGGTATTCCCAATGGCGGTCAAACTTTCCGGGTAAGCACTGGCAGCGATTGCGGCCGGCGGCGCGCCGGGGTTGTACTCATTTCCCAGCAAGCCCAGCAGCACCTTAAAGTCATCCGGCTTTTCAGGGTGCCACTCGAAGCGCGCCCGTTCAAACCACTGCGTCAGCACCGTGTCACCGCTGCTGTTGGTCGCCATGCGCGGCTGCGTCAGCGGCAGGCCAAAGAGCGCCAGGCTGCGCCCGTAACTATCCAGGCGCGGGTCAAGCAGTCCGTGGCGCTCCCAGTAGCTTTTGAAACCCGGCCCGTTGCCCTGATCACAGACATTATGCCCGGTCTGATCAAACCAGAGGCAGCCCGGTTGCGGACCGGCCTCGCGGGGCAGTTCCTGCCAGTTCACATTCTGCTGAATGGTCAGGATATCATCGCCCAGGCGACCGAGCAGCACATCATAGGGCGGGGCATTTTCCGGGTGCAGCTCAAAGCGCGCCCGCTCAAACCACTGCGTCAGGTAGGTCTGACCGGTATCGCGGTTGAACTCCTCGCGGGTGGCGGTAATAGGGTAGCCAAAGACGGGCAACCCGCCGTTCTGCTCCCAATACTCCCGAAAACGCCCTGTCATGCAGTAGCCGGTTCCTTCCGGAAAACAGCGCTCACCGTCGGACTGCGCCCGCACGGTCGGGACTGCCGGGAAGCTACCCAGAACCAGCAGGAAGAGCGCAGTTAATAGATATATTAATCGTTGCATGATCTTCTCTCCTCACTTCGTTTTGTGCATTCCCAACACGCTCTGTCAGAAAAAGACCCCGCACTCGCACAGGAGTACGGGGCTTTTGTAGGGGTTACGGGTTACGGGTTACGGGTTACGGGTTACGGGTTAGCACACTGTTTTAACTGTTAACCCATAACTGTTAACCGTTATCCCCTAACCGTTATCCCCTAACCGTTATCCCCTAACCGTTATCCCCTAACCGTTATCCCCTAACCGTTAACCGTTATCCCCTACCGATTCACAAACTGCGCGTTCCACTCGTTGGGGCCAAAGGCGTAGACCGTATCCGCTCCCTGGAGCCAGACCAGCGTGCCGTTGTCGAACAGTTGCACCGTGGCGGTTTCCGCACGCTCAAACTCCTCAACCGCCCAGCCAATCTGGTTGCGCAACTCCGGATCATTGATCCAGACCTTACCAAAGCCACGGCGCGGTGCGTAGAGACCACCGGGCGGGCTGACATTGGGCGTATCCGGATCACCTGCCTGCCAGGTGTCGTTGTACTGCTTGTAACCGCCCCAGGAGAAGAAGGCATAGATGCGGCGGTCACCATTGCCCAGATCCACCCAGATCATCAGTCCGTTTTCAAAGTTCTGGACGGCTGCCGGGCGCTCCCAGTAGGCACCCTGTGGGCAACCCATATCCTGCTGGAAATCGACGCGGCTGTAGGCACTCTGGAGCGGATCAATCACCGGGAACTGACAGGCTGCCGTCGGCGGCTGGTTGAAGAAGAGCACCTCGCGGCCCAGCAGCCCCAGCAGGATCTCGTAGGGCGTGCCGCGATTCTCGATATGGTGCTCCATCCGGCGGCGCTCAAAATACTGCACCGTTCCCGTCCAGCCATCGTTATTTTGCTCATTAAACTGCTCGGTGATCGGGTAGCCAAAGCGCTCCAGTCCACCATTCTGGTCCCAGTAGACCAGGAAGGGCGGGCAGAGGCTATGCCCGGTCTCCGGGAAGTAGCGGCAACCGCGCGGCGCATTATCTACCTGCGGGAAGGAGGTGGGCCAGGGGCGTCCCTGCAATTCCAACAGTTGCGCGCCCAGCCTACCGGCCAGCACACCCTCTGCGCCGTGATCCTCCAGCCGATCACGTTCAAACCACTGCGTCGGCCCGGTCCAGCCATCGTTATTCGTCTCGACCTTGAGTTCCGTCACCGGGTAGCCAAAGACATTCAGCCCACCGTTGCGCTCCCAGTAGCTCAAGATCGGATCGCTTACGCAGAAGCCGGTCTGCTCAAAGCAGCGGGTGCGCTGTGCCTCGACGGGCCGGGGTGTCGCCAGCGTTGCCGGCAGCACCAGGGCTAGAACAAACAAGAAAAACAACCTTCGCATGAGAACACTCCTTTCAGTCTGTACCGTATGCTTTCCGCGTCCGTTACGCCCTTAGCATACGCTATTTATAAGACGATGTTGATTACACCGAGATTACCACGCTGTGAGGCATCCGTCGCATAAAGCTGATATTTCTGATACTACTGGTCACATGACCAGTCGGAAGACTCACCTTCTGACCAGCCGGCATGTACCACGCCGGCTGGATAAAATTCGCGCCGGGTTGCGCTATGATAGATGCACGGGTAGACATAATACCATAATTTTGAGGTAAAGGGGGTAAATATGAAACGCCTTGCTATGATAATCACAACGCTGTTTATCACCGCACTGATCGTCACACTGGCGGCACCGGCACTGGCCGCGACAACCCCGGCCTTCCAGCGCGTCTGGAATCGGCAGGATCTACCGGTACAGCAAGGGGTCGCCACACGCTCATGGACCTGGGGACCGGCACCGATTAGCGATGTCTTAAACGAGCCATATTATAACGCACCGGGCAACCAGCGGCAGGTGCAATACTTTGACAAGAGCCGCATGGAGATTAATGACCCGTCAGCCGATGCAACGGCGAACTGGTATGTCACCAATGGCCTGCTGCCGGTCGAACTGATCAGGGGACGGATGCAACTGGGGCACGATACCTTTGCCGACCTGGAGCCGGCCGCGATCTCGGCCATCGGCGATCCGGGCTACTTCCCCACCTATGCCAACCTGGCGCAGGTCTATCAGAACCCCGGTCAGGTCCGCGAGAGCGATCTGGGCAAGCCGGCCACCGGCATGCTCAACCCGGACGGCTCAATCACCGGCTTCAACGGCTATGTGAATGATCCGGCGACAATCCTGGTGCGCGGCGAGAATAACCATGGCGTTGCCAAAGCCTTTATTGACTTCCAGAACCAGCGCGCCACGGTCTACGAGAATGGGCGCTACATCCGCGACCAGGTGTATGATCCGCTGTTCGTCTTTGGCCTGCCGGTCACGGGGGCCTACTGGGTGAACACCCGCGTCGGCAACCGCGACATGCCGGTGCTGTTCCAGGTCTTCGAGCGACGGGTGCTGACCTACAACCCGGCCAATCCACCCGAGTGGCGCGTCGAGATGGGCAATGTTGGGCAGCATTATCATCAGTGGCGGTATGGACGGTGATGCGTAGTCCGTAATCCATAGTCCGTAGTCCGAAATTTGGAAATGAGCGGGCCGGCAGGAACCTGATTTCCTGCCGGCCCGCGGCTGTTTATTTCCTCCATCTGAAGCATCCTCTCCGTTCCCGGTCCTCCATTCTTTGTCCTCCGTTCTTCCAAATCCATGTAACCATCCACCTCTGCCGCGCATCAAATCAACGAGGGAGTCTGGCTGCTCACAAGCAATAGCGAACACCCAACCAGGGAACCCGGAACAGAACAGCACGCGCCGGGCGTATAACAGTGGGATCGCCTGTCTGTTCTTTGTTTCTTTGTCTGGCTGTTTGCACGCAAGGAGGTGCGTATGTGGAAACTGCTGTCGCTTATGCAAAAGAACCTGGTCTGGAGTATTCCGACGTTTATGCTGTTGGGGGTGCTCTACGGCTACCTGTACGATGCTGCGCCGCTGCGTAGCGCGATTATCCCCTTCACTTTCCTGATGGTCTACCCAATGATGGTGACGCTCAACATCAAAGAGGTCTTCGCGGGAGGCGATGTCCGGCTACAGGTGGTGACGCAACTGCTGAATTTTGCCCTGATACCCTTCCTGGGGCTGGCCGTCGGCAAACTCTTCTTTGCCGAAACCCCGCTGATCATCGTGGGGTTGCTGCTGACTTCGCTACTACCCACGTCCGGCATGACCATTTCCTGGACCGGGTTTGCGAAGGGGAATATGCCCGCCGCCATCAAGATGACCGTGATCGGGCTGGTGCTGGGCTCGCTTGCCACGCCGTTTTATCTGCAGTTTTTCATGGGCACGGTGATCTCCATTCCGCTGGCGCAGGTCTTCCGCCAGATCGCGCTGATTGTCTTCCTGCCGATGGCCGCCGGCTATGCCACCCAGCGGCTGCTAATCTGGAAGTTTGGCAAAGAGCGGTATCAGCAAGAACTCAAGCCGCGCTTCCCGGCGATCTCCACCCTCGGCGTGGTGGGGATTGTGTTTATTGCGATGGCGCTCAAGTCCCGGACAGTGATTGCCGAGCCGACCATCCTGCTGCAACTGCTACTGCCGCTGGTCTTGCTCTACGGCATCAATTTTCTGTTGAGCACGCTGATCGGTAAGTTCTTCTTCCGGCGGGGCGATGCGATTGCGCTGGTGTACGGCACGGTGATGCGGAACCTGTCGATTGCACTGGCGATTGCGATGACGGTATTCGGGCCGGAGGGCTCCGAGATTGCGCTGATTATTGCGCTGGCCTATATCATTCAGGTACAGGCCGCCGCCTGGTATGTGAAGTTTACCGACCGGATCTTTGGCAAGGCCGACGAGCAGTCGGCTGTGGTCCGGGTTGCCGCGCCCAAAGCCGGGTAGTCGGTCAGTTGATCCGCATGCGTGAACCGGAATTGCGGTATACTATGCCACGCTGAATAGCAGTATACGCTCGGACGGTTTGTTGGCGGATCAACTATGGGTGAAGTTTTATTTCTGGGTACGATGCTGGGGATCGGCGCGGCCTTTGCGGTCGGGCCGATTTTTATGTTAATTGTGCAAGAGGCCGCTACGCGCGGCTTTATCGCAGGGCTGCGCGTAAGCCTGGGTTCGGCGCTGGCCGATCTGCTGCTGCTGATCCCCGCGCTGGGGTTTAGCCGGTTGATTGCCGGAGTCGCGCAGGCCCGACTGGTGACCGGCATGGTGGGGATGCTGGTTTTGCTCTACCTGGCGGGGGATGCAGCCCGCTCCGCACGGCGGCTCTGGTCGGGTCAGGCGACGATTGCGGCGGCCGGCGGCTGGTCGCTGCGCAAGGGGCTGGTGGGCAATCTGGCAAACCCGCTGAGCTGGACCTTCTGGCTGACCACGGGCACGCCAACGATGCTGCGCGCCTATGCGCTGGCCGGGAGTGCGGGACTGGTGGGGTTTACGCTGACCTGGTTCGGGGTGGCGGTGGCGCTGGAGTTGCTGCTGGCGCTGGTCATCGCGCGCACGGGGCAGATGCTGGGAGCGCGCGGGCAGGCGGTCTTCAATGGGGTTGCGGCGGTGATGTTCCTGGGGATGGCGCTCATGGTGTTGCGGCTGGCGCTAGGGTAAAGCACGATGCAGCGCATATGACCCCCTACTGCGCTCCACAGAAGCATGGTGCATAAAATGCACCCTTCTGCTGCGCTCTGCGGCGGCAGCGTGGTGCATAATGAAGTTTGTGAAATAATCCAGACAGTGCTCCCGGAGTCTCGGCTTATGAAGTTTGAACATTTAATCGGGTCATCACAGGACGGGAGTCCCGGCTTCAGCCGGATCAGGCGTTCCCGGCAGTAGACCGCTGCCTCGGCAGGCATTCACCGGCTTATGAACTTTGAATATTAAATCCGGACATGCGATGATCAGGAGTCCCGGCTTCAGCCGGATCAGGCGTTCCCGGCAGGAGGCCGCTGCCTCGGCAGGTATTCACCGGCTTATGAACTTTGAAGATTAAATCCGGACATGCGATGATCAGGAGTCCCGGCCTCAGCCGGATCAGGCGTTCCCGGCAGGAGGCCGCTGCCTCGGCAGACATTCACCGGCTTATGAACTTTGAATATTAAATCCGGACATGCGATGATCAGGAGTCCCGGCTTCAGCCGGATCAGGCGTTTCCGGCAGTAGACCGCTGCCCCGGCAGGCATTCACCGGCTAAAGCCGGGACTCCAGGATGTGATATCCGGGTTATTTTCGCAACGTTCATCATGCACTCTACTGCTGCGCGCTCTTCCGGCAGAAGCACGGTGCATACAATCCCCCCTCCTGCGCGCGCCTGCTGGTTACCACGATGCAGCGCATGCATCCGCCTGCCGGCTGAATGGCTTCAGTGCCAGACGGACAGTTGACAGATGTTCTACCAGTGCTACAATGATGACACGATGATGATACTGAGCATCTGATAGAAAGGACCGACAAACAGAAGACAAAGAACAAACTGGTTCTGCGATAACCGTGCGCACGAAACGTTTTGTTCCGGGTTGCTTTGTTCTCTGTTTTCTATGAGGTATGCCCATGGTTTTGACGGTGACGAGTTCCCTGGAAGATCTGCGGAACAGCATATTTTATGAAACCCGGGAGGAGTTTGCGCGGCGGCTGGGGATTACCGCCCAGACCTATCGCCGGCTCCTGGCACGCGATCCGGCAATTGCCAACCCCACCCGGCGGCAGATTGCGACCCGGCTGGGCGTCCCACCGCATCTGATTGCCGAACTGGTGCCCCCACCAACACCGGAGCGCCTGGCTGCGCTCACAGACGCTATCCAGACGGCCAACGCGACCCACGATTGGTATCTTCTGGCTGAGGATAGGAGTGTAACGCCTACCCCGGAGGTTATCTGCCGGCCCGGCGATGAGTCTCTCAGCAGTGACTGAGATGGCAAAGCCGGTCGCTATTCTGGTGACAGGCCGGGCGGTGGCCGTTCTCCGGCAACTGGACCCGGCGCAGCGAACGCAGTTTGACCGCTTGATCGCGGCCCTGCGAATGTCACCCCAGGCGGGGATGTATTATGTGCATGATGGCGACGGCCGACCGTTGTATCAGGTCAGTAGCTATCATGGGCATGTGATTTCTACCATCGTCTATCGCATGCACTGTGATCAGATCTTTATTATTGCGATAGAGGTGGCCGACTGGACACCGCAGCACGTCGATATGCCCTGAAACTGCTCCTGAACCCCTGAATGGAGGTTGTCGATGACAACGAACAACGGTTTTATGTGGGATTACCAACCTCACTTCAGAATCTCCGCCCAGGTCGCTGCCGATGCGATCTTTACCACCCTGGATGAACAACTCCGTCCCACGGTATTTCTGGTGGGTGTGACCGAGGTCGCACATGCGGCGCGCCCTCCTGTGCAACTGGAGCCGGAGGATTGTGGTTATGCGCCGGAAGTGTTCCAGGATGTGGGTCGGACGGCACAACAACTGGAAGCGGACGATCAGGAGAAGGAGTTGCAGCATGCCGATCCGATTATTCAGACGATGCTGGAGCGGCGGGCGCGGGTCCGGGCGGTGCAACAGGCGTTGCAGACCACCATCCGGCGCTATGACGAGGAGCGCAACATCCTAACCTTCTGCTCCGCGCCGGTGCTGGTTCAGGGCTACATGGTGAGCGTGGTGCTGCAACTGGACCGGGCAACCTTTGACAATTACTACGCGCTGACAAAAGACCGGCTGGATCAGCGGGTGACGCTGGCGACCTCGCTGCTTGACGCGGCTACTACCGAGTTTCTGGAGGGTTGTGCCGACGCGCTGACCCGCCCGGAGCCGGGATCGGGGCCGGATCTGCTGGGCCGCGATGCCGACGAGGTGATTCGCGCGGCGGGGAAACGGCTGATGTACACGCCGGCATGGGCGGGCGGCGCGCGGCAGGGGATCGAGGGGCTCTTCCACGCCTGCAATACGATCTCCTCGATGCGCTACGAAGGGGCTGAAGGCGTGGGTAAGATGCTAATTACCCGCCGGGAGCACCCCAATGTTGCGGTGATTCTGGCGCTCTCGCAGCCGATCCCGATCAAGGATCATCGCGCGGTGCGCAAGCTGCTGGAGATATCTTCCGCTGAGAACTGCCTGCTAACCGACGCATTTTATATTTATGGATTTGGCAACGTTGTGGGGGAGTATGATCCGCAACGCGAGGATCTCTTTCTGATCAACTTCACCAAGCATTACACCTGGGAGTTGCAGCACGCCGAGCATATGCTGATGCGTGCCGGCTATGGACAGCCACAGTTGCCGCAGCAGTCGATCAGCCAGGAGCAGTTCCAGAGCACACTACGCCGGATCTTTCGTCGCATCAAACCGGCACAGACAGACCGGCTCTGGCGGGTTGTCCGTGAGGCGACCCGCCAGAAGCATGGCACGATGGTGGTAGTATCTACCCAGGCCGAAGCCGAGGCTGAACGGCTCTCCGGGCAGGCGATCAAGATCGAACCGATTCCGATTACCCCGGAGATTATCCACATGGTCACAGCGATTGACGGCGCGGTAATTATTGACGAACAGGCGACCTGCTACGCCATCGGTGTCATCCTGGATGGGATTGCCACACCCGGCGGTTCATCGGCGCGGGGGGCGCGCTATAACTCGGCTGTTCGCTATGTGGCCGGCAAAACGGAGTGCCTGGCAATTGTAGTCTCGGTGGATGGCTCAATTGACCTGATCCCGGAGTTGCGGCCACAGATCGCCCGCTCTGCGCTGCTGAATGCCATTGCTGCGCTGCGCAGCCTGGCAGCGGAGCCGGTCACGGATGTCAGGAAGTTTCACGAACTGATAGGCTGGTTGTCCCAGCAGCGCTTCTATCTGCTGCCGGAGATGTGCCACGAACTGAACACACTGCGGCGCGGGTTGGAACAGCGTTTCCCCCCGGACTACACCCTCAAGGTGGTCTACCCCGATTTTGTGCCGGACCCGGAGATGAACGAGGCTTACTTCCTGGAGGAGTAGGGGTTGCAAGCGGCAGGGTGGATAGTGTTTTTTAGCACGGTGTTCGAGCAGAGCCACACCAGGTAATCAACATAACCCTGGAGAATATTCGACGTATCGCAACCGCACTTGGTGTCTCGCTGGCAGAACTATTTGCGACGTTCCAGGACATAGAGGATGCCACAGATCACACTTGAAGAGATCCTTGCTAATGTTATTGATCCAACCCGCTGGGCTGTTCCCGAAACACTGATCGAGGTTATTAAAATCCCCAGCTTACGCGGTATGGTATATGGATATGTCGCAGAGTATGAGTTCACCCGGTACTTGCGGGAAACCTTAAATATTACTGAATACACCCGCGACGATGACCATAAGAAGACAAAATCCGACTTGAACTTTGTATACAATGGAAAGAGATATAGTGTACAGGTCAAGTGCTTGCAAACAACATTGATCAAGCAAAGAGCTGATGGTGTATTCAAAGCTGTAGCACAAAACGACGCCAGTGATCGTCGCAGAGTGAAACTACCCAACGGTGAGGAGTTAGAAACAACGTGCTATGTCGCAGGCGAGTATGATATACTCGCCTCAACGGTACAGCCGTTCACGGGAAAGTGGCAGTTTATTTTTAAGAAGAACAAAGATCTACGCAGATCACAATATAGAGGATATACTGTGGAGCAGAGAAAATATCTACTTGCAACCCAGGAGCCTGTCACCTATCCCATCGACGAAAGCAGTGGATGGACATACGATCTGTTGCGTCTACTAGCCGATCCGGAACTGGGCAGCACGGACCTGACCGATACAACTACTGATACCGAGAAAATCACCATCGAAAATCCAGACGCAGAACAAACCATTATTGTTGAGAAGAAGAAAAAGAAACGCAAGTAGCAGTTCACTTCTTGATAAAAACAAGAAAGTAGGAGTGGTTTTTCCGCGCATGCAGTTGTTTCACGACGCGGCTCACGGAGGCATTATTTCGTCGAACTACTACAAACAGATCTTTAGCAATCAACCCTTTCCGCTCATACTCGTTGATAATCTCAACATGGGTTAACCGCTGCTTGCCGGCACTAACCTCATCCTGGCACTTAACAATTAAAATGCCCTTTTTACGTAGAACACGATAAGCTTCGTCAGCGGCCTTGTAGTACAGGTCAAGTACAGCATCATGCCACTTGGGCTCCCCCTCAACCACGTTACCATTAGAATATGATTCGCGAAAGGCATTATACGTTCCAGAACCGCCAAAATGGTTTATATCTTTCCGCAAGAGACTCTCCATATAGGGTGGGTCGAGAACAACACAGTCAATTTCCTCATTTTTATATGGTAACTTGCGGCAATCGACACCCCTTTTTAAATCTGTAGCGCGAACAACATAATCTCCCTCGGCTACTTTCTTCCAAAACACACCTTTGCCCCAGGTTACATCAGCTACAATCGAGCCCTTCGGAACATGTAACTCCAAAACCAGGGGAAACACATCCTCATTTCCAGCAACATGGGCTGATTGGATAACATCAGACCTGGCGACGCCATTCTGAACTACGCGTTTCTTGCGCTGATCGTCGTCGGGCATGTCATCGCTCCAGGTCAAAGCAGTTTGTTTCCAGGTATGGCGCATTATAACATAACTCTTTCTATGGCGAATATCCCTTAGCGTGTAAGGCATATAGTATCACAGGTGCCCATAGAATGCAAACGGCTCACTCCGTCCGAAACACCACAAACCGCTGCTCCGGGCAATAGCGCCCCTCTACCTGATAGCTCTCGCCCTGCGGATATGTTGTGCGCAGCAGGTGCAGTCCCTCGACATCGTACAGGTGCAGCGCAAACCAGCCCGGCTGCCCGTTAAGATCCACCTCGGCCAGTTGCTCCAGCCCGACCACCTGATTATCGTAGGTGATATCGCCGATCCAGATGGCGACGGCGCGGTAGTCCACCCAGTGCGGATAACTGACGATCCAGGTATTCGCGCGCGGGTTGCCCTCCGCCACAAACGCCTCCAGTTCGCGGGCGATATCGCCAGCGTTGATACCCACGCCGCAATACTGCGCCGGGTAGCGGTTGAACACCCGGTCAATGTTGAGCCCGATTACCAGCGCCGTCACGCCCACCAGCACCGTTGCCAACGCGCCGCGCACAAGCAACGGCCGGGCGTGGCGCACCAGTTCCAGCAGCATCCCCGGCACAATCGCGCAGACGATCATCAGCATCGGGACCGCGCCGCCGGTGCGCACCGTGCTGGGGTTCTCTCCTGGAAAGGCGATACTCAGCGCTGAGGGGAAGAGCATCAGCACCCCGCTTCCCAGGATCAGAGCGGGCCAGGGATCGCGGGCCTTCAGACTCAGGGCCAGCATCGCCGCCGCACCGATGACCAGTAGCGCCCCCAGCACCAGATCCAGCGGGTGCGTGAAGGGGATATTCACCACCGGCACCACATCGTAGGTGTAGTTAAAAAAGAGCAGCACCCGCCGCAGATTATCCAGAAAAATTGTGGCAACATCGCCCTGGATCGCCTGCTCCTGCCCCGTCAGGCGGGTGGTGGCGCGGTAGAGCAGCATCCCCGGCCGGTCGTAGCCGTAACGCAGCAGTGGCATCAGCACCAGCACCGTCATGCCTATCGCCAGCCCACCGTTGAACGCGATAGCATAGGCCGCCGCATACCGCCGCCGCAACAACTGCCGGCCGGCCCAAAGCCCCACCAGCAACCCGAACACCACCGGCATAAAGCGATAGGCGGTGTAGCCCTGCAGGCCGATGCCCATTGCCAGACCGGCCGCCAGCAGCGCGTTACGCTCCTTGCGCCGCAGACCCCGCACTAGAAAATACATCGTCCAGGCCGTGGCGCAGGGTGCCAGTGGGTAGCGCAGGCCAAAGCGCGCCGGGATCACCGCCCAGCTTGCCACCGCCGCAAACAGCGTCGCCACCAGCGCAATCCGGCTGCCGAAGACCTCCCGCGCCAGCAGGAAGACCGCCGGCAGCATCAGCCAGCCGATCAGCGCGGTACCGAGCTTGAGCGCCATAAAATCGGCGGGTAGATTGAACAGCTTGACCAGCGCAACGGTCCAGTAGAATTGCCAGGGCTCACGCCCGGTGTTGCGTTCAAAAAAGATGTAGGGTTTGCCGTTGAGCACATCGTGGACATCCAGCAGCTTCTCGGCGTGGTCACTGCCCATCTCCAGCGGGTTGATCCCCAGATTGACAAAGCGGAAGGCCGCGCCCAGCGCCAGCACCCCTACCAGCGCACCGATGACCAGCGTGGGCCGGAGTGCTGCCCGGAAGCGGGTACGCCACCACACCAGGCCGCCCAGGTCGGCCCAGGCCGCCCACCAGAGGCCGATACTGATCAGCCAGAGCAGCACACCTTCCAGCCGGTAGCGATTGCCGCCGCTCAGGGCAAAGGTCGCGGCGGACGTCGCCAGAGAAGCAATCCCCAGTGGCACCCGCCAGTCAAGCGGCAAACGGCGTGCGGGTTGCTCCGGTTCATCCGGTTGATCTGGCAGGGATGTTCCCGCCCCACGATACAACGGCGGCACGGCTACAACCGCACACCCCACCGCCGCAAGATACCCCAGAACGCCCAGAGCCGGCAGTTCGGCATTTACGGCGACCTGCGCACCAATACCCAGCAGGATACTCAGCACCAGGCCAACCGGCGCGACAAACGACCGGGAAGCGCGCGAATGAAGATTCATGCCGGTTTCACCATCAGCCTCACCGTGTCAGTTGCTCCTGTCGTACACGGTAAACCGTGAAAAGCGGATCATCCTGCTCAAAGAGGTAGGGCGGGGGCGGCGGCACCTCTTCAATCTCGCCCCCAGGAATCGCCTGGCGCACCAGAGCCAGTTCAGCCTCGCGCGCCGGCAGGAAGACAAACGCCGTGTGCTTCTCCTGCGCGGCCAGCTCCCAATCAGGGGGCTCTGTCAGCGGCTCATAGATATCCTGTCCTTTGACTTCGGGCACAAGATAGGGGATCGTGCCAAAGCCGACATACATCTGCGGCGGCCCAAAGAAGAAGATCTGCCAGTCGGGACCAAGTTCGTCACGGGCATACTCCGCCAGACCCGTGGCTATAACCGCGTTGTAGTTGCCATAGACCCGCAGCGGCGTATACTCCACAAAATACAGCCTGACGCTGAAGAGGCTAAAGAGCAGCACCGCCGCGCTCAGGTAGGGCAGCAGCCGCCGGGGGCGATAGGTTCCTACCGCATACAGCGCCACCTGCCCGATCTTCAGCAGGGCCAACCCCACAAAGAAGACCGCCGGTATCGCCATCGTAATTAACCGCTGGCTCGATGGCGGGCTCTCCGTCAGCATCCCGCCCATAATCATGGCTCCACCCCACCAGGCCACCATCGGGAAGATGCGCCGGTCATGCAGGTTAATCACGCCATAGCCAAAGCCGAGCATAAACAGCGCGCCGGCGGCAAAGCCAAACAGCGGCTCCGGCAGGCCATACCAGACCGTGCGATCGGGATAGTAATTAAACGCCAGGGCCGCCCGCTGGAACTGGTCAAACAGGATTGGCAGCACGCCCTGGTTGAGAATCTCCTGTTCGCGCTCCAGCCAGCCGCTCTGGAAGATGCCCACCGCATTGACGCGGGCATTGTAATCATCCGGGAAGCGCAGGGCATACTGGATCATCGGCCCGCCGGACAGCAGCGCCGCGCCCGCCAGCACCAGCAGCCCGCCCCACTGCTCCCGCACAAAACGCATTCGCTCCCGGATGAGGAAGAAGATCGTCACGGCGATAATCATGACCGCCGTAAAGCGCGCGCCCGCATAGAAATATTGCGCCACCCCGATGATCATGCCACAGAGTGCCCAGTCAAGCGGGCTGCGGCGGTCGTAGCCCCGATAGAAGAAGATCAGCGCCAGTGCGACAAACAGCGCATCGGCGATCTGGTTGGAGCCCAGGCGCGAGAAATGAATATGGTAGTGATAGGTCGCCAGCAGCGCTGCGGTTAACAGCGCCAGCTTCAGCCCCGCCAGCCGCCGGACCAGCAGGAAGCCGGCAAATACTGTCACCGTACCGATCAGCGCCCAGGGCAGCCGTAGCGCAAAGGTAGTATTGCCCAGCGGTCCCACTGTCAGCGCATTAAAGTAGAAGCTCATCGTGGGTACGCCCAGCCAGCCCGTCCCAAAGGGGTTGCGAATCTCACCCGCCAGCACCTTGAGCGCCTCAACCCCCTGCGAACCCTCATCACCGCTGAGCGTCGGCGGAATCTCACCCACGCGCCAGAGCCGCAGCCCCAGCGCAATCAGCAGAATTGCGGACATCAACAGCGTGAGTTGCCGGTTCTCCCGCACCCGTGGCAGCCAGTCAAAGGTCATACGCGCGCGTGGCGGCGCAACCGCCACCAGGTAGAGCCCGATCGCGCCAACCCAGAGCAACCCCCAGCCGTTGTACCCCGGCAGCGGCGGACTGCGCTGCAACAGGTAGAGTAGCACCAGAACTGCGCCGGCTGCCACGGCTAACAGCCCCCAGCGCCAGTATGACTGCCGCAGATAGTCCAGCCGGGTGACACCCGCGCCTTCATCGGGGGGAGCCGCAATCGGCGGCGCGGCACGGTCGGTGATAAATGTCGCCCAGCCGAAGCCCAGCACCGCCAGCAGGTAGATCAGCAATCCCTGCCAGGGAAATTCGCGGCTCGTCGCATATGTGCGGTCCAGCATGTACTGCCCTAACGCGGCCAACCCCACTGAGCCGGCCAGCAACGCCAGCAGCCGTGGTCGAGAACGGGGCGCCGCCGCCGCTACAGGCTGGGGTGTGGCAGAACGCGGGAACTTATTGTCGTGGGTCGGTGTGTGTTCAGTCACAGGTGCTATCTCTTTCTTGTGTATTGTAGGTCAATTTTGCTGCTGTGCTCAGGCAAGCGGTTAGCAAACCACGCATCAGTATATGCAGGACGCCTGCCGTCGTCAACCAATCGTATGCTATACTTGCGAGTGTCCCGGTCAGAAGACAGCGATCAGTAATCAAGTGGGTGGCGGTCAGAATCATCTATCGACCTGCTGCTCCTTGCGTGCGGTCGGCTGCCTTCTCGAATCGAGCAGTATAGTAAGGGAGGTAATATGTCCACACTAATCGAAGAGATTGTCGCGCGTGAGGTACTCGACTCCCGCGGGAACCCGACGGTGGAGGTGGATGTTCAGCTCGAGAGCGGCATCACGGGGAGCGCGATTGTACCAAGTGGCGCTTCCACCGGCGCACATGAGGCGCTGGAGTTGCGCGATGGCGATAAGTCACGGTATGGTGGCAAAGGTGTGTTAAAGGCGGTTCAGAACGTCAACACTGAGGTGGTTGAGGCATTGCGCGGACTGGATGCCGCCGACCAGATCGCGCTGGATCACGCGATGATCAAGCTGGATGGAACGCCGAACAAGAGCAAACTGGGCGCGAACGCGATCCTGGGTGTCTCGCTGGCCTGCGCCAAGGCTGCGGCCGCCACGCTGGGTCTGCCGCTCTACCGCTACCTGGGTGGCGTTTATGCGCACACCCTGCCAACCCCGATGATGAACATTCTGAATGGTGGACAGCATGCCCAGAACAGCACCGACTTCCAGGAGTTTATGATCCTGCCGGCGGGTGCGCCCACCTTCCGCGAGGCGCTGCGCTGGGGCAGCGAGATCTACCAGACCCTCAAGAAAGTGCTGCACGACCAGGGCCACGGCACCAACGTCGGCGATGAAGGCGGGTTTGCACCCAGCCTGCCCACCAACGAGGCGGCCCTGCAGGTGATTGCCGAGGCGGTTGAACGCGCCGGATACAAGCTGGGCGATCAGGTCTACCTGGGGATGGACCCGGCCTGTACGGAACTCTATAAGGATGGCAAGTATCATCTGGAGCGCGAAGGCCGTTCGCTGAGCAGCGCAGAGATGGCGGACTACTGGGCCGATATCTCGACCCGCTACCCGCTGATCTCGCTGGAGGACGGCATGTCGGAGGATGACTGGGAAGGCTGGAAGCTGCTGCGCGAGAAGGTCGGCGACCGGGTGCAACTGGTGGGTGACGACCTGCTGGTGACAAATGTGCAGCGCCTGCAACGGGCGATCAACGAGAACGCCGCCAACAGCATCCTGATCAAGCTCAACCAGATCGGTAGCCTCACCGAGACCATGAGCGCGATCCAGATGGCCCAGCGCGCGGCCTGGACTGCGGTCGTTTCGCACCGCAGTGGTGAGAGTGAAGACATGACCATCGCCGATCTGGTGGTGGCGACCAACGCGGGCCAGATCAAGACCGGCGCGCCTGCGCGTACCGACCGGATTGCCAAGTACAACCAGCTTCTGCGCATCGAGGAAGAGCTGGGTGATGCCGCCGTCTACGCGGGCAAGAGCGCCTTTCAGGTGAATATTCCGTAGGAACGGTTAGGGGTTAACGGTTAGGGGTTAACGGTTAGGGGTTACGGGTTAACGGTTAACGGTTAGGGGTTACGGGTTAACGGTTAATCCGTAACCCCGTAACCCCGGACTCTCTTTTTAATGAAATTTGCACGAAGTGTAATTTTTTTATTAACAGAACCTACGCGGTAGGTCTGCAAACTGGGCGTTTGCGCCCGGTAATGGCCCGACTCGCCTGCAGCAGCATGGTACTTTTTTTCTTTTTCACAAAAAAATTCACGTTGTGAATTTTTTTGTGAAAAAGATCTGTTTGCTTCCGCCCTGCCGGAGGCGACATTCCCCACCAAATGCAGGATCACCTGAATCCATGGCAGCAGTGGCCGTTTCGCGGTTTTCGCCCATTTCGTGGTATTCGTGGTCCAAACTCCCACGGCGTTGAAACAGACTACTCATGACCGTGAGCAGGAGTAATTCTTTCGCCAGATTGGGTTGGAATGCCCTCGTTGGGCGCGCAGCAGCACATCTATGGCAAAATCCACCCACCGCTAACCGTTAACCCCTATCCCCTAACCGTTAATGCATGGCCGCCTGACCAGTTGACGGAAGGGTGTGAGCGGGGTATAGTGATTACACACAATGAGCTACCATCCGCCACAACTTATACTGACAGGCTGTCAGTACACTGGCAAGTAAATATGGCTGCGATCCCTGTTGTCGCTCCCTGCGTCCCTGTACGCCAGGGGGCTTTTTTGTACAGCACACCGGTGCCGGCGGACGGCACCAGCGATACATTGGCACAAAAACCTTTCACGGAAGGATATATCACATGCCGATCCAGTGGGAAGACAAATATGCGCGCGAAGGACTGACGTTCGACGATGTTCTGCTCATTCCGGCTGAGTCACAGGTGCTCCCCAACCAGATCAATATCAGTACCTGGCTCACTCGCAAGATTCGCCTGAATATCCCCATTGTCAGCTCTGCGATGGACACCGTGACTGAGACGCGCCTGGCAATCGGGCTGGCCCGCGAAGGTGGTCTCGGTTTTATTCACAAAAACATGTCTATCGAGAAACAGGCCGATATGGTGCGGAAGGTCAAGCGCTCGGAAAGCGGGATGATTACCGATCCGATTACGCTTGAGCCGGACAAAACCGTCGGCGACGCGCTCGATCTCATGTCCGAATACCGCATTAGCGGCGTCCCCATCACGACGGTCGAGGGCAATCTGGTTGGTATTCTTACCAATCGAGACCTGCGCTTTGAGACCGACCGCTCCCGCCCGGTCCACGAACTGATGACCAGCAAAAACCTGGTGACGGTGCCGGAGGGCACCACGCTGGAGCAGGCCAAGGAGATCCTGCACCGGCATCGTATTGAGAAGCTGCTGGTGGTCAACAGCCGGGACAAACTGAGCGGGCTGATCACGGTCAAGGATATTATGAAGCAGATTGAGCATCCCTACGCCTGCAAAGATAAGCATGGCCGCCTGCAGGTTGGCGCAGCGGTCGGCGCGGGGGGCGATTACCTGGAGCGGGCCGCCGCGCTGGTGCGAGCGGGGGTTGATGTACTCTGCGTGGATACCGCACACGGTCATTCCCAGGGTGTGCTTGACGCGGTTGTGCGTGTCCGCGAAGAGTTTAGTGGCGTTCAACTGGTTGCCGGAAATATCTCAACCCCGGCTGCCACGGTTGCCCTGATTGAACGGGGTGTGGACGCGGTAAAAGTTGGGCAGGGGCCGGGCTCGATCTGCACTACCCGGGTGATCTCCGGGGCGGGAATGCCGCAGATCACGGCAATCACGGAGTGCGCCCGCGCTGCCGAACGCTTTGGTGTCCCAATTATCGGCGATGGCGGTATTAAGTATAGTGGCGATGTTGCCAAGGCGTTAGCAGCCGGTGCGCACAGCGTCATGATCGGCTCCCTGTTTGCCGGCACCGAAGAGAGTCCCGGTGAGACGATCCTCTACGAGGGACGCTCCTACAAGAGCTACCGGGGTATGGGCAGCATTGGCGCAATGCAGCAGGGGAGCAGCGACCGCTACTTTCAGGCGGACGAACGCAGTAAGCTGGTGGCCGAGGGGATCGAGGGCATGGTTCCCTACAAAGGCCCCCTCAGCGATACGGTGTTCCAACTGATTGGCGGCCTACGGTCCGGGATGGGCTATGCCGGCGCGCGCGATATTGAAGCACTCCGCCGCGAGGCCCGCTTCATCCGCATTTCTATGGCCAGCCTGGCCGAGAGCCATCCGCACGATGTGAAGATAACGAAGGAAGCTCCGAATTACAAGCGGAGTTGACACGCGTGATGCCCTCCCAAACCTGGAAGGACATGTCGCCTCCGGCAGGGCGGAGGCGGTTTTCACGGGAGCCCATGTCTCATTTGTACACCCACCGCGTAACTCGTGGAATTGACAGGTAGAAGAGAACTATGGCACAAGCTATCGCACCCGCAAATATCGCTTTTATCAAATATTGGGGCATGCGTGACGCCGATCAGATCCTGCCCTACAACGGCTCGATCTCGCTGAACCTGGACGCATGCCTGACCACCACCAGCGTGGTTTTCGATCCTACCTGGGACGAGGATCTGGTCACGCTACAGTTTTATCAGCAGGAACCGCAAACGGCCGGCGGCCGCGCCCGCGAGCGTGTGGTTGCGCATCTGGACCGCATCCGGACCATCGCCGGGGTGACCACCCGCGCCCGCGTTACGTCAAGTAACACCTTTCCCGCCGATGCGGGGATCGCCTCTTCCGCGGCGGCGTTTGCCGCGCTGACGCTGGCAACTACCGCCGCGCTCAAACTGGACCTGGACGAGCGCGAGTTGACCCGCCTGACCCGGCGGAGCGGCAGCGGCTCGGCCGGCCGTTCCATCCCGACGGGGTATGTCGAGTGGTACAACGGCGATGACAACGGCAGCTTTGCGGAGTCGCTGGCCCCGCCGGAGCACTGGGATCTGGCCGATATTGTCGCAGTGGTGGACACCAGCGCCAAGAAGATCGGCAGCGCGGAGAATCACCTGCTGGCAATCACCAGTCCCTACTTCAAGGTGCGTCTGGAGGGGATTGAGCAGCGCCTGAACGCTACCCGCGAGGCCATCGCCCGGCGCGATTTAACCCTGCTGGGAGAGACGATGGAGACGGACGCCGTCTCAATGCATGTGGTCTGCATGACCCAGAACCCACCATCGTTCTACTGGAGTGCCGGAACGATGGCGGTAATCCAGGCCGTCCGCGCCTGGCGCGCCGAGGGATTGGAAGCCTACTTCACGATTGATGCCGGGCCGAATGTCCATGTGATCTGTGCCGGTTCCGACCGGGCCGAACTGCAGCGACGGCTGGAGGCACTGCCGGAGGTGAGCTTTACGCTGGCGAATGGCCCCGGGGCCGGTGCGCGGCTGGTGGAAGCGCCGGGGTAGGTAAGTCTTGAGTTTTGCGATTAGAAAATAATCCGACTGTGCCATCCTGGAGTCCCGGCTGGAGCCGGTGAATGCCTGCCGGGGCTGCGGCATACTGATGGGAACGCCTGATCCGGCTGATGCCGGGACTCCAGAGCAATGATGTCCGGATTAAAAATTCTTCTCCCGCACGCCATACCAGAACTACCTGGCCTCACTGTCGGCTCGCCAGCAACATCTGCAGAGTTGCCTCGCGTTCGGCCGGGGGCGCGTCGTGGAACTGCTGCTCCAGCGTCCAGAGTTCCTCGATATTGCCCAGGGCATGCATCTGCTGCTGCTCCACCGCTGTCAGGCTACGACCCAGTGCCTGCTCGAGGCGCACGATCAGTTCCTCCACCGCCAGGTTAAACCGGGCATCCATGGAGATACCGGCCAGTTGCGCATCCAGTTCCTCGGCACTCTCGGCATAGAAGATCTTCATGCCCAGCGACTCAAGCATGGTCAGCGTGCCGCAGTTGCGAAACAGGTTGCGTTCGCGTGGCGTCAGTGCGCGGCCCAACCGGGCTTCGGCTTCGATCTCCAGCGCTTCCCGCGACTGACGGTAGAGCGTCGCATAGCGTCCCGACATAGTTTCTTCACACCCTTACTGCTGTGTCGTTCTGATGAAAAGGCGCGTGCCCCGGATCGACCGCGCCGCCTCACGTTATCTATTCACGACGGCAATCGCCATGCCATCGAGCCCCTTCACACCGACCGTCTGCATAATTGTGGCGGTTACACGCGGATCGGCCGCCAGCGCCGCGTTAAACTGCTGAATGGCCTGCACCGTCGGCTCCGGGCTGGTGGCCTCCAGCACTGCGCCCCGCCGGATGACATTATCGGCCACAATCACCGACCCCGGACGCATCAACTGGAGCGCCGCCTGAAAATAGTCGCGGTAGGACTCTTTGTCGGCGTCAACAAAGACCAGATCAAACGGTTCCGTCCCTGCATCGATCATCTGCTGCATCAGGGTCAGCGCGTCACCCACCCGCACCTCAACCCGGTCGGCCAGGCCGGCACGCTCAAGGTTGGCGCGGGCAACCTCGGCGTGGCGAGCAGCATGCTCCAGCGTGATCAACTGTCCATCGGCAGGCAGGGCGCGCCCCAGCCAGATGGCGCTGTAGCCGCCCAGCGTGCCAATCTCGAGAATGCGCCGTGCGCCGTTGAGCAGTGCCAGCACATGGAGCAGTTTCCCCTGCACCGGCGATACATGAATCTGCGGCATGCCGGCATCCGCCGAGGTTTGCAGTGTCGTTTCCAGCACTTCATCCGCCGGGGCAACCAGCCCGGCAATATAGTGATCAATGGTGTTGATAAGCTCCTGGTCCATAGTTCCTCTTTAGCATAGCGCAGGCATGCCTGCCTGCGCGCAGACTTTGCCACCATAGTGTACCACGATCTTGCGACGTTCCCACGCGGCAGATGGCTACCGCACCCCAGACTCCAGAGCACGCGGCAGATGGCTACCACACTCCGGTGGCTTCTACCGTCTAAATCGTGGTATGCTATGGTATAGCCCCATAATGCTAGAGAATGTGTTTCTGGAAAAGGAGAGTCTCTCACATGGACCATCCACAGTCCTGTGCCGCGATACTTGCGTTGGGCACAGCCGTTCCGCAGTATCGCATCCAGCAAGACTCCCTCACAGACTGGATGATCGAGGCGGTAGGAGCCGGCCGCGCGCTGACCCGCTGGATGCGGCGGCTGTATGCCCTGTCCGGGATTACAACGCGTTATGCCTGTATCCCTGACGCGCTCTACCCGCCCGATCAATCCAACTTCGCACCCGGACGTCCGCTGGACGAAATTCATACGACCATTGAACGGATGGCAATCTACGAGCGCGAGTCGGTTGGCCTGGGCCGCAGTGCGGCCCAGCAGGCGCTGGCCGACTACAGCGCCGCCACGGACACCGACCCGGCCGCCGTGGCCGACACGGTGACGCACCTGATTGTCGTCAGTTGTACGGGGTTCTTCGCCCCCGGCCTGGATCTGATGATTGCGCGCCAACTGGAGCTACGGCCCACGGTTGAGCGCACGCTGGTCGGGTTTATGGGCTGCTCGGCAGCGTTTAACGCGCTACGCATGGCCCACCACATTGTGCAGGGCCGGCCGTCGGCGCGCGTGCTGATCGTCTGCGTCGAACTCTGCTCGCTGCATATTCAACCCGGCCAGGAGCGCGAAAACCTGATCTCGGCCTCGCTGTTTGCGGATGGCGCAAGTGCCTGCCTGGTCGGGATGCCGCAGCCGGAACAGCATGATGCCTTTGTGTTGCAGGATTTCCACACCAGCATCAAACCCGACAGCGAGAATGATATGGTCTGGCGGATTGGCAACTATGGCTTTACGCTGCGGCTCTCGCCCCAGGTGCCGGATCAGTTGGGCGCGGTTGCGCCGCAGGCGCTCCGCGCCCTCGTCGGCGACTACAAGCAACTGCAGTTCTGGGCAATCCATCCGGGCGGGCGGGCTATCGTGGATCGTCTGGTGGAGATCTTTGCCCTTGCGCCGGAGCAGGTCGCGGCCAGTTATGCTGTGCTGCGCGACTACGGCAACATGTCCTCGCCAACGATCTTGTTTGTGCTGCAAGCCATGCGCGAGCGTCTGCGCCGTCGTCACGCAGATGCGCCGCTGGAGGGTGTGGCGATGGCCTTTGGGCCGGGCCTGGTGATCGAAATGGCCCACCTGCACTACCTGCCCGCCGCGGTCACGCCGGCTGTAGAGAGCCATCCGGTATGGAAAGGAGCAGCGGTTGAGCACCTGGCCTGATCTGGCGTCCCGTTCGGAAGCGCCGGAGTTGATGGACGACCTGGCAATTGGCGGCAGCGAACTGGAAGAAGCCCTGCGCCAACTGCGCCGGATCAACCAGTTGCTGATCGGTGCCTGGCCGTTGCGCGAGGGGGTGGACCGGCTCTGGCGCTGGGCCGGGCAGCCGGCCGAGCTTTCCATCCTGGATGTGGGGGCCGGTTCGGGTGATGTGAACCGGCCGCTGCTGCGCTGGGCCGACCGGCATGGCATCGATCTGCAAATAACGCTGATGGATATCAACCCGGAGACCTGCGCAGAGGCGGCTGACTACTACCTGGATGAGCCGCGCGTCCAGGTGGAGCAGGGCGATGTGCTGAACCTGCCCGCCAACTATGCCGATATCGTTACCGCGTCGCTGTTTGTTCACCACTTCCCCAATGCGCAGTTGCCCACGGTTTTTAACAGCATGCTCCAGGCGTCCCGCATCGGGCTGGTCGTCAACGATCTGCACCGGCATGCATTCGCCTGGGCGTTTATCTGGGGCGCAACCCGGCTGCTCTCGCGCAATCGCATGATCCGGCACGATGGGCCGCTGTCGGTACGGCGCGGGTTTCGCGGGAGTGATTTCGAGCGACTGCGGGCCACGCCGGGCATGGGGCAGTTGCGCTATGCCTGGCGGCCCTTCTTTCGCTATCTGGTGGTCGTGCCCCGGTATGAGCGGAGGTTTGCCTGATGCGTGATGTTGTGATTATTGGCGCGGGGCTGGCGGGCAGCAGCCTGGCGGCGGCGCTGGGCAGCCTGGGTCGGGATGTGCTGCTGCTGGAGCGGCGTCACCTGCCGCACCACAAGGTCTGTGGGGAGTTTCTCTCGCCCGAGTCGCAGGCCAGCCTCTACGCGCTGGGCCTCTACGACACGGTTGCCGCGCTGGGCCCCAGCCGGATGGAGCGGGCGCGGCTGGTGGCACCACGCGGCGCAAGTATGCCGGTAGCGTTGCCGGGGAGCGCCTGGGGCGTGAGCCGCTTCGCCCTCGATCAGGCGCTGGCGCAGGCGGCGGCACGGGCCGGAGCCGAGCTGCAGACGGGCGTCACCGCCACGGCCATCCAGCCGACTGCGGCGGGCTACACGGTTGAACTGCGCACGCCGCAAGGCCGCTCCAGTATGGCGGCGCGGGCGCTGGTGGTGGCCTGCGGGCGGCATCCGCTGCCGGGGCTGCGACCCCAATCAGTCGAGGTTGCGGCGGACACACGGCCAACCTACGTCGGTGTCAAATGTCACTACGCCGGGGTGCAGATGCCGCCGCAGGTCGATCTCTTCCTGTTCCGGGGGGGCTATGTGGGGCTCTCGCCGATTGAGGCGGGTCGCTTTAACCTCTGCCTGCTGGCGCGGCGCGAAGCCTTTGCGCAGGTCGGGGGCAACATCCGGGCGATGCTCGACGCGGTGGCACGCTGGAACCCAGCACTGGGTGCGCAACTGGCGGGCAGCCGGCCCCTGCCGGAAACAGAGGTTGCCGTGGCTCCGGTGGATACGGGCGTGCCGCCGGTGCCATGGGATGGGTGTGCGCGGCTGGGGGATGCCGCCGTGATGATTCCGCCGCTCTGCGGCGATGGGATGGCGATGGCGCTGCGCACGGCGGAGATCTGCGCGCCGTTGCTCCACGACTTCCTGCGCGGACGGCGGACGGCGGACGGCTGGGTGGAAGCCTACCGTGCCGCCTGGCACCGTGAGTTTGACCGGCCGGTGCAGACCGGCCGCCGCCTGCAGGCGCTCCTGAGCATGCCGGGGCCGGCGGAGGGGCTGCTGCACCTGGGCAACCTGCTGCCGCCCCTGGCGGAACATCTGGTGCGCGCCACGCGTGGCCGCCCACGCCCGTTGGAGACCGTGCCCCGGATTGGATGACATCCGTATGACCATATGGTCGGGGGGGCGCAGCACTGTTCTACAACCAGAGAGATGACCAGGAGTCCCGGCTTCAGCCGGTCGAATGCCTGTCAGGGCCGCGGCCGCGGCCGGGAACGCCTGATCCGGCTGAAGCCGGGACTCCCGTTTTAATTGATGTCCGGATTAAAAACGCAATACGGTTGTCTACCTGGTTTCACCGGGTCAAACGCCCGGTCTGAACGAGTACCGCATACGTTGTTTTTGAAAATCACCTGGCAAAACCAACCCAAACCGCCATGAATAATCCAACGAGGAGGAACGATGACAACGATCTGGCGTGGCACGCCCTACCCGCCCGGTGCGACCTGGGATGGCGCGGGGGTGAATTTTGCGCTTGTTTCGGAGAGTGCTACCCGCGTTGAACTGTGTCTCTTCGACACGCCCGACGCGCCCCACGAGGCGGAACGGATTACTCTGCCGGCGAAGACCGGCGATACCTGGCATGGCTACCTGCCCGGCGCGCAGCCGGGACTGCTCTACGGCTACCGCGTGCATGGCCCCTACGCACCGGAAGAGGGTCAGCGCTTCAACCCGGCCAAACTGCTGGTCGATCCCTACACGCGGGCCGTCAGTCGCCCGGTCACATGGAATGATGCGCTGTTTGGCTATCCCCTCGGCAACCCGCGGGAGGATCTGATCCCGGATGAGCGGGACAGCGCACCCTATATGCCGCGCTGCCTGGTGGTCGATCCGGCGTTCGACTGGGGCAATGATCGCCCGCCGCGCATTCCGCCGGCCGACTCGCTGATCTATGAGTTGCATGTCAAGGGCTTTACCCTGCTCAACGAAGCCGTGCCGGAGCCGCTGCGCGGCACCTACGCCGGGCTGGCTTCACCGCCGGTTATCCAGTATCTGCAGGAACTGGGCGTCACCGCCGTGGATCTGCTGCCGATCCACGAGCATGCCGATGAGCATTTCCTGTTTCAGCGCGGGCTGGTCAACTACTGGGGCTACAACACGCTCGGCTTTTTTACGCCGGATGTGCGCCTGAGCAGTGCCGGCGAGCCGGGTGGGCAGGTGCGCGAGTTCAAAGAGATGGTCAAGGCGCTGCATGCCGCCGGGATCGAGGTCATTCTGGATGTGGTCTACAACCATACCGCCGACGGCAACCACCTGGGGCCGACGCTCTCGCTGCGCGGGATCGACAACCGGCTCTACTACTGGCTGGTGGAGGATCAGCCGCGCTACTACCTGAACTACACCGGCACCGGCAATACGCTCAATGTGCTGCATCCGCGTGCGCTGCAACTGGTGATGGACAGCCTGCGCTACTGGGTGACGGAGATGCATGTGGACGGTTTCCGCTTTGACCTGGCCGCCACGCTGGGCCGCACCGCTGAGGGCTTTGACCAGCGTGCGACCTTCTTCACCCTGGCGCAGCAAGACCCGGTGCTGTCGCAGGTCAAGCTGATCGCGGAGCCCTGGGATATCGGGCCGGGGGGCTACCAGGTGGGCTACTTCCCGCAGTTCTGGGCGGAGTGGAACGGCAAGTTCCGCGATGGCGTGCGCCAGTTCTGGAATGGACACCACGCCTCGGTTGCGGAGATGGCCTACCGCCTGGCGGGGTCGCCCGACCTCTACGCGGACGATGGCCGACCGCCGGACGCCAGCATCAACTTTGTCACCGCGCACGACGGCTTTACGCTACGCGATCTGGTGAGCTACAACCAGAAGCATAACGCGGCCAATGGCGAGAACAACCGCGACGGCGACGACTACAACCATAGCTGGAACTGCGGCGTGGAAGGGCCGACGGATGATCCGGCGATCAATGCGTTGCGGGCGCAGCAGCAGCGCAACTTCCTGGCGACGCTGCTGCTGGCGCAGGGCACGCCGATGCTGCTGGCGGGTGACGAGCGCGGGCGCACGCAGCAGGGGAACAACAATGCCTACTGCCAGGACAGCACGATTAGCTGGGTCACCTGGGAGCTGGGCGAGCCGGAGCGCGAACTGCTGGCGTTTGTGCAGCGGTTGATCCGCCTGCGCCGGGAGCATCCCGCGCTGCGCCGGCCGCACTTCTTCCGCAGCGAAGGCGACCCCGACGAGTGCGACCTGACCTGGTGGCGGGCAGATGGGCAGGCGATAGACGGCGGGGACTGGGAGGCGACCGAGGCCTGCTGCCTGGGCATGCTGCTGGACGGCCCGGCCATGCGCGAGCAAGACGCGCAGGGCAACCCGGTCAGCGACGATCTGCTGCTGCTGCTGCTCAACGCCACCCCGGAGGCCACGCCCTTCACCCTGCCCGGCCCCGCCGAGGCCGCGCCCTGGGAAGTGTTACTCGACACCAGCCACCCCGATGAACAGCAGTTCCCCAGCATCCGCCCCGGCGGGGTGTACGATCTGTCGGGACGGGCGCTGGCGCTGTTGCGAAGGCGGCGGTGATGGGGTGATGGGGTGATGGGGTGATGGGGTGATGGGGTGATGGGGCTTTGGACCGCGAAAAGCGCGAAAGCCGCGAACAAACCGCTTTCGCGTTTTTCGTGGCCTTTCGCCCCTGCGCGGTCCAACGCTTTCGCCCCTGCGCGGTCCAGATGTCTCCGTGTAGGCCAGACCGTCCACGAATAGGACCACGAATACACGAATGGTGCGCGTTGCCGGCGTTACGGTATACTGCCCACGCTTGCTTGTGCGGTGAGATAGCGCGCTCCCACCTCCGCGCAACCCGCGAACAAACCGCTTTCGCGTTTTTCGTGGTCCAACGCTTTCACCCCTTCACCCCTTCACCCCTTCACCACCTCGCGTCCTCGCGTCCTCGCCGCATCCTATGCTAGAATACCCCCCAGACGACGCACACCGTCGCACATACACCGGCACAGGATGACACTGAAAAACATGGTGGCGCGGGGATAGGGCGTCGGAGCATTGCCGCCGCGCTGTATTGCACCACCCGAAATAACCATAATGCCTGACACCTACGATTACGATGTCTTTATCTCCTACAGTTCGGTTGACCGGGCCTGGGTACGGAATGATCTGCTGCCCGTCCTGGAGGGCGCGGGCCTGACGGTCTGCATTGACTACCGCGATTTCCCCCGGGGCGCGTTCACCGTGTCGGCGATTGAGCAGGCGCTCCAGCGGAGCCGCAAGACGCTGCTGATCCTGACCCCGGCCTACCTGCAGAGCGAGTGGACCGCGTTCGAGGGCTACCTGCTGCAAACACGCGATCCGACCAATCAACAGTTGCGGCTAATCCCGCTGCTGCACACACCGTGCGAACTGCCGCCGCGCCTGCTGGCGATGACCTATGTCAACTTTGCCGACCCCGCTGACCGGGCGCTGGCCTGGCGGCAACTCCTGACCGCGCTGGGCCGGCCGCCGCTGCCGGAGTCGCCCCCACCGCCGGAGCGGCAAGACTGGCTGCTGGCGCATCCCTACGCCATGCCGCCCCACTTCACCGGGCGGGCGGACGAGCAGGCGCAGTTGAGCGCCTGGCTGAACGGCGACGCGGCGCATCCGCTACTGCTGCTGCGGGCGCTGGGCGGCTTTGGCAAGAGTGCCCTGGCCTGGCACTGGCTGCTGCAGGCGGTTGACCCGGCCCGCTGGCCGCGTGTGGTCTGGTGGAGCTTCTACGAGAGCGAGGCCACGTTTGCGAACTTCCTGCGCGTGACCCTGGCCTACCTGGGGATCGACCCGGATAGCCGGCCCGGTCCCCGTCAACAGATCGAGGCGCTGCTGGACTGCCTGCGCCGGCCCGGCCTGCTGCTGATCCTGGATGGCTTTGAGCGCGAGTTGCGCGCCTATAGCGGGATGGGCGCGGCCTACCAGGGGGATGCGCCGGCGGCGAGCGCCGCAGAAACGGCGGCGGATGAACGCGCCCGGCGGGCATGTATCGCGCCCCTGGCCGACGACTTCCTGCGGGCGGTGGCAACGCTGCCGGGGCTGCGCGGGAAGCTGCTGCTGACCAGTCGGCTGCGCCCAGGCGCGCTGGAGGTCTACGGCGGGATGCTGCTGCAGGGTGGCCGGGAGATCGCGTTGGCGGAGATGCAGCCCGCCGATGCGCTGGCCTTCTTCGGGGCGCTGGGCATTCGCGGCAACCGCGCCGAGATCGCGGCCGCCGGGGCGCGCTACGGTTACCACCCGCTGAGCCTGCGCCTGCTGGCCGGGCTGGTCTTGACCGACCTGCACCAGCCGGGGGATATCGCCGCCGCCGCGCGGCTGGATGTGAGCGGCGATCTGATCCAGCGCCGGAACCACGTCCTGGAACAGTCCTACGCCGGCCTGCCCCCGGCGCGACAGCAGGTGCTCAGCCGCATCGCCTGCTTCCGCAGCCCGGTTGCCTACGACGCCCTGGTGGCCCTTGCCGACCCGGACCAGGCAGAGCATGACAGCCCGGACCAGGCTCCATCACCCCTGCACCCGATTACCCCGGCACAGGTAGCCCGCGATCTGCGCAGTCTGCTGGAGCGCGGGCTGCTCCAGCGGGACGAGCGCACCAACCGCTTTGACCTGCACCCGATTGTGCGGCGCTATGCCTATGACCGGCTGGGGGACGCGACCCGCCGCGCGGCCCACGGTCAACTGCGCGACTACTTCGCCGCCGTGGAGGTACCTGAACGTATCCAGAACCTGGAAGAGTTAATACCACTGATCGAACTCTACCACCACACCGTGCGGGCCGGGCAGTATAATGCGGCACAGATGCTCTTTCGGGATCGCATCAACCAGGCTACCTACTACCAGTTTGGAGCCTACCAGGTGCAGATCGAACTGCTACAGGCGCTCTTCCCCGACGGCGAGCCCGTCACCCCGGCGGGGCAAGTTCGCCTGCCGCGCCTGGCGGACGAGCGCGACCAGGCATGGACGCTAAACGAACTGGCAAATAGTTTCGGCCTCAGCGGACAGCCGCGTCATGCCATACCGCTGTTCGAGCAGGTCATACATATTTATGAGAGATCTGGCGACAAAGGCTACCTCGCCATCGGCCTGGGGAACCTGGCGTACCAACAGATGGCAGTTGGCGCGCTGCGGGCAGCCGGGGCGAGCCTGCGCCGCTGCATTGCGCTCGGCCGGGAGATCGGGGATGCGTTCGTTGAAGCGGCCGGACACCAGGAGTTGGGACGGCTGTTAGCCTACCGGGGCGCGTGGGCAGCGGTAGAGACGGAGTTAGCGGCATCCACAGATTACTCGGAGCAGACAAACGATGTACAGGGATTGTGCATAGATGAAGCCTACCGCGCACTACTCGCCCTGCTGCGGGTGCGGGAGGCCGCGCTGCCGGCCGCGCCCACCGACCCCACTGACCATGCCGCCACTGCCCTGACCGCCGCCCGGCGCGCCCTGGAACTGGCGGATGAAAGGAAAAAGATTGGTCGTCCAAACGCACGCGACTATGTGCGGGCACACTGGCTGCTGGGCGCGGCCCACCGGGTCAACGGCGCGCCTGGGTCCGACCGAGAGCAGCATTTCGCTGATGCCGAACAGCACCTGACTGAGGCACTGACCCGCTGCCGCAGCATTAATGCTGTAGATACCGAGGTGACTATCCTGCTGGAACTGGCCCGCCTGCGGGCGGCGACCGGCAAGCGCACGGCGGCGCTAGGCCTGGCGCAGGAGGCGCTGACGATCACGGAGCGCTGCGGCTATGTGTTGCCGGGCGCGGATGGGCATCTGTTGCTGGCGGGACTTCTGGACCACGAAGGCCGCGAACGTGAACACGAAAGCCGCGAAATGGGGACGCTGGACCACGAAGGCCGCGAAAGCGAACGCGAAACGCGCGAAATGGGGGCGCTGGACCACGAAGGCCGCGAACGTGAGCGCGAAACGCGCGAAATGGGGGCGCTGGACCACGAAGGCCGCGAACGTGAACACGAAAGCCGCGAAATGGGGACGCTGGACCACGAAGGCCGCGAACGTGAACGCGAAAGCCGTGAACGCGAACGCGAACGGCGCGAACGGCGGGAGCAGGCGTTGGAGCATGCGCGGGCGGCGCGGCGGCTGGCGACCTGCGATGGCCCGCCGGACTATACCTATCGGGTGGCGTATGACGAGGCGGGGTACCTCCTGACCCGCCTGGGCGAACCGCCCGCCGACGGCTGACCGGCATACCGTTCAATGGTCGCATTGCGTATGTTAGTGTCACGCGGTGACAACCAGGGTTGTGGTGCGGGGAGCGAACCATTGCGCGGATATCGCCGTGAAATGCGGTGAAATCCCTCCCGCCGGTCAGGATGACATGGGTTTTCGGTGCCGCACGGTGCGGCGTTGCCGCGGCACTGCATTCCGGTGGTATGCCTGCCGGGGCAGCGGCATACCGCCGGGAACGCCTGATATACCATTACCATCCGGGAGTCCCGGCTTTAGCCGGTTGGATACCTGCCAGTTTAATTGCATACCACCGGGAACGCCCGATCCGGCTGAAGCCGGGACTCCTGTCCCGCCCGATCCGGCTGAAGCCGGGACTCCTGTCCAGTGATGTCCGGATTAGAAATTCACACTCCGTAAGTCGGGACGCCCGATCAGTGATGTCCGGATGTAATGTTCAACGGTCATCAGGCGGTCAGCAGACCAGACCGATCTCCGCAGACTGGTCTGGTCGCGCGTTCCGGTGGCGCACGTCACCCGCGATCAGCGATACTCCAGGGTGGGATGCTGCTGTAGCAGGCGCTGTAGCTCTGCCGTCGTCGGGTCGGTGGGGGCGGTGATGCCGAGCAGTTCGCTGAATGAGGGCCGGCGCTGGTAGCGGATCACGCGCGGCTCGTCCTCGATTGCGCCCAGTTCGGCGGCCCGCGTGATCGCATCCTCCCGGTAGCCCAGCGCATCGATCAGCCCCAGTTCCAGCGCCTGCTCGCCGTTGTAGATCCGCCCGTCCGCCAGGTTGCGCACCGCGTCCTCGTCCAGGTCGCGCCCGGTAACGATCACTCCAACAAAGTCATCATAGGCCGCGTTGACCAGCTTCTGCCAGATATCCCGCTCCGCCGGTCCCAGCGGCTCGTAGGGAATGCCCATATCTTTGAAGCGACCCGACTTGATAATCTCAATCTCCAGCCCGATCTTGTCGAGCAACTCCTCGGCGTTGGGGCTCTGCCCGATCACGCCGATTGAGCCGGTAATCGTCTGCGGCATGGCGATAATCTCGTCGCCGGCCACGCTGATGTAGTAGCCGCCCGAAGCCGCCACGTCACTCATCCAGACCACAATCGGCTTATCGACCTGCTGCAGCGCATGGTAGATCCGATCCGACGCCGCGACGCCGCCGCCGGGACTGTTGACATGCAGCATAATCGCCTGTACATCCTCGTTGGCGTCGGCCTCCTGTATCAGCGAAACAAGATCACCGGCGGCGGCAACCTGGGCATTCAAGGGCGTGCCCTCACCGCCGACAATTTGCCCTGTGACATCGATAATGGCAACCGCCGGGCCGGAGGTCGGTCCCGACACATGCACCTGGCGCAGGTCATTCGGTCCGCTCGCCATCGTCGGCGATGAAAACGAGCCGGCGACCAGCGCAAACGCAACGGCCAGCACGCCACAGGCCACCAGGGGCAGGCCAAACCCGACTGCTACGCCGAGCAGCAGCCAGAGCGGAGCGCGATTACCGGGTTGTTTCGGGGTGTGCCGGGGGGCGGGTTGCGGTGCAGATTGGGGCGCGGGTTGGGGTGCGGGCGATGATGAAGTCTCATCGGTCATCATTCTACTCCTTTACCTATTCGTCGAGGGCATCTGATGAAAGCTGCGTGATGCTCTGCGCAATCATACCCGTATCGCCATCAAAAGCGGGAAAGATATCATTCAGAAAACCGGGGTCGATCTCCTCCGGCATATCCTGCGGATCGAGGTGACGCACCCGGCCACGCACCAGCAGTATATCACCTTCCGCGACATCGGCGGTGCCGTCGGCGGCAACGACCAGCAGCGTATCGCTGCTCAACAGCGGCATGTCAGTGATCTGGAAGGCGGCCACGCCAATCAGGGATACCACAATCCCACGCACGGTGACGGGGTCCCCCGCGTACTGCTCCGGGAAATCGTCAATATTGCTGAGGGGAACAACCGGCCCGGCGGTATCGGCCGGCAGCGTAACCGTGGCGATAGCGGTCTGCATGGCCTGGACCGTGGCACGCGCAGCCCCGGTTGGTGCGGGCACACTATCAAAGCCGTCGGTTGCGACAGGTTGCGCGCCGCACGCCGCAAGCAGCAGGCAGCCCGGCAGCATGCCGGCAGCGCTGCGGGAGTAACCCGACAGCCTGCATCTACGCATGATGCGGAAAAGTCGTCGCACTGTCACCGGGTTGCTACTCCTCCGTCTGCGGCAGTTCGGCCGGCCGTACCGATGAGGCCACCAGCGTAGGCTGGTTCTCGTAGTCGATCCCCAGCTCAATCCGGGGATCAAAATCGAGATCGCGGTTAAAATCAACCGCGTAGAATGGCTGGACCATGCCGCGCACCCGCACTTTCATCCCATCTTCCAGTTCCGGCGGCAGCACCTGATCTTGCAGCACCACCAGGATGTTATCCTGAATGGTCAACGCCTGGTTGTCGCTCATGCGAAAGACCTGTTCGTCAAACACGGCGGTGATAACACCCTCGACAACCACCAGATCACCCAGGAATGCCTCCGGGTCGGCAATAATATCGCCGGACATAACCTCGGTCATCTCGTCCTCGGATACATCCATAATTTCCCAGGCGACGATAACTGTGCCCTCTTCCAGGCCGGGGAACATATCGTCCATCACATCCAGGTCAATGTCAGTCTCAACCGCATCCAGGTCGATCCGGCGCACCGTCCCGCGCACCACCAGCATATCCCCCTCGATGAAGTCGGTCTGGCCCTGGGGATCGACCACCAGCACATCATCGGCCCCCAGCAATGCCGGGTCATCAAACTGAAATGCATGCTCGCCAACGATGGCGGACACCATCCCGCGTACCGTCACGGTCTGGTTGAGGTAGGCTCGCGGGTCGTTATCAATTTCGCCCAGAGCGACAACCGGACCATCGGGATCATCCGGCAGGGTGATGCCGGCGGCTTCGGTCTGCACCTCGCGCATAAACGCCGAAACCTCCTCCGTCATGGCGGTCGCTTCTGCCGCAGGCGTTTCCGCACTCTCCGTAGCGACGCTGTCAACATCCTCGGCTTGTTCCTGTTGCGCGTTACACGCCCCCAGCAGCAGGCCGAACATGAGCAGCAGTACCGCCCCGACATACCGCCCCGGTCTACCGCCGCCGGACGGCACATGCCGAACACCGCGCTGCCCCGGCGTGTCGGCGCGGCGCGGCTGCGGATGGATGCACGATCGTCTCATCATTATGTGACTCCTTAGGGGATGGCGTTGTCACCATGCCCTCAATATAGTTATGGTGCAACTGAACCGGGTGGGTCAGCATACCCGCGTCTAACGCGCGCTCGACATACCTTCAAGCTTATCTGCCTCAGTTCTCTTTTCCGGAAGTCAGGGCATGTATGGGATGTTTTAGGAACGATATAGAATACACGGGAGTCCCGGCTTCAGCCGGCTCAGACGTTCCCGACAGCATGCTGCTACCCTGGCAGGCATCCACCGGCTAAAGCCGGGATTCCAGGATGGCATATCCGGGTTATTTGCTCATGGACATCATAGGAGTCCCGGCTTCAGCCGGCTCAGGCTTTCCCGGCAGCATGCTGCTGCCCCGGAAGGCATCCAACCGGCTAAAGCCGGGACTCCAGGATGGCATATTCAGGTTATTTGCTCAACGTGCATAAACCGGGACGGTATATCACCGTTCGGCAGTGTATCCCTTCAGGTTATGCTCCCCGTGTGCGGGCCTCGCCTGCGGCCGGGTAGGGTGCATCGAGCGCCAGGTCGGGGTTCTCCAGCAGTTCCAGCGGCACCTGCTCCTGCGAGCGAATCCACGCGGGGGCCACCTCGCGCTCATCCTCGGAGCGGTTCATCACAAACGCCGCGATCAACCGTCCGCTCCAGAGCCACCAGATGCTAAAGCTGCCGCTGTCGATATCGCCTCGCTGGATTATCGAAGTTGCGCCGGTGGGATCGCCCCAGAACTCCCAGGAGAGATCGAAGACATCGGAGAAGAAGTAGGGCACCTGCACAAAGGGCTCGCGCCGGTTGGTCAGGATGCGCGCAACATGCTGCCCCTGCTCAACAGCGTTGTCCCAATGCTCGATGCGGCGCTGCGTTTCGTACAATACATCATAGTAGTTAGCGATATCGCCCGCCGCATATACATTGGGGATGTTCGTCTCCAGATATTCATTCACAACCACGCCATTGTCGAGCAGCAGTCCGGTGCCCTCGAATAGCTCGGTGTTCGGGATAACGCCTAACCCGGCGACGATCATCTCGGCAGGCAGATAGTCGCCATTTTTCAGGCGCACCCCCGACTCGCGGCCATTCCAGGAAAAGGAGACCGGCTCGGCATTCTTATGCAGGCGCACCCCGCGCTCTTTATAGTAGCGCTCAAAGAAGGCGGACATCTCAGGGGTGAACAGCTTATGCATCACCCGGTCGCCATGCACCAGCAGGTCCGTCTCCAGGCCGCGCTGCTGCAACTGCGAGGCAACTTCCATGCCGATATAGCCCCCACCAATCACGACGGCGTTCTGGGTATCCTGGGCCTGCACCCGAATACCGCGCGCATCGTCCAGGCTGCGCAGGTAGATGATGCCTTTCTGGGCAGCACCGGGGAGATCAAAGGTGCGCGGACGTACGCCGTTGGCAATTACCAGCTTATCGAAGCCGATCTGCTCGTCGCGCGTGGTGTGCAGCAGCTTCTTCTCCAGATCGACAATATTGACCTCGGCAGAGAGCCGGACATCGATCCCATGCTGGTTGTAGAAATTCTCGTCATTGACCAGTACACCCTCCGGCGGCATCTCGGTCGAGAGAAAATCCTTCGACAGCGGTGGGCGATCATAGGGCAGTGCATCATCCTTGGAGACGATGCAGAGTTCGCCGGTACGCAGCCCCAACTCGGCCAGTTCTTTGGCGGCATACCCGGCAGTTACACCACCACCAAGAATAACATAGCGAAAGTGATCCATAATCTATTGCATCCTTTCCAGTGCATTGCTTCTGTGCGAAACCGTTCTAACGTTCTAACATTTCAACGATTTACGCCACATGCGCCCGCAGGCCATCATCGGGCACCCAGCCTTCTTTGCCGTCGGTGGTACGTACACGCCACCAACTATGCCCGTCAACATCCTCCGGCCCGTAGAGCACCGTCATCTGCGCGCCCGGAGCCAGTTTGCAGACTGTACCGCCCTGTTCGCTGGGATTTGTGCGCAACTGGTTGGAGATACCGCCGCTCTGCTCCAGCCAGGCCATACCGCCAACCGCCAGAACCGGCGCACCAATGGTCGGGTCATGCTCCGGTGGCGTTGCGCCCTGGTTCCCGGCCTCGGCTTGCAGGTTGGCGAGCCGCCGGCGCAGGCCGGTAATCTCCTCTTCAACCTCTTGCACCCGGCCGCGCTGCGCACTGGCCTGGATATCGCCACCCTGACCCTTGGCACGCTGGTGCCGCTCTTCCGAGTCTATATTCTGGGCCATACCCAACTGACGCGTGAGCCGGGTCGCCTCGACTTCGCGCTCATCAATCTGCTGCTGCAACTGGCGCATCTCTGCTTGTATCTGTCGCACATCTGTCATGATCTAGACCTCCTTTGCTCTAGAAGATATCGCAAACACGCATTACGCAGTAGGTTTCAAACCAGGCATTTGCTCAACTGAACAGCCCGACTTACCTGCGGCAGCGTGGTACATTATTTGTCCTTTTCACACACATTTTTGCATGGCATGCAAAAATGTGTGTGAAAAGGATGGTTTCTTCCGCCCTGCCGGAGGCGAAACTCGTTCTGCATCGGGTGACACACCTGATGTGCATACCCACCGCGTAACTTGTGTTATTAAGAATAGCAAAAATAACATGTATAGAACAAGAAAAAACGTAATAATCCATGCCCGAAAGTAGCGAGCCGCCGGCACTGGTTCTTCTTGCCGGCGGCCCTGGCACGCACACTGTACGTGCATTTCTCCAAAAGCGTTATACCGGGACTAGAGGTGGCCCTGTGCGCCCTTCTCAAACAGCGGCGCATAGTCATCCGTAAGCTGTGTACGAATGCCTTTCATTTCGCCGTTGGTTGCAATCTCAGCATCAGCCGTGGAGCTCAGTTGCGCCCGGTTCTGTTCCTGTCCAAGGAAATCGTGGTATTGCATGAGTTAACCTCCTGGTTACTTCAATGCGATCACTTCGCTTACAGGACTTACGCGGTGACTGGTCAAACGTCTGGTCTGACCAGATAGAAGCCCGATTCGCCTCCGGCAGCGTGGTACTGTTTTACCTTTTTCACAAAAAAGTTGCACTTTGTGCAACTTTTTTGTGAAAAAGAAAAGAATCTTCCGCCCTGCCGGAGGCGACATGTCCTTCCGGGTTCGTGACCACATAACTCCTGTCACGTATATATTCGCAAGTTCCGTGCCAGATGAATTGTAGCGACGCTCCGGATATTCTATGAATTGGGCCGGCGCATGCCGGCGAGGAAGAGAGCTGTTCTTTCTACCGATCCGGCGTCAACTGCACAACAACCGCGCGGTCAACATGCTGTGAGAGGGTCTGGATAACTGCTTGCGGCAACGGGTCGGCGGGCATAATATTCACCGACCGGCTATCCAGGAAGATCGTAAGCAGCGTATGACGTCCGGTGAGGCCACGTACCGGGCTGGTGTGGATCTCCGTCATTCGCTCCATGTAGATCTGGCGCTCGTAGGGCCGCCGCTGAAACAGAAACACCCCGGCAACCAGCGCCGGCAGCGTTTGGTTTCCGCGCGCGGCGCGTTTCACACAAGATCTGGTACCGCTGATAGGATGTCCCGGTACAGACACGCCGAAACGCGTCTGCATCCCATCTATGGCAAAACCCGGTTGAGCAACTGGGTCGTTGCTGATGTCACCAGGCCATAGACCAGATGCCCTCCCAATTCGACCAGATGCTGTCGGGGTGGGTAGGCGGTTGGTCCTTTGGCCAGACCCAGCATCGGCACCATGATCTGACTGCCCAGCGCCCAGAGACCGGTACCAAACGCCAACCCACCACCCAGATCCGGCCAACCGGCAGCGGGCCGCGCCAGACCATACAGCCCACCCATGCCCATGCCGTATGCCCAGTGAACCTGATAACTCAGTGTCGTTCTGGTCTCCTGTGACTGCGGTTCCTCGCCGGTCACTGCCTGGTAGGCAATGCGGCCAACGGCGGCAGTTGAGCCTTCATCATCGCGGGCCTGCTTCCCGACGAGTGAGAGCGAGTCGAGCGCATGGAACCCGGCATAGTCGTCCTGGCCGGCGCTGCCCTGCGGCATCGGCACAAGCGCAAAATATTTGCCCATTGCTGCCAGACCAGCAACGCTACCGACCACACCGAGCACAAGTCCTTTCCAGGGATTGGGAGTTTGCATCATGTTCCCTCCTGACATTTACCGTTCGGCCGGAGCATGGCGCTGCCGGGCCTTCCCCACACGCTCATTGAATTCATCCGGGCGTTCGCTCACAGGTTGCTTAGGCTTACGTGGCAGGGGTTCCTCTTCGCCCATATCGACCTTCATCGAGAAGAAACGCATCAGATCCTTGAACGCAATAATGCCGAGCAATCGATCCCCCTCGACCACCATCAGGCGCGAAGCACTTGTGCGGCTCATCTTCCCCAGCGCATCCAGCGCATCGGCATGCGCGCTGATCGTGTTTTGCGGGGTGCAGTTATCCGCAATCTCCCCGACCGTGTAGTCATCCCACTTTTCGCGCTCGATATTCTTCACCTCGTCCATGGTGATACAGCCGCGTAGCCGACCATCTTCTACCACCGGGAAGAGCTTGTAGTAGTGTCGGTAGACATACTCCTCAACCAGCTCGCGCACCGAGATCTCCGGTGGTATGGTCACCGGCTCGGTGATCATAAAGCGGCTCACCGGCTCACCCTCCAGCGCCTGGCGCACCAGCAGTTGCTTGTAGGACATAACCGCCGCGTTGCGCAGGAAGATCCCGATCAGGAACCACCAGATCCCGCCGATAAAGTTGCTGGCGATAAAGGAGAAGATCCCCAGTCCCATCAGCAGAAAGCCAAACCCGGCACCAATCCAGGAGGTAATGCGCGTGGCCCGCCGCAGGCTGCCCTGCCAGTGCCAGAGCGCCGACCGCAGCACCCGCCCACCGTCAAGCGGAAAGGCCGGGATGATATTAAACAGAACCAGCAGCGTATTAATCGTTGCCAGATAGCCGACAACCGTGACAAACGGGAGCCCCAGACCAACAGCCCGCCCCAGCGCGGTCAACCCAAAGCAGACCAGGGCAATCAGCACGCTGACCAGCGGCCCGGCAATGGCAACCAGAAACTCCGTTTTGGCATCGTCCGGTTCGCGCTCCATTTCGGCCACGCCGCCAAAGATGAAGAGGGTAATCCCCCGGATCGGCAGCCCGTAGCGCCGCGCAACCAGCGAGTGCCCCAACTCATGCAGCACCACCGAGACAAACAGCCCCAGCGCGCCAGCGACACCCATCACCCAGAACGTGGACGTTGCCAGGCTTGCCTCAGCGGGCAGCAGCATCGGGAAGAGCCCGGTTGCCAGGGTCCAGGTAATCAGGATCGCAATAATAAACCAGCTCAGGTCAAGCTTTATGGGAAAGCCAAACAGCTTGAATAGTTTAATTGGCTGACCAAACATCCGTTGTTCCTCCTTCTAGATTGGCCAGGCTGTCTGTTATGAACGTTGAATGTTTCATCCGGATAGCGGACTATTTTTTCAAACTTCATTGCTGACAGCTTCACCATACCCAGTTAGCAAGAAATATGCCAGACGGAAGGCCCAACAACCGGGGAGCGGCATGCAGAAAGGGCGCAGTATACTGCGCCCTTCCTGGTTCTATTGCCTGATTTTCCCCTCCGGTCAGGTTGCCCGCACCAACTGCGGCGCATACTCCACCCGAGGGTGGTAGATGCCCTGCAAACTGGTGATAAATGCCTGCCGGATCAGCACAATGTCATGCAACGTCAGCGGCGCATGATCCAGTTGCCCACTCTGCACCCGATCCGCAATGATCGAACTCACCAGATCATCAATGGTTTGCATACCGCTGGGCAGTTGCTTATGCTCGGCAGCACGCTTGGGTACTAATTTGCCACTCTGGGCCTTGGAGCGCACCGTCGCCTCCACCGAGTCGGCCAGCATGAGAATACCCTGCTCGCGCGTCCAGGGAATTGGCCCAGGATAGCGAAAATCGCTGATATCAACCGTGTCTTCCTGCTGCAACGCCAGTTGATAGAAGTGCTGGATCGTATGCGTGCCATGGTGGGTCGAGATAAAGTCGATAATCGGCTGCGGCAGCCGGGCATCCTGGGCCATCTTCACGCCCTCGCGCACATGATCGACAATAATCTCCGCGCTTGTGCGCGGATCAAGGTCATTATGCACATTCTCCCGCCCGGTCTGATTGTCCGTAAAGAAGAAGGGGCGGATCGTCTTGCCGATATCGTGATAGTAGGCCGCCACCCGCAGCAGCAGGGCATCGGCCCCGATTGCTTCCGCCGCCGCCTCTGCCAGATTGCCCACCGAAACACTGTGATAGTACGTACCGGGCGCTTCGTGGATCAGCTTACGGATCAGCGGCTGCGAGGGATGCGCCAGTTCCATCAGTTGCAGCGGCGTCACTACCCCGGCAGCGCGTCCTACCAGGTTAAACAGGCCCAACGCCAGAATCGCCGACAGCCCACCGTTCACGCTACTGTACAGCATAACCATCGTAAACGTTTCCTGATCCACCTGAACAATACTACTCGGATTGGACAGCCAGAACGCAGTTTGGGCCAGCACCGTAACCGCCGCAATCGCCACCCCGGACAGCAAAAAGGTCAGCGAGCGCTCGGCATTGCGCACCGACAGCACCGCGACCGTACTGCCGAACATCAGTGTCGCCGCCGTCGAGAGGGTATTACTGTCAATAACGCCGACAATCACACTCAGTACCGCCGCCCCGACCAGGGCAATCTGCGCATTAAAGACCACCGTCAGCACCAGCGCCAGCAGCGCCAGGGGAAACACATATGGATGCTCCAACCAGAGCGGCATTGACACACGGGCCAGCAATGCCGTACCCACAACCGTCAGGATGATCACGAGTAACGGACGAGGTTGCCAGGCCATCTCCTGCTGAAAAAAGAAGAGATGCAGCATCAGCACCAGCGCCAGCAACGCCGCCAGCATGCCACGTCCGGTAATACCGATCCAGCTCAGTTGCTGGGGTAGCGCGCCGGCTTCCGTCAGCTTCTCAATCGTCGCCTCGGTGACAATCTCGCCATCACGCACGATGACCTCACCTGCCTGCACCTGGACTTCCTGCGCCGACACCTCGTCGCGTGCCTGTTGCTTGCGCTGCTCGGTTTCTTCCTGGTCAATCGTTGTATTCACCCGGAGAAAGGACGAGGTTAGAAAACGCACCAGATTGCCCTGCGGCTCCGGCAGCAGCGAAGTCCACGACGGAAGCCAGCGCTCTTGCAGGAGCTGGATGGCGCGTTCATCCAATTCAAGGTCATACCGATCAAGGGAGCGTTCATACATACGTATCGTCTGATCACGGACACGCTGCCAGGCTTCATCATCAAGCATCACGATTTCACGCGCCAGCGTCTCGGAGATTTCAATATCGGCAACCTCCTCGTCCATTTCGGGCAGACTTACAACCGCCTCAATCTTTTCCGCCTGACTCAGTTGCGCCATCGTCCGAATGCTGGTAATTTCCGCCAGCAGATCATTCAACTTCTCGCGCTGTACCTGGTTGATCCCCAGGTCACGATCAAACACCGTATTTTCCGGCCGATTCGCTGCGCGTTCCCGTTCGGCAGCCAGCAACACCGCGCTTTCGTAGGCAACACTACGCGGCGCATGAATTGTTCGTGGGCTGGGGCGACCGACCTCAAATACCCCGGATTGACCCGGCTGGGGCAAGGTTAACGCCGCCCAGAGGCCAGTGGTTAGTAATGTCCACAGCAGAACCAGAACCAGCCAGCGTGGCGTGTGCGGCCGGGCACTGCCCTGCCGCTTTGTCTGGAACGGCCATAGTTGTGAGGACCACCATTGTCGTATCATGCCCTTATCCTTCACATAAACGTGCCGGATGCACGTCTCGCCATTGGTCGCTTATTACAGGACGTACGCAGTGCAGCCTATTTCGGTCTGTTGACCGACCCCAACGCCGGGTTTGCCTGCGGCAGCATGGTACGTTTTGATCTGGTTCATACAAACATTCACAAAGTGGTTTTTTATGAACAAGATCGGATCTCTTCCGTCCTGCTGGAGGCTGAAATACCTTCCGAGTCAGTAACCGCGTAACTCCTGGCTTATTACACAAAACGTACCATGATTTGCTTTTAACGGCCGGCCAGTACCTCGCGGGCAAGCCGGCTGAGCATCCGCCCCTCGGCCCGGCCCCGGAACCGCTCCATCAGCACCGGCATGAGCTTGCCCATATCCGCCGGGCCGTGCAACCCTAACTCGTCAATTATGGCGACAATCTGCGGGCGCAGCTCGTCGGCGCTCAATTGCTGCGGGAGATACGCTTCTAAGATACGTGCTTCCGCCTCTTCGGTTTCAGCCAGATCGGTGCGGTTAGCCTGGCGATACGCATCGGCGGAGTCTCGCCGGCGCTTGACCTCGCGGGCAATCACCGCTTCCTGGTCCGCCGGTTCCAGCGGCGCATGGTAGTCGGCCGAAATCGCGGCCAGCGCGGCCTCGCGCGCCGCCGGATCAGCGGCTAGGCGCGTTTCGATATCCTGAACCGCCGCGTCATACCCCTGTTTGGCAGTTTCCAGTTGGGCATTCTGTAACGCCGCGCGCGCCGAGCGGATAACATTGACACGGAGTTTGTCACCACTCCGCATTGCGTCCTTGAGATCAGCCTGCAGTCGATCCTGTACTGTCATGATAATATATCTCCTTACCTGACCTGCCTGTCCGTACAAGAGAAAAAGGAACCCGTGGCGGTGGCTTATTGCGGTTAACCGTGAGCCGGTCGGCTACACCTCAGCCGTCACACCACCGGGTAGAGGAGTATCGTGATCGGGTCACAGACGGATATGCCGGGGGAAAACGCGCTGCTTCTCGGCGACGATAATGGCGCGAATCTGCCCCACTGCCTCGTCAAGCCGATCTTCGCGATTAATCACCACATAGTCAAAGTGTGGTATCTGTTCAAACTCATGTTGCGCCACCGACAGGCGCTGCTCAATCTCTTCCCGAGTCTCGGTCCGCCGCAGACTGAGACGCCGGCGCAACTCTTCCATCGAAACGGGCGCAATAAAGATAAAGATGGCGGCAGGCGCAATCTGCTTGATCGTGGCCGCGCCATCCACATTGACGCGCAGAATAACATCACGCCCGCTGGCGATTGCCTGGCGCACCTCGGACTTGGGAATGCCCCGGTAGTTCCCATAAACCCGGGCCCACTCCAGCAACTCATCCTGCGCGATCATCTCCTCAAAGCGCTCCGGGCCGACAAAGTGGTAGTCAAGGCCATCGATCTCGCCGGGACGTTGCGGACGGCTGTTCGCGGTGACAACAAAGTGAAACGGAAAGCCCAGCTCCCGCATGCGCATCAGCACCGAGTCCTTCCCAACACCTGACGGACCCGAAAGCACCACCAGGAGCGGCTGCGGGGGCTGCCCTTGTAAAATTGGATTCTGGACTACATCTGTCATAGCGGTATAATACCAGGTATCTCCTAGAGACAGACCAAGGTGATCTGTTTGATCTTCAATTTGGGAACTATACATGTATTTTGATGCGCTAACCCTGACCGCTGTTGCCGACGAACTGCGCGCCACCATCCTTGGCGGGCGTGTGCAGCGGGTACTCCTGCCCGGTCCACTCAGCATTGGCTTGGAAGTCTATGCGCAGCGGCAGCGCTATCAATTGCTGGCCTCAGCCGATCCGCAGGTTGCCCGCGTCCACCTGGTCCGCGCCCGCCTCTCCCGAGGCGTTGAGCAGGCCACGCCGCTGCTGCTCCTGCTGCGCAAATATGTCCTGGGTGGGCGCATCATCGCAATCGAACAGCCCCCCCTGGAACGCATATTAGTGTTAAGTATAGCCAAAGAAACCGCGCGGCGCAACCATCTGGAGTCCCAGATCCCGCCGGAAGCGATACCCACTGAAGATGAGTCGGCTGAAGATGAGTCGGCTGAAGATGAGTCGGCTGAAGATGAGTCAGCCGACACCGAGTATAACGACGCGTCGCCCCCGTCTGCGGCAGACCCCGACCAGCCGGCGCTGTGCTGCGAGTTGATTATCGAGCCGATGGACCGGCGCAGCAATATCATCCTGGTTGATGACGATAACCTGATTCTGGATAGTGTCAAGCGGGTGACACCGGAGATGAGCCGGCGGGTCATTCTGCCGCGCCATGTCTACGAGCTACCGCCCCGGCAGGAGAAGCGCAACCCCCAGACCGCCACGGCCGCCGGGATGGCCACCCTACTCGAGAGTGGGGCGCGCTCGCTGACCCGTGCAATAGTTAGCGCGTATCGGGGCGTTTCCCCGCAGGTGGCCCGCGAAGCCGTCTACCGCGCGCTGGGCCGTCCCGATGCCGAATTAAGCGCGGCACTGCCGCTGGAAGCGCCGGCAAGTCATCTGCGCGAACTTTTTACCGCGCCCTGGCAGCCCACGCTGGCCTTCGACGAGGACCGCCCGCAGGCCTACGCGCCCTACCTGCTGACCCATCTCAACGGAGCAGCGCCACAACCCGGCATCAGCGTTGCGCTGGAAACCTTCTATGCCGCCCGCGAGAGCGTTACCGCGCACCGCCGCCACCGCGAGCGCGTGCAGCAGCAATTGACCGAGGCACGCGACCGCCTGCAACATCAGCAAAGCCAACTGGTAGCCGAGTTGGAACGCGCGCAGCATCTGGAACAGCAACGCTGGGAAGGCGAGATGATCCTGGGCTTTATGCATACCCTGTCGCCCGGCCAACAGACGCTGGAAGTGGAAGGGCAGACCATCAAGCTCGATCCTGACCGCAGCCCACTTGAAGCTGCCCAGGCCCGCTTCCGCGCGGTTGACAAAGCCAAGAGCGCCCTGGAGGGGGTGCCCGAACGGCTCAAGACCACGGAGCAGCAACTGGCCGGGCTGGAAGAACTGCTGGCACTGCTGGCGTTGACCGATGTGCGGGAACAGATCGATCAGATCGCGCAGGAAGCCGCGGAGCAGGGCTACCTCAAGCCGGCCCATGCGCGCGCCGGAGCGGGCCGGCGGGGCAAACCACGCACGCCCCGGCTCAAACCACTGCACCTGGTATCGAGCGATGGCTTTGATATCTTTGTGGGGCGCAGCTCCGAGCAGAACGCCGAGGTCACATTTCGCATCGGGCAACCGGACGATATCTGGCTGCATGTGCGCACCATTCCGGGCGGGCATGTGATTGTGCGCAGCGGTGGACGCGATATTCCCGAGCGCACCCTGGAGGAGGCGGCCGGGCTGGCGGCCTACTTCAGCGGCGTGCGCCACGAAACCGCCGTGGATGTCGATTTATCACGGCGCAAAGGAGTACGCAAAGTCTCCGGCGGACCACCGGGGTTGGTCACCTACCAGGCGGAACGTACGCTGCGGGTAGCTCCGTTACCGCCGTGGGAGAAGCAGCCGGAGCAGCGGTCACCATGACACACGCGCAACCATCGGCGCAGACCGACCCACCCGGATGTAGATCAACCTGGCGGGTAGCGCTGCCCATCTGGCTGCCCTGCATTATTTTGAGCATTATCGCCCTGTTTTTCAGCGGCCGGCACATTCTCATCTACTCGGTTCGCTGCATGATGCAGTTTGGCTGTGAAGAGCCGGCCCCTACCAGCGTAACCATCGCCTTCTTTGGCATGGCCGCGCCCATGCTGATCTGCCTGGTCGGAGCGGCGCTGGCGGATCGGCGGCTCTTTCGCGCGAGTGCCGGTTGGCAGACGCGGCTGGTTGCATTCGTCGGGTTTCTGCTCACGCCGTTTCTGTTGTATGGTATTTTGTGGGTGGCGTTGATGCTCTGGCTTTGATGGCGTACCTACCCCTTCACCACCTCGGCCACGCGCTGCGTTGCGGTTGACGCGCTCTTCTCGCGGGCGACGGCGGGCATCAGATCGGGCGACTCGTGGGCGCGCCAGCAGGCAGCGTAGTGCCCGTCGCCATAATCCACAAAGGGCGGATCTTCCGTGCGGCACTTCTCAATTGCGATGGGGCAGCGGGTGTGGAAGTGGCAGCCCGACGGCGGATTAAATGGGCTGGGCACATCCCCCTCCAGGATGATCCGCCGGCGCTGCTGCTCAATCTGCGGGTTGGGAATCGGCACCGCGGAGAGTAGCGCCTGCGTGTAAGGATGCCGTGGCATGCTGTAGAGCTTTTCGCCCTCGGCCAGCTCAACCACCTTGCCCAGGTACATCACCGCCACCCGGTTGCTGATATGCTTAACCACGCTAAGATCATGGGCGATAAACAGGTAGGTCAGTCCCAACCGCGCCTGCAGCTCCTGCAACAGGTTGACAATCTGCGCCTGAATGCTCACATCCAGTGCGCTGACCGGCTCATCACAGACCACAAAACTGGGCTCAACGGCCAGGGCGCGGGCGATCCCGATGCGCTGGCGCTGCCCGCCGCTAAACTCATGCGGATAGCGGTTGGCAAAGTAGGGGTTAAGCCCAACTACCTCCAATAGTTCATGCACCCGGTCATTCACCGCGCGCTGCCCCTGCCGTAGCCGATGAACGTGGATCGGCTCACCAATAATGTCGCCAACCGTCATGCGCGGGTTCAGGCTGGCATAGGGATCTTGAAAAATAATCTGCACATTGCGGCGCATCTTGCGCAGTTCCTCACCCCGCAGGGTTGTCAGATCACGCCCCGCGAAGCGGACCTCCCCACTCGTCGGGCGGTGGAGTTGCAAAATGGCCCGCCCGGTGGTACTCTTGCCGCAGCCACTCTCGCCGACCAGCCCCAGCGTCTCGCCACGCCGGATCGCAAAGCTGACCCCGTCCACCGCGCGGATTGCGCCGATCTTGCGCCGGAAAATAATCCCCTGTGTCACCGGGAAATGCATCTTTAAATTATGTACATCAATCAGGATCTCGTCATTCATGTTTTTAGTTGTCCTCATAAAAACGACTTATGCGGTGAATATTCAAACTGGTACCGACTACCCTGGACTGGTGCCAGACCAGAATGCGGGGGTTCGCCTGCGGCAACGTAGTACTTGCTGAAGCTTTTTCAGGAAATGTTGGCTCACAGAGCCAACATTTCCTGAAAAAGGATGTTCTCTTCCATATTGCTGGAAACGATATTCACTGCCAAATGTAGGACCGCGTGCTGCATGCCGGCACTGGTCGTTTCGTGTTGTTCGCTCATGTCGCGTTGTTCGTGGTCCAGACTCCCACCGCGCAACTCCTGTCATAAAGCATTACGACACTATGTTGCTATCTTCCCGCACCGGGCTATCCGGAATCGGCGTATCCAGCGTAATATCAAACAGGCATGCGGCGCGATGACCCGGCCCAACCGGGCGTAACGGCGGCGTCTGACGCAAACATTCCGGCTGCACATAGTCACACCGGGGGTTAAAGGGACAGGCTTCCGGCAGGTCGATCAGGTCTGGCGGCAGGCCGCGGATCGGCAGCAGTTTGCGGCCCTGTCCCGCATCCAGCCGGGGGATAGAGCGCAGCAACCCGATGGTGTAGGGCATGCGCGGGTTCTCAAAGATATCGCTGGTGCGGCCCTCCTCGACCACCCGCCCGGCATACATCACCGCCACCCGGTCAGCCATCCCCGCGACAACGCCCAGGTCGTGGGTGATAATAATGATCGCGGTATCCAGTTCTTCCTTGAGCCGGTTGATCAACTCCAGGATCTGCGCCTGGATCGTTACGTCAAGTGCCGTTGTCGGCTCGTCGGCGATAATCAACTCCGGGTTGCAGGAGAGCGCCATCGCAATCATCACCCGCTGGCGCATACCACCGCTAAACTGATGCGGGTAGTCATCCAGGCGGCGGGAGGCACTCGGAATACCGACCATACCGAGCAACTCAACCGCCCGGTTGCGCGCCTCTTTCTCGGTAAGCTTCAGGTGAAGCACCAGCGACTCGCTGATCTGCCGCCCGATGGTCAGCACCGGGTTAAGCGAGGTCATCGGGTCTTGAAAGATCATGGCGATGCGATTGCCCCGGATGCGGCGCATCTCCGCCTCGGTTGCATCGCGCAGATCTTCGCCATCGAACAGGATCTGCCCGCCGGCAATGCGCCCCGGCGGGTTAGGGATCAGCCGCATCACCGAGAGCGAGGTGACGCTCTTGCCACAGCCGCTCTCGCCCACGATGCCCAGCGTCTCGCCGCGTTCAACATAGAACGAGACGCCATCAACGGCTTTGACAATGCCATCCCGGGTATAAAAATATGTTCGTAGATCGTTTACTTCCAGCAGTGGGGCCATAGTTCCTCAAAGCGTGGCGGCCGATCAACCATAATGGTTGGATCGTAACCAGTATTCTTCCGCATACAGCGCAGAATCGTACCAGGACGAGGAGCGCGCCTCAGCCTACTCCCCTGAAACGAAGCACCCGGCAGATTCTCCGCGTGTGTCCTGGTATTATACCTTAGTTGGGGCGGTTGGGACGCTCAGAGCCTGTCTGAAACGGGTTGGTCATGGGGCGACGGCCCCGGAGCGGGAGTCCCGGCGTCAGCCGGTGTGTGGCCGGAACCGGCTGACGCCGGGACTCCGGGGGCGCGGTCCGGTGGCGCAGGGCACCCGGCATGCCGTGGGACCGACGCGAATCATCTGTTCAGACAGTCTCTCAGAGGTAAGCTTTTCGACCCGTCGCATTAGAATGCCGTGTGGCGACCTGATAGAAAATATACACTTTAAAAACGTAATCTTCAACCAGGCGTTCGCGGCATACGCCGGATCGGTGCGGCAAACACACCCAGGATCGCCGGCAAGTCAGCTACCCCTGCTTCCTCACTTGACAATCCATCCACCGGCTACACCCGCAACCCGCGCTCGCGCAGCCGTGCATCCAGCCAGGCGGCATCGTCGGGGGTGAGATCCGGCGGGGGCGGGGCGGCACGATAGTCAATCTGCCGTTCGTAGCGCGCATTGCGGTAGACCTGATGCAGCACCCGGTTGAGTTCCAGCGGCACATCCGGGTCGGGATAGGTCAGCGGCACCGGCACCACCGGGAGCACCTCGCGTAGGGCAATCGGCCAGACATCCACCATGGGTCGGCGGTACGAGCGGCTCAGGAAGATGAAGTAGGCCGCCGCCGGCAAGGGCCGCGCCAGCCGGGGGCGCACCCCACCGCGCAGCAGGTCGATCTCCAGCAGATGCACGCCACTCTGAAAGAGTTCCTGCCGCTTCTTCTCGTAGGCCTCCGCCCCATCCACGCTGGGGCGCTTGTTGGCGGGCGAGAGCAGTTCAATCGAGGTCACGAGGATATCATGCGTCACACTGCGGATCTCAATCCGCCCATAGCGGGTAGGGATCTCCATCTGCGCGGGCAGGGTCAGGGGCGCTTCCGCGATGCCAGCCACCGCCGCGCCGCCGACCGTCGGCTCCGGTTCTCTCAATTCGTCGGGCCGCAGGACACCGATGTCGGGCACAATCGCCCGGCGGGTCGGGGTAATTTCGATGCTCTCAAGCGTGACATAGGGCGTGATCACCGCGATATAGGCCGGATCGAGTTGCGCCTGGATCTGATCGCACATGGCTGCGATCAGGCGTAGATGCACATCCGGCCAGCGACTCGCCAGTTCGAGGTAGGGGTCCATGCCGGGAAAAGGTGGTTCCATCGCACGGCTCCTTCCAGGAGAGCGATGCGGCAGCGGTGCTGCCGCATCCATATCACCTTATTTTGTGGAGCAGCCACAGGCTCCCTGGCTGCAGCACCCGCCGCCACCACCAAAATCCTGCGGCTCGGCGACCACGCTATCGCCGCCCTTGCTGTGCGCGGCAAACAGCGAGAAGTGGCGCTGTACCCGGTTGCTGCCACAGGTCGGACAGGACACGGTCGCGTCGTCCTGGTTCATCTGGCGCAGCAGGGTAAACTGATCCCGGCATGCGTCACATCCATACTCATACATCGGCATATGACACCTCATTGCACTTATGGTATTTCTTACTGATGACCTGAGAAAATGTGGACTACACGACATACGCGGTGACGTGTCCTTGCGACGGAGTCATCTCCGGCAGGAGAGTACCATGCTACCGCAGGCGCGTCTGCTTTACGTCCGATCAAACGCCTGGTTTGTATACAAACTGCATATGTCTTGTAACCCACCCCTCCTGATTATACCATGGCGCGTGTGACCGGCTCACGGGAAGCGGCATACCGGCATTGTCCGCCGACATTGTCCGACATTGTCCCTGTCCGGCGGGGCGATTGTCCTGGTATACTGGTCAACATCAGCCAAAACTGACCGCCTGACCGGGACAATCAGCGATAGTTAGCAGGACAATCAGTCTATGCAGATCCAGCTTGACCCAGCGAGCCGCGTGCCGCTCTACCAGCAACTGGCAAATACCGTCCTCCAGCGGATTCGTAACGGGGCACTACCGCCGGGCACCCGTCTGCCCACCGTGCGCCAGTTAGCCCGCCAGCTCGGTGTCACTCGCCTGACCGTCCACAGCGCCTATGCCGAACTACAGGCTGACGGCTGGGTTGAGGCGACGGTCGGACGCGGCACCTTTGTGGCGGAACATGTCGCGGAGTTGCTTGCACCGCCGGAAACCACCCTGGGACGCGAGGTGACACCCGCCGGGGTGTTTGCCGATATGCTGCGGAGCACGCAGATCCCTGGCCTGCTCTCGCTGGCGCGGGCTGATCCGGCTACCGAACTACTGCCGGTGCGCCAGTGGCAACAGGCCGCCGAGATGGCCCTGAGCGCCGGGGGCGCGGCCCTGATGAGCTATACCACGGCGCAGGGCGACATAGTATTGCGCGCAACCCTGGCCGAACTACTGCGCGAGCGCGGCCTGACCGCCGGCCCCGACGAACTTGTGATCACGACCGGCGTGACCCAGGGGATCGCGCTGGCAACCGAGATCCTGGCCCCGCCGGGCGCGCTGGTACTGGTGGAACAACCGACCTACCTGGGCGTGTTGAGTACGCTGGCCGCGCACGGGTTGCACATCCGGGGCATTCCCCTGGACGACGAGGGACTGATCATCGAAGCGGTTGAAGCGACGCTGCAACGTGAGCGACCGGCTTTTCTCTACACCATCCCCGCATTCCAGAATCCCGGCGGCGTCTGTATGAGCCCGGCCCGCCGCGCCGCGCTACTGGACCTGGCCGAGCGTTACAACCTCATGATTGTGGAGGATGATATCTATGGGCGGCTCTGCTACGAAGGCCCGGCACCGATCACGCTCAAGGCGGATGATCATGCGGGGCGGGTGGTCTACCTGAGCAGCTTCTCCAAGAGCCTGATGCCGGGGTTGCGCATCGGCTATGCGCTGGCCGCGCCCGCACTGGTGGAACGCATAGTGCAGGCTCGTCAGGCGCACGACATCTGCTCACCGCCGCTGCTGCAACGCGCGCTGGCAACGTTTATTGAGCAGGGTTGGCTGCATGCGCATCATCGGCGGGTGCTACCGCATTACCGCGAGCGGCGCGACGCACTGCTCCAGGCGATGGAGCGCTTTTTCCCGTCCGGTGTCACCTGGACCCGACCACACGGCGGCTTCTCCTGCTGGGTGACCCTGCCGGCGGGTCTTGCGGTACGTGATCTCTACCTGAGCGCAATTGCCCGGGGCATGGCTTTTACGCCCGGCGAGGTCTTCGGCCTGCCGCCCGATGAGCAGCCGCATCTGCGCCTCTGCTATGGAGCCGAGACACCGGAGCGCATCACTGATGCAGTTGCGACACTGGGGGGACTGCTGCGCGAAACCCGCTCGCGTCAGGCGTTGCCCCGCACCAGCCCGGGTGACTATGTGCCGCTGGTGTGATACAGTAGATATGGAGTGCAAGAGCCATGCTCCCGCTGACTGCTTGCCGAGGCAATGAAAAACCGAAGAAGGAGGAACCCTTGCTGCGTGTGATCATAGGCATCTGGACCTATCTCATGTTGCTGCGCCGGCTGCTGCTGGCCCACCTGATGGTTGTGAACGACGGCTCACCCACCCCCGAATCCGCTTTTCCCATCACCGATGTCACGCTGTCCCAGGCATTCTATAGCCGGGTAGTTGCAGGCACAGCGGACTACTACCGCTTCACCGCCGCGCCGGACACCTCGTTGCGCATGAGCATGCTTGTTCCGGAAAACCATCATACGGCGGGGTTCCGCGCGACACTCACCCTGACCGGCCCCGGCCTGCCACCGGCGGGTCTGGTTTTGCCGGCGGGCGATGCGGGCAAACGCTTCGGCACCACGGTCTACCGGCGCACCCATCAGGCCGGACTCGAACTGGCCGGCGGCACGTACCTGATCGAGATTCGCGGCACTACCACGGGCGTCTACTGCTTCTGCGTCGGCACCCGCGAGCCGGATGAGTATGCCGATGCGGCCACCCGCACCCGCGTCCACGCATTGCTGGCGCTTGCGCCGGGGACGTGAGGCACAATCTCAGGCGGCTCCCAGCACCTCCCGCACTACCTCCAGCGCATCAATATGTTCCTGCGGGGAGGTGAACCCCGCACCCATGGTATTGATGCAGAGATGCGTTGCACCCAGGTCGCGCCAGGCGGCGGCATAGGCAGTCCACTCCTCCTCCGGGATCTGGCCGATGCTCAAGCGCCCCTCGATCCCGATAGCATCCGGGGCGCGCCCGGCCTCCGCCGCAACTGCCCGAATGCGTCCAATCATTGCGCGGGTCTCCGCATCGGGGGAGCGCAGCGGAAACCAGCCATCACCTACGCGCCCGACCCGTTCCAGGGTTGCCTCGGCATGCCCACCGATCCAGATCGGAATGGGCTGCTGGACGGGCAGCGGGTTGATGCCGGCATTGTTGACCTGGTGCCACCGGCCGGCAAACGTAACCAGCGGTCGGGTCCAGAGTTCACGCAACAGAGCGATCTGCTCCGCGCTGCGAGCCCCGCGCGTGTGGAAATCCACGCCCAGCGCTTCATACTCAACCGGGTTCCAGCCAACCCCGATGCCCAGCCGCAGCCGGCCACCGCTCAATACATCCAGCTCGGCTGCCTGTTTGGCCACCAGCGCGGTCTGTCGCTGCGGCAGGATGATCACGCCGGTTGCCAACTCGACATGCTGCGTGATTGCGGCGAGGTAGCTGAGGAGCACAAACGGCTCGTGAAACATATGCTGATGGGTGTATGGTCCCCGCCAGTCGGGCCGGGTATCCGTGCCTGCGCCAAGCACATGATCATAGATCAGAATATGCTGGTAGCCCAACTCCTCAACCGCCTGGGCATAATCCCGGATAACGACCGGGTCAGTCCCAATTTCGGTCTGCGGAAAGACTGCACCAACACGCATAGAAACTCCTTTCGTATGGTTCTCTTCCGGCTCTTAAAGACTGTCTGAAACGGGTTGGTCATGGGGCGACGGCCCCGGAGTGGGAGTCCCGGCTTCAGCCGGTGTGTGGCCGAAACCGAGGGCACCCGGCATGCCGTGGGACCGACGCGCATCATCTTTTCAGACAGTCTCTTATTGTAGCCGGGATGTCAAGGAAATCAACCACGCTCGCCGTGCCATCCACACAGCGGGATGGTTCGCCTGTGATACAATATGAACAGATCCAGACACGGTAACAACCAGAAACGCTATACATTTGCGGAGAAGTAGTTTGAGCAAGGCTGGGAGGAAACGCCAGTGAGTAGTGTACCCGTAGGATTTATTGGCCTGGGCACTATCGGCGAGCCAATGGCCGCAACCCTGTTGCGGGCCGGGTTCGCGTTGACGGTGTGCGGCCACACCAATATGGCCCCAGTTGAAAGATTGCGCGAACAGGGCGCACAGGTAGTCGCCAACCCGCGCGAAGTGGCGGCAGCCGGCAAGATCATTGTCACCTGCGTACCCGATGCGCCCCAGGTCGATGAAGTCTGCCTGGGCGCGGACGGCATCGTCCACGGAGCGCAAGCCGGCACGATTGTCATTGATTGTAGCACCATCGCCCCCACCGAATCGCAGCGGATTGCGGCTGCGCTGGCGGAGCATGGCATTCAGATGCTGGATGCGCCGATCAGTGGTGGCCCGGCGCGCGCCGCCACCGGCGAACTGGCGATCATGGTCGGGGGCGCTGACGAGGTCTTTGCGCAGGCCCGCCCGGTGCTCGATGCGCTGGGCGCGAATGTGACTCACGTCGGGCCGAGCGGCATGGGTGAGGTGGTCAAGCTGGTCAACAACACCATCCTGGGCAGCCTGATGATCGCCATCGCCGAGGCCTTTACCATGGCGGTGAAAGCCGGGGCGGACGCGGCGACTGCCCGCGAGGTGATTATGAAGTCGGCGGGGGCCAACTTCCTGCTGGATCAGTGGCTCACGGATCGCATGCTCAAAGATAACTATGATCCCGGCTTTGCCACCACGCTGATGCAAAAAGACCTGGGGGCCGCCCTGGAGACGGCCAGAGCCCTGGGGGTGCCGATGATGATGACCGGCCTGGCCTATCAACTGTATGAACTGGCCGAGGGGCAGGGCTACAACAAAGATGACTACTCCGCGATCAGTAAGATCTACCAGGACGCGGCGAATGTCACGATTGCCACCGGCAAGCCGCGGAAGGGATAGGGAACAGGGGACAGGGTTTTCCGGTAGGGACGCGCTTGTGCGCGTCCGCAACTCATGCCGCTGCAGGCGACCCGTCTCTGCGCAGCAGGGTTTTCTGGTAGGGACGCGCGGCTGCGCAGTTGCAATCCCTACCCACAAAGGAGCGAGCGATGGATAGCTCACAACTCAATGCCGAACTGCGGCGCATGCTAGGGCCGCGTGGCGTCATCGATGACCCGGATGCGCTGATAACCTACGATGCCGATGGCTGCATGATGGATACGCATGCGCCGCAACTGGTGGTGCTGCCCACCAGCACCGAGGAAGTTGTCGCTGTGATCAAACTGGCGGCCCAGGCGGGCGTTCCGGTAGTGCCCCGGGGCACGGGAACGGGGCTGTCCGGCGGCGCAACGCCCATGCAGGGCGGGATTGTCATCAGTACTGCGCGTATGAACCGTGTGCTGGAAGTCGATACCCGCAACAACCGCGTTCAGGTACAACCCGGCGTGATCAACTTTGAACTCTCGCAATACCTCAAACCGTACGGCTACCACTACGCGCCTGATCCCTCCTCCCAAAAATCATGTACCATCGGCGGCAATATCGCCAACAACAGTGGCGGCCCTCACTGCCTGAAGTATGGTACAACCACCAACCATGTGCTGGGGCTAGAAGTTGTACTCTCCGATAGCAGCGTGATCTGGACCGGCGACGGCACGCCCGCGAACGGCGGCTATGACCTGACCGGCCTGCTGACCGGCAGCGAGGGCACGCTTGGCATAGTGACGCAGGCATGGCTACGCATCACCCGGCTGCCCGAGGCGGTGCGGGTGGTGCTGGCGCTCTTTCCTGACATCGCCGGTGCCACGGCTACCGTCTCGGATGTGATCGCATGTGGATTGCTGCCGGCGGCACTCGAGATTATGGATCGCCTGGCGATCAAGGCCGTCAACGATATGTACAAACTGGGCCTGCCCGACACCGCCGAAGCCGCCCTGATTATTGAGGTGGACGGCGTCGAGGATGGCCTGGATGATCTGCTCCAGGAAATCGTCGGCATCTGCGAGCGCCACGGCGCGATCAATGTTCGCCCGGCACGCACCCCCGAAGAGCAGACGCAGGTCTGGGCCGCGCGCAAAAATGCCTTTGGCGCAATGGGCCGCCTGGCTCCGACCTACCATCTGGTCGATACCGTCGTGCCTCGCACCCGTCTGCCCTATATGATGGAGCAGGTGAGCCGCATTGCCCGAAAATATGATCTGCCCATCGCCAACGTCTTTCATGCCGGTGACGGCAACCTGCATCCGATTATCCTGTTTGACCGCCGCGATCCCGACCAGAATGAGCGGGCCCACGCCGCCGTAGACGAGGTGTTGCAGATCTCGATAGCCCAGGGCGGCGTGATCAGCGGTGAGCATGGCATCGGGGTAGAGAAACTCAACTACATGCCACTGCTTTTCAGTCCCGACGACCTGGCGGCCATGCAGCGGGTGCAGCGCAGCTTCGACCCGGTTACGCTGCTCAATCCGGGAAAGATTTTCCCGTAGCGGGAAGGACGAAGGACGAAAGACGGAGCAAACCGCTTATGAGCGTAACAACCCTTTCGCATGAACTGGCGGCTATTGTCGGCAACCACCATCTGCTGACCGATCCGGCAGACTGCGCTGCGTATGCCGTTCAGGGTGTTACACCGGCACTGGTTGTAACCCCCGGCAGTATCGAAGAACTCTCCCAGGTGATGACCATAGCTCACGCAGCCGGGGCGGCCGTCGTGCCCTGGGGCGGCGGTACCCAGCAATCTTGGGGCTATCCCCCGGCACGCCTGGACCTGGTCGTCCGCACTACCCGGCTCAACCGGGTCAGTACCTACAAGCCCGACGATGTCACCATCGCGGTTGAGGCGGGTATTACACTGGCGGCCCTCAATACCATTCTGGGGCGGCACGGCCACATGCTGCCGGTTGATGCGCCGCTGCCCCGCAGCGCCACTCTCGGTGGTGTGCTGGCAACGGCCATGGACGGACCACGCCGCCTGGGGTATGGCACGCTACGCGACCTGCTGATCGGTATTCAGGTGGTGGAGGCCACCGGGCGCGTCACTAAAGCCGGCGGCCTGGTGGTCAAGAATGTCAGTGGCTACGATATGATGAAGCTCTACCTGGGTAGTCTGGGGTCGCTGGCGATTATTGTTAGCGCCGGCTTCAAACTGATTCCGCGCGCTCAGGCTGCGGCGACCATCGGCTGCCGCTTTGCCACGCCCGATAGCGCCTTTGTCCTGATCGATGCACTGCATGCCGGCCAGTTGACGCCGATAGCGGTTGAACTGCTGGCGCAGACCGGATCAACTAACCAGCGGGGGAACTCCCGCCTGGGAAATGTCGCTGCGCTATTCGCCGGCCCCGCTTGCTATGGCGTGCTGGTGCCGGCGGAAGGGCTACCGGCAGCGGTTCAGCGGCATGTCCGCGATGTCACCCGGCTGGCCGAGCAGGCCGGCGCGGAAGCGGTACAGACATTTACTGATGACGCGCATGCCGATCTCTGGGCACGCGTGGTTGACCTGCCCCAGACTGCCACGATTGCGCCGGGTGAACTGGTCGTGCGCCTGACCTGCCTGCCCGGTGATCTGGCACCAGCACTACGTGATGCCGGCGACATTGCCGCGCAACATGGCCTGGCTCTGCTCACAGTTGCGCGCGCGCTGAGCGGAGTAGCCTATCTACGGTTGCAGGCGGATACGGCGGATGACCGGGCAACCGCCGCGCTCCAGGCATGGCACCAGGCGATGCTGCGTCGCCGGCCGCACCTGACCATCCTGGCCGGCGCGCCCACCACCAAAGCCGGGCTGTCCGTCTGGGGGGCTGCTCCCGCCGGGCAAGCGATCATGCAGCGGATCAAACATGCATTTGACCCGGAAGGACGGCTCAACCCCGGCCGGTTTATCGTCTGAGTTGATAGGATTTACTCATCATTTACAGGACTTACGCGGTCACTGAACCGGAAGGCATTTCAGCCTCCGGCAGGGCGGAAGAAACCAGATCTTTTTCACAAAAAAATCACGTTGTGAATGTTTTGTGGAAAAGAAAAAAGACCATGCTGCCGCAGGCGAATCGGGCGTCCATCGGGTGAAACGTCCGGTTTGCATGGCAACCGCGTAACTCCTGTCATTGAGACAACCATAGTACACAGAACAAACACAATGTTGAATAGTGATGCGCCGATCACGCTTTGTTCTGTATTGCTTTGTTCTATGTTCTCCTGGTACAGGCAGTATGAATACATGGCAGCTATTGCGACCTCAGTGCGAGGCGGAAAGGAATAGATCCCGTGAGTATCGACGATGTTGCTCAGAAGGAACAAATTCAAGACATACCATTGATCGGATTTAGTGGCAAAGATATCCCCAGCGACGATATCATCAACACCTGCGTGCATTGTGGCCTCTGTCTCTCGGCCTGCCCGACCTACCGCGAAACCGGGCTGGAAACTTCATCGCCCCGGGGCCGCATCTACCTGATGAAGGGCGTGAGCGAGGGTCGCATCGGGCTCGACAGCGAGGTGTTTCAGTACCAGATGAGCGAATGCCTCAACTGTCGCGCATGCGAAGCCGTCTGTCCCAGCGGGGTAGGGTACGGTGCGATTGTCGAGGCCAGCCGGGCGCAAATCAGCCAGGCCCGGGAGCGCGGCCTCCGGCACGCACCCGAACTACCCTCCGGTCAACCTCACAATGTATTGAAGCCGTATGCCTGGTGGCAGCGCGCGTTACGCTGGGCCGTCTTCAACCATCTCTTTAAGCACATGGCGCTGTTCCGGGCTTTCTCGGGTAGCATGGCGCTCTACCAGCGTAGCGGGGTGCAGTGGCTGGCACGCAAGAGTGGTCTGCTCAAGCTGATAGGCATGGAAGAGATGGAGCAAATGCTGCCCGCTATGAGCCGCCAGTTTACCGTGCCGCAGGGCCAGATCTACCCGGCGGAGGGCCGGCGGCGCTACAGCGTGGCCCTGCTCACCGGCTGCATCATGAGCACCGCCTCGGCCCATGTTCACGCGGCGACGATCCGTGTCTTGCAGAAGAATGGCTGCGAGGTGCTGCTCCCGCCGGACCAGGGCTGCTGCGGGGCACTGCATACCCACAGTGGCGATCTGGACGGCGGACGGGAACTGGTACGCCGGAACATCGCAGCATTTGAGGGTCTCGGCGTGGATGCGATCATCGTCAACGCGGCGGGCTGTGGCAGCACGCTCAAGGATTATGGACATCTGCTGCATGACGACCCGGACTGGCATGCGCGCGCGGTCGCTTTTACCGCAAAGGTCAAAGATGTCCATGAATTCCTGGCCGGGATCGACCTCAACCGGACCGGACTGGGGCCACTGCCCATCAATGTCACCTACCAGGAGCCCTGCCACCTAACGCATGCGCAGCGCATTTCGGCCCAGCCGCGCACGCTGCTCAAAGCCATCCCCGACCTGGAACTGCGCGAGATGCCGGAAAGCTCGCTCTGCTGTGGCAGTGCCGGGATTTACAACATCACCCAGCCGGAGATGGCTGCGCAACTGGGCGCGCGCAAGATCACCAACGCTCTGACCACCGGCGCCCGGGTGATTGCTACCGCCAATCCGGGCTGTGCCATCCAGATGGCCGGCGAACTACAACGGCGCGGCGAAGATGTGCAGGTGCGCTACATCGTAGAACTGCTGGATGAGGCATACCGGCGGGGTGGGGCGGGATAGCTGTTTGTAAAACTGCACGAAAGCACTGTGACAGCTTTTATATGTTCCAACAGTTGACGATTGTACCTCCGGCGTTGTACACTAATGCTGATAGCTCTATCAGGTTGTTGTCAGCCTGGTGTCAGGCTCTTCAATGGTGAGTAGCGTCTGACCGAGGATCAGCGCCGATCTGGAACCATGGAAGGAGACCGTAATATGGATAGCGTACGTAGATGGATGAGCAGCCCGGCAATTGTCGCTCCGGAGACGATGGTACTACCGGAAGCCCGCCAACTGATGCAGGAGCGACACATTCGGCGGCTCCCCGTCGTTAATGCCGATGGGCGGCTGGTTGGAATTGTATCACAGGGGGATATCGACAGAATCTCCGACTCGCATACAACTGATGTGCGTGAACATAATCAGCGCTACCGGGTAAGTGATCTGCCCATTAGCGAGTTTATGACCCGTGATGTGGTCACGGTCACACCTGATACTCAGATCATGGAGGTAGCGCAACTGCTACTGCAGCGTAAAATTGGCGGTGTTCCGGTTGTCACCAGTGGTCGGGTAGCCGGGGTTATTACTGAGAGTGACCTGTTCCGCATGATTATCACGATTGAGGAGGCCGTGCAGCCGCCAGTCGGCGTGACCCGGCCGATTGAGCTTGAGCGGTTGCCGCGTGGCCTGCGCCAGCGGGTGCGCCTCTAGCTAGCACAGCAACCGGTTCACACAAATAGGACGCGGGGCGAAGGATGCATATCTCCTTCGCCCCGCGTCGTTGTGCCTTGCGCTGTCAGCGAATACCGGCGCGCCGTCAGCGGACCTGCAACCTTGCTGACCTGCGTTTATGCTGCCAGGGCCGGTTCACGGATTGCTTTTCCCAACGGTTCGCCTACAGCTTCTTCGTTCACCTTATTCCAGCGAGCAATCAACTGCTTGCGGTGCTGCTCCATCCACTCCGACAGCATCTGCCCCTGATCCAGCACCGACTGGTGATAGTCGGGAGCGCCTTCGGGCGTCGAGATCACGCGCCCCAACTCGCCCTGCAGCCACAACAACTCGACCATTACCGGCAGCGCGGTAATCTCCCCCGGCGTTAGCGGGGCAACCTCGGCGTAGGCGGCGATAAACCGAGTAGACTGCTCCTCGTCCAGCGGTCCCTGGAATAGCCCCCACATCATCTTACCACTCTTATCCGTCGCCGTCGCAAACGCGACCAGCGCGTCGGCAATATCTACCAGGCGAGCATCCCATGTGGTCTGGTCAAAATCCAGCAGCGCCAGCACATCATCATTGGCGAAGAGAATATTGTCACGGTGAATGTCGCCATGGATCACACAGTGCGGCAGGCTGAGATAGAGCTTTTCAGACAGAGTCTGGCGCAACTGGGCAGTACGTTTTGAGTACCAGGACAGCGGGACATAGAGTTCCCCCATGATGTCGCGTACAAGCAACGTCTCGATCAGCGCCATCGCATTCATCGGGCTATAGCGCAATGTTGGCTCTTCCAGCGGCGGCGGCATATCCCGAACGATCCGGTGGTAGTGAGCCAGCGTCTTGCCGATACTCGCCAGTTGCTGCGGTCGCTGCGGAGCGTAGTCCGTCCCCTGAACAAAGGTCAGGATCTCGTGCAACCGGCCATCAAGCCGGAGCAACGTTTCGCCATTGCGGGTCGGCACCAGCGCAGGCGTCGGAAAGTCGTTCGCAACCAGCCGGTTGATCAAGGCATGGCGGTAGAGATGCGCTGCCTCACTCAGCCGGCGATGATTGCGCCGTACCACAAACCGTCCAGCACTGGTGTTGATAAACGCCGTCTCGTTCACAAACCCTCGATATGCCTGAGTGACACCATAGAGTTCACCCAGATCATAGAACGTTAGGATCTGTTCGATGTCTATTAAAGTAAGCAACGTTGGTCACCTTTAGATATAGTGACAAACCGCGTATTCAATACAACGCAGTGTTGATTGGTAGCTGTACACGATTGTCACTAATCGCTATGAGCCCGACGCCGCCACACAGCTTCTTTGCTGAGTTCGTCTACCGTGACAACTGGTTGCGCAGTGTGGTGGTGGTATCAGGAAACAACAGGCGTAGACGCGCGAACGGATATTTCTCGTGTGAGTGGTCAACCGGGTGACCTGCTCCAGCGTGTGTTATACGTGTATAACTCCGACCATCCCTCTCTGGTGTGCCATGGAATGTGGGTTGCGTTGTGCTGACAGGATGTTGTCATCGTCGAACCTGACACTGCTGTCATTCTTTTCCGTTCGCAGTGGCGACACTGAGCTATCGTGCGCGTAAAGTCTTGTTAGTGAAGAATGACACAATACTAGTCTCTTCATGGTAGTTACGTCGGAGTTACAGTATCTGTAATCCCACTGTCGTATTATATCCAAAAAGGGCTTCATGTCATCTGGTATCTGACGACAACGCGGCAATTCAGTGTTGCCGAATGATAACGCCGTGTAGTCTTCCCTTTCCACCGCTGATAAGAACGGCTCGTTATACTAAAAAGTGATGACAACCAGCGTTTGTGAATGTTTTGGATCTTCTTCTCTACCACAACATTTTGACATACCAGACCGGGAAGGCGATGAATATTTTGTGGAGGAAACAGGATTATGGCACGTGTACGCGCAACTATCGACGGCAATGAGGCCGCAGCGCGCGTTGCTCACCGATTGAGTGAGGTAATCGCAATTTACCCGATTACTCCTTCGACCCCGATGGGCGAACTGGCGGATGCCTGGTCGGCTGTTGGTGGGAAAAATATCTGGGGAACGGTTCCATCCGTGGTCGAGATGCAGTCCGAGGGTGGCGCGGCCGGCGCAGTGCATGGCGCGCTCCAAACGGGTGCCCTGACCACGACGTTTACGGCCTCGCAAGGGCTGCTCTTGATGATCCCCAATATGTACAAGATCGCGGGTGAGCTAACTGCCGCTGTACTGCATGTTGCCGCCCGGTCACTGGCGGCGCAGGGACTGTCCATCTTTGGGGACCACTCCGACGTGATGGCGGTGCGTTCGACGGGCTTTGCGCTGCTGGCCTCGGCTTCCGTGCAAGAGGCGCAGGACATGGCGCTGATTGCCCATGCCGCAACACTGGCCTCCCGCGTTCCGTTTATTCACTTCTTTGATGGGTTTCGGACTTCACACGAAATCAACAAGATTGAGCAACTCGACGACGATGATCTGCGAGCAATGATCGACGATGACCTGGTGCGGGCGCATCGCCAGCGTGGGCTCTCGCCGGATCATCCCTTTATTCGGGGTACCGCGCAGAACCCCGATGTCTACTTCCAGGCCCGCGAGACGGTGAACCCCTTCTATCTGGCATGCCCGAATATCGTACAGCAAGCGATGGATACATTTGCCTCCATCGTTGGGCGGCAGTACCATCTGTTTGACTATACCGGCGCACCCGATGCCGAGCGGGTGATTGTGATTATGGGTTCCGGCGCGGAGACGGCCCAGGAGACGGCAAACTATCTCGCCGAGCGCGGCGAGAAGGTCGGTGTTGTTACAGTACGGCTTTATCGGCCGTTTGCGGTTGAGCAGTTCTTGAATACACTGCCGGCCGGCGTGAAGAAGATTGCCGTGCTGGACCGCACTAAGGAGCCGGGCAGCGCGGGCGAGCCACTCTACCAGGATGTATTGACGGCCGTTCTGGAAGGCGTAAGCCAGGAGATTGCGCCCTTCTCCAACACACCCCGTATCTTTGGGGGGCGCTATGGCCTCTCCTCGAAAGACTTTACGCCCGCGATGGTCAAAGGTGTCTTTGACGAACTGAGCAAAGATAAGCCCAAAAACCACTTCACCATCGGCATTACCGACGATGTGACGCACACCAGCCTGGACTTCGATGCCGGTTTCTTTGTTTCTAGCGAAGAAATCGTCCGGTGTATCTTCTGGGGGCTTGGTTCGGACGGCACGGTGGGCGCAAACAAGAACTCGATCAAGATCATCGGTGAGGAAACCGAGAATAACGCTCAGGGCTACTTCGAGTATGACTCAAAGAAATCCGGCTCGGTGACAATTTCGCACCTGCGATTCGGCCCCGCGCCGATTCGCGCCCCCTACCTGATCAGTCACGCCAACTTTGTGGCCTGCCATCAGTTTACCTTCCTGGAGCGCTTTGATGTACTCAAGGAGGCCATGCCCGGCTCGATCTTCCTGCTCAACAGCATCTACGAGCCGGATGCGGTCTGGGATCATCTACCACGCGAGGTGCAGGTCAACATTCTTGAGAAGAAACTACATTTCTACGTTATCGATGCCTACAAGGTTGCCCAGAAGACCGGCATGGGCGGGCGGATTAACACGGTGATGCAGACCTGCTTCTTCGCTATCAGCGGGGTGCTGCCCCGGGAGCAGGCGATTGCCAAGATCAAAGAGACGATCAAGAAGACCTACGGCAAGCGCGGTGATGCGGTGGTCCGCCAGAACTTTATGGCGGTTGATGAGACACTGGCGCATCTACACGAGGTCACGGTGCCGGAGCAGGCTAACAGTTCGTTGCCCCGACAGGCACCAATCCCGGCGGAAGCGCCCGACTTTGTGCGCAATGTGCTGGGCAGGATGATTGCCCGGGACGGCGATGCGCTGCCGGTCAGTATGCTGCCGATAGATGGTACCTATCCCTCCGGGACAACCCGCTGGGAGAAGCGCAACATCGCGCTGGAGATCCCGGCCTGGGAACCGGATCTCTGTATCCAGTGCGGCAAATGTTCCTTTGTCTGCCCACACGCTGTGATCCGACCCAAGGTTTACGAGGAGTCGGCGCTGGAGAATGCACCACCGCAGTTCAAGAGCGCTCAGGGTCGCGCGAAAGAGTTCCGCGAACTGCGCTACACCATCCAGGTGGCGCCCGAGGACTGCACCGGCTGTAGTCTCTGTGTGGAGGTCTGCCCGGCCAAGGATAAGAGCCAGGTGGGGCGCAAAGCCATCAATATGGTGCCACAGCCGCCCCTCCGCGAGCAGGAGCGGGTCAACTGGGACTTCTTCCTCTCCCTGCCGGAGGCGGATCGGGCGCAGTTCAACCTGGGGACGGTGCGCAACTCGCAACTGATCATGCCGCTGTTCGAGTTCTCCGGAGCCTGTGCGGGCTGTGGTGAGACGCCCTACATTAAGCTGGTTTCGCAGCTCTATGGCGACCGCGCACTGATTGCCAATGCCACCGGCTGTTCCTCGATCTATGGCGGCAACCTGCCCACAACACCGTGGACCTTCAACAAGGAGGGGCGCGGCCCGGCATGGTCTAACTCGCTGTTCGAGGACAACGCCGAGTTTGGGATGGGTATGCGCATGACGATTGACAAGCAGGCCGAGTATGCGCGTGAGTTGCTGCCCCTGTTTGCCGACAAGGTCGGCGAAGATCTGGTCGGGGCAATCCTGAATGCCGATCAGATGGACGATGCCGGGATCAATGCCCAGCGCGAACGGGTCGCACTGCTCAAGCAACGACTGGCCGACAGCAACGACACCAAAGCGCGCGATCTCTTTAGTCTGGCGGATGTGCTGGTCAAGAAGAGCGTCTGGATCATCGGTGGTGACGGCTGGGCCTACGATATTGGCTACGGTGGGCTGGACCATGTGCTGGCCTCCGGGCGCAATGTTAATGTGCTGGTGCTCGACACCGAGGTTTACTCCAACACGGGTGGACAGGCGTCGAAATCAACCCCGATGGCGGCGGTAGCCAAATTTGCGGCGCGCGGTAAAGGCACACCCAAGAAAGACCTGGGCATGATCGCTATGTCCTACGGCTATGTTTATGTGGCCCGGGTGGCGATGGGCTACAGCGATGTGCAAACGTTGCAGGCCATCCGCGAAGCGGAAGCCTTTGACGGTCCCTCGCTGATTATTGCCTACAGCCACTGCATTGCCCACGGCATTAACATGCGCAAGGCGCTGGATCAGCAGAAGCTGGCGGTGCAGACTGGTCACTGGACGCTGTATCGCTACAACCCGACGCTGATCGAGCGCGGCAAGAATCCGCTCAACCTCGACTCGAAGGAGCCGACGGTGCCGCTCGACAAGTATGCCTACAACGAGACCCGCTACCGCATGCTGTTGCAGAGTGATGAAGAACGCGCCGAAGAGTTGATGCGGCAGGCACAGGCCAATGTCCGCGCAAGTTGGGATCAGTACCGCCATCTGCTCGATGTACTGGAGCCGGAGAAGGAGTAGGTAGGAGTGACAGGCAACAGGTAACAGGTAGCAGGCGACAGACGTATCGTTTCTGTTCCTGTTTCCTGTTTCCTGTTTCCTGTTTCCTGTTTTCTAACACATCACGTTCAATGATGTGCGTGAAGGAGAAACCGCATATGCCTGACCTATCAACAAAATACCTGGGACTGGAACTGAAAAACCCCATCGTTGCCTCATCCTCGCCCCTCTCGAAGAAGGTCGACAGCGCGCGCCGCCTGGAAGAGGCCGGGGTGGCAGCGATTGTGATGCACTCGCTCTTTGAGGAACAGATTATCCACGAGAGCCTGGAACTGGACTACTACCTGACGCGCGGAACGGATCACTACGCCGAGGCGCTCTCCTACCTGCCGGATATCGGCACCTACAGCATTGGCCCGGAAGCCTATGTCGATAACCTGCGCCAGATCAAGGAGGCGGTCAATATTCCGGTCATCGGGAGCCTGAACGGGGTTTCGACCGGGGGCTGGATCGAATATGCCAAAAAGATCGAAGCGGCAGGCGCAGATGCGCTGGAACTCAACATCTACTATCTGCCGAATGATCCTGAACTGACCAGCGCGCAGATTGAAGATGCCGATGTCACCCTCGTGCGCGATATCAAGACCCAGGTCAACATTCCGGTGGGCGTCAAGCTCAGCCCTTACTACACCGCGCTACCCAACTTGATCCGGCGCATGGTCGAAGCCGGGGCGGATAGCTTTGTGCTCTTCAACCGTTTTTATCAGCCCGATTTTGACCTGGAAAGCCTGGAGGTTGTGCCGCATCTGGTGCTGAGTAACTCCGACGAGATGCGCCTGCCGCTGCGCTGGATTGCCATGCTCTACGGTCAGGTGGAGGCTGATTTTGCCCTGACCAGCGGTATCCACACCTACGAGGATATTCTCAAGTCGGTGATGGCCGGGGCCAGCGTGACCATGATGACCTCGGAACTGCTGCGCAATGGCCCGAAACGCGTCACCAAGCTGCTGGAAGATCTCACCTACTGGATGGAAGACCACGAGTATGAGTCGATCACGCAGATGAAGGGCAGCATGAGCCGGCGCGCCGTCGCCGAACCTGCCGCCTTCGAGCGGGCTAACTACATCAAGGTGCTGACCTCGTTCGACGAGCGCTCGATCTTCTCGCGCGGCGCGATGTCAACCAAGTCGGGGTTAGTTGCCTCGGAAGAGGATTCATTCTGGCGGGAACACTAAGCCATAGGCGTGACCCGATCCTACGGGAAGAGGTCGGTGTAACTCGTAGATGTACCATAGAGTTACGCGGGCGTGACCCCGGCAGGAAATGTTCCGCCCTGCCGGAGGCGAAACCGATTTTCGGGTCCGGCACATGGTCGGAACAGTCCGCACCGCGTAATGCGTATATGTGAGCGAACGCAAATCAATATCGCAGTCTAGCCCGCGAGATCAATCTCCATCGCCAATTCGGGCTTCTACACGAAACGACATGTGATACGCTTCTTGTAGCTATATGCCGTGGCAGGCATCCGTGACGACGTGAGGTTGCTCCAGTCCTACTGGATTGCGGGCGGGAGCCTTGTATGTCGCACGGATGCCTTTTCTTTTGGGGTAACCGCATCCATCGCCGGATCAGGCCGGATGCAGAGCAGAACAGCGACACGCTGAAGTGTCAGGAGAGAACCATGTCGGTACCCGCAGGAAAAAAACTCAAACTTCCCCTTCCGTCCGATGATCGCCGCTGGCGGTTAGTCGGCGCAACGATGCGCCGCCATGGGTATCGCCCCAGCGCGCTGATCGAAACCCTGCACACCGTGCAGGAGTCGTTCGGCTATGTTGATAACGATGCCCTACGCTTCGTCGCAAATGGGTTACATGTGCCCCTGAGTCGCGCCTATGGCGTAGCCACGTTTTATCACTTCTTCTCATTCAAACCGCCTGGAAAACACACATGCGCTATCTGCCTGGGGACCGCCTGCTACATCAAGGGTGGCCCGGATAACCTGAAGGCTCTCGAAGAAGCATTCGATGTGCAGGCCGGCGAGACAACCGCCGATGGTCAACTCTCGCTGCTGACGGCCCGCTGCCTGGGAGCCTGTGGCCTAGCCCCGGCCGCCGTTTTCGATGGTGAAATGGTCGGACGACTGGATCGCATGGAGATTCAGCAGAGAGTCGAAAGGTTGCTCAACGATGACGCCAGAAGAACTTGATGAGATTGCCACAATCGAGCGCGAAACCACCCACCAGTTTCAGCATCGCGTCTCGGTCTGTGTTGGAACCGGCTGCCACTCGGCGCACAGTGAAGAGGTCAAGACCGCGCTGGAAAAAGAAGTCAGCCGCCAGGGATTGGAAAACTGGTGCCAGGTCAAGGGCGTGGGCTGCCGCGGCCTCTGCGCCTCCGGCCCGATGGTGGAAGTCGATACCGCCGCGCGCCTCTACCAGGGCGTTACTCCCGAAGACGCGGTTGAGATTGTCGAAACCCTGGACACCGGCTCCGTGCCGCGCCTGGAATGCCCGACCGATCTGCCCTTCTTTACCCGCCAGACAAAGATCGTCCTGGAACATGCCGGGCGGATCGATCCTGAACGGATCGAGGACTACATCGTTATGGGCGGCTATACTGCGCTGCTCAAAACGCTGACCGAGATGACCCCGGCAGAAGTGATCGAGCAGATTACTACCAGCGGGCTGCGCGGACGGGGCGGCGGCGGCTATCCCACCGGCCTGAAGTGGCGTACGGTGGCGATTGCCGCCGGCACCCAGAAGTATATCATCTGCAATGGCGATGAGGGCGATCCCGGCGCATTTATGGACCGTAGCATCCTGGAGAGTGACCCGCACCGCATTCTGGAGGGGATGGCGATTGCCGCCTACGCTGTCGGAGCAGATGAGGGCTACGTCTATGTGCGCGCCGAATATCCCCTGGCGATCAAGCGGCTGCGGGCGGCGATTATTCAGGCCGAGCGCAATGGGCTGCTGGGCAAGAATATCTTTGGCACACCGTTTAGCTTCCATGTGGAAATCCGCCTGGGGGCGGGCGCATTTGTGTGTGGTGAAGAAACCGCGCTGATTGCCTCAATCGAAGGCCGGCGCGGAACGCCACGACCCCGTCCGCCCTACCCGGCGGAGTTTGGCCTGTGGGGATGCCCCACGCTGATCAACAACGTGGAGACGATTGCCAATATCGTGCCAATCGTTCGCAACGGCGGCGCATGGTTTGCCGAAATCGGCACCGAGAACAGCAAAGGCACGAAGGTCTTTGCCCTGACGGGGCGGGTCAACCATACCGGCCTGATCGAAGTGCCGATGGGCATCACCCTACGCGAGATTGTCTTCGACATTGGCGGCGGCATTCCGGATGGACGCAAGTTCAAAGCGGTGCAGACCGGCGGACCATCGGGCGGTTGCATCCCCGAAGAGTACCTGGATATGACCGTTGATTATGCATCGCTGGCGCAGGTTGGTTCGATCATGGGTTCCGGCGGGATGATCATCATGGACGAGACCTCCAATATGGTTGATGTTGCCCGCTACTTCATGGAGTTCTGCATGACCGAGTCGTGCGGGAAATGCATTCCCTGCCGGGTGGGCACCGTGCAGATGCATGAGTTACTCTGCCGAATCGCGGCGGGGCAGGCTACTCCCCACGACCTGGAGTTGTTGGAGGAGTTGTGCGACCTGGTGAAACAGACCAGCCTGTGCGGCCTCGGCCAGTCCTCCCCGAACCCGGTGTTGAGTACGCTGCGTTATTTCCGCAACGAATATATGGATCAGCTTGCGGCGAAACCAGGCGAGTAATCCGGCTGCAATGTCGCAGCGGATAAGGAGATAGATCAATGGCACCTCCTACACGGGTAAAAACCCTCAAAATTAATAATCGTGATGTCGGCGCGCGCCAGGACGAGACTATTCTGGAAGCGGCGGCAGATGTCGGCATCACCATTCCCACCCTCTGCCAGTTGGATGGCCTCTCCAATGTGGGAGCCTGCCGCCTCTGCCTGGTTGAAGTCAAAGGCTCGTCCCGGCTCTACCCGGCGTGTGTGACGCGCGTCGAGGAGGGAATGGAAGTTCTGACAAACACAGAGCGGTTAACCAATTACCGGCGCATGATCCTGGAACTGCTCTTTGCCGAGCGCAATCATATCTGCGCGGTGTGTGTGTCCAACGGGCATTGCGAACTGCAGACGCTGGCGCAGGATCTGGGCATGACCCATGTGCATTTCCCCTATCGCCACCCGCACATGGTGGTGGATGCCTCACACGAGCGGTTTGTGATCGATCATAACCGCTGTGTATTGTGTACCCGCTGCGTCCGCGTCTGTGACGAAGTCGAAGGCGCGCACACCTGGGATGTCATGGGGCGTGGCATGGATGCGCGGGTCATTACCGATCTTAGCCAGCCATGGGGCACCTCGGATACTTGCACCAGTTGCGGGAAGTGCGTCCATGTCTGCCCCACCGGCGCGCTGTTCGAGAAGGGCAAATCGGTAGCCGAGATGCTGAAGAAGCGCCAGTTTCTACCCTACCTGAAGCTGATGCGGGAGGAACGATCATGACGAAGGTAACACTTGCAACCGTCTGGCTGGATGGATGTTCCGGGTGTCATATGTCGTTCCTGGATATGGATGAGCGGCTGCTGGATCTGATGGAACATGCGGAACTGGTCTATAGCCCGCTGGTCGATCTGAAAACGTTTCCCGATATGGTTGATGTGACGCTGGTGGAGGGCGCGGTCAGCAGCGAAGAAGATCTGGCGAAGATCCGCAAGGTGCGCGAACATACCCGCATTCTGGTCTCGCTGGGTGACTGTGCGGTGACGGGAAATGTGCCCGCCATGCGCAACCTCTTCGGCGTGGCGGCGATTACCGAGCGGGCCTACCAGGAGAATGTCGATCTGCATCCGCAGGTGCCGCGCGAAGTTATTCCGGCGCTGCTGCCGCACTGTTGCCCGGTCCACGAGGTGGTCAATGTGGATGTCTTTGTTCCGGGATGTCCGCCGGCTGCCGATACGATCTTTTTTATTGTAAGTGAACTGGTCGCCGGACGCCGGCCCGATCTCAGCGGCCTGACACGGTTTGGAGCATAGGGAGGCGTTATGGCACAACAAATTATGATCGATCCAGTGACCCGTGTCGAGGGTCACGCCAAGGTCTCAATTCACCTGGATGATAACGGCGTGGTGGATGCTGCGCACCTGCATATCACCCAGTTTCGCGGGTTTGAGAAGCTCTGCGAGGGCCGGCCCTTCTACGAAATGCCCTCGCTGATGGCGCGGGTCTGTGGCATCTGCCCGGTCAGCCATCTGGTGGCCTCGGCCAAGGCATGCGATGCGATTCTGGCGGTGCGTATTCCGGAACCGGCGGCCAAACTGCGGCAGATTATGAATCTGGCCCAGATTATCCAGTCGCATGCGTTGAGCTTTTTCCATCTGGGATCGCCCGATCTGCTGCTGGGGATGGACAGCGATCCGGCCCAGCGTAATCTCTTCGGCGTGTTGCAGCAGTACCCGGAGCGGGCGCGTGACGGCATTCGTTTGCGGCAGTTTGGGCAGCAGATCATCGAACTGCTGGGGGGCAAGCGCATTCACCCGGCCTGGATCGTCCCCGGCGGCGTCAACGAGCCGCTGAGCGAAGAACGCCGTGATCAGATCCTGGCAGCCACCCCGGAGGCGCTGCAGATTGTTCAGCGTACCCTGGACTGGTTCAAGCGCGGGTTGGACCAGTTCCGGGAAGAGATCCAGAGCTTTGCCAATTTCCCCTCGCTCTTTATGGGCCTGGTGAATGATAGCGGCGGGTTGGAGTTGTACGATGGTCACATCCGTATTGTCGATGCCACCGGGCATATCGTGGCCGACCGGCTCGATCCGACCGCCTACCAGGAATATATCGCCGAAGCCGTTGAGCCCTGGACCTATCTCAAGTATCCCTACTATCGGCCCGTAGGCTACCCGGAAGGCATCTACCGGGTGGGTCCGCTGGCTCGGCTGAACATCGCCGACCATTGCGGCACGCCGCTGGCCGACCAGGAGTGGGCCGAGTTTCGCGCGCTCCAGCGGGGCGCGGTGCTCAGTTCCTTCTACTACCACTATGCCCGCCTGGTCGAAGTGCTCTACAGCATTGAGCAGATCGAACACCTGCTGCATGCCCCCGACATTCTGAGCGAGCATGTGCGGGCGTCGGCGGGGCCAAACAATGCCGAGGGCATCGGCGTTTCGGAAGCGCCACGCGGGACGCTTTTCCACCACTACAAGATCGACGCGCAGGGACTGATTGTCTGGGCGAACTTGATTATCGCCACCGGGCATAACAATATTGCCATGGACCGGGGCTTGCTCCAGGTGGCCCGCCACTTTATTAATGGCGAACAGATCAGCGAGGGCGCGCTGAACCGGGTCGAGGCGGTTATCCGCGCCTTTGACCCATGCTTTAGCTGCTCAACCCATGCGCTGGGGCAGATGCCGCTGCAGGTGCAACTGCTGGGGCCGAACGGCACGCTGCTCGACGAAGCCTATCGCGGGGGATGATCGCATACACTGGTAGAGACGCGCCATGAACGTTGAACATGAATTCCGGACATTGCTCCAGGAGTTTTGGCTGAAGAACGTTGAGAAATAGTCCGGATATGAATGACCAGGAGTCCCGGCGTTCGCCGGTGGAATGCCTGCCGGAACCGCGGCATCCTGCTGGGAACGCCTGATCCGGCTGAAACCGGGACGCCTGATAAGTGCCATATCCGAACTATTTTTCAACGTTTATCGGCGCGTCGCTACAAACGAGTAGTCGGGGAGGACGGCATGCGCAGCTTACTGATTATCGGCTATGGCAATCCGCTGCGCGGTGATGACGGAGTCGGGTGGCATGCCGCGCACGAGTTGGCCCACACCATCTGTGAGCCGCATGTGCGTGTGCTGGCCTGCCATCAATTAACCCTGGATCTGGCCGAGCCGATCAGCCAGGCCGATGCAGTTATCTTTATTGATGCCTGCCAACCGATGGCAGACGCAACCGGAACCATCCCCACCTCTGCCCAGCATTTGCCCGGCGGCGACCGGCTCTTCCTCCAGTCGGTGCATCCCGATCCCGCCACACCCGGCATCTCCTCGCATCATCTCACCCCGACCGCCCTGCTGACCAGTACCCGCGTTCTGTATGGCATCTGCCCGGAGGCAGTGCAGTTCGGCATTATGGGAACCACCTTCGACTATACCGAGACGCTGTCGGCGGATGTAGCCGCATGTATTTCCCGCCTGGTTGCGCATATTCAGCGCATTCTTTCGATGATGCAGCAACCGGGCTTCTCCATTGTCACCTATAACCTGACATGACTTACGCGGTCCCTGACCTGAAAGAGCATTCGGCCTCCGGCATGATGGAACCGAACATCCTTATTTTCCAAAACGAAAGGAGATACCGCCTCCGACAAGGCGGAAGCGGCAGCCATACTACCGCAGTGCAGAACGGCGCTGTTCCGTGCAGGTAAGTGGTACTGGTAGATCGTGCGCTGATGTGGTAAAGTGATAGTGTAACCAGACTACCAGGAAGTGTAATATGCGCACTTGACAGTAATCATCCCAGGGCTCCCTGGCCCGGTTTGTGTTACCATGAGCTATCGAGCATAACATGCGCTACCTGATTACACCAGAAGATTTGCACTCCGTTGAGATCGAGCTATGAGGCAACTACAACTATGACCGATGCGAAAAACAGGCAACCAATTCGGGTGCTGGTTGTTGATGATCATCCCATGACACTGGAGGGGACCCAGGCGTTACTCAGACGCAGCCCTAACATCGAAGTAGTTGGCGCTGCTACGTCAGGGAAAGAGGCGATCCAGATGGTTGGGGAACTTCAGCCCGAAGTGCTGCTCCTCGATGTGCGCCTCCCGGACATGAACGGCGTCGAAGTCGCGCGCGCGGTGCGGACATCGTTTCCCGACGTTGCCGTGCTCGTGGTAACAGGCTATGACGATACCGGAATGCTCCGCTCGATGTTAAAGTTAGGCGTGCCCGGGTACCTGCGCAAGACCGTCACCGGGGATGAGCTTATCGCAGCAGTTGAGACAGTGGCGGCGGGACAGACGGCATTGGAGCCGGAACTGCTTCAGGTTGGTCTGACGAGCGTGGATCAATCCTTTACTGAGCGGGAGATGTCGGTGCTCCGGTTAGTCGCCACCGGGTTACGCAATGCTGAGATTGCCGACCAGTTAGAAGTATCGGTTAAAACCGTTGAGTTCCATATGCGCCATGTGCTGGGAAAACTGGGCGTTCGCTCCCGTACCGAAGTGATGAGCGCGGCAGTGCAGCGCCGGATCATTGCCCTGGACGATGAAGGGAATATCGTCTGAACAGGGCATATCAGGTGCATATCGGCCCCGTAGCTCTGAAACAGCCCTGAATATGGTCATTCACCATCCCAATGCTCTGCATCAACGCGTAGCACATGGTTGGCCCCACCATTTTAAACCCACGCCAGCGCAGGTTACACGCCAGCGTGTTTGACTCCGGGGTGTGCGCCGGAACATCCTCCCAACGCGGTGGCGCTGCGCGCAGCAGCGGCTGTCCCTCCACAAATGCCCAGATATACCGGTCAAACGAGCCCACTTCCTGCTGGACCGCCAGAAAGCAGCGCGCATTCCGGATCGTCGCCTCGATCTTGCGGCGATTGCGAATAATTCCGGCATCCTGCATCAACCGTGCAACATCGTCTGCGCCATACGCGGCGATGCGCGCGATATCCCAGCCGGCGAACGCCTGCCGAAAATGTTCCCGCTTCCGCAAAATCGTGGCCCAGGACAACCCGGCCTGGAAGCTCTCCAGGACCAGCCGTTCAAACAGCGCCTGATCATCGTGGCAGGGGATGCCCCACTCATTATCGTGGTAGGCGATCATCAGCGGACTACTACCGGCCCAGGGACAGCGCGGCTGGTCGGTATCGCTCGGCACCATACAGTTATCCTCGTCTATGGCTTCCGGTTGTCGACACGTTCCCGTTCATCACCTCTGTGGACTCTGTGGCTATGAAAATACATCAGTATTATTCATCATGGATGCTTGCCGGGTCAGCGGCATCCTGCCGGGAACGCTTGATCCGACTGAAGCCGGGACTCCGATCCGGCGATGTCCGGATGAACATCTCAACGTTCATCCGGCGGCACGACGACATGTGGCGATGCCAACAAATCAGTATTACGCTTCATGATCATCCAGCTTTGCCAGCCCACGCCGTAGCGCATAGAGTGCCGCCTGCACCCGGTTATTCACATGCAACTTCTCAAAGATAACCGTCATGCGGTTGCGCACGGTCTTCTCCGACAGGCCCAGTCGGTCGCTGATCTCATTGTTGTCCATGCCCTGCGCTACCAGGCGTAGAATATCCTGTTCACGCTCGGTGAGTTGGGTAATTCCGTCAGCGCCCGATGGGTCATTCTGCTGGCGGCGAAACTCTTCGATCATGCGCAGCGCAATCGCCGAGGTCAACACCGCTTCGCCCGAGGCCACCGTGCGAATGGCCTGCAGCAGATCCTCGCTGTCGGTATCCTTGAGCATATAGGCCCGCGCGCCCGCCTTGATCGCCTCAAACACATACTGATCCTGGCGGTGCATCGTCAAAATAATCACCCCGGTGTCGGGCAGATCGGTCAGCAACTGGCGGGTCGCCTGGACACCATCCAGCACCGGCATATTGATATCGATGACCACCACATCGGGATGGTGTTCGCGCGCCAGCCGACAGGCTTCCTGCCCATCGGCCGCCTGCCCCACCACCTGCATATCCGGTTCGGCATTGCAGATCTGGCTCAGCCCCTGGCGAACAACGGCGTGATCATCGGCGATCAGGACGCGAATGGAGCGGGACATGAATTCTCTCCTCACAGCGGAATATCGGCGCACAACAGCGTGCCCGCATCTGCACTACTCTCGATCCGAAAGCTACCCCCCAGTTTGATAACGCGCTCGCGCATCTGGTGCAGGCCCATCTTCCCGCTGCCACTGGCCGGCAGCGCCTCCGGTTCAAAGCCGATACCATCGTCGCGGATTGTTAACTGGCCGGAACCGCCGGGATTAATATCCAGGTCAATCCAGACAGTATGGGCATGGGCATGCTTGGCAATATTGTTGAGTCCTTCCTGGATCAGGCGGAAGAAGGCCAGTTCCAGCGGGGTTGATAGCCTGGCGGTATTCCCGCGCACATGCAGCAGCACATTCAGGCCCATATGCTCGCCAAACTCCCGCGTGTACTGCTGAATCGCCGGCTCAAATCCCAGACGCTCCAGGTCAACCGGACGTAATGCAAAAATAGTACGACGGACATCCTGAATGCTGGACTGCGTAATCCGCTTCAGGGTCAGCAGTTCATTCACAACACCGTCAGGATCGCGTGTCACCTGTTTGCGAATAAAGTCGAGTTTTAACCCCAGGAAGTAGAGGCTCTGCGCCAGGCCATCGTGCAGGTCGCGCGCAATGCGAGTGCGCTCCTCCTCCACCAGGGCTTCGCGCGCCTTCCGCTCGGTGATGTCACGCACAATCGCCAGGATTTCGTCCGCGCCACTCAGAACCAGGCGGGCTTCGTAGTGATGCAGTTCCCCATTGGCAGGAAACTGATACTCGTAGATCTGGGGCGCACCCGTATGGGTAGCATGCTCAACATAGCGCAACGCGGACTGCGCCACATCCAGCGGAAGCACATCGGTCAGATGTCGTCCGACAAAATCCTCGGCCAGCACCACGGGATTGAAGTCCTTTGCGCCTTTAAAATCGAGCAAGGTACCATCACGCCCAATCCGCCAGATGATATCCGGGATGGCATTGACCAGCGCGCGATTAGTGAACTCGCTCTTGCGGAGCGCCGTCACCGCCCGCTCATGCGCGACGATTTTACCCAGACGCTCCGCAATCGCATTCAGCAGATAGCGCTCCTCGCGCAGGAATGGGCCTTCGTAAGCGGGCGGACGACCTTCAAGGTAGCAGACTTCGAGCCGTCCGACCTGCTCATCCTGGATCACAATATCACAGCCCTGCTGCCAGGGCGTATCGGCAAAATTGTCGGTCTGGCAGGTATGCCCCGCCAGCACCACGCGTGCGCCGGTAATATCCGGGTACTGCCAGGCGGGCGGGATCAGCTTCACCGTTGACTGAAGCAGTACCGGCAGCAACAGATCCGTCTGCTCCCGCAGGGTCGAGATGGCAAACAGGCAGTCCAGTTCCTTCACCCGGTTGCGCAGATTCCGTTCCGAGCGCAACGTCTGTTCGCGGAGAATGCCAACAGTGACACCAATAAGCATAAACATAATCGGTTGGGGAAAATACTCCTGCGGCGGCACATCCGACCCGGCGAGAAAATAGGACACCATCCAGGTCGCCGCCACAAACACCGACACCAGCACGCCGCGCAAGCCCCACCAGACCCCGGCCAGCGCCACCGGCAGGTAGAAGAGATGCGAGAAGACCATCTCGCTGCGCAACATTAACAGAATAACATTTGAAGAGAAGTTGGTTGTGACGCAGAACAGCGCAAGCAGCAGCAGCAGGCCGATCTTCAGATAATTATTCCCCAACAGGTGTGTTTTCGTCCATTTGAAGCTGCTCTTAACCACCATGGTTCGCTCTCAGTATATTGCAATGTAATTGTCGGGCAAAACGCTCACATGCGTCTCACATGCGTTTCACATGCGTGAGGAGGTAACGCCGCACGCGCAGAAGATCCGGCGGCGAGGGGATAACGGGTGATCCCACAGCTACAGACTATCGCCGGCTTCACTGCCTGGTTCGGTTGCGTCAATGCAGATGCACCTATTCCCACGTAACCCGCATACAACTGTCTGCGGTTCAACACAGACTGCATGGGACGAGAACTCAGCCGGAGGTGCCTGACCACCCGGCACGCGTGCCGGTCGTTCGGGCAGACAACCCGGCATATGCAACCAGAAATCGAGTTTTATTGGAAACAGTGTACTTTATACCACAAATTACGTTCTATAACAATCCCGGCAGCTACACGACGTACGTGGTTCCTGACCCGGAAGAACATGTCGCCTCCGGCAGAGCGGAACGATCTTCCGGATCAGTGACCGCGTAACTCCTGGCAGTTACAGCAGTTGGCGCGCCGCGACGATAACACCATCCGCGTCGGCATACAGATAGTGCCCCGGATGCAGGGTAATCCCGGCGAAGGTGACCGGAATATCACGCCGGCCTTCGCCGCGCTTGACGCTCTTCAGGGGGTGTGTATTCAATGCCCGGATACCGATAGCAATGTCGGCAATCGCCTGCGCATCACGAATACAGCCGTAGACAAGTATGCCCGCCCAACCGTTGGTCTGCGCCAGTTGCGCCAGTTGATCGCCAACCAGGGCACAGCGCAGGGAGCCGCCGCCATCCACCACCAGCACCTGGCCCGCGCCCGGTTCCGTAAGCGCCGCGCGCACCAGCACATTATCCTCGAACACTTTCACCGTGACAATCTGGCCGCCGAAAGCGGGAACAGCACCGTAACCGATAAACAGCGGCGCGGCAACCTGAATCTCCGAAGCATACTGGTCACAGAGATCGGCTGTGTGAATTTGCATATGTTCCTCCTTCATTCACACGACATACGCAGTGAATGTTCCAACTGAATGTTTGCTCAGATGACACGACATACGCGGTGGGTTCCAAACCAGGCGTTTGCCTGGACAAACGGCCCGATTCGCCTCCGGCAGGGCAGCATGGGACATTCCTTTTTCACACGACTTACACGGTTACGCATTTGCACGCGTTACGCGGTTGACCTGCAAACCAGATGTTTCACCCGATGTACGCCCGACTCGCCGGCGACAGCATGGTACGTTTTTCTTGTTCACAAAAAATTCACGTTGTGAATTTTTTTGTGAACAAGATCTGGGTTTTTCCACCCTACCGGAGGCGGAATTGTCTTTCAGGTCAGCGACTGCATAACTCCTGAAAAAGACAGAAACATACCATGCTGCCGCCGGCAAAATACATCATTGTCGGGAGCAACCGTCCCCTTGGAACGCCGACCGCGTAACTCGTATCATCAAGCCCAGGGAATAATTCCGTACCGCCGCATCCGCTGGATCAGCGCGTGGTCACGCCAGAAGAGATTCCAGCGCACACCATAGTAGATCAGCCGGTAGAGCCGGCCCTTGCGCACCGGATCATAGTCGATCAGGAAGACCCGCTGGTCGGGAGGATCGGTTAACAACAAGTTGTGCGAACGCAGCAAGTTACGCTTCACCAGGAAGCTCCAGAGCCGCCAGGGCAGCATGCCGGGGGTATTGAGCCGCTCCCGCTCCGACTTGTTGGTACTGGAACGCCCGTACAGATCGGGCATGCTGCCGGTTCGCCGGTAGAACAGCAGCGCACGCCGGATAATCTCGCGCAGTTGCGCCGCAATATGCTCCCGCTCGCTGCTGCTCAGGCCGGCATAGTCTATCGCGTACAATGGCCGGGCATGCTCAATAAACGGCTGAACGACCAGCACCTGCACGCGGCCCTCACTATCACGCGCCACAAGGTAGTGGCTGGGAATGGTGTACTCCGGCCCCAGCGCGGCCACAAACCGCTCGGCGGCCAGGCGCATGGTCGCGGCGGTTGCCAGGGCCGCGGCAACATCCCCACCCAGATCGCTCTTGAGTTTAACCACAAACCGGCGATCATCGGTACAGTAGACCTCAGTTTCATTGCCCCCGCCGATCCGCTCCAGGTGCAGATCATGGTCAAGCGGGGCAAAGACTTCATCTGCATACAGTGTCATAGTACTACCTCGGATGCTAACTACAGAAAGAACAGATCCATAAAGAACAAAGAACAAACATATCACAGCATAGAGCTGCACCGACTGCCGATTGTTCGCTGTTTCTCTGTTCTAACTTTGCTCCATGACACGACTTACGCGGTGGTTGAGCCGGCAGGCCTCTGTCTGAACAAACGGACGATTCGCCTGCGGCAGGGTGGAAGATTCCAGTCTTTTGCACAAAAAATTCGCACGAAGTGTAAATTTTTTGTGCAAAAGACTATAAAAGTACCATGCTGCCGCAGGCGAATCTGGCGTCCATCGGGTGAAGCGTCCGGTTTGAACGTCAACCGCGTAACTCCTGTATATGATACCAGTATAATTCGGGTTTTTCACTGAACAGACGAAAAATGGCGCAATCAGGTTGCGACTGATTGGAATATGGTAAGATACTCAGATTGTCGTTTACGCGGTACCGCAGCGGTCAACCGTCGCTGCTACCGAAAGATGTGCGGGGGATTATCCTACAGTTATGCCACGCTGGAAACAGACGCTCTGGATCATGTTTTTTGCGCAGTTTGTGTCGGCAACCGGGTTTTCGATTATTTTCCCGTTTTTGCCGCTGTATGTCCAATCCCTGGGCACCGAGACGGGCATCAGTATCGAGTTCTGGGCCGGGATGGTCTTCTCATCGCAAGCCATTACCATGATGATCGCTTCGCCGATCTGGGGCGCACTGGCGGATCGCCACGGGCGCAAACTCATGGCCGAGCGCGCCATGTTCGGTGGCTCCCTGATCATTCTGCTGATGGCGTTTGCTCGCTCCGCTGAGGAACTGGTGCTGCTGCGGACGGTGCAGGGGCTGATCACCGGCACGATTCCCGCCGCCAATGCGCTGGTGGCGGCGGTGGCTCCCCGCGAACGCCTGGGGTACGCCATGGGGATGCTGCAGGTCGGTTTTCGCAGCGGCATTGCCGCCGGGCCACTTCTCGGCGGGGTGCTGGCAGATAGCTTCGGGTTCCGCGCGCCCTTTGTGATCACCGCCATACTGCTCTTTATTGCCGGGGTGCTGGTGCTGCTGGGGGTGCGCGAAGGCTTTACCCCGCCGGACAGAGCCCCCGGCGTCCGCCTGAACCTGTTCGCGGGATGGCGGCATATCCTGGTGCTGCCGGGAACCGCGTTAACCTTCGGGTTGAGCTTTCTGCTCTGGCTTGGTCAAAGCATGGTCTGGCCGATTGCACCGCTGTTTGTTGAGCAGTTGATGCACCAGCGCGCGCATGTGGCGACAACCACCGGCCTGATTGTGGGCCTCTACTCCGCAACCGGAACGGCCGGCGCGGTCTACCTGGGGCGCATGGGCGACCGGCTCAGTCATCGACGCATTCTGATTGGCAGCGCGCTGGTAGCGGTGCTCTGTTATCTGCCACAGAGTCTGGTGACGGCGGCCTGGCAACTCCTGCTGCTCCAGGCAGTGACCGGGGCGGCGGTCGGCGGTATGATTCCGACCCTAAGTGCGCTGCTGGTGCAGTATACCCGACCGGGTGAGGAGGGAAATGTCTACGGACTGGACAGCTCCGTGACCTCGGCGGCGCGCGCGGTGGCTCCGCTGGTGGGGGCCGGCCTGGCAATCGTATTCGGATTACGCGGGATTTTTCTTGCTGCCGGCGGGGTATTCCTGGTCATTATGCTGATGGCATCCGTCTGGTTGCCCGAACCCGATCCGCAACGTCCGGCACAAGTGACCGAATCCAAACAGCCGGGCGATGAGTAGCAGTCATCATCAGCGGCGCACTGCTCCCGGCCATTGGGCCGGCCGATTTCGCTCCGGCGTTGCTTATCGTGCGTGATGGTGTAGCCGGTCAGCGTTGTTGAGAGCGAGTTAACATACCCGAACCGGGTGTTATTCAGCATGCAGACAACATAGATCACGATATCTTCGACAGAGGCATAGACGCCCTGCCCCCGGCCCGCACCAGGAGCGCGGTCAAAATCGCAATCGCGCTGCCGATGACCCAGACCGACCCCACCAGTACCAGCGTCGGAATCGGCGGCAGAAAGAGCAGGAAGGAAGGGCTCTGGGCAATCAACGGCTCCCGGAGCCCCAGCGCAATCAGCAGCGTGACCAGCAACACCATCCATGCGGTGGCGGGCATACTCCCACCCACGCCAGTAGGCCACCAGGAGCGCCGTTTGCAGCAGTGTTCCCACACCACTCAGGAGAATTGTCGTTCGCGGTGCCGCATGTACGACCTGAAGTATTCCCCGCAGAATCGATCCAAGCAGCAGCGCCTGGCCGCTTTGACACACAAAGCATTGCTGTAGGTCTCTACCTATGCCAGACGATTGGCACGAAATTTTGTTACATCCCGTTCGGCGCAGCGCTACTCACCTGTATCGGTCAAATCACTGGTCAGGAACGCACGGACAATCTGATGATACTCGTCAGCCTTCTCAATCATAGGTAAATGCCCACACTGGTCGATCCAGACCGGGCGGCAATCCGGCACCAGGTGGGCGACAATTTCCACACCGGAGGGCGGCATCACGGTATCCTGGCGCGCACCGATGAGCAACGTGGAAGCCTGCACCCGTTCCAGGGCAGCAGTAATCACCGGACTGCCGGAACTGATAGCGCTCTCCAGCGCCGTCCGGCGGTCCATGCGCAGGAAGTCGGCAAAGCCCTCGCGCAGCAAGGTCTCATCGGCGGGAACCTGATAGAAGAAGCGCGAGGTCATAGCACGATAGACCGGCCGGTTGCTGGGACTGTTCAGGCGCACCATCCAGGGCTGCCAGAGCGCCATCCAGGGTTCCCAGAGCACCATCCAGGGCTGCCAGAGCGCCATCCACATATTGACCTGGCGGTGCGCCTGCTCAACCATGCGGCGTTCCAGTTCATTTCGGAAGGTGCTGAAACAGGTTAGCACCAACCGCCGCACACGGGCAGGCCAGTGGGCCGCGATATACGCCCCCAGACCCGCACCGAAGGCGTGCCCGACAATATCAAATCTTTCCAGGCCCAGCGCATCGGCAAACTCAATCAGGAGTGTCGCCATGCGCACAGCATCCGGCACATCATTCAGCGGCGGTGACTCACCATAGCCGGGGAGATCAGGGGCATACATCGTGCGGGTATCAGCGAGATACTGAAATGTGGGCTGCCAGTTGCGTGACGATCCACCCCATCCATGCACCAGAAGCAGCGGTGGACCCTCCCCCGCCTGCTGATAATAGACGGGGCTTTGGGAGAGTATTACCTGTTGCATCTGCAATGACAACATATTCTGCTGTAATGAAGCCAAACGAGAGACAGCCGATATTATACCATACCTTATTCCAAACAACTGCTGCTATTGTCCAGACCGCCGGATTGTAGTAGAATATATGAGAAGTTTGTGATCAAGTTCACAGGTAATCGCTATGGTGCAATCAGGACGAACCGAATCAGCGTGGCACCGGCCGGAGCTGCGGCTTCAAGCATGGCTGCGGCATGCGCCGGCGCTCCTGGTTGTGCTGGTCCTGTTCCTCGATCCGCTGGCCTGCATCGTTCACTGTCATCTCCCGGCGGTCCTGTTTCAGCGCACAGCCGTACCTCCGATTGAGGGTCAGGCGCTCGTGATCTGTGGGCATGCCGGCGGTCCCGCTGATGCGCCTGCGCCGCCGGCACCCGAGCTGCTGCGGATGATATTTGAACTGGCACCTGCGCATACCCGCCTGCTGCCGCATTTGCTGCTGCTGCTCCTGCTGCACCCGACGGCACCACGCCTGTTGCTGTCGCAGCACACCAGCACACCACCGCTACCTCCACCTCGCCACGCTGTCATCTGATAGCCCGATACGTTGATAGGCGGTAGCTCTCTGTCACTGCGCCCTGGTCGCTGTGCGCCGGTTGCTTCAGCATGGCATACATATGGTTGCCCGCGGTGACACCCCTGCTCCGGCTATCTTTCCTGCATTATGTCATGTTGAATAAGAAGAGGTGCGGAGAATTATGCAACGCATACGATCATCAGGATACAGTCTCATTGTGACACTCTTGCTGGTGCTGTTGACCGCCTGCGGCGGCGACACCGCCGAGACCACCACCGAGCGTAATACCGGCTTAGATCCCGCCGGTATCACCGTGCGTGAACCCTGGGTACGCGCAATGGCTGCGGGTGCGGATATGGACACGGACACAGGCGAAGGCGCGATGAGCGATAATATGGGCGAGATGGAGCATGCCGGTGGCAGCACCAGTGCCGCCTACATGACGCTCGTCAATGGCAGCGATACTAGCGATGCACTGGTCAGTGCCGCCACCGATGCCGCCGAAGTCGTTGAACTGCACACGGTGCTTATGGAAGAGAATGTGATGCGCATGCGTCCCGTTGAACAGGTCGAGGTTCCGGCAAACGGTGAAACGGAACTCCGACCGGGCAGCTTCCACATTATGTTGATCGGTCTTCAGCGCGACCTGAATGAGGGTGACACGGTTGATCTAACGCTGACATTTGCGAATGCCGGGGAAGTCACAGTAGCGGCCCCCGTCCAGGTGGCTCCCGGCATGAACATGGATACAATGCAAGAAGACGGCCAGTAGTATGGCTATGATACAATACCGATGCTTTATCAATGGACCTGGAGAGGGTATTTACAAGAATGAAACGTGCCAATCGCTGGTGGATCGGACTGGTTATTCTGGCAGTGCTGCCGGTGCTGCCGGCGGCATGCAACAACCCACCGGATGCCTCCTCCCCGGCGAACACAACCACAAACGGCAGTAACACGGTCGGTAATCCAATCATTGGCGAGCAACTATTTCAACAAACGCAGCAGTTTGTGCCAAATGCGCCGCCCTGTGAAACCTGCCACGTTATTGAAGCGGGAGCCGATCCGATTGTCGGGCCCAACCTGCATGGCATCGCCACTGTCGCCGGAACACGCGTACCGGGGCAATCTGCCGAGGAATATCTGCGCATGTCGATAGTGGCCCCGAATGACTATATCGTCGAGGGATACCAGCCCGGCATTATGGCCCGCACCTATGATACGCTACTGACCGACGCGCAAATTAACGACCTGGTTGCCTATATGTTGACGCTTGAGTGAGACAGCCAGGTGAGGAGGATAGAATGAATAGAACGCAACACGCGATGAAACATACCCAACCGGGAAGGCGATTGCTACCGGCAGTACTGTTGCTGCTCCTGGTGGCCTTGTTGACGGGTTGCACCGGAACAACCTCAGCGGGAACCGATGCGGCAGCAACCGGATCGCCGGCCGAGGGCACACCGATTGAGCCGCCGCGTGAACTGACCGATTTCACCATGACCAGTGCTGCCGGTACCCCGTTGAGCCTGAGCGACCTGCAGGGCCGGCCGGTGCTGCTCTACTTTGGTTACACCTTCTGCCCGGATGTCTGCCCGACCACGCTGGCCGACTTTGTGCGGGTCAAGCGCGACCTGGGGGAGGATGCCGACAAGGTGGCCTTTGTCTTCATCAGCGTCGATCCGGAGCGGGACACGCCGGAGAAGATCGCCAACTACATGCGGGCGTTCGATACTGACTTTATCGGCTTGCAGGGGGATGAGAAAACGCTGCGCCGGATTCAATTCGACTATGGGCTCTTCTATCAGAAGAGCCGGGTGCAGGGAACCAGCGCCGATTATCTGGTTGATCATAGTGCCGCCGCTTATCTCATTGATCAGGAGGGCCGCCTGGCGGTGATCTATGCATTTGGCACACCGCCGGAAGTAATGAGTGCCGACGTGCGCGCGTTGCTCCAACGCCAGTAGTACCACACCCATCGTGCTGCCGGAACCTCTTGAAGGTAGCACGATGGGTATTTCAGCAAATTACCAGATTTATCTGCTGGTTTAGTATATTCATTTGGGTCAAAAGCTGGTATACTAAGGGTAGTCGTCAGGCGGCTGCACCCGGCAGTCAAATCAACTACAGGGCTCTATTCTGTCTCAATGCGGCCCACGGCGGAGCTGCGGGCGTATGATCCCCTCCAGGCAAGTGGGTAAGTGTTAACGGTCCGTAATCTAAAAGCTCCTGGTCTGGCAACATTTCTGGCACACTTATTGCAGTGAGCGCAACGCCGTCCTACTTTATACCAACGGAGAACGACAATGATCTGGTTACTCTGGCTTCTGTTGATGCTCATGATCGCTGCCGCCCCCGGAGTCTACCTGGTGTTGGAACAACAGGCCGAAGCCCGCGCCAACGCGGATCTATCCATCCACGCAATGGACGACTCAACCGAGTTGTCGCACTAAGACACTGCGGCCCGGTCCATCTGTCCGCCCAGAAGCAGCTTTTGACTGCGCAAACGGTGCGCCGGCACACACACGTTGTGCCGGCGCTGTACCAGTTATACCAGCTCGCCAGAGAGGTCGGTTCAATGGTTCTTACGGATTGCTGTTTTGAAACGTGCTATCGTTTGTTGAAATAGCCAATTGAGCCACTCACTGTCACCTTTTTTGGACAGCAACGCAATGGTAATGAGTGGACTAAGCATAAGAACCCAGATTGCGGTGAGACTACGATAGTCACCCGTTGTTATAAAAAACGGGTATAACCAGGACAATCCCGCCCCCCAGAGTGCCATGTTACCTCCGATAGCTATCCAGACAAATAGTAGCGGCAACAGACTATACACTTCGACAATAGGAAAGAGGATCACCTGCAATACAGCTACCTTGGCCCACCAGGGTAAATGCCAACATGCCGGTAGAAGCAATAGCCCCCATGGTAATATACCGGTTGGATGCACAACAGCGGTATAGGTTTTTACTTGGGCAAGCCAATCCCAAAACCACGTTGGTTGCATGTACCAGGATATCCCACCGAGTAAGATACCTCCACTTCCAGCCCAGAGCATAGCCCGTCGGTTCACCCGCCAACTCCATACTAATCCAGCCAGCGCAAAAATGAGCCCACTTTGCGGCTTAAGTATAAGCAAAACGATACATACGCCTACCAGTGCTGTATATCTACGTTTTATTCCCAGAACCAGCAAAACGCTCAAGCCAAACCAGAGCAGCGTTGCCTGCCCAAGATATGCACCGCGAAAGAATGGTAAAAAGAGAAATGGCAGGACAGTCACCGCTTGCGACTTCTCGGTTAAATCGGTTAAATTGAGACAGATAAGTGCGATTAACGCTCCAATAAGCGTCCATAGCAATGCTGCAATGGAAAAGGGCAAAATGGTTAACGGAATAACCAGCAGTAACGCGGGCAAAGGATAAGCTACCCCGCCGGCCCGGTAACCGGCAAGCCAGGTCTCTGAAAGTTGGCGAGTTGCTTCAGCACCATAGGGTGACTCTCCAGCTAACACACGTTCTGCTGACCAGTGCAATGGATAATAGTCCCGGCCGAGATGGTTTGATAAGATAAGTGTTAACCAGACCAGGGGTATAAGAATAAGCAAGATACGATGGATAAGGTGATAACGTCCTGATGGCTTCATTTTTCCGCCTCTCGCACTGATACTGGTAGAACCGTGCAGATGAACACTATACCGACATTTAACCGCCTGTATTTTACTTCACCTGGAACCCTTTGAGGATACCCCTTTTGTACCAGAATCTTGATGGTACCCTTCATGTGGGTCTCCTTCGCTGGTCAACATTACTACACTACCACATCATGCGCCGGGTTAGCGCGATTTGTTCACAACCCTGCCCGAAAGCTAATTCTGCTACTCCATCTACCACTCAATCGCCTGACTGCGCGCTAACCGGAAGCCCAGTTCGTAACTGCGGTGTTCCGGCTCAAAACTGTACCGCCCCGAGGCACGCAGACTGACGGCCAGATTATTCCAACTACCGCCGCGAATCACAAAATGCTTGTCCGCCGGAGCACATTCCTGTTCACGCCCATCGTAGGGATCATAGGGATAGGGCCGGTAGACGCTGTTGGTCCACTCCCACACATTCCCCGCCAGATCGTAGATGCCGTTGGGCGTTGCTCCGGCCGGGAACGAACGCACGGCGGTCGTGCCACCGTAATAGTCCTGGAAGTTGGCATGCTCATCGTCCGGCTCAACAACCCCCCAGGGATAGGGCCGCCGCTCTGCTCCCCGCGCAGCATATTCCCATTCACCCTCGCTGGACAGCCGGTAGATCGCTCCTTCCGGGTTGTAGGTCGGGTGCCGGGTTAGCCAGCGGCAGAAGGCCTGCGCTTCATACCAACTGATGCCCACCACCGGATGGTTGACCTGCCTGCGCCCAAAGTGGGGATGCTCCCAGTAACGTGGGGTGTGGATACCGGTGGCACACAGCCAGGCCCGTCCCGCCGCACTCCACCAGGGTTGGTCGGGATCATAGCCGCCAGCGGCAATAAAGCGGGCATACTGCGCATTGGTCACCAGGTAGCGCGCAATTTCAAATTCGGTCAGATGCACAGATACCGGATTAATCGTGTCGGCCAGCCAGTGCGCGGTCTGCCGATCCATACTCCGCAGTTCGGCCGAGGTATTGCCAATCAGAAAGAGTACACCGGGCAACTGAACCATCGCGGGCGGCAGGCCACAGATACCCGAGCGCGGATCGCCCAACTGAGCCAGCACGCGCCCACAGGTGACACGCGCCGCTGCCGGAGCCAGGGCGTGGGGCGCAAGCTGAATGCTCAACGCATCGGCGATGATGCGCCGGATCAGCGGCCCCTGCCCTTTGAAATCCTCAATATCGGCGAGAATTAGCGTGGCAAGCTCCAGGGTTTCACTCTGTTCGGCAGCGGTCTGCCCCTGCCGGATCAACTGGTCGAGGAATCGCCGGCAGCGCTCCTGGCTGAGATGCCCGGCGCAGAGCAGAATAACTTCGCGCCACCAGGAGTCACGGTAGCGGGACAGCAACTCCTCCCAGCGGTCAGTCTCGGCAACATGGCGGGCCGCCAGAAATTCCTGGAACGAGAGATGACTAAAGCGGAAGCGGTCGGCTTCACGCTCATCGAGCAGGCCAATATGGACCGGCATTTCATCGACAAAGATGCGCGCCGCTTCTTCCGGATTGGGCCGACGGTGCTGCAGGTAATCTGCAATCATGCGGATCAATTCATCCCGACTGACGAAGAGCCCATCCTCACCACGCTGATGCATGGTGTAGGCAATGGCGGCAAGCAGTTCGCGCCGAGGGTTAAGGCCCATGCTCAACTCACCCTTGCCGCCATACTGTGCCCGCTGCTGCGCCGCCCGGTCAACCTTGCCCCGCCCACCCCGCAACAGCACCTCAATACACTCTTCATAGAGGGAGGCGCGATCTTCCGGCAGCACATAGTTGTTGTAGAAAATGACCGCCACAACGGTCAGCAGCAGCGGGTTGCCGGCAAGCATCCGCACGCGCTCATTCGACCGGAGCGCCTTCCAGAGATCGTCGCTATAGCCGGCGGACGCCCGTTCCAACTGCTCGCCACGCAGGTTGTAGAGCAGGCGGTGCAGACTGCGACTCCAGTTGGTAATAAAGCGCAACTGCTGGCCTTCAGTCAGATCGGCGACGGTGCAGATCCGAAAGTCGGCATCAATCTGCGCATCACTGCGATAGGCGGCGGTGCGGGTGGTCACCACATACCGGCAGTTGGGGTAGCGCAGCACAAACTCGCGTACCACTGCGCTCACAAAGACCCGATCCTCGCTACGGGCGACTTCGTCCAACCCATCGAGCAACAAAATGACGCGGCCCTGATCACACAGGCGACTAAAGAAATCGCCGGGGAGATCCAGTTGAAACCCGTTGTAGTAGTTTGCCAGGCAATCCAGCAGCAGGCGGGGGCTGGCAGCGCGCGGCCCACACTCCTGCAGATACACGCCCAACTCGCGCAGGGGCAGCAGCAGCGGCACCGGCGGCTCCTGATCAAACCCCAGGTCGGTCAGGCAGGCATGGTCATCCCGCGCCAGCACCTCGGCCAACCGGATAGCGGTGTAGTGCAGCAGCGTCGTTTTGCCACTACCCGGCCCACCCACGACGACAATGCGGGGATAGTGTAGCGCCTGTGTCCAGACCACCGGGCGTGGCGTGCTGCCGGCCTGCGCCGGCTGGCCCTTATCATTCCGGAGCATATCGCGCATCTGCTCGATAAAGCCGCGCAGTCCGCCCGCGCCGCGCATATCCAGCGGCAGGGGCTCGTAGAGGGTTAACGAAACATAGAGCTCGCTCAGGGGCATATCCATCGGGCGGTCATCAATGCCACGCAGATCAATCGTCGCATGGCGCGCATAGACATGCTCCAGGTAGCGGCGCAGCGCCGCGCTGTAGTCGGCCTGGGTTACGGGAGCATTTACGCCGTAGAGATTGATTACTTCGGCGATATAGTTGCCACCTGTGCCGGCGGGAAAAAGCGGGGCAACCACACTCCCCTGAACAGAGCCGGCAATGCTCGCGCCAACCTGAGCATAATCTTGCACGCTGCTCGTATGCTGCCGGACGGTCTCTTCAGCATGTTCCGCAGTCGCGCTCCCCGACGGGTCGGACGACCAATCATCAGCAGGCGGCGAGAGCGCGGCAATAGCGGTATCAAGTGCGGCACGCTGGATCGGGTCGCTAATGGTATCGCGGAGTGCGTACAGGGTGGTAAGTTCACTGGCAGGATCTTTCTCTGTCATGCAAGTCACCTCGATCAAATCCCTCTATCCGGTAGTCCCGTTCAGGATGAAGCATACACGCTGAATGCAACCAGAAAATGTTTCAGGTTATCATATGGTTAAGATGTTAAAACCGAGAATAGGCAAAGAATTAGATGTCATATTCAATTATATTATACCTACTCACCGCTCACAACATGGAGGTTGTGCCTGTGTACATTGCGTTCCATGCGCGCTTCCGGTACAATCCAGGCGACAAATTAGAACAAGAGGTCAACATATGATCCCGTGCGAACTGATAATGCGCAATTTTATGTGCTACCGCGAAGATCTGCCGCCGCTCTGCCTGGATGGGCTGCATATCGCCTGCCTATCGGGTGAGAATGGCGCGGGTAAGTCGGCCCTGCTGGACGCGATCACCTGGGCCATCTGGGGCAAGGCCCGCATGAACGATGATGATCTGATCGCCCAGGGCGCCAGCGAGATGCTGGTCGATCTCCGCTTTCAACTCGATGGGCAGCGCTACCGCGTTATTCGCCAGCGCAAACGGGGCAAGAGCGGCACCCGCAGCAGCGGCAAGAGCACCCTCGACTTTCAGATGCAGGGCGAAATGGGCTGGCGACCCATCGGCGACGGCAAAATTGCCGAAACCGAGAAGTCGATTGAGAACGTGCTGCGGATGAAGTATGACACCTTTATCAACGCCTCGATGCTCCTCCAGGGGCGCGCCGACGAGTTTACCCGCAAAAACCCCGCCGAGCGCAAGCAGGTGCTGGCCGATATTCTCGACCTGGGGGAGTATGCCACGCTGGAGGGGCGCGCCAAAGAACGTGTTAAAAAGCTCCACGATGCAATTAAAGGGCTGGAAGGGATCATCGGCCACCTGCAACAGGAAGCCGGCAAGCGGGATCTCTATGCCCGCCTGGTCAGCGAGGCCGAGGCAAAAGCAGCAACGCTCACGGCCGAGTTGGAAATCGCCGAGGCAACCCGCCAGGAGGCTGACGCGCAAGTGCAGGCACTCGAGGTCAAACAGGAACGGCGCAAGCAGGTGATTGAGGAGTTGGCAAAGCTACGTGCAGAACAGCAGCAGCAGGAACAGGAGATCGCCAGCCTGCGCCGGCAGATCAGTGCAGCCGAGGCACTGCTCGGGCGCCAGGATGCGATCCAGGCCGGCATGGAAGCGCTGCAAACCGCTCAGAGTGAACTGAAGCGGATGGAAGGACTGCGGCCCCGGTTCGACCAGTTGCGCGAGCAGCGCGGCCAGTTGCAGGACGAGTTGAAGGAAGAGAAGCGTAATCTCCAACGCAAACTCGATCAGATCAAGTATGACCTGCAGGAGTTGCAGAGCCGCGCCGCGCGCCGTCCCGCAGCGCAGAGCGAACTGGCCGACCTTGAGCAGCGCCTGGCCGCCCTGTCACCATTGAGTGAGAAACTCCAGGCGGTGCGCGACCAGCTTGACGACTGCGACCAGCGCATCGCTCAGGCCAACACGCTGCTGGTCAGGCGGGGCGAGTTGGTCAGCGCGATCAAGCTGCGGCAGGACTCGCTGGTCAGCGTGCGCGAGGAGCAGCAGCGCATCAGTGAGAGTCGCACGCGTGACCTGCGGGATCGGGACCGCTGGCAGGCCGATCTGGAAGGGGCCCTGGCGCAGCAGCAAACCCTGAATGATCTCACGGCGCAACTGGCAGTCCTGCGCGAACAGGAACAGACCGGCAGCATTCGTGTTGGCGAGTTGCGCGCCCAGTGTACGCAGTTCAAGCAGCAGGCCGACCAGATCAAAAAGGATCGTGACCGCCTGAGCAGTGCCGAGACCACCATCTGCCCGGTGTGCCGCAGCGAATTGGGCGATACCGGCATTGCCGGCGTCCTGGAGCATTATGACCAGGAAGTGACCGATCTGCGGGAGCACTACCGCCTCGGTCAGCGCGAAGCAAAGGCGCTTGAGGCGGAACTGACGCAGACCCGTACCCAGGTGCAGACCCTGAATGATCAACTGCTCCAGGCGCAGAGCGGAGCCGCCCGCGTGCCCGCCCTGCAGGAAAACCTGGCGAATGCGCGCGCATGGCAGGCCGAACTGGATCAGGCCCGGATCACCCTGGTCGATGTGCAGCGGCAACTCGATGCGGAAGACTACGCCCCGGAAGCCCGCGCCGAACTCCAGGAGGTTGACCAGGCGCTGGCACTGTTAGAACCGGGGGGCCAGAACAAAGAACAAAGAACAAAGAATAAGGAACAAGGAACAAGGAACAGGGCAGACCAGTCGGCGGATGTTGGCAGGCAGGTGCTTGATGCGCTGAAGCGGGAGCGCGCGGAGTTGCGGCAGCAGCAGACCGACCTGGAGCAGCAACTGACGGCGCAGACCAACATTCTGAGCGGGATCGAAACCTGCCGCCGCGAACTGGCCGACCTTGACCAGGTGCTGGCGGATCTGCCCCAGGTGGAAGCCCAGGCCACCGCGCTGGCCGACCAGATTGAACGCAACGATTTTGCGCATGAGACCCGGGTTGCGGGCCGCGCAATCGAGGCCGATATCGCCGCGCTGGGTTACAGCATTGAGGCGCACAACGCCGCCGGCGCTGAGGTCGAACGCCTGACGCACTGGGCCGAGGAGGAGCGCAACCTGCACACCGCGCAGGTCCAGCTTGACAGCAACCGCAAGATGTTGCAGCAGGCCGGCGAACTGCTCACGCGCCGCGCCGATGATATTGATCGGCTTACCCGCGAAGATGCGCTGTTGGAACAGGAGTTGCGCGCCCTGCCGGACGCCCGCCGCCGGGCCGCCGAAGCCGCTCGCATTGTCGGCAGCCACAAGCAGACGCTTGACGTAGCCCGCCGCGATCTGCACGAGAAGCAGACGTTGCATAACAAGTTTCAGGAGGCGGTTACGCAACTGGCCGCAAACGAGAAGCAACGCGATGAGCTAGCCGAACGGCAGGGCGTCTTCCAGGAACTGGCGGAAGCCTTTGGCAAAAAGGGCGTGCAGGCCATGCTGATCGAGACCGCCATCCCGGAGATCGAAGAGGAGGCCAACCGGCTACTGGGCCGCATGACCGACAACCAGATGCATCTGACGTTCGAGATGCAGCGCGAAAAGAAGCAGGGCGGCGGTGCCATCGAAACGCTGGATATCAAGATCGCCGATGAACTGGGCACGCGGGTCTACGATGCCTTCAGCGGTGGCGAGGCGATGCGGGTCAACTTTGCCATCCGGGTGGCGTTGTCACGGCTGCTGGCCCGCCGCGCCGGGGCCAGCCTGGAGACGCTGGTGATTGACGAGGGCTTTGGAACGCTGGATGCCCAGGGCCGCGAACGCTTTGTCGAGGCAATTACCAGTGTGCAGCATGATTTCAAGCGTATTTTGGTGATCACCCATCTGGACGAACTCAAGGAGCGCTTCCCGGCGCAGATTGAGATTACCAAAACCGCGCAGGGGAGTGGCTGGACGCTGGTTTAACCAGTTGTTGCTCCCATACCGCCGCTCCATCCACATGCGGCAGAAACGCGCAACTGCGCGTCTCTGCCGCAATCCCCACTTGCGCATCTCCATCCCCCCAGTCTAACCTTGCATTCCTATCTTTTGGCAGATCCATCGCAGCCCGGTTGGGGTGTAAACTCCACACAGAAGCTGATCGTACCGCGCATGACCGGGTTCTAAGTTCTACGTTCCGGGTTCTACCCTGGGCCTAAGCGGTTCCCTTAGCCTGGTATCCGCCCTGCTTCTGACGTGTTTCGCTCGGCATACTGTTATTATAGACGTGAGTTACAGGAGTTACGCGGTGAGCGTTTTGACCACGAATAACACGACATGCGCGAACACCGCTAAACGGCCACTGCTGCCATGGATCAGGCGATCCCGCATGTGGCGGGGGATATCGCCTCCGGCAGGGCGGAAGATTTTATGCTTTTTCACAAACATGTTGCACAACGTGCAACATGTTTGTGAAAAAGATAAAACGAGTACCATGCTGCCGGAGGCGAATCGGGGTTTCATCGGATCAAACGTCCGGTTTGAACACGCACCGCGCAGCCGCAGGCGAATCGGGGTTTCATCGGGTCAAACGTCCGGTTTGAACACGCACCGCATAACTCCTGTGAGTTAATGCGAAACACGAAGCAGTTCTTCCTTAGCATTCCGAAGGAGCAGAGATATGTTTGCAACCAATCTTTCTTCCCAGATTATAGATATTCCGGGCGAGCGACTGGATGAAGCCGTTGAGGTACTTGCCCGCGCATTTCAGACCTACCCATTGATGCGCTACTGGTTTGCCGATCAGAGCGCCGCCTACTACCGCGCGCTGCAGAAGCTCTTCTACTTCTCATGCCGGGTGCGCCTCGATCTGGGCTATCCGCTTCTCGGCAGCGTTGATGCCGGCGGGCGGTTACTGGGGGTTGCCGGGCTGGCCGCGCCCGAACGGGAGTCCTGGCCCGCCGGCCTGACCGAAACCTATGAGCGTTTCACCGCGTTCATTGGCCCGGAAGCGCAGCAACGCGTCGAGGCGTACATGCAGATCGTTGATAGCCACCCGCTGCCGCAACCACACTACTACCTGAGCTTTATCGGAGTAGATCCCGATGGGCGGGGGCAGGGGCATGCACGCCGGTTGCTCGACGCAGTGCATACCATCGCCGCAGCCCACCCGACAGCCGTGGGGGTTGGCCTGCATACGGAGCATCCCGCGAATGTGGAACTGTATGCGCACTTTGGCTACCGGGTGATCGCACAGGCGCAACTGGGCAGTGTTAGTACCTGGGGTATGTTCCGCCCCAACCCCGGCAGCCGAACGCAAGCCGGGCAGGAGTGAGATTGCCGACCAGGGTTTTGCAACGGTCTGGAGGAAGGTTATGGATATGACCATTGGCACCTGGCACATCTCCGTCGAGCGCACACCGCCAACCAGTGCCGAACTTGCCACGATGTATGACCATGCTGCCCGGCACTGGCAGCAGTCACTCCACCGACAGGGTTACGACCGGGCCTACCGCGATCTGTTTCGCCGGCTCCGGGAGCAGGGCATGCTGCACGGGTTGGAGCAGGGGGGACGCGTGCTGGACGCGGGGATCGGCCCCGGCGCGCTCAGTCTGGCCCTGACGGAGACACTCCCTGCGCCCATCCAGATTGATGGCGTGGATATCTCCGCCGGGATGCTGGCGGAGGCCCGCCAGACGTTAACCAGAGTGGGGGTACCGGTGCAGACGCATCAGCAGGACATACACCGCCTGCCCTTTGCGGACAATAGCTTCGACATGGTGATGGGCGCACATCTGTTAGAACATCTGGAAGATCCAGAGCGTGGGCTGGCAGAGATGACCCGCGTCCTGCGTCCTGGCGCGCCGCTACTGGTGATCGTGACGCGCCAGGGGCTATTTGACGCACTACTCCAGTTGAAGTGGCGCTACTCACCGATTCTCCCGCAGCAGTTAGCCGCGTGGATGCGGGCGAGCGGGCTGCGCAACATCCGCCGGTACGATCTACCGGCCGGCTTCCCGCTGCTGCAGATACACGGAGTTGCCTACATCGGGTTCAAATAACCTGCTACCTATGAACTGATCTGCGCCCTCAGTCACAGGTGTTACGCGGTAGGAATGTGGACCACGAACACCACGACATGCGCGAACACCGCGAAACGGCCAATGCGGCCATGGATCGGGCGATCCCGCATGTGGCGAGGGATAGCGTCTCCGGCCGGGCGGAAGAACCAGAATGTACCATTGCTGCCGCAGGCGAGTCGGGCCGGTTATCCAGATAAACGCCTGGTTTGCAACCGACCGCGTACGTCGTGTCAGTCACGAATATATGGATTAGTGCGTAGCACAAGAAAGAAAGGAGGAAACTATGGACGCATATACCATTTTGCAGTATGGACATCAGACCGTCCTGGATGCCATTGAAGGTCTCCCGGAACGTGAGTGGAACACACCGGGCGTCTGTGGTGTCTGGTCGGTGAAGGAGATTATGGCGCATCTGGCATCCTTTGAACAGGTACTGGTTGATGTGCTCAGACAACAACTCCGGGAGACGGCGACCCCCCATCTCGATTTGCTGATGGCCCAGGGCGACGACTTTAACGATCTGCAGGTAGCCGTGCGACAAGACCGGACAGTGACAGGTGTGTGGGAAGAGTATACCGCCGCTTACACCGAGGTGTTGGCCCTGGCAAAGCAGATTCCCGCCGAAACCTTCCGCAAGACCGGCACACTGCCCTGGTACGGTCAGGAGTATGCCCTGGACGATCTGATTGTCTACATGTTCTATGGACATAAGCGGGAGCATTGTGCCCAGATTATGGTCTTTCGGGATCACCTGGCGCGCTAGTCCCAATACCTTTAAATATCACGAGTTACGCGGTCACTGACTCGCAAGGACATTTCGCCTCCGGCAGGGTGGAATCGGACATCCTTTTTGGAAAAAAGATCGAAAACGTACCATGCTGCCGCAGGCGAGACGAGCTTTTATCTGGTCAAACGTCCGGTTTGAACGCCCACCGCGTAAGTTGTGTAACTATGATGAATTGACTTGCGCAAAGGCGTAAAGCTCCAATGTTTATGCAGTTCTTAGCGCCCTTTGCGGCATTGCGCGAACTTATTTGACGGGAGGTTCCTATGAATGAACAACTTAAACTTCTGTGTATCCTGGCGCATCCGGACGATGAGTCGCTGGGGACGGGCGGGATACTGGCGAAATATGCGGCGGAGGGGGTTGCTACCTACCTGGTAACGGCAACCCGGGGTGAGCGCGGTTGGTTTGGCGCACCAGAGGACTACCCCGGTCCTGCCGAACTGGGCCGCATCCGTGAAGCCGAACTGCGCGCAGCGGCGCAGGTGCTGAGTCTGCGCCAGGTGGAACTGCTGAATTATATCGATGGCGACCTGGATCAGGCCGATCCGGATGAGATCATCGCCGGCATTGTCGGGCTCATCCGGCAGATACGCCCGCAGGTTGTCGTGACATTCGACCCCGAAGGTGCGTACGGACACCCGGATCACATTGCCATCTCCCAGTTCACCACAGCGGCGATTGTCCAGGCAGCCGCCACCGATTACCCGGCGGCACGCGACTGGCCGCCCCACCGGGTCAGCAAACTCTACTACATGGCTTTTTCTGAGCAGAGTAATGCCGTGTATCAGGAGGTATTCGGTGATCTTATGATGGCCGTGGATGGGATTGAGCGGCGCACTGCCGGGTGGAAAGACTGGGCGATTACGACCCGCATTGATACACGCGACTACTGGCAGCAGGTCCGGCAGGCAGTGGCATGCCACAAAACCCAATTGCCGGGTTACGAAGTGCCGGAAGAGCAACACATGAAACTTTGGGGTACGCAGGAATTCTACCGGGCCTTTAGCCTGGTGAATGGCGGCCGTCAGGTGGAAGATGACCTCTTCGCAGGACTGCGCTAAGAGACTGTCTGAAACGGGTTGGTCATGGGGCAATACCGTTCAAATAAGACAACATACACGGTCACTCCCCGAGAAGGAGCTATCGCCTCCGGCAGGGCGGAAGAAATCATCCTTTTTTCACAAAACATTTTTCACTTTGTGAAAAATGTTTTGTGAAAAAAGATAAAACCGTACCATGCTGCCGCAGGCGGAACCGTTCTGTAGCGGAGCAAACGTCCGGTTTACACCGCTACTGCGCAGGTTCTGCTATTTGAACGGTATTGGGTCATGGGGCTACGGCCCCGGAGTGGGCGTCCCGGCGTCAGCCGGTTTCGGCCACACCCCGGCTGACGCCGGGACGCCGGGGGCGCTGTCCGGTGTCGCAGGGCACCCGGCATGCCGTGGGACCGACGCGCATCATCTTTTCAGACAGTCTCTAAGCACAGCAAGCGCTGCGAACTAAAAAGCAGGAAGGTACAACCGATGAATATTCAGATTTCACAGCGGATAACCGATACTCTGGCAGCAATCGCTCCCTTCAACCAGTTCGTTACTGAGTCAGCCTGGGCGCGGCGCGATCCGGACAATCCGGAGATCTGCGACTTCACCTTTGGCAACCCGCATGAGCCACCCCTTCCCGGCGTGGTGACGGCGTTTCAGCACTGGAGCCGGCCGCAGACAGATGACTGGTACGCCTATCACATGAATGAGACTGCACCGCGTGCGGCGGTTGCGGCGGGATTGCATACGCGGGTTGGTCTGCCCTTTGCGGCAGAAGATATCTTTTTGACCAATGGGGCCTTTGCCGCGCTGGCTGTTGCCCTGAGCGCCATCACGAATCCGGGGGATGAGGTTATCTTTATCAGCCCGCCCTGGTTTTTCTACGAGGCCCATATCGTGGCCCAGGGAGCGCGCCCGGTGCGGGTTCAGTGCGATCCCCAGACCTTTGACCTGGACCTGGCGGCGATTGAAGCCGCCCTCAGCGAGCGAACCCGCGCCATCATTATTAACTCGCCGCACAACCCGACCGGCAAGATCTACCCGGCCGCAACCCTGGAACGACTGGCGCAACTTTTGACCAGTGCCGGCAAGCGCAATGGACAACCGATCTTCCTGCTGTCCGATGAGGCCTACAGCCAGATTGTCTTTGACGGGCGGCAGCATGTCAGCCCAACTCGTTTTTATCCGTATACGCTGCTGCTCTACACCTATGGCAAAACGCTGCTAACCCCCGGTCAGCGGATGGGCTATATCGCGCTACCGCCGACCATGCCGCAACGCGAAGCGCTACGCGATGCGCTGGTTGCCGCGCAACTGGTGACGGGGTTTGCCTTCCCGAATGCGCTGCTGCAACACGCGCTGCCCGAACTGGATACGCTCTCGATTAATATTGCGCAGTTGCAGCGCAAACGCGACTGGCTGGTGACAGCCCTGCGCGACATCGGCTATGAACTGCATGTTCCGGAGGGTACGTTCTACCTGCTGGTCCGCTCGCCAATCGCGGATGACCTGGCCTTTATGGAACGGCTGGCAGCCCACAACATCTACTGCCTGCCGGGCACCGTCGCGGAGTTGCCCGGCTACTTCCGCATCTCACTGACTGCCAACGCCGCAATGATCGAGCGCGCCTTGCCGGGATTTGCGGCAGCACTAAAGCAAACCCGATCAGCACGTTGAGCCGTAAAAGCAAACCCGTATCACACCGCCACCCCATCGTCATCGGACTGCACAACCGCCTGACGCTGCTGCTTCCACTGCGTCAGGCGCAGACGTAGTCCCAGGGCCGACGCCATGTTCCAGAGCAGCCGGTTGCCGAGCGCCGGATCATCCTCGCACAGCGCAACCAGGCGCTCCCGGCTGAGAGTCAGCAGCGTTGCCCCCTCCGGACCGGCACGCAGATCGGCACTACGACGGCCACCGTCGAGTAGCGCCAGTTCCCCGGTGATCTGACCGGACAGCAGCGTCGCCACCGGTTGCGACGAGGGCGTTTCCGGGCGGGCTTCGGTGACAACATTCCAGACCTCGACCGAGCCCTCCTGGGTGATGTAGAGCTGATTGCCGGGTGTATCCGCCTGCGCAATGCATGCATGCGGCGCATAGGTCTGCACATGACACTGCGCGGCCAGGCGGGTACGCTGCGCCAGATTCATTCCATTCCCGACATCCGAATGCGCCAGGAACTGCGCTACCTGATCAACCCGGGTGACATCCTGCTCCGAAACATCGTCAAGGTGAGTGGTGATCAACGGCAGGCCCAGGAAGGCCGCAATATGCCGGTGGGTAGCAGCCGGCGCTTCAAACTGGGGCCAGTGTCCCGCCTTGGGGATAATTCGCAGGTCAGCGTGGGGCCACTCATCGGCCACCACCCCGGCATCCCGTAGCGGGACGGTATTATCCTCCGCGCCCCAGAGCACCAGCGAAGGCGCTTCTACCGCTCCCAGGCGACCGCGCAGATCGCCCGCCCGCATCGCGTGATAACACTCCGCGCGTACCCGGCCCTGCCCCGGACGACGCGCATCCGCACGCAGGCGCTTGTAATCCTCTTCGGTGATCGCGGTACGTTCCGCAAAGGAAGCCGGGCGCATCAGATGATCGGTCACATTCAGGAAATGGGGTTCAATCGCCGCCACCACGCGCCCCGCCAACCCGAAGCGTTCGAGCACGGTGATCGGCGAGATAAACATGTTAATGAAGGTTGACAAATGCCCGCTGATTGTGGGGCAGAGCAGCACCATTCGCTCTACCAACATCGGGTGCCGTAGCGCCAGCGTCAGGCTGATCATACCGCCCATCGAATGCCCGACCAGGACAACCGGCCCGCTGTTGATCTCGCAGATCAGATCGGCCAGCAGATCGGCATAGCCTTCAATCGTTGCCCGTCCTTTGGGCGGTGGCGACTCGCCATATCCGGGGAGATCAACCGCTTTGCAGGCAAACCGACGGCTTAGCAGCGGTATCAGTGATGACAGCGCGTAGGAAGAACTGGACCAGCCATGGATCAGCAACGCAACCTGATTGTTAGGCGAACCCTGCTCATCGACATGGATCGGCTGATCTTTGATTGTGTAAACCCGCATTATGGATGCTCCTCCCCTGTGACGGGAAATTGATCACTGTCAGGAATCGGGTAACTCTCTAACTATCATTACGCGGTCACTCCTCTGGAAGTGGTCTCACCTCCGACAGGAACGTACCATGCTGCCGCGGGCCAATCTGACGTTTGTGTCTGGCTCTATGCCGAAATAGGTCGCACCGCGTACGTCCTGTAACTAGCGTACTGTTACCATCTACTATAACGCTGTCCTGAAACAAATTCGTTACGGCATCTCCCCGAAATGGCGGCTCTATGGTATGATAAGAGCACAAATGAAGCATGCAATGATAAACCAGGTGGCTCACACTGTGGTGAAGAACAGTTAACTGCCATGCTCGATGATGCAACGAGGCTAATCTACTCTGCCAGTGGCGCAACCGCCGTGCCGCTGCTCTTCCAGCCGCAGGTGCTGCGCTGTATGGCGGCCGGACCGGGCGGCCATCCGCTGACGGTGCTGTTGGATACCGGCACCGATCCATCGGCCATTGACCTGGGGTTGGCCCGCCGATTGGGGTTGCGCCTGGGTGAGTTTGCCCTGGGTCAGAGCGCCGCCAGCAATGCTGTGCCCTTCACCGAGACAATTCTGCCCTGGTTGCGGCTGGGCGACTTTACCTTTCGCGACCTGTTTGTCCTGGCGGTCGATCTGGGCGGAACGCCCTTTCCGGTCGATATTGTCCTGGGGTACAATGTGTTACGCCAACTGGTGTTCCGGGTTGATTTTGTCAATACTATGCTCTACCTGAGCCATCCTGACCTGGGCATGCCGGAACTCTCCTCCCAGGGCGCACTGCTGCCCCTGACCTTCTTTGAGCACTTCCCCGCCCTGCAAGATGTCACGTTATGCGACCAGGTCCATCTACCGCTGGCGACGATTGACACTGGTTCCAACAGCGGGTTAACCCTCGGCCCGGATCTGGCGGCGCGGTTGGGGTTGCAGCCCAATGGATCGGCGGTCGTCTCCGCGTTGGGGACCGGCTTTGGCGGTGGCTGTGAAGTGCTGGTCGGGCAGGCCGATCTGGTGCGGGTGGGCCCCTTTGCGTTGCGTGATGTCGATCTGGATACGCTCAGCAATGGTACAGGCGATCTGCGGCGTAATGGTCGCGCCAACATCGGCAATCGGCTGCTGGCCCGCTTCGCCACGGTCACGCTGGACTATGAGCGGCGGCTCTGTGCGCTTGAGCCCCGCCCATCTGCCGACGACGGAGCAGATTTATAGCAACTCTACATGTGATTATGAACTGGTTCTTCGGGATTGGCTTCCGACCGCCTGAAGGCGGCACTACGACAAATGTAGGATTGCTGTATGGTAGCAAAAACAACACTCCAAGGAGGTACATATGAGCGAGCAAGGCCCACGTGTGCTGGAGTTTCCCTCACTACGACTGGACCCGATCAAAATAACCGAGCATCCCGGATGGGGGAATGACCGCATACAGGCCGACATCGGTCCCTACCATGTCTGGATGGATGACACCAAAACGGTGCATGTGGCCGACCAGCGCATTGCCAACGAGGAAGAGCGCATGGCCCAGGCGCGCACCTACACGCTGACCCAGGCATTTACGTTTGGTGGCGGCCTCATTCTAGATGATCCCGAAACCTTCTGCTCCGCCGAGCAGATGACCGAACAGGACCGCGCCGTAGCGATCTGGGCCGGCGCATATCTTCTGATTGAAGGTTCACGGTTTATGATGATGGGGGGATAGGGCGGACGCTGTGGAGATGGAGAGACGAAAGATCTTTCGCCCCTCCATCTCCACAGCGTCCTTCCAAAAAACGCGTATGCTACAGATCCGGCGTCACCCGCAGCACCGACTCGGGGAGTGGCGGATCTTTACTGAACAGACGCTCGTCTTCGTCGCCCCATGTTTTAAGATGTTCGTATAGTGCCTCAAGCCGGTTACAGGCTTCTTCAATATCATCAGCGTCCAGGGGATAGGGGGCTTCGTTATTGGCATGTAGCATCTGTGCATACAAGGCCATGGCGTGCGTTGCCGTCTCGACGACTGCTTTGGCACTGGACAACTCCGCCGCCTGCGCCTCCTCCGGCACCGCGCGCTCAGACACCGCGTTATTCGTCATAACCGCCTGGCCGGGTGGAGCAGCGAGCCGGTCGCGCATCCGTTTGATCTGCTGTTCCAGTTCAGCCATCAGCACCCGGAAGCGAATCCAGCGGTGCGCCGCAAAATCAAACTCATCGATCAGAATACCGGCAGCATCACGGCCTTTCCGGTCGATATCTTTGATCGTTGCCGGCGGCATGTTCAAATTGACTCCACCCTCACCCTTGTCGGCATCCAGCCGAACATGGACAATACGCTCGCGATAGCCGGGCAGCATCGCCTGCGTGTTATCCCGATAGTCCTGCATCGTCACGCGTATCGCGTTGATGATGCCACCCAGGCTGGTGATGTCCTGCCACACCGGCGCAATTTCCTCAGTCGGGCGCAGCAGAAAGACATCCCGGCCCTCCTGGGACAACTCTTTCAATACCTGCTCACCCTCGGGCGTTGCGCTCCGCGTTGCGGCACCCAGGACGGTCCTCGCCGGTTCCACCTGTGCGCCGGGAACCAGGTTCAGCACACTGATTGATGGGGGATGCGTCTCAGCGCCACCCATCCGCTCGGCCAGTTGTCCCAGTGCCTGCTCCACCCGATTTGGCGCTCTGTCCGGCTGTGGTCGCACAAATGCTTCCTTGGGATTCGGCGTAAGGTTGACCGCAAAAGTCGGCCAGCGGGGTATCCAGGCATCAAAGAAGTGTATCGGGAAGTTACTGGCGACCCCCCCATCGATAAACCAGTGGCGCTGCAGATCGGCCTGGGTCAGATTGTACACGGTATCGGCAGTACCATTTTGCTGCTTAAACGCGCTTATACTGATGGTCCAGAGCGGCACTGCGCTAAACAAGAGCGGAAAGCTCAGACTCATCCGCATCGCAACGAGCACCGGAAGCGCATCACCCGGCGGCAGAAAATAAAAGCCTTTCCCCGCGCCCAACTGCTTATTCAGTTCGGCGAGGGAAACCCGGATCGTTCCATCAACTGCACTCCCATCGAGGCGGCCCAGCGCTACCGGCTGATCATGCGGCAGCCATTCCCGACTCCTCAGCAGATCATGGCAACGGGACTGCGCCGGGATATGGCCCTTCATATATTGCACCACATCCTCTGGAAAGAGGCGTAGCATTTCATCTTCTTTGAACAGAAACCCGGTAACTCGGAAGGGCAGGATGTAGGGCTGGTTATGGCTCAAGTTGGATGTCACCATCTGCACATTGATCGGCTGCTCTGTGCCACATACTTTGCGCTCGGTCAGTTCCGCAAAGGTAAGCGGACCATCCGCCACATCACGACCAGCGATGATATTCAGGGTTTCGTGCATCCAGTCGATCAACCCATCCGTTCTTCCCGGCATGGTGCGACCCGTGCAGATACCATGGAAATTTCGGCGCACCGGAAACTGAAGAATGTAGTACATATGCCCGATACCTGCCACGAACGCCGTCACCCAACCCAGAAAGAGCCCGCCCAATCCCCGTATCCAGATCGGCAACCCGGCATTCAGCAACAACCACCAGACCAGCACCCCGACAATCAAAACAGGCAGGAAGAACCAGCGATCATAGCGCGCAAACGCCCATGTCAGTCGAGGCAAAAAGGAAAGATAACCGGGAAACAGGGGTCGGGAAGGTTTCTCCGATGTCGCCGGCTTACTCGTAACAAAATCCAGCAGCGTGTGGAAAAGCGGCGCTACGTGCGGATCAGGTTGAAAGAGATTCAGGGCGAAGCCCTTGGTATCACGCACATGCGCCTGGCGGGCTTCCAGGCGGTTTTTGCTGGTACTGTCGGGATCAAAACTACCCTGTTCGCGCCCCAACTCGGCCGCCGCAGCCAGGGCCGCGCCAATTGCACCCGCCGATGTTCCACCGATATTATGAAAGCGGTATTTCTGCGCCAATTCATGGATCAGCGGCGGATAGACGACCGCGCTGGCAATGCCACCCTTCAGCACCAGGTCACAGTCATCCTGCGGATTGCGGGGATCAAGCTTCTCGCATGTACCGGTCATGTGCGCCGTCCTTTCATGGGCCTATGTAGTACTCTCGTTTAGCTATGTTAACGCATCATCCGGATAATTTTACACACCTTTAGATAGAACTTGGTTGCAAAAGTGGCGACCGCATGTCCGCACGGTTGCTCCAACAAAATCCTCCCTGCCCATCTCCGGAACATAATCCGGCAGAACAGGGAGGCAGCGGCAGTAGCCGGTTTAGATGAACTATGAACCCAACACTTCGGTCAGCGGACGAACGGCAATACCCAGTTCGGCAAAACGCTTGAGCACATCCGGCAGCGCATCAACCGTCGTGGTGCGATTGCAGCAGTGAGCCAGAATAATTGCGCCATAGAGATCTTCGAGATTCGCTGCGCCGGTCATCTGCTCCTGCACATAGAGCAGGGTTTTCTCGGCTCCTGCTGCATCGCCGCTGTCAATAGACCAGTAAACAGGCAGATAACCCTGCTCCGTTACTGCCCGCAACACACGGTCATCATAGCTACCATAGGGCGGGCGGAAATAGGGCCGCGTAGTCGAACCGGCGATCTCCTGCACCAGACGCTCGGTTTCGGCCAACTCCTGCGCAATCTGCTCGTCGGTCAGGGTCAGAAAGTCGGCATGCGAGAGCGAATGGTTCGCCAGTTCATGCCCGTCGGCGATAATCTGGCGGGCCAGGTCAGGATGCTGCTCAACCCATGTACCCAGCACAAAGATAGTAATGCGCGCATCATGCGCACGCAACACTTCCAGCATCTGCGCAACCGGCGCGTCACCCGTTTCCAGATCAATCGTCAGCGCCACCGCCGGCTGATCGGTGCGGCCCTGCTTGACCAGCAGCGGGTTCGGCGGCAGCAGATCGCGCATCCCGCTGAGGTGCGGCACAATTAACGGGCGTCCAGGTTGGGGATCACCCTCCAGCCGGTTGTACTGGCGGATCAGCCCTGCATCACTGCCACCCAACCCGGCAATCAGGCGGAGGGTATCGTCGGGAGCAACCATGTAGGCGCGATAGCCATCAACCGGCGGGCGCAGATCGGGCAGAAGATCCAGCGGCACAGTGGGAAATGTAGCAGTCTCGACCCATAATGACCCATGCTCGGGAAATTCAACCTGCACCCAGCTTTCGCCATAGCGCGCCAGCGGCTGGTAGGTCGTCTGAGCGGCAACCACGCCGAACAGCGCGCCGTCGGGAGCATACCAGGCAACGATAGGTTGCTCCAGGTAGGGCTGCAGCGTCTCCGACTTGACGGTATAGGTGCTACTGGGAGCAATCGTCCGCGCCACCAGCAACATGAGGAAAAACAGCAGAACTCCCAGCGCCATCACCTTGAGGCTCCAGATCGGCCTGGCCATTCGCTTCCCTGATCGCCGCGACGGACGTCTCTCCTGCCGGGCGGCATCCGGACGGCCCGGGCGCACCCGCCGCGCAACCATACTCCCAACAGTACCGACCCGACTCCAGGCTGTGGCAATCGTCGTCATCATCGCCCCGGTGTCAGGATTATTGGTATTTTTGCGTGGGCGACGCACACGACGAACCGGTACCTGCTCACCACCGGCCTGTTCCTGCGTACTGATCCGCCGCCAGTCGTACGGAATTTGACGACGTACACGGTTGCGTTCGCTCATGCATAGCTCCTACTTAACACACACGGTAGGCGCACAACGACAATTTACGAGCATAGGTAGTCTGGCATAGTTTACCACATTTTTAACGACAAAAGAACAGTTTTTGTGTCATTTTGGGCAGATTTTGCACCAATTGTTATCTACACGAGGTACGTGGTGGGAGTTTGGACCACGAAAGAACACGAAATGAGCGATCAGCGCGAAACTGCCAATATTGACATGTATCAGGCGATCCCGCGTTTGGTGGGGATATAACAACCCTACATTCGTCGTAGTGCCGCCTTCAGGCGGTTGGGAGCGAATTCGGAAGAAGCAGTTCACGACCACGTTAGGATTGCTATATCGCCTCCGCCAGGGCGCAGGCGAATCAGGCTTCCATCTGGTCAAACGTCTGATTTGAACGCCCACTGAGTAACTCTTGTTACATTTTGTTCTGTATTTTTTGTTGTATGTTCTCTACAGATTACCTGGTGCGGGTCCATTAAGCAACTGTGCTACCAACGACTCGATAGTACCCGGCAGGGCAATCTGCGCATAGGGATCACCCGGGATGACATTCATGGCAACCATACTGCCATCAAGTGTGTAGCGCTCAACCTCATCAAGTGAAAAATCGCCGAAGGTGCGCGCCAGTGCCAGCATCTGCTCCTGGGGCACATCAGTCTGCACATAGTCGCGCAGAGCCGTTGTGATTGCGGCAACGCTCTGCAACTGCTGCAAGGCATGCTGTTCGCGCACCCGCTCCAGTATGCCGATAATCACCTGCTGCTGACGGCGCATACGCTCAAAATCGCTATCCATATGGCGGATACGGCTGTAGATCAGGGCCGTTTCACCATCCATATCCTGCGGCCCCGGCAGAAAATGCACTTCGCGGTAGCCATAATCCATCGTCGGGTAGTAGGGATCATAGAGTTCCTGCTCAACATCAATCGTAACACCACCAATTGCATCAACGGCACCGATAAACCCATTAAAATCAACCCGCACAACATAGTGAATAGGAATACCCAGCAACTGGCTGACCGTCTCGCGCATCAACTGAATACCACCACCCGTTCCCCCGGCCTGCGCACCATAAACACTGGCCGCATTGATCCGCGCCGAGCCATAGCCCGGAATCGTGACAATCAGATCACGGGGCAGGGACAACAGCGCCACCCGCTGCGTCTGCGGGTCGATATGCACAATCATAATCGCATCCGTGCGCCCCGGATAGGTTTCGGTGGGCCGCTGGTCAACGCCCATCAGCAGCACATTCAGAGCAGCCTCAGACGGGACAGCATTAGCGGCAACATTGATCGCATGCCCGCCGGGAGTCGTCGCTGTGGCGGAAGGTGACACCTGCGCGGCACTCCGCCACTCGCCCGATGTTAGCGACGGCAGCGTCACCGGACTGGGCGCGGCTACAACCGGCAACGAGGTAATGGTTGGCTCCATAGTAGCGGTGGACGTTGGCTCCATTCCGGGCGGCCAGGCCGCTGCTGTGGCATCAACCGGCGCAAGCGGAACCGTAGCAACCAGAGCGGGTTGCACCCGGGCCGCCGTCACGGGGGGAGCCGTGGCGGTTGCACGCACTGTCGCTGTCATGCGCACCGTGGCGGTTGAAGGGAGCGCGGTTGTCGTGGATGGCCGGATTGTTGCGGTGGGTGGCAATGCTGTTGCCGTCGCGGGCAAAGCTGTTGTCGTAGGTGGGAGCGCTGTTGTGATCGCCGGCAAAGCTGTTGTCGTCGCAGGTACTGCCGTGGCCGTCGGTGGGCGAGCCGTGGCCGTCGATGGCAGCACTGTCTGCGGAATAAGCGTTGGCATGTCCGGCGGAAGCATCCCTGCGGCACTGGCGGCTGAGTCAGCGTGCGTCGGCGGTACTGCACCACTACCCGGCACTCCGGCGGTTGGCAACTGCATCGCCTGAATATTACGCTGGATAGTAAACAGGGCCATCGCCGCATTGCCAACCAGATACCCACCAACAAACAGCCCGACCACCAGCAGCGCCACGCCGGCATAGCGCGTCCACCGCTGAACATCCGGACGACGCTTCCGCCGCCTGCGGCGGCTCGGTCTGGGATTAGCCTGGGCAGGATTCTCGGCGAGCAGGGCGCTTAACACTTCCGTGTCGGACTTCTTGCGCACCGGCAGGTAGTATGCGGGCAACTGCTGCATCAGCGTCTGGAGCAACTGTTCGTCAGTTACTCGGGTGACATCATCGGGATCGGGTACCGCGCCTTGAGCAGGTATCCGGCGCGTCGCATCATTCATTCGCGTGCCATCCTTCATCCTATCCATCTGCCCGGGGTAACTGGAGAGAACATAGAACAAAGAAATAGATAACCAGGCGCTTCGTATTGCATCTCCAGCGCGTAGTTTGTTTGATCAATGTCTGGTTGTTCTTTGTTCGCTGTCTGGAACCGGCAGTCCGTGAGGTGCCTACCAGTACCCCGGTTTTGTATGTAAAGTATACTATATGCATAAACCCTGTCTATACACCAGGTTTGCATATTTCATACCAGATATCCCTTCGCGGGGACCGCGTAACTCCTGTCACTAACACGACTTACGCGGTGGTTTATCAAACTGGGCGTTTCACCAGATGAAACACAAACCGCCTGCGGCAGCATGGTACTCTTTTTATCTTTTTCATAAAAATTTTGCACACAGTGCAAAATTTTTATGAAAAAGAATGAAATCTTCCGCCCTGCCGGAGGCGAATCGGGCCGTTCGTTCAGGTGAACACCTGGTTTGGAACCGACCGCGTAACTCGTGTCACTAAAAGAATGAACCGGGGATAGCTCGCCAGGTATGATCATGCCGGGCGAGTGACAGGGTCCGTGCGCAGTGCCATTGATATTGAATCCTGGTTTGGCGAGTATCCGCCTACGGGGGAGTATCCCAATGGCTGTATGGCCTGTGGTGTGGCCACCCAGTCCTGGTTTGATGGCTTTGAGGAAGAGGCAGGCGTACGAGTCATGATGACTTTGGCAGCAATGCGTTTGTCGAATATGACGCGGCCTGGACGCGAGAGCAGGTGTATGATGTGTTTGATCGACGCGGACTCACGCTGGCCTATCCCCAGATCTATTGCGGGTCCGGCATTCCTGGCGTGGTCGGCTCACAGGCAACCGCGTGGGCCGAATATCTCGACAACTATCCTGAGATGGCTTTTGCCGGTGTGACGTCCGAAAACGCAACAAACTCACGCTGTCCTGATGAAACCTTACCCTGGGATGCGGCCTGGCAGGAGCTCGCTCCTGCCATGACCGCAGCAGGTTCTCCCAATAGCCCGGGACGGTCAGTGATCAGCTTTTATCTTCCCTGAGAGAACACGGAGGAACTGGAGATGTCATTCAAAGTAATCGCGTTCATCGTGCTGGCAGGTGGGATACTGGGTGTGCTTGGCCTGACACGCATATCCCTGCGCTCATCGCCCCTGGCGGCCTCGGAGCAATGCCCGCTGGAGACCTTTATGCAGCTTTCGGACGAAGAACAAGCGGACTGTATTGCGGCCATGGGCGGCAAAGCGGGATTCATTGCAACGGTGGAAGCGGCACAACAGGCCACCGCCCGTGCGAAGTACCCCAACGGTCCGGTGAATGTGCCGACCATCCCGGTCATCTCCACGCCCCGGCCCGCCGGGTATATTCCGCCGATCTACCTGGAGATCAAACCCCTGCATACCTCCGGTCCCGAGCGCACGGCGCCCAGTCGGTTTCAGTATGGGCAGAGTGTCTGGCATGTTGGTGCCGTCATGACGGCGGAGGGTGATCCCACTCCGTTCTTTGTTGCCTCACGTCCCGATCAATGTGCTTTGCAATCACTTGTATTCGGCCATAGAGATGACACGTTTCCCACGGCCAGGGTGGGGTACTCCTGGGATTGCCCCGAAGATATCGGTGACTTAACCATCACGGGTGCGACCGGACCCACGGGCATCATCACCGCCACCGACGCCCTTAGCCGCACCATTACCTTTGACCTGGCAAACGAAACCTGGACGCTTGAGGGCACGCCCTGGCTGCCGGTGGCTACGCCTGTCCCCCGTGTCCTGAATACCACCGTCCCCTATCCGCCACCCGTTGATTTGGACGCGTCCACGTCCTATCCGGCACCCTAACTCCGGTCGCAGATTGCTGATGATGGGGGACCAGCGCGCTGGAGTCGTGGCGCTGGTCGCCACCCACTGGCATGACTGCGGATGAACCCATATCACTCAATCCCCGAAGACCTGGGCAACAACCTCATTGCCGTCAGCAAGCATACTGCGCATAACCACATCGATGCGCAGCGGATTGCGTCCTACGACCGCCATGACCGCCGCACCGACTCCACGCAGAGCTATGATGCCAACGGCAACCTGACCAGTGACGGAATCAACCACTACCAGTATAATGCGGCCAACCAGTTGACCCGGGTGGTCACGCCGGATGGCACGCAGGCCATTACGACGACCTATGGCTATGACGGCTGGGGCAACCTGGTCCGGGCCACAGTGGACGACAGCAGCAGCATCACCACCACCGACTACCTGATTGACGAGCGCAGCAGCCTGCCGCAGATCCTGGGCGCGCAGCAGAACGGCACCACGGTAGCGCGGTATGCCTACGGGCCAGACGGACTGGTGGCGCAGCAGGTGCTGAGCGACACTACGCTGGTGAGCCACTACCCGCTACGGGATGGCCTGGGCAGCGTGCGCGCCCTGGTGGACGCCACCGGCGCCACGGTGCTGGCGCGCAGCTATGCCGCCTTTGGCGCGCCGCAGGCGCAGACGGGCAGCGCCGCCAGTGCCCTGGGCTTCACCGGGGAGCTCCAGGACGGGCAGACCGGCCTGGTGTACCTGCGGGCGCGCTGGTACGATCCCGCCCAGGGGCGCTTCCTCCAGCGCGATAGCTTTGCCGGCGGGCCCACCCGCCCGCAATCGCTCAACCGCTACGCTTACACGGAGAATAACCCAGTCAATTGGACGGACCCGAGTGGGCGGTGTGTGGGCTGGCTCTGGCGTGATCCCACCTGCCAGTTTATTGGGCGGGACCGGATCCTGCGCGGCGACCTGGAATGGGCGGAGGCGCTTGATCCGCTCCAGGTCGGGCTGGATGTCGTCGGAATGGTGCCGGGCTTTGGGGAACCGGCCGACGGCCTCAATGGCGGGATATCCCTCTTGCGGGGGGATCGGGTCGGCGCAGCGCTCTCCTTCGGGTCCATGGTGCCCTTTGCCGGCTGGGGCGCTACCGTCGCCAAGTGGGGGCGGCGCGGGATGCGGCTAGGTGATGCCGGGCGGGGGATGCGGCAGGGCGCACATCTGGGCGATGCCGGGCGGGTAGCGCGGCAGTCGCGCAAGCAAGTCACTGCCTTCTCTCGAATGCGTACGGCCAGCGTCGATTTCCTGGAGCAGACGGGGCGTCTTGATGGTATTCTGTATGGTGAGCGAAGACTGGCGAAGCTCAAGAACTATCTTGATCGTCAAGGCGTGGATTTATTCGTAGGTGATGAGTATGTTCCTCGCAACAAAGGTGGAGCCTTCAGGGTCCCTCTGGACCCAGGGCAGCGACCGGCTATGATATTACGGTCTAATCCCACGCAATATGAGGTGTGGCACGAATTGAGCCACTATATACATTATCAGCGGATAGGACGGGAGGCATTTATCAACCTGCCCCGCTCAGCCGAACGGAATGCTGCAGAACAGTTTGTCTTTGATATGCTCGAAAATAACGAGCGTCGTTGGTGGGGTCGGCTCAATGAAGCAGAACGGCAGCATGCAATTGACTCTATTTTAGATCCAGACACAGGGGGGATACGATGACAGAAGAACAAGCTATCGCCATAGCGGATGCATTTGTCCACGAACAGTTGGGTCCCGATCCACGTCTTCTCGGCGATCGGCTTTCCTATTCGTTTCTCCATGCACGACGAGGCAGGAATCAGGAGTGGCGTATTGTTTTCCAATGGACCACTCCTGATAATCCTTCGATAATTGATGGTCCGGCGGTTGTTATTGTTGATCCTGTTACCCAGAAGGCACGTTTTTTTAATACCGGATAAAGAGGCTGTGTCATTGTAGTGGGGCTCGCCTGGGAAGCCAAATAGACGAACTCCACCTTGATGTTAACACGACACCGGCTTCGTCACGGCGGAGGGCAGCCTACCCACCCGTACCATCAAACCCGACGATACGGTGCTGACCGATGCCGATGCGGGTGACGCCATCAGACATCACCTTCATCGGCACCTGGGCGAACAACGATCCGGCCGTGGTCCTCACCGCCGTGGCAACCGCCGTGCGCTCTGACGGCGGTGTCACCACCACCCCGAACGCGCCCCCGGCGCCGTTCCGGCTACCCGACACCACCAGGATCGCACCCCCGCCCGGCAGCGACATCCTGGCCGATCCGCTGCCCCCGGCAGGGTCGGTGTTTCGGCTCCCGGGCTGCTCCTGGCTACCGGCGCAGGGCGCCATGCATACCGGGACACCGCTGGCACCGGTGCAAGAGCCGCTAGTGTGGATGGCCGGGCAACTGCCGCTTTTTGATCAGGAGGGTATTACATACACTTATCACTTCCCAAATGAACTTCTTAAAGACAACATATCGGAAGAAGAGGCGTTAGATGCCTTTCTCAACGGCAAGAAATACACAAGTACGATTGGCGATGCCATTGTCTACAAACCGGTTAAAGGACAACCTAGCAAGGGGATTACTATTGTCGTTGATAAGTCCGAAAAGAAGGTCGTAACTGCCTGGCGAGGGGATGAGAAACGAACATGGAAGCGTAGATGGCCTCATATGATGTGGTATCCATAAGATCTTGTGGGATGCATTAGCCCCTGGGGTGGGTGTTCAGTCTCCAAGCTCAACGAATACCCGCCCCATGACGTGTCATAGAACCAGCGAGTTGAGGAGGAGCAATGATGATGAATGAAGTGCAGATTATCCTGCGACCAGCGACCGAGGAAGGACGCCTGATCTACCGACAAGACCCGGAAGTTGCGGATTACCTCATGTGCATAGAGAGTCCGCGGTACACGCAGGCAGCCTATTATCTTGAGTTAGAGGATCCCGTCTTGTTCCGGTTGCATACCAACCGGATCTTGGGTGCCGTGAAAATTGTTATTCCCCGACATGCCTGGACGATTGCCCCACCACAGGCCATCCCCGAAACCAGCATAACCGCAAACCTGGAGTTTTCGCTCGCGACCATCCAGCAGGGGAGCTTCGATCTCACGGCAACTGTGACCACGGATGCCGCGTATACCTATGCGGTCGTCACATGGGGGCAATCCGAGCAAGCCCCCATGTGGGTCGCCGTATCGTCAAGCTGTTGGGCCTTGATTGCGGATGATCGGTTCAAAGGGGTCTTTATTCTTTTGCGCGAAGTGGATTCCCAATCTCCCTGATCCAACGTGACACCATACGCATTCCTCACATGCACGTCGGATTTCTCCGCGATATGCCACGGTCATCACCGGACAAGATGACGAGGGCGGAGCGAGAACGGGTGGGACCGTACCAGCGTGGGCGTGACGACCACCAGCCGCTTCCGGTATACGCTGGACCGGCGGGGCCAGCGCACGAGCATCACCGAGACGCTGACCACGCAGACGCACACCATCACCTACCGCTACGACGGCCTGCAGACGCTGGCCCGGGGCAATGGGGTAACCACCCGCGCGGACTATGATAGCGCCGGGCGGCTGACGGCGTTGCGGCATACCCGGAACGGCACTATCCTCCAGCAGTTCGCCTACCCGGTGCTGGATGGGCATGGCAATCGCCGTGAACAGGTTGATGCCGATGGAACGACCAGCTATGACTATGATGCACTGAACCGGCTGACGGACGTCACCGATCCCGACCAGACCCGGACAAGCTACGACTATGATGCGCTGGGCAATCGCACCCACATCGATGCGCAGCAGATTGCGTCCTATGACCGCCATGACCGCCGCACCGACTCCACGCAGAGCTATGATGCCAACGGCAACCTGACCAGTGACGGAATCAACCACTACCAGTATAATGCGGCCAACCAGTTG